>Ga0308171_1000348_pt1 | contig 111114 bp, 99 predicted proteins | sample PhyGR1_FD_202135 | JGI IMG/M metagenome (GOLD analysis project Ga0308171, IMG submission 202135) | Phyllosphere microbial communities from UC Gill Tract Community Farm, Albany, California, United States - DLSLSG.R1 | ecosystem: Host-associated > Plants > Phyllosphere > Unclassified | place...
GCCCGTCCCCGAGCGGGTTTCGAGACGGAAGACGTACACCCGATGACTTCACGGATCCTGGTTGTCGACGACGACACCGCACTGGCCGAGATGATCGGCATCGTGCTGCGCACCGAAGGATTCGACACGGTCTTCTGCGCCGACGGCGCCCAGGCCGTCGAGGCCTGGCGTACCGAGCGGCCCGATCTGATCCTGCTCGACCTCATGCTGCCCGGCGTCGACGGCATCGAGATCTGCACGCGCGTGCGTGCCGAGTCCGGCGTGCCGATCATCATGCTCACGGCCCGCACCGACACCGCCGACGTGGTGAAGGGGCTCGAGTCCGGTGCCGACGACTACATCATGAAGCCGTTCAACCCGAAGGAGCTCGTCGCCCGCATCCGCACCCGCCTGCGCCCGGTGCAGGTGCCGGTCGACGAGACGCTGCGCATCGGCGACCTCGTGGTCGACGTGGCGGCCCACGAGGTGCGGCGGGGCGACAACCCGATCGCGCTCACCCCGCTCGAGTTCGAGCTCCTCGTCGCCCTCGCCGAGAAGCCGCAGCAGGTGTTCTCTCGCGAGATGTTGCTCGAGCAGGTCTGGGGCTATCACTACAAGGCCGACACCCGCCTGGTGAATGTCCACGTGCAGCGTCTCCGCGCGAAGATCGAGGCCGACCCCGACAACCCCCGCATCGTCACCACCGTCCGCGGTGTGGGCTATCGCGCCGGCGCGGTGGCTTGAGGCCGTCATGACGGGCGCGGTGCGCACTCTGGCGTCGCCGCGGGGCTGGAACACGCGTGACTGGCGCGCGACGCGCGACCGCGTCATCACCCTGTGGCGCCGCTCGCTGCGCTTCCGTACCATCGTCATCACCGTCGCCCTGACCGCGACGACCATCCTCGTGACGTGTCTCGCGATGGCCCTCGTCATCCAGAACGAGCTCTTCACGGCACGCAAGGATCAGGTCCTCCTCGAGGCGCAGCGCGCGACGGCCTCGGCGCAGGCAACCCTCGACGCGGCGGTCGACTCCACCGACCCGGCCGCCGCCCAGACGCTCATGAACGGCATCGCGACGCGGCTGTCCCAGCAGTCGTCGAGCGACCTCATCGCGCTCTACCGCATCGGCCCGCCCTCGCCGCTCGCCCCGCAGCCGTTCATCTCCCCGACCTTCGAGTCCACCCTCGTGACCCCGGAACTGCGCACCCAGGTGCAGTCCAGCCCCGACCTGCAGTGGTGGCAGTCGGTGGCGCTCCCCGCCGAGAACGATCGCGAGGTTCCCGGCATCCTGGTCGGTCATCAGTTGCGCTTCCCCGCGCAGGACGGAGTCGACTACTACGAGCTCTATATGGGGTACGACCTCGCGAGCGCCGCGCAGACGCTGTCGTTCGTCCAGGTGCTCCTGTGGGTGGTCGGCCTGATCCTCGTCGTGCTCATCGGCGCGATCGCGTGGGTCGTCCTGCGGTCGGTGACGACGCCGATCGCGGATGCCGCCGAAACCAGCGCGAAGCTCGCGGCGGGCGATCTGGGTGTGCGCCTGCCGGTGCGCGGCGAGGACGAGCTGGCCACGCTGAATCGGTCGTTCAACGCGATGGCCGACAGCATCGAGTCCCAGATCAAAGAGCTCGCCGACCTTTCCCTCGTGCAGCAACGCTTCGTCTCGGACGTCTCGCACGAGCTCCGGACGCCCCTGACCACGATCAAGCTCGCGGCGGACATGATCAACGACCAGCGCGAGGAATTCGACCCCGTCACGGGCCGCGCCGCCGAGTTGCTGCACGCGCAGGTCCAACGCTTCGAGGTCCTGCTGACCGACCTCCTCGAGATCAGCCGCTACGACGCGGGATCGGTGCAGCTCGAGCTCGAGCCCACGAGCCTCGCCTCCCTGGCCGAGGACGTCATGGCGTCGATGGAGCAGCTCGCCGAGAAGCACGGCACCGACGTTCGACTGGTCGCCCCGGGTGGATACACCCCCGTCGACATGGACGCCCGCCGCATCCGTCGGATCGTGCGCAACCTCCTCGGCAACGCGATCGAGCACGGGGAGGGCCGCCCGATCGTCGTGTCCGTCGACAGTGATCGGGATGCCGTCGCCCTCGGCGTGCGCGACTTCGGTCTGGGCATGCGCGCCGAAGACGTCGACCGCGTGTTCGACCGGTTCTGGCGTGCCGACCCCTCGCGCGTCCGGACGATCGGTGGCACCGGTCTCGGTCTGTCCATCGCCCTCGGGGATGCGCGCCTGCACGGCGGCACCCTGGCGGTGTGGTCGGAACTCGGCCGCGGCTCCAACTTCGTGCTCACCCTGCCGCGCGACGGTCGACCGCTGGGGAGTTCCCCCCTTCCCCTCGTTCCCGACGATGAACAGGGCGGGGCCCTCGAGGCGCTCGGGCTCACCCAGCCGATCTCGCTCGGCCGCACCAGGACACGGGGGACGACATGAGGCGCGCCCTCTCCCTGCTGAGCCTCGCGCTGGTGCTCGTGCTCACGGCGTGTACGGGCCTGCCCACCGCGGGATACGTCAACCCCGGCCGCGGGCCGCAGACCGATGACACGCAGACGTTCGCGTTCGTCCCCGACGGACCGCAGGACGACGCCTCGCCGGCGGAGATCGTCGAGGGATTCCTGCGCGCCGGGTCCGGTCCTGCCGACGACTGGGCCACCGCGAAGTTGTTCCTCGCCCCGGGCACGCAGTGGGATCCCCGCGCGCGCGTCACCATCGACCGGCTGGCCGATCGTCGCGCCGCCGCGTCGTCGGACGGCGGAACCGTCACGGTGTCGCTGTCGACGGTCGCGAGCGTCGACGCCAATGGGGCGTATTCGCCCACCGTGGACGGCACGACGGAGTCCCTCGGCTACTCGCTGACGAAGGTCGACGATCAGTGGCGCATCAGCGCGGCCCCCGACGGTGTCGTGCTGTACGAGGAGGTCTTCCCGACCGTCTACCAGTCGGCATCCGTCGCCTACTTCGACCCGAGCTGGACGTTCATCGTCCCCGATGTGCGCTGGTTCCCGCGGCCCCTGGTGGCCAGTCGCGTCGCGACGGCCCTCGTCGACGGTCAGCCGAGCGCTTGGCTCGAGGGGGCGGTGAAGAGCGCCTTCCCCGAGGACCTCTCGCTCGTCGGTCGCTCGGTGACCTTGTCGTCCGGCGGCGTCGCGCAGGTGCAGCTGCCGCGGGCCGCGCTGAGCCTGGACACCACCACGCTGAACCGGATGCAGACGCAGTTGACGCGCAGCCTGTCGACGGCCGGCATCAGCCAGGTGCAGATGACCGTCGAGGGCACGCCCATCGCAGCCGAGGAGGTGCCGGTGCGGGTGACGCGCGTCGACCCGCCGCCCGCCGTCCTGACCACGGACGGAACCTTCGGCATCCTTTCGGGTGATCAGGTCACCACGATCCCGGGTCTCTCCGACGCCGTCGAGTCGCTCGGTCCGCAGTCGATCGAGGTCGAGGCCGACCGGAGTCTCGCCGCGGTCCGCACCGCTCAGGGCACCGTGGCCAGTGCTCTCTCCGACGGGCGCACCTTCCTGCTCGATGACCGTCCCGGACTCGTCGCCCCCTCGATCGACGCCTCCGGATTGATCTGGAGCGTGCCCTCGGCGTCCCCCGCGCAGTTGCGAGCCTTCACCCCCGAAGGCGTCCCCGCCGAGATCGGCAACGCCTGGCCGGATGCCTCGGAGATCACCGCGTTCCAGATCTCCCGCGACGGCACGCGGGTGGCGGCGATCGTGACCGTGGCGGGCGTCCGCGAGGTGTGGCTCGCCGGCATCCAGCGCAGCACGAACGAGATCAACCTCGGTCCGCCGCACGTGCTCTCGTTCACCGAGTCGGGGGCCTTCGACCTGGCCTGGCTGGACGACGCGACTCTCGGCATCCTGACCGTCGACGCGGGTGTCAGCCACCTGGGGGAGCTCGGCGTCGGCGGTCGCGGCACGATCGGAGCCGCTCCCGACGGTGCGCGCACCGTCGCCGGCGGAAGCACGAGCGTGCGGGTCCTCGACGACTCGGGACACCTGTACAGCCGACGGGGCAGCTCGTGGACGCTCGTGGCGGACGACATCCGCGTGCTCGCGGCGCAGCAGGGCACGACCTCCTGACGACGCGGTTCCTCCCCAGAGAGGAAAAGCACCCGGGTGTCCCCGGATCGACGTGAACCGACCCCGGGGGCGGGCCTCGATCGATGAGCATGGGCGCATGTCCTCCCACGCGGTCTCCACGAAGGCGGTCATCGCCGCCCTGCACGACGCCTTGGCGTTCTGGCTGCCCATCGCCTGCGCGGGGTGCGGGCTTCTCGACGTGCAACTGTGCTCCGGATGCCGCGCGGCCCTGGTCGCGGCCCCGCACCACCGTCGCACCGAGGCGGGGTTGGCGGTGACCAGTGCAATGGAGTTCTCCGGAGTGCGCGCGCGGGTCCTCCGTGCGCTAAAGGAGGAGGGGCGAACGTCTCTCGCCCGCGCGCTCGCCCCGGCGCTCGGGTCGGTCCTCGCCGAGGGGGGACGAAGCGGCGCGGTGATGACGACTGTGCCGTCCTCGCGTGCGGCGTATCGACGCCGCGGCTACCGCCCCGTCGATCTGCTCGCGCGTCGGAGCGGGTGGACGCCGGTGCCGTTGCTGCGGCCCGTGCGGACGCCCCGCGACCAGCGCGGCCTGAATCGCGCCGCCCGAAAGTCCAACGTCGGCGGCGTGTTCGTCTCGCGCCCCGTCCACGGCCGCGACGTCATCCTCGTCGACGATGTCGTCACCACCGGGGCCACATTGGACGACGCGGCGCGTGCTCTGCGCGCCGCGGGCGCGGGTCGTGTGGTCGCCGTGACGTTGGCCCATACGCCTCGCCACCGGGACCGCGAGGCCGGATCATACGAAAGATGAGGACGGGTGACGAAATGGTGAGGAGAGCGTGACACGAGACGGTCGTCCTACTAGCGTGGGGATGACTGAAGGCGACGGATGTTCTGCCCTTAGACCGGGCAGAACCCGGAACAAGGAGGTCACGGATGGACACCAACATCGTCGGCGTGGGAGTCGGTATCACCGACCGTTTCCGCTCGGTGGTCGAAGAAAAGGTGAGCCGTATCGAGCACCTGGCCCCTCGAGCTCAAGCGCTCGAGGTCAAGGTCACTCATCGCTCGTATCGCAACGGGCGTATGGAGGATGACACCGTCGAACTGACTCTCGACGGCAAGGGCCCGGTGGTGCGCGCGGAGGCGACCGACGCGGACAAGTTCGCCGCCCTCGACCTCGCTGTCGACAAGATCTCGGAGCAGATCCGCCGCGCCAAGGACAAGCGCATCGACGCGCGCAACCACCCCCGCGGCGCGAAATTCGAGAAGGGCACCGGCGAGCTCTCCGGCATCGATGTGCAGCCGGCTTCCGTCGATGTCCTGCGCGCGGTCGCCACGGGCGAAGTCCCCGTGCAGAACGACTCGGCGACCGAGGAGGACTACTCGCCGGTCGTGATCCGCGAGAAGGAGTTCGGGGCCGAGTGGATGACCGCCGAAGAGGCCGTCGACCGCATGGAACTGGTCGGCCACGACTTCTTCCTCTTCATCGACGCGCGCACCGATCACCCGAGCGTGGTCTACCGCCGCAAGGGCTGGGACTACGGCGTGATCGCGCTGTCGACGCAGGCGCCGCCGCAGGCCGTCGCTTCCTGACACGATGAAAAGGGGAGCCCCCAGCCGCTCGGCCGGGGGCTCCCCTTCTGCGTACGAACGGTCTCAGCCGTCGAAGATGTCGCCGAGGAGCGATCCGATCACGAGGCCCCCGAGCATGCCGCCGACCATGTTGCCGCCGCCACCGCCTCCCCGACCGTAGCCGCCTCCCCAGCCGCCGCCTCCACCGTCACCCCAATCGGAGGGGCGGGACTGCTCGATGTCGCGCTGGGCGATCTGCAGGGCTTCGGCGGCGAGAGCGCCGGTGCGGCGTGCCGTCGCCAGCGCCGTCTCCCTGTCGTCCTCGGCGACGGGGCCGAGGGGGAGACCGGCCCGGAGGCGTTCGGCCTCGACGAACCGCGTGCGCGCGTCGGCGCCGATCCATCCGCGGTGGCCGGTGATCAGTCCGCGGGCGACCGCGAGTTGGCGGTCGGCGTCGTCGATGGCGTGTTCGACCTGTTCCTGCGAGGGGACGGGGCGCGCCGCCCGCTCCCGCGCGAGGTCGAGTTCGGCGTTGGCCTGACGCAGCGCCGAGAGCGAGCTGAACGGGTCCGTCCGCGAGCCGGCCGGGGGAAGAGAAGTGAGCGCGCGCTCGAGGTTCGCCATCGCCTGCGTCACGATCGGGGTCATCGGTCCGCGCCGGGCTTCGGCGAGATCTCCGCGGGAGTCGTCGATGACGGCCGCCAGGGTGGACTCCGCGCGCAGAGCCTCGATCTCGAAAGTGTCGACCGCGTCGAGCAGCGACTCGGCGCGACGCACGGCTTCCGTGGCGGCTTCGAGGGCGACGGAGGCCTGCTCGCGTTGTCCCGCCTCGCGTCGGCGTTCCGAGACGCCGGCGGTGTGCACGGCGAAGTCGAGCAACTGATCGATCTCGTCGGGGTTTCCACCGATCTGCTGCAGCGCCGTGTCGTTGTAGCGGTGGGCGAGGCGTTCGACCACCTCTCGGGCGTGCGGAACGCGCTCGGCCAGCCGCTCTCGGTCCGCGCGCACGCGCGCGAGGATCTCGGGAGCGCGGCGCACCGCATCGATCTTGGGCTGCAGCACGAGGGTGCGTTCTTCCAGCAGGTCTTCGGCCCACTTCGACAGCTGGATGATGCGCGCGTTGCGGGTGCGCAGCTCTTCCGCGGTGTCGGGGATCTCGTCGTGGTTCAGCTGGTGCAGCTGGAAGGCCTCGGCCAGGTGCGTCTTCACCGACTCTAGTGCCGCGGCGAGGTCCTCGGTGGCCTTGTCACCGAGCTCGGCCCGCGCGAAGTCGAGTTCGTCCGAGGTGAGCCGCACACGCTCGTCCGCCGCGACGATCGCCAGCTCCGCCCGTCGCGCCAGATCGGCGTCCGCGGCATCCTGTTCTTCGCGCTTTCGTCTGCCCCAGAAACCGGCCATGGCATGATCCTAGGCCGCGTGATCGAGGAGGGAGCCGTGTGTTCGCTGCGGGCGCGAGGTCTTCTTGCGGGCTCGCAGGTCACGAACGGGTAACACGGATAACATGGGCGATGTATGCCTGTTCGCAGGCCGGTGTCCGCACGGGCGCCGCACCCGACAGATGGAGATGCTTCGTGGCCAATCCGCTCGAGAAACTGCTGCGCGCCGGAGAGGGACGCATCCTGCGCCGCCTGCAGGGCGTCGTCAAGGCGACCGGGGCGCTCGAAGAGGATTACGAGCACCTCACCGATGAGGAGCTGCGCAACGAGACCGTCGAGCTGCGAGCCCGGTACGAGGCGGGCGAGACCCTCGATCAGCTGATGCCCGAGGCGTTCGCCGCCGTCCGCGAGGCCGCCAAGCGCACGCTCGGTCAGCGCCCGTACGACGTGCAGATCATGGGTGGCGCAGCGCTTCACCTGGGCAACATCGCCGAGATGAAGACCGGTGAGGGAAAGACGCTGACCGCGGCTCTGCCGGCATACCTCAATGCCATCGCGGGCAAGGGCGTCCACGTCATCACGGTCAATGACTTCCTCGCGAGCTACCAGTCCGAGCTGATGGGACGCGTCTACCGCGCCCTGGGCATGACGACCGGCACCGTGGTCTCGGGTCAGACGCCCGAGGTGCGGCGCGAGCAGTACGAGGCCGACATCAGCTACGGCACGAACAACGAGTTCGGCTTCGACTACCTTCGCGACAACATGGCGTGGCGCAAGGAAGACCTCGTGCAGCGCGGTCACTTCTTCGCGATCGTCGACGAGGTCGACTCCATCCTGATCGACGAGGCCCGCACTCCGCTGATCATCTCCGGTCCGGCATCCGGCGAGGCCAACCGCTGGTTCGCCGAGTTCGCCAAGCTCGCCCGCACCCTCGAGCCCGGTGTCGACTACGAGGTCGACGAGAAGAAGCGCACGATCGGCGTGCTCGAACCCGGTATCGAGAAGGTCGAGGACTACCTCGGCATCGACAACCTCTACGAGTCGGCGAACACCCCGCTGATCTCGTTCCTGAACAACTCGATCAAGGCGATCGCCCTCTTCAAGCGCGACACCGACTACGTCGTCATGAACGACGAGGTCATGATCGTCGACGAGCACACCGGCCGCATCCTGGTCGGACGCCGCTACAACGAGGGCATCCACCAGGCCATCGAGGCCAAAGAGAACGTTCCGGTCAAGGCCGAGAACCAGACGCTCGCCACCGTCACGCTGCAGAACTACTTCCGGCTCTACGACAAGCTCGCCGGCATGACCGGTACGGCCGAGACCGAGGCGGCCGAGTTCATGTCGACCTACAAGCTCGGCGTGGTTCCGATCCCCACGAACAAGCCGATGATCCGCAAGGACCAGTCCGACCTCGTCTACAAGAACGAGACGGCGAAGTTCGCCCAGGTTGTCGAAGACATCGTGGAGCGTCACGAGAAGGGCCAGCCGGTCCTCGTCGGCACGACCAGCGTCGAGAAGAGCGAGTACCTCTCGCGTCTGCTCGCGAAGAAGGGCGTGAAGCACGAGGTGCTCAACGCCAAGAACCACGCGCGCGAGGCCGAGATCGTCGCCCGCGCGGGGCGTCTGGGCGCCGTGACCGTGGCCACGAACATGGCCGGTCGTGGAACCGACATCATGCTCGGCGGAAACGCCGAGTTCCTCGCCGTGCAGGAGATGAAGGCGAAGAACCTCGACCCGGTCGAGACCCCCGAGGCCTACGAGTCGGAGTGGGATGCCGTGTACCAGGGCATGCGTGACACGGTCGCCGAAGAAGCGGCCAAGGTCGTCGAGGCCGGCGGCCTGTACGTCCTCGGTACCGAGCGTCACGAATCGCGCCGCATCGACAACCAGCTGCGCGGACGCTCGGGCCGTCAGGGCGACCCCGGTGAGAGCCGTTTCTACCTCTCGCTGACCGACGACCTCATGCGGCTGTTCCAGTCGGGTGCGGCGGAGGCGATTCTCGCGCGCACGAACTTCCCCGACGACGTCGCGATCGAGTCGGGCCTGGTCTCGCGCGCCATCAAGAGCGCCCAGTCGCAGGTCGAGGCCCGTAACGCCGAGATGCGCAAGAACGTGCTCAAGTACGACGACGTGCTCAACCGTCAGCGCGAGGCGATCTACGCCGACCGCCGCCACATGCTCCAGGGTGACGACATCGCCGACCGCGTGCAGCACTTCATCGAAGACGCCATCACCGCCGTGATCGACGATCACACGGGCTCGGGCCACACCGAGTCGTGGGACTTCGACGCGCTGTGGACGGAACTGAAGACCCTCTACCCGGTGAGCGTGACGATCGACGAGGTCGTGGCCGAGGCCGGCGGGAACAAGGGGCGCATCACGGCAGAGGGCCTCAAGCGCGAGATCATCTCGGACGCCCGCATCGCCTACCAGAACCGCGAGGAGTCGCTCGGCGCCCCCGCTCTCCGCGAGCTCGAGCGCCGCGTGGTGCTGCAGGTCCTCGACCGCCGCTGGCGCGAGCACCTCTACGAGATGGACTACCTCAAGGACGGCATCGGCCTGCGCGCGATGGCTCAGCGTGACCCGCTGATCGAGTACCAGCGCGAGGGTTACCAGATGTTCCAGTCGATGATGGGGCAGATCAAAGAGGAGTCCGTGGGCTTCCTCTACAACCTCGAGGTCGAGGTCCGCAAGGTCGAGGGCGAAGAGAGTGCCCAGGTCGAGGCGAAGGGACTCGCTCCCGCTCCCGTCGAAGGCCAGCGCCTGGAGTACTCCGCGGCCAACGACGCCGGCGAGGTCGAGGTCCGCAACGATCGCGGGCAGGTCCAGCAGGCGGCGACGAACCGTCTCCGCCAGGCTGCGGCACAGGCTCCCGCGGCCGAGGCTGCGGCCCCGAGCGGACCGCGTGGTGCTTTCGGTCAGCGCACCGAGGCTCCCGAGCAGCCCGTCGCGAACAACCGCGCCGATCGCCGCGCGGCCGGCAAGAAGAAGTAGCAGACGAACGGATGCCGCGCCCCTGACGCTCGTCGGGGGCGCGGCATCCGTCTGTCTACGGAGAGTCCACCCGGTGTCGATTGGCTCCGAGGGGTCGGGGATATCCTGATCCGATGAGCCCGTTGCGCCCCCTCGATCAGTCGTCGAAGTTGAAGGATGTCCTCTACGAGATCCGTGGAGAGGCCCTCGTCGAGGCCGACCGGCTCGAGGCCGAGGGCCACGCGATCCTCAAGCTCAACACCGGCAACCCCGCGATCTTCGGGTTCGAGGCCCCGCACCAGATCGTGCGCGACATGATCGCGGCGGTGCCCAACGCGCACGGCTACAGCGACAGCCGCGGTGTGCTGTCGGCGCGGCGCGCCGTGGTCTCGCGGTACGAGCAGGAGCCCGGCTTCCCGCACCTCGACCCCGATGACGTGTACCTCGGCAACGGCGTGTCCGAGCTGATCACGATGACCATGCAGGCGCTCCTCGACGAGGGCGACGAAGTGCTCATCCCCGCTCCCGACTACCCGCTGTGGACCGCGATGACGAGCCTCGGCGGCGGGACCCCCGTGCACTACCTGTGCGACGAGTCTCGCGAATGGCAGCCCGACCTCGAAGACATCCGCTCGAAGGTCACCCCGCGCACCAAGGCGATCGTCGTGATCAACCCGAACAACCCCACCGGTGCGGTGTATTCGCGCGAGGTGCTCGAGGGCATCGCCGACATCGCCCGCGAGCACTCCCTGCTGGTCCTCGCCGATGAGATCTACGATCGCATCCTGTTCGATGACGCGGTGCACATCCCGATGGCCACGGTCGCGCCCGATCTTCTGGTGCTCACGTTCAACGGCCTCTCCAAGACGTATCGCGTGGCGGGCTACCGCTCGGGGTGGCTCGCGATAACCGGCCCGAAGAGCCACGCCGAGGGATTCCTGCACGGCATCAACCTGCTGGCATCCACGCGTCTGTGTCCGAACGTGCCGGCGCAGTTCGCGGTGCAGGCCGCGCTCTCGGGCGTGCAGTCGATCGACGCGTTGATCGCTCCCTCCGGACGTCTGCACGAGCAGAGGGATGCCGCCTGGCAGGGCCTCGAGGCCATCCCCGGTGTCTCCTGCGTGATGCCGCGGGGTGCGCTCTACGCGTTCCCGCGGTTCGACCCAGACGTCTACGAGATCCCCGACGACGCGAAGTTCGTGCGCGATTTCCTCGTGGCGGAGCACGTCCTCCTCGTGCAGGGTTCCGGCTTCAACTGGCCGGCGACGGACCACGTGCGGATCGTGACGCTGCCCGAGGCCCGGGTGATCAGCGATGCGATCGAGAGGTTGGGGAACTTCCTCGCGTCGTGGCGCCCCTGAGCGTCACAGCAACGCGAGGGCGGTGACGCGCCAGCGACCGTCGATGCCCTCGAGGCGCAGAGCGACGGCGCGCGTGCGCGCGCGTGCCGCGGCGGTCACGGTCGCTTCGTAGACGCCGTCGGCCGGGGCGTAGAGGTGGACGCTGCGGATCTCGTGGATGTCGCGAGGCGCGGGCATTCCGCGGGCGCTGCGCGCGCGTTTGGCGAGACTGGCGCGCACGACGAGAGAGCGGTAGACCTCTTCCGACGTCCACCGTGCGAGTTGCTCGACCTCACGCACTCCCGCGAGGACCTCGAACACCCCGCGAACGATGTTGCGCGTGAAGACATCGGCTCGCGGCAGCCGGGCCGCGGAGGTCTTCTGCGGAGCGAAGAAGTCCTCCGCGCGAGAGGGAGACGCATCGGCGGGTGAATCGACGATCGAGAGTGGAACGGTCATGCGTTCCTCCTTGGGTCACGGACGGTCAGAGCGGACGGGGTGGCTCGACAGTAGGACACCGCCACCCCCGCACCCGGGGCCCCGCACTCAGGTTGTGGAAAAGAAACGCAGGGTGAATGCACGGGGAGGAGTGCTCAGTCCGGGTGTCGGACCTCGCCTTCGCCCCACAGCTCGGGGAAACTCGCCTCCTGCGATTGCCTCCAGAGAGCGGACCGGCGGGCGACCTCGATGCGGTCGTCGATGTACGAGGTGACGCTCTCCGCGTCGATGCGCCAGCGCGCGGGATCGCCGACCTCGATCCCCCGGATCTCGCCGCGTTCGACGAGCGAGAGCACCTCGTCGCGCGTCATTCCCAGGCGTTCGGCGACGGCATCCGGATCCACGTATCGGCTCGCAGGTGAACTCATATCGGTCACGCCCTCATTATGTCCGCCGTTTGGCCGGGCAAGCGGTTTCACCCGTGAGACGCCCGCACATCCAGGGGCAGGGACCGCGGAAACACGGGCGGAGCGGACAGCGCTGCGAGCCGTGGAAGATGGCACGGCCCTTTAGTGTGGAGAGGTGTCGACACTCAGTGAACTCGTCTACGCCCAGGGTCGTGCCAGTGAGGCGGACGTCGAGTGGTTGCACCGACTCGCCGGCGACGGTCAGCTCCTCGCCGACCTCGCCTTCGCCGACATCGTGATCTGGGTGCCGACGCCCGACGACTCGTTCGTCGCCGTTGCGCACACGCGGCCCGGGGGAGCGGCCACGCTGTTCTACCGCGACATCGTCGGTGACCGGGTCCGCCCGCAGTGGCGCACGCAGGTGCGCGACGCGTTCCAGAGCGGGCGCATCGTGGACTCGGCATCCCCCGACTGGTTCGAAGAGACGCCCACGCGCGTCCGCGCGGTGCCGATCGTGCGCGAGCTCTCGCGGGAGGGCAACGCCGTGACCACCGTCGGCGTGCTCACGCGCCACACCAACCTCGGCGAGACGCGCACGCCCTCGCGTCAACAGATCACCTTCAACGACTGCGCCGACGACCTGTTCGGCATGATCGCGTCAGCGGAGTTCCCCGACCTCGCCGCGCCCACCGCCCCGCGTCGTGGCGCGCCCCGCGCCTCCGACGGTCTGATCCGGCTCGACGTCGACGGCATCACCACCTTCGCGAGCCCCAACGCGCTCTCGGCGTTCAACCGCATGGGCTTCGACGACGAGCTCGAGGGGGAGTCCCTCGCCGAGGTGACCGCGCGCATCCTCCCCGCCAAGCGGCAGGACGTCGACGAGTCGCTCCCGGTCGTGGTGAGCGGCCGCGCGCCGTGGCGCGCCGACATGGAGGCGCGGGGCGTTCAGGTCTCGCTGCGCACCATTCCGCTGCGCGATCGCGGCACGCGCATCGGCGCGATCGTGCTGAGCCGCGACGTCACCGAGATCCGGCACCAGGAGCAGGAGCTCATCACCAAGGACGCGACGATCCGCGAGATCCACCACCGGGTGAAGAACAACCTGCAGACGGTGGCCTCCCTCCTGCGCATCCAGGCTCGCCGCACGCACTCGGACGAGGCGCGCGACGCGCTGACCCAGGCCATGCGTCGCGTCTCCGCCATCGCGGTCGTGCACGACACGCTGTCGGAGGGTCTCGCGCAGAACGTCGACTTCGACGACGTGTTCGCCCGCGTGCTCAAGCTCGTGGCCGAGGTCGCGGCCGCGCCCAACACGCGCGCGCGCACCCGCACCACCGGTCAGTTCGGCACCCTACCGAGCCAGTTCGCGACGCCGCTCGCCCTCGCGCTCACCGAACTCGTCACCAACGCCGTCGAGCACGGACTCGCGGGGCAGGAGGGCGACGTCGAGATCGCGGCGGAGCGCAGCGACGAGGTGCTCGCCGTCAGCGTCCGCGACACCGGGGTCGGGCTTCCCGAGGGGCAGGTCGGGCGCGGTCTCGGCACGCAGATCGTCCGCACGCTCATCCAGGGCGAGCTGGGCGGCACGATCGACTGGCACACCCTCATGGGTAGCGGCACCGAGGTGACGATCGAGATCCCGCTGCGCTACATCGGCGGGTCTTCCGTCTGAGGCGTCGCGTTTCCTCGGAGAAACGCGCGAAGCTCGCAGGTTTGGCGACGGATTCTGCGATCTTCGTCGATTTCTGCGAGGTACGCGCCGCTGGGCGCGGACCGAGGGTTAGCGCTTGCCGACTCGACGGTTCTCGCGGATTGGCGCGAAGCTCGCAGGTTCGGCGACGGATTCTGCGAGCTTCGTCAATTCCTGCGAGGTGCGCCGGCCGCGGGGCGTCGTCGAGCGATCGCCCCGACAACGACGAAGCCCGCCCCCGGAGGGACGGGCTTCGTCGAACGGCGGATGCCGTGAGGTCAGGACGCGCGGCGGGCGCGTGCGGCGCGGCGCTTGAGGGCGCGGCGCTCGTCTTCGCTCAGACCGCCCCACACGCCCGAGTCCTGGCCGGACTCGAGGGCGTACTGCAGGCAGACCTCGGTGACGGTGCAGCGTGCGCAGACCGACTTGGCCTTCTCGATCTGGTCGACCGCGGGGCCGGTGTTGCCGACCGGGAAGAACAGTTCGGGGTCGACGGTCAGGCAGGCTGCTTTGTCGCGCCAATCCATAGGGGTGCTCCTTGTAACAGAAAATGTGGTCGATTCGGCACCGGCTTTCGGGTCCGGTACCCTGGTGGGAACGCGAGCTATTGCTCGCCCCACTTCGCTGTGGGAGCACACGGCTTGTTCCATGCTCCCATAGCGATTCCGCACGATCAAGAGGTAACCGGTAGGTTTCCGGAACGTAACGGCGTGGTGAGATCCGCCGGGAGGGCTGTTTCGATGCCTGTTCGCCTCTCGGCCGCGGTGATCCTGGGCCTCGAAGCCCTCGGCATCCTGGCCCTCGCCGGCTGGCAGGTGGTCGCTCTCATCGGCGGCGACACCGACTCGGTCGTCAGCTCGATCGCGCTGATCGTCCTCACCGTCATCGGCGCGGCCATCGTCGCGGCGTTCGGGGTGGCCACCGCGCGCGGCGTGTCCGCCGGACGCTCCGGCGGGATCGTGACGCAGCTGCTGATCCTCTCCGTCGCGCTGGGTGCGGTCACGGGGGAGTGGGCCGCGCCGGCGGTTGCGCTGCTGATCGCCGTACCCGCGTTGGTCGGCCTGGTGCTGCTGGTTCTCGCGGTCCGCCAGGCGGCCCCGCGCCGACGTCCCGAAGACTGAACGCCGAAACCGCACACGATCCCCGAACCCGCGGGGATTCGACGACAGCCGCGTGCGGTTTCGACGAATCCGTGCGGTCTCGGCGTCGGGGGATGCCCGACGTCAGGCGGAAGGCAGCCCCAGGGCCTTGCGCAGGCGCGCGACGTGCCCCGTCGCCTTGACGTTGTACTGCGCCTCGACGATCGTCCCGTCCTCGTCGATCACGAAGGTCGAGCGCAGGACGCCCGTCACGGTCTTGCCGTAGTTCTGCTTCTCGCCCCAGGCGCCGTACGCCTCGTGGACCGCGTGGTCGGGATCGCTGAGCAGCGGGAAGGTGAGGCCGTCGCTGTCGCGGAAGGCGCGCAGCTTCTCGGGGGTGTCGCGCGAGACGCCGAGCACCGTGTAGCCGGCGCCCTGCAGCGAGGAGAGGCTGTCGCGGAAGTCGCAGGCCTGCGTGGTGCACCCCGGCGTCTGGGCGGCGGGGTAGAAGTACACGATCACGCGGCGACCCCGGAAGTCGCTCAGCGAGACGGGGTGCTCGTCCTGGTCCAGGAGGGTGAAGTCGGGGGCGGTGTCGCCCTTAGCGAGGTTCGTCACCCCTCCAGCCTAGAACGCTCGATGGCCTGGAACGTGGTCAGCAATCGGTGCAGCGAGTCGAGGCGGGCCTCGGCTCCCGGACCCAGACGACCGGATGCCACGGCTTCCGCGATTGCGCAGTCCGGGGCATCGGGCAGGTGGGTGCAGCCGCGCGGGCAGTCCTCCGCGGCCTGGGCCAGGTCGGTGAACGCGCCGAGAACGTGGGCGGGATCGACATGGCCGAGGCCGAAAGAGCGCACGCCGGGGGTGTCGATGACCCAGCCGGACCCTGCGGGACCGCGGTAGCGCAGCGACACCGCCGACGACGAGGTGTGGCGTCCGCGGCCGGTGACCGTGTTGACGTGACCGATCGCGCGCTCCGATCCGGTGAGCGCGTTCACGAGCGTCGACTTGCCGACGCCGGAGTGCCCGACGAACACCGTGGAGTGCCCGGCGATGGCCTCCCCGATCTCGGCGAGCGGCATCGCGCCCTGCGCGCTGGTGAACACGCGCAGATCGATGCCGTCGAAGTGCGAGAGGAACTCCGTCGGATCGGCGAGGTCGGTCTTCGTGACCACGAGGAGAGGGCGGATGCCGGCATCCAGAGCCGCGACCAGGTACCGGTCGACGAGCCGCTCGCGGGGTTCGGGGTCGGCCGCCGCGACGACGATCAGCATCTGGTCGGCGTTGGCGACGATCACCCGCTCGACCTGATCGGTGTCGTCGGCGCTACGGCGCAAGAGGGAGGTGCGCTCCTCGATCCCGACGATGCGGGCGAGCGTCCCTTCCTCTCCGGAGAGGTCGCCGACGACGCGGGCGCGGTCGCCGTTGACGATCGGTTGCTTGCGCAGCTCGCGGGCGCGGGTGGCGAGGACGCGGCGCTCGGTCGGCTCGTCCTCGTCGAGGAGCACGGTGTACCGGCCGCGGTCGACGCCCAGCACGCGCGCGATTCGCGCGTCGGCGTGCGCGGGGCGCCGCTTCGTGCGGGGGCGGTTCGCCTTGGGGTTCGGGCGGACCCGGATCGACGACTCGTCGTACTCGAGATCGTCGTCGTCCGCGTCGTCGAGCCAGCTCACGCGACCCTCCGGGCGTCAGCGCGTGGCATCCGCGTCCTCGTCGAGGCCCAGCATGGCGCGCCAGAGGCCGGCGAACTGGGGGAGGGTCTTGGCCGTCGTGCCGATGTCGTCGATCTCGATGCCGGGGACACGCAGACCGATGAGCGCACCCGTCGTGGCGAGGCGGTGGTCGTGGTGGGCCTTCCACTCGCCGCCGCGCAGCGGCTGCGGCACGATGCGGATCCCGTCTTCGAGCTCGTGGGCCTCGCCGCCGAGCGAACGCAGGTTGCCCACCAGAGCCGCGATGCGATCGGTCTCGTGTCCGCGGATGTGACCGATGCCGTGCAGCGTCGTCGGGCCGTCGGCGAACGCCGCGAGACCGAAGAGGGTGGGGGCGAGTTCACCCGCGGCGGAGAGGTCGAGCTCGAGGCCGTTGATCCGGTCTCCGGCCGAGACGGTGAGTGCTCCACCGCGGCGGGTGACCCGCGCACCCATCTCGCTGAGGATGTCGGCCAGCAGGGCGCCGGGCTGCGTGCTGTGCAGGGGCCAGCCGGTGACCGAGACGGAGCCGCCCGTCACCATCGCCGCGGCGAGGAAGGGGGCGGCGTTGGAGAGGTCGGGCTCGATCGCGACGTCTTTCGCGCGAACGGGGCCGGCCGGGACGATCCATTCGCCGACCGAGGGACGCTCGACGTGGATGCCGCGGTGGCCGAGGGCCTCGACCGTCATGTCGATGTGCGGGATGCTCGGCAGACGCGAGCCGACGTGACGCAGGTGCAGGCCGACGTCGAAGCGCGGAGCGGCCAGCAACAGCCCCGAGACGAACTGGCTCGACTGGCTCGCGTCGATCTCGACCTCACCGCCGCGCACGTGGCCGTGCCCGCGGACGGTGAACGGCAGCGCCCAGTGGCCGCCGTCATCGATGTCGACCCCGACCTCGCGGAGGGCGGAGATCATCGCGCCCATCGGGCGGTGAAGAGCGCTCTCGTGCGCCGTGACCGCGACGTCGCCGCGGGCGAGTCCGGCGACGGGGGCGACGAACCGCATGACGGTTCCGGCCTGCCCGCAGTCGACCGTGGCGTCGCCCGCGAACGACGCCGGCGGGGTGACGAGCAGGTCGGGTCCGAAGGGGGAATCGGTCGCGACCTCCTCGATGCCCACGCCGAGGGCGCGCAGCGCCTCGACCATGCGGACGGAGTCGTCGGAGTGCAGGGGAGCGTGCAGCATGCCGGGGCCGTCGGCGATCGCGGCGAGTACGAGTTCGCGGTTGGTGAGCGACTTGGAGCCGGGCACCGTGACAGTGGCATCCACCGCTCCATCGGCGACGGGCGCGTTCCACGCCCCACGGGGAGTGGCGGCGGAAGGGGAATACCCGAGACGTGTCATCGGTTCTTAGCCTACTGAAAGGGGACGACACGTGACCGCACTTCTCGAGCGCTCCGGCGTGCAGCAGACCATCCCGATGGTCGTCGACACGCCCGACGTAGACTGGCGCGTAATGGACGACACGGCAGACACCCTCCCGCCGGTGGCGGATCCTCGCGCGCAGTTCGAAGAGCAGGCGCTGCCCTTCATGGACCAGCTGTACGCGGCGGCGATGCGCATGACGCGCAATCCCGCCGACGCGGCCGACCTCGTGCAAGAGACGTTCGTCAAGGCCTACGGGTCGTGGGCGACCTTCACGCAGGGCACGAACCTCAAGGCGTGGCTGTACCGGATCCTCACGAACACGTACATCAACACGTACCGCAAGAAGCAGCGCGAGCCGTACCAGAGCGCCATCGACGATCTCGAGGACTGGCAGCTCGGCGGTGCGGAGTCGACCACCGCGACCAGTGCCCGCTCGGCGGAGGCCGAGGCCATCGATCACATGCCCGCGTCGGTCGTGAAGGACGCGTTGCAGTCGATCCCCGAAGACTTCCGCCTGGCGGTTTATCTCGCCGACGTGGAGGGATTCGCCTATCAAGAGATCGCCGACATCATGAAGACACCGATCGGCACGGTCATGAGCCGTCTGCACCGCGGCCGACGGCTGCTGCGTGACCTGCTGTCGGATTACGCCAAGGAACGCGGCTTCCAGGCCGCGACGGGAGAGAAGAAATGAGCGACTGCGGCTGCGACCAGGCACGGCGCGACCTGGAAGAGTACCTCCGCAACGAGGTCTGCAAGACCCAGCATCGTGACATCCGCGAGCACCTCGAGAACTGCCCCGGATGCCAGGACGAGGCCCTCGTCGCGCGGACGCTGACCGAGGTGGTCGCGCGCGCGTGCAAGGAGACCGCGCCCGAAGAGCTGCGCGACCAGGTACTCGCTCGACTGCGCTCGGTGCAAGCAGCTCACTGACGAGGCGGTGCCGTCGGTCCGTAGGCTGGGGTCATGCCCACCACCGACACGCGCACTCTCGCTCTGGATGCCACCTCCGCCGCCGACCTGGAGGCCACCGGCCTCGAGTACACCCGGGTGTCCGCGGATGATGCGGCGTTCGAGCCCTTCCTCCGCGCGGTGTCCCGAGGCTTCCTCGGGGAAGAGCCCTCGGCGGACGAGGTCGAGAGCGCGCGCCGCGCGCTGACCCCGCGTCGCCTGACCGGCGTCTTCGATCGCGCGGGCGTCGATCCCGACTCCCCGGTGGCAACGGTCGACTCGTGGCCCACGGAGCTCACGGTGTCTCCCGGGCGCACGATCCCGCTCTGGTCGATCAGCGCCGTCACCGTGGCTCCCACCCATCGACGCCGCGGCATCGCGCGAGCGATGCTCACGGGAGAGCTGCGCACCGCGGCAGCCGCGGGCTTCCCGCTCGCCGGGCTCACGGTGACCGAGGCCACGATCTACGGACGGTGGGGATTCTCGCCCGCCGTGTGGGCGTCCGATGTCGTGGTCGACACGCGGCGGGCGCGCTGGACCGGTCCGATCGCCCCGGGCCGCCTCGACTTCGTGTCGCCCGAGAGCCTGCCCGAGCGCCTGAGCCGCGTGCACGAGCGGGTTCGCGTCGAGCGCCCGGGCGCGGTGCCCGGCTGGGAAGGGCGCTGGCGTGGTGTGGCCGGGCTCACCCCTGACGCGAAGGACGCGAAGAAGGTGCGCGCCGTCTCCTATCGCGACACCGCCGGCGAGGAGCGAGGCATCCTCGCCTACACGCTCGACTCAGGCCCCGACGGCGATTTCTCCCCGCACGTGTTGACGGTCCGCGCGCTCTTCGCCGACGGCGACGAAGCGGCCGTGGCGCTCTGGCGCTTCGCGATCGAGCACGACTTGGTCGGTGAGGTGAAAGCGTCGCTGCAGCCGACCGCCCCGCCCGTGCAGTGGATGATCGCCGACCGGCGTGCGGTGACGGTGACGCCGACCGACCATCACTGGCTGCGCGTGCTCGATGTGCCGGAGGCGCTGAGCGCACGGCGTTACGCCCGGGCCCTCGACGTCGTCCTGCGGGTGGAGGACCCCCTCGGCTTCGCGGACGGCGCGTGGAACGCCCGCATCGATGACGATGGGTTCGCCGTCGTCGAGCGGGCGCCGGAGGATCGAGCCGTGGACCTCGAGATGACCGTCGGGGCGCTGGGCTCGCTCCTGCTGGGCGGCGTCCGTGTGCGCGATCTCGCCGCGGCGGGGCTCGTGCGCGGGTCGCGGGACAGCCAGGCCGCCGTGGACGCGGCCTTCACGCCTGAGGTCACCCCGCTCCTGGACATCTGGTACTGAGCGAACCTCATAGGGTCGCCCCGTAGCCTCTCCTCGCGATGTCCGACGCTCCACCCTCCTCTCCGCCGCGGCGCTCCCGGCTGCGCGTCGACCCGCGCGCCGTGGCGGCGGCGCTGGCCGGATTCCTGCGTGCCAACCCGGTCGCGGTCTGCGTCGCGATCCTCATCACGGCGTCGGCGGCGGCCACGGGCACCCTGTGGGGGGAGGACGCCCTCATCTGGGGCGCGGGTCCGCTCGCCACCTTCGCCTCCGGGCGATGGTGGACGATCGCGACCGCGCTGTTCGTCCCGGATTCGCCGGTCGACGCGATCACCTCGATCGTTCTCGCCCTCACGGTGCTCGCCGCGGCGGAACGGCTGCTCGGGTCCCGGCGGACCGGCATCCTGTATCTGGTCATCGGCGTCGTCGGTCTGCTCGCGGGAGTCGGGATGCACGCCGCCGTCTGGTCGGTGACCGATCTCCGGCCGGTCGTGGCCGCCGAGGTGCCCGTCCTCGACCCCACGACACCGATCGCCGGGGTCGTGATGGTGGCCAGCGCGTTCGCGCTCACGCTCTGGCGCCGACGGTTGCGGCTGGTGGGCTTCGCCCTGCTGGCTCTCTTCGCCCTCTACGCCGGCGACGCCGACTCGTGGTACCGCATCATCACGGCGGCCATCGGACTCGTCGTCGGAGCTGTGCTCGCCCGGGGCATCGAGCGCCGGTCCTGGCATCGCAGCTCCACACGCGAAACGCGCACGCTTCTCGCGCTCATGGTCGCCGTGGTGGGCAGCGGGCCTCTCGTCGCACTCATCAGCGGCGGGGGCCGCGGGCCGCTCTCGCTCGTCGTCGACGCGTACACGCAGTACGACGACGCCCTCCTCGCACGGTGCGACACGCTCACCGAGGCGGTCTGCAACGAACAGATCGCGTTGCTGATGACGCGGGGACTGGGGCCGGCGCTGCTGGCGATCGTTCCCCTCGTCCTCATTCTGATCGCGGCTTGGGGGCTCCGGCAGGGCCGCCGCTCGGCGCTCATCCTCGCGGTGCTCACGCTCGTGGCATCCGGGGTCACGCCCCTCGTCTCGTTGGCGAACGGACGTCTGCGGATCGACCCGTGGGTCGACGGGAGCGGGGCCGAGTACATGCTCTGGGCGTTGGCATCCGTCGTCATCCCCCTCGTGCTGGCCGGGGCGCTCGTGATCGCTCGGCGTCGGTTCCCGGTGCGGGCGACGCGGCGCGCGGCGCGGACGGTCGCGATCGTCATCGGCGTCGCCTTCGTCGCGATCGGGTCGGGATTCTTCCTCACCGAAGAACTGGGGCGACGTGCCTTCGACCGCGACATCTCGGTCCTGGACATGCTGGGGCTCACCCTGCGCCGGTTCTTCCCGCCCTCATACACCACGCCCGGCGCCTCGGGATTCCCGCACCACGGGGTGGCCCTCTTCGCCTACCAGTGGACCGGGGTGCTCTTCTGGGCGATCGTGATCGCGGCGATCCTGTGGCTGTATCGCCGCGTGCAGCGTCCGGATGCCGACGACGACACGCTCTACCGGACGCTGCTTCGACGCGGGAGTGACACTCTCGGCTTCCTCGGCACGTGGGCGGGGAACCGTCACTGGTCGTCCGCCGACCGCGAGAGCGCGATCGCGTACCGTCTCGTCGGGGACGTGGCGCTGGCGGTCGGCGATCCGCTGACCCCGCCCGGCGGGCGCCCGGCGGCGTTGCGGGGCTTCACGGATTTCTGCCTGGAACACGGGTGGATCCCCGCGTTCTACAGCATCCACGCGGAGACGGCGGCCGACCTGGGCGACCTCGGTTGGCGGCAGATCCCGGTCGGCGTCGAAACGGTGATGGACCTTCCCGGCCTCACGTTCGCCGGCAAGGCGTGGCAGAAGGTGCGACAGCCTCTCACGCGCGCCGAACGTGAGGGATACACCGCCGTGTGGACCCGCTGGCACGAGCTGACCGTGTCGCAGGCGTCTCAGGTGGTCGCGATCGACGAGGAATGGGTGGCCGACCGCGCACTCCCCGAGATGGGCTTCACCCTCGGATCGCTCGAGGAGCTGCGCGACCGCGACGTGCGTCTGCTCCTGGCCGTCGGCCCCGACGATCGGATCGAGGCGGTCACGAGCTGGATGCCGAGCTGGACCGACGGCGAGCTGACCGGGTGGACCCTCGACTTCATGCGGCGACGGGCCGAGGGCCCCAACGGGATGATGGAGTTCCTCATCGCCAAGGCGGCCCTGCAGCTGCAGGAGGAGGGTGCCACGGTGCTGAGCCTCTCGGGGGCGCCCCTCGCGGATGATCCCGACGAGCCGGCCGACGGGGATCCCGCTCCGCTGCGGGCGCTCCTGCGGTGGCTCGCCGAGGTGCTCGAGCCCGCGTACGGGTTCGCGTCGCTCTTCCGCTTCAAGGGCAAGTTCCGGCCGCGCTACCGGCAGCTCTCGCTCGCCTACCGCGATCCCCTGCAGCTTCCGGCCATCGGTGCCGCCGTCGGCCGCGCCTACCTTCCGGACGCGTCGCGTCGTGAGATCGTCGCACTGGCGAGAACTGCATGGGAGGGCCGCCGGTGAACCGCTTTTTCCTGTCGTTCGAGCTCATCGACAGCCCGCTTCTGGTGATCTGCGCCGTCTTGGCGGGTCTCGGTGCCCTCGCCGTCATCGCGTGGGCGCCGCGCTGGATCGTCGGCACCTCGCTCATCGGCGTCGCCGCGGGCATCGCCATGTACGTCGTGGCCCACATCCTCGAGGCGCAGGGACTGTTCCAGGGACCGTTGCCCGCCCATGCGGCCACCTGGGCCACCGGGGGCATCGTGGCCGTCGCCGTCGGGGTCGTCGGGATCTGCCGTCGCCCGTGGGGACGCCGGGTGGTCGGGATCGTGACCGTGCTGGCGGGACTGCTCACGGCCGCTCTCGGTGTCAACACCTCGTACGGGGTCACGCACAACCTCGCCGCGATTCTGGGCGTCCAAGCCCTCGACCCGGCATCGCTCCCCGCCCCGACGGCCACCGCGGGAGATCCGGCGACGCTCTACCAGGACTGGCAGCCCCCCGCGGGCATGCCGTCGCAGGGATCGGTGAGTGCTTTGACCGGGGATGCCAAGATCCCGACCGGTCAGTACGCCGCGCGCGACGCGTCGCTCTATCTCCCGCCGGCAGCGCAGGTGGCCAATCCGCCGGCGCTGCCGCTCCTGGTCTTCATGATGGGGCAACCGGGATCCCCCGACCCCACGAACCTCGCGAAGGCCCTCGACGCCTTCGCGGCGAAGCACAACGGTCTCGCCCCCATCGCGGTGGTCGTGGACCAGCTGGGCGCTGCTGATCGTGACCCCGGGTGCGTCGACTCCGCGAAGTTCGGGGCCGTGTCCACCTACATCAACGAGCTCGTGCCGAAGTGGGCCGAGGCCAAGCTCAACATCGTGAAAGACCACCGGTACTGGACGATCGGCGGGTTCTCGAACGGCGGCTCGTGTGCCGCGGTCTACGGCGCGAAGTACCCCCAGGTCTGGGGGCAGATGCTCGACATCATGGGCAACGAGTTCCCCGGGTCCGAGCACGTCGACCAGACGGTGAAGGACGTGTTCGGCGGCGATGCGAACGCGTTCCAGGCGACCAAACCGTCGGTCATCATGGGGGCGGCGCCGGCCGGCAGCTACACCGGTCACCTGGCCATCTTCACGTGGGGGAGCCTGGACACCACCTACGGGCCCGGGCAGAAGGCGAACGCGGACGCGGCACAGGCTGCTGGATTCACCGTCGTCACCTACGTCGTCGAGGGAGCGGGGCACACCGGCGAGGCGCTCGACGCGAGCCTCGCCTACTCTCTGCCTGTCCTGGCTCCGGTCCTCGGTCTGGCGCCGCCGGCGTCCTGACTGCCCGCGTCGACGGAACGAGAAAGGCCCGGCCGACATCGTCGGACCGGGCCTTTCTCGTGGGGAGGATCAGCGCCCGAGGGCGGCCTTCATAATCTCGGCGTGCTCGTTCGCGTGCACTTTGGGCGAGCCGGTCGCCGTCGATGCGGCGGCCGCGCGCGAGATGACGCGGATCGGGCGGCCGAGCTTGTCGTCGACCTCGAGGGCGATGAACGGCCACGCACCCTGGTTCTCGGGCTCGTCCTGGACCCAGACCAGCTCGGCGTTCGGGTAGGTCGCGAGAACCCGGTTGAGCTCCTCGATCGGCGCCGGGTAGTACTGCTCCAGGCGGACCAGGGCGATACCCGGGTTCGGGTTCTTGTCGAGCTCGGCGCGCAGATCCCAGTGGATCTTGCCCGCGTGCAGGAGCACGCGCGTCACCGCACCGGCGTCGACACCGCGGTCGTCGTCGAGGACCGGCTCGAAACGACCCTCGAGGAAGTCCTCGACGGGGCTCGTCGCGCCACGCAGACGCAGCATGGCCTTCGGCGTGAAGACGATGAGCGGGCGACGCGGGCGCTGGTACGCCTGGCGACGGAGGAGGTGGAAATACGACGCGGGGGTCGAGGGACGCGCGACGATCATGTTGTCCTGCGCGCACATCTGCAGGTAGCGCTCGATGCGCGCCGACGAGTGGTCGGGCCCCTGGCCTTCGTAGCCGTGGGGGAGCAGCAGCACGACGCTCGACTGCTGCGCCCACTTCTGGTCGGCCGAGGAGATGAACTCGTCGATGACCGACTGCGCACCGTTGGCGAAGTCGCCGAACTGCGCTTCCCAGAGCACGAGGGCGTCGGAACGCTCGACCGAGTAGCCGTACTCGAACGCCATCGCGGCGTACTCGCTCAGCAGCGAGTCGTAGACCCAGAAGCGCCCCTGGTTCTCGCTGAGGTTCGCGAGCGGCAGCCACTCCTGGCCGTTCCTGCGGTCGTGCAGCACCGAGTGGCGCTGGACGAACGTGCCGCGGCGCGAGTCCTGACCGGCGAGACGGACGGGCGTGCCCTCCATGAGGACCGAACCGAAGGCGAGCAGCTCGCCGAACGCCCAGTCGATCCCGCCGTTGCGGCTCATGTCGAAGCGCTTTTCGAGCAGCTGCTGGAGCTTGTTGTGCACGGTGAAGCCGTCGGGCTTGTTCACGAAGGCGTCGCCGATGTGGTGCACGACCTCGCGGGAGACACCGGTCGTCTCAGGCGCGCCGGTGGGGACCTCGTCGGCCGCCTCGGTCGAGACGACCGGGTTGGTGCCCGTCTCGGCCTCGTGCGTGTCGGCGAAGGCGACCTCGAGACGGTTCTGGAAGTCCTGTTTCGCCTGCTCGTACTCGTCTTCGGTGATGTCACCGCGGCCGACGAGGGCCTCGGTGTACAGGCGCCGAACGGAGCGCTTGGCCTCGATGAGGTTCGTCATCAGCGGCTGCGTCATCGAGGGGTCGTCGCCCTCGTTGTGACCGCGGCGGCGGTAGCAGACGAGGTCGATCACGACATCGCGGTGGAATTCCTCGCGGTACATGAACGCGAGCTCCGCGGCGCGGACGACGGCCTCGGGGTCGTCGCCGTTCACGTGCAGCACGGGTGCCTGGATCGTCTTGGCGACGTCGGTGGCGTACACCGACGTCCGAGCGTCCGTGGGCGTGGTGGTGAAGCCGACCTGGTTGTTCACCACGACGTGGATCGTGCCACCGGTGCGGTAGCCGCGCAGCTGGGACATCTGCAGCGTCTCGACCACGACGCCCTGACCCGCGAACGCGGCGTCGCCGTGCACGAGGATGGGCAGCCACGAGAAGCTGCCGATGGGCTTGCGGTCCTGCTTCGCCCGCACGATGCCCTCGAGCACGCCGTCGACGGTCTCGAGGTGCGAGGGGTTGGCCGCGAGGTAGACGGGGAGCTCTTCGCCGTTGTCGCCGACGAAGGTTCCCTCGGTGCCGAGGTGGTACTTCACGTCGCCCGAACCGCGCTTGCTGCCGATCGCGACAGCGCCCTCGAACTCACGGAACACCTGGCCGTAGGTCTTGCCGCCGATGTTGGTCAGCACGTTCAAGCGACCGCGGTGGGCCATGCCGATCGCGGCGCCGTCGAGGCCCTTCGAGGCCGCACCCTGCAGGATCTGGTCGAGCAGGGGGATGAGCGACTCGCCGCCCTCGAGGCTGAAGCGCTTCTGCCCGACGTACTTCGTCTGCAGGAACGTCTCGAACGCCTCGGCCTGGTTCAGCTTCGACAGGATGCGGAGCTGCTCGTCGTGGCCGGGCTTGATGTACTTGACCTCGACGTTGCTCTGGAACCACCTGCGCTGGATCGGGTCCTGGATGTGCATGTACTCGACGCCGATGGTGCGGCAGTACGAGTCGCGCAGGACGCCGAGGATGTCGCGCAGCTTGGCGACGCGCCGGTCGCCGAGGCCGCCGGTGACGAACTCGCGGTCGAGGTCCCAGAACGTCAGTCCGTGCGACTCGATCTCGAGGTCGGGGTGCGTGCGCTGGACGTACTCGAGCGGGTCGATGTCGGCCATCAGGTGACCGCGGACGCGGTACGAGTTGATCAGCTCCTGGACGCGGGCGCTCTTGTCGATGCGCTCCGAGATGTCGACGTTGATGTCGGCGGCCCAGTGGATCGGCGCGTAGGGGATGCGCAGCGCCGCGAAGATGTCGTCGTAGAAGCCGCGCTGCCCGATGAGCAGCTCGTGCACCTTCTTGAGGAACTCGCCCGAGCCGGCACCCTGGATGACGCGGTGGTCGTAGGTGCTGGTCAGCGTGATCGTCTTGCCGATCGCGAGCTCGTTGAGCGTTTTGGCGCTGGCACCCTGGAACTCGGCGGGGTAGTCGAGCGCACCCGCGCCGATGATCGCGCCCTGACCGCGCATCAGGCGGGGGACGGAGTGGACGGTGCCGATGCCGCCGGGGTTGGTCAGCGAGATCGTCGTGCCTTGGAAGTCGCCCGGCGTCAGCTTGTTGTTGCGGGCGCGGCGCACGAGGTCTTCGTACGAGGCGAGGAACTCCCCGAACGTCAGCGTGTCGGCACGCTTGATGCTGGGCACCAGCAGCGCGCGGGAGCCGTCCGGCTTGGGCATGTCGATCGCGATGCCCAGGTTGATGTGCGCGGGGGCCACGACCGAGGGCTTGCCGTCGATCTCGGCGTAGAAGACGTTCTGGCTCGGGAACTCCTTGAGCGCCTGGATCAGCGCCCACCCGATGAGGTGCGTGAAGCTCACCTTGCCGCCGCGCGTGCGCGACATGTGGTTGTTGATGACGATGCGGTTGTCGATCATCAGCTTCGCGGGGATGGTGCGCACGCTCGTCGCGGTGGGGACCGTGAGCGAGTCGTCCATGTTGGATGCCAGGGCCTTCGGCATCCCCTTCAGGACCGTCACGCGGTCCTCTTCGGTGCTCTCCGCTCCGGCCGAGGGGGCGGCGGCGGGCGCCTGCGCGGGGATCGGCTGCGGCTTGGCGGGCTTCGTCGTGGTGCGGGCCACGGGGGTCTGGCCGACGACGGGGATGGGGGCCGTCACAGGCTTCGGCTCGGCCGCGGGAGCGGACGGGGGACTGCCGGCCGCGGCGGATTCGTCGACGACCGGGTGGTACGCCTCCAGAATCGGCCACCAGGCCTTGTCCACGGAGTGCTTGTCGACTTTGAACTGTTCGTAGAGTTCGTCTACGAGCCACTCGTTCGCGCCGAACTCGCCCTCGTTCGAAGTACCGACGCCCGTCACCTGGCTCGACACAGTCGATCGCCTGCTTTCCTCGATGAAGATTCCTGTGGATGCGCCGACGTCACCGTTCACGCGCATCTTCCAGCCTAGCCGAGGTTCCTGCACGCTCCCCGAGGTCTTTACATTCCGTTGACGTCCTCGAACCGATACGGGGGATACACACCGTGGATACTCACCGCGGATACCCACCGCTGATGTGGTGAGGTGGATGCCATGGAGTTCTCCGGCGCTCAGCCCGATGTCGATCTGACCTACTCGGACGTGTTCCTCGTCCCGCGCCATTCCGAGGTGCGAAGTCGCCTCGACGTGGACCTCGCGCCCGGGGACGGCAGCGGCGCGACCATCCCGCTCGTGTCGGCCAACATGAATTCGGTCACGGGGATCCGTCTGGCGGCCACCCTCGCTCGCCGCGGCGGTCTCGGCGTCCTCCCGCAGGACCTGTCCTTGCCGGACCTCGTGGACGCGGTCGGGAGGGTCAAGGCGCAGCCCGTCGCTTGGGACGCCGCCCTCGTGCTTCCCCCGACGGCGACGGTGGCCGACGCCCGGCTCGTCCTTCCGCCGGTGGCCGGTCGCGGCATCGTCGTGGCGGACCAGCGCGAGGACGGCACGATCGACCTCGCCGCGTTCCGGGGGATCGTTCCCGCCCCGCGCCTGGCGACCGCGCTCCCGGATGCCACCCTCGGCGACATCGCGCGCACCGACGCCCCGCTGGTGGAGGTGGCGCGGGTCGGCGATCCCCGCGAGGTCTTCGCCCTCGTAGGTGAGGCGGACATCGTCGCGGTTGTGGACGGCGACCGTATCGTGGGCACCCTCTCGGCCCGGAGCGCGCTGCGCGACTCCGTCTACCGTCCGGCCGTCGACGCCGACGGGCGCCTGATCGTGGCCGCTGCCGTCGGCGTCAACGGCGACGTCGCCGGGAAGGCTCGGGCGCTGGCCGCGGCCGGGGTCGATGTGCTCGTCGTCGACACGGCGCACGGGCACCAGGCGCAGATGCTCCGCGCGCTGCGCGAGGTCGCGGCGCTGGATCTCGGCATCCCGATCGCCGCGGGCAATGTCGTCACCGCCGAGGGCGTGCGCGATCTCACCGACGCGGGAGCCTCGATCCTCAAGGTCGGCGTCGGGCCGGGCGCGATGTGCACGACCCGCATGATGACCGCGGTCGGACGTCCGCAGTTCTCGGCCGTGCTCGAGACGGCGGAGGCCGCGCGCAGCGTCGGCGCGCACGTCTGGGCCGACGGCGGGGTGCGCTACCCGCGCGACGTCGCCCTCGCACTCGCGGCGGGCGCGGCATCCGTGATGATCGGTTCGTGGTTCGCGGGCACGATCGAATCTCCCGGGCGCCTGCGCACCGACGAGGGCGGGCGCGTCTACAAGGAGTCGTGGGGCATGGCCTCGACGAAGGCCGTGCAGGGGCGCTTCGGTCGGCTCGACCCCTTCGAACGGGCGCGCAAGGAGCTGTTCGCCGAGGGCATCTCGTCCTCGCGCATCTACCTCGACCCCCAGCGTCCCGGTCTCGAGGACCTGCTCGACATGATCACCTCGGGTGTGCGCTCCTCGTTCACGTACGCGGGAGCGGCGACGGTGGCGGAGTTCCACGAGCGCGCACGGGTGGGCCTGCAGTCCGCCGCCGGATACGAAGAAGGAAAAGCGCTCCCCGTCAGCTGGTGAGGGCGCTCGCCGCGACGTCGGCCTCGAACGTGATCCACGCACCGAGCTGGACCGAGAGGTCGAGGTCGTCGCCCTCCGCGCGTGCGGTGCGTCGCGGGTCGGCGGGGAAGAGGTCGCCGCGTCGGCCGCTCCACAGGGCGTCGGCGTTGATACGCACCAGACGTCGCGCGCTCTCGGAGACCGCGCGACGCGGGTCGTCCGCGGGGGCGCCCGCGAACGACACCGCGGCCTCCGCGAGATAGCGGGCGAGGATGCCGGCGAACAGGCCGCCGTCGCCACCCCCGGCCGCAGGGAAGAGGCCCCCCTCTGCGGCGCACCACCGTTCAACGGCCTCGACGAGGCCCGCCGCCCGCGCGAGATGCGCATCGCGGGAATCGGCATCGGGCGCCGCCTCGGCGAGCGCGAGGGCCGAGCCGATCGCGACGCCCTGGTTGTACGTCCACAGCTCGGAGCGGACGACGCCGTGCTCGATGCCGTCGCGGACGAGGCCCGTCGCCGGGTCGTCGAGGGTGGCGGCCACCCACGCGTCGAGGTCGACCGCAGACCCGCGCCGCGACGTCCACGCCAGGGCGATCGCGGCGGGGGAGTTGGCGGGCGCGTTGTAGAGGTCGCTGCCCACCGCCCACGGGAGCGCTCCGACGCCCGGGTCGATCGCGTCGTCGAGCCGTCGGACGAGACGTTCCAGGCGCCGGTCGCCCAGGTCGTAGCGCTGGAGGGCCAGGGTCATCCACGCGACGTCGTCGTAGAACGGGGTGGTCCATCGCCCGAGCGTCCGCAAGGTGACGCCGCGGTGCAGCTCGCGCAGGAGCCGTGCGCGCCGCGGATCGGGGCGGTGCTGCTGCGCGTCGCTGAACGCGTGCAGCAGGTGCGCGTGCCACCAGTAGTGCCACGTGCGGGCGTGCGGGACCCCCGGCGCCGCGGCATGCGCCCACGCCACCGGGCCGTAGCGGTGGACGAAGCGGCGGACGACGGCCGACTCGGCGGCGAGGGCGCGCACCTGCGGCGGGGTCGTGGCATCCATTCCCTCATCCTGCACCGGGGACGGATCGCGCCGAAGCGGGCGCGAGGGGGGCGGCGCTGCCCTAGAATCGTCGGCACGATGGACGACCCTCCCAGTTGTAGACCCAGGCCCCAACGACCCCCTTCCGCCGAACGCTCGAGCGGAGGTGATGACTGATGGATTACGTCATGCTGGGCGTGGGGCTGCTGCTCACGGTGGGAACCGGACTCTTCGTCGCGAGCGAGTTCGCGCTGGTCAACCTCGACCGCGCCGACCTCGAGGCGCGACGCGAAGCCGGCGAGTCCCGCCTGTCGCTCACGATCGATGCGCTGCGCATCACCTCGACGCACCTGTCGAGCGCGCAGCTCGGCATCACCCTGACGACGCTGCTCACCGGTTACACGATGGAGCCGGCGATCTCGAACCTCCTGCGGCCGGCCTTCGACTCGTGGGGGCTGCCCGAGGCGCTCACGGTGTCGATCGCCTCGGTCATCGGCGTGGGTGTCGCCACCGTCCTGTCGATGATCCTCGGTGAGCTGGTGCCGAAGAACTTCGCTCTCGCCATCCCGCGGCAGACGGCGAAGCTCGTCATCCCGTTCCAGGTCGCCTTCACCGCGGTGTTCAAGCCCGCGATCGTCGTGCTGAACGGCAGCGCCAACGGCGTGCTGCGCGCGATGGGCGTCGAGCCGAAGGAAGAGCTGTCCGGAGCCCGATCGGCCGAGGAGCTGTCGAGCCTCGTGAAGCGCTCGGCGAGCGCCGGGATGCTCGAGAAGGACACCGCGTCGCTGCTCGATCGCAGCCTGACCTTCGCGCGCCTCAGCGCGGCCGACGTCATGACGCCCCGCCCCAGCGTGCACGCGCTCGCCGCGGGCGACCCCACCGACGACGTCGTGCAGCTCGCTCGACGGACCGGACACAGCCGGTTCCCCGTGTACGGCGAGTCGATGGACGACATCGTCGGCGTCGTGCACCTCAAGGCCGCGATCGGCGTGCCGCGCGAGAAGCGCGGGGAGGTGCCGGTGGCCGCGCTCGCGACCGAACCGCTGCGCGTGCCCGAGACGGTGCACCTCGACGCCCTCGTGTCGGAGCTGCGCTCGCGCGGCTACCAGATGGCCATCGTCGTCGACGAGTACGGCGGCACCGCCGGGATCGTGACGCTCGAGGACCTCGTCGAGGAGATCGTGGGCGAGGTGCTCGACGAGCACGACCGCTCGCGCGCCGGCGTGGTCCGCACCGCCGTGTCGTTGACGTTCCCCGGAGATCTCCGTCCCGACGAGGCGCTCGACCGCGCCGGAGTGCGCGTGCCCGAGGGGGAGGCGTACGACACCGTGGGCGGTTTCATCATGGCCGCGCTCGAGAGGATCCCGGCGGTGGGCGACACCGTCGAGACCGACGAGGGCGTGCTGACCGTGAACCGCATGGACGGCCGCCGCGTCGACCGCGTGCAGTACACCGCGAACCCCGTGGAGGAGAACATCGGCGACCTCGTGCGCGCGGCGAAGGGAGGTGACCAGCGATGAGCGATTGGGCAGGAATCGCCTGGTTGGTCGTGCTCCTGGTGGCCAACGCCTTCTTCGTCGGCGCCGAGTTCGCCGTCATCTCGGCGCGTCGCTCGCAGGTGGAGCCGCTCGCGGACCGCGGCTCGCGCGCGGCCAAGACCGCGCTGTACGCCATGGAGCACGCGACGCTCATGCTCGCCACCTGTCAGCTGGGCATCACGATCTGCTCGCTGCTGATCCTGAATGTGTCGGAGCCCGCGATCCACCACCTGCTCGAGGGTCCGCTGGGTCTCACGGGGCTGCCGGAAGCGGCGGTCGGTGTGATCGGCTTCATCGTCGCCCTGCTGCTGGTGTCGTACCTGCACGTCGTGTTCGGCGAGATGGTGCCGAAGAACCTGGCGTTCTCGCTGCCCGATCGGGCGGTGCTCATGCTCGCCCCGCCGCTGGTCGCGGTGTCGAAGGCGTTCCACCCGATCATCGTCGCGCTGAACTGGACCGCGAACCACGTGCTCCGGCTGTTCCGCGTCGAGCCGAAGGACGAGGCGGCATCCACCTTCACCCTCGACGAGGTCGCCACCATCGTGAACCAGTCCCGCCGAGAGGGCGTCCTCGACGACTCGGCCGGCACGGTCACGGCGGTCGTGGAGTTCACCGAGAAGAAGGCCGCCGACATCGCCGTGCCGATGGCGGAGCTCGTCACGCTCCCGGAGCGGACCACGCCGGGCGAGATCGAACGCGCGGTGGCCCAGCACGGCTACTCGCGCTACGTGATCGTCGATGAGGCCGGCCACCCCACCGGGTACGTGCACCTCAAGGACGTGCTCCGCGCGGCGGACGGGACGGATGCCGACATGGCGCGCCCCATCCCGAGCAAGCGCATCCATCACATGGTGTCGGTGCTCGAGACGACCGACCTCGAGGACGCCCTCGCGCTCATGCGTCGCTCCGGCCGCCACCTCGCGCAGGTGCGCGACGAGGCGGGAGACGTGCGGGCGGTGCTCTTCCTCGAGGACGTCATCGAGGAGCTCGTCGGCGAGGTCCAGGACGCGACCGCGCGTCGCCGTTTCGCCTGACCGACGTTCCCGGCGCGGAACACCGGATGCCACGGGCCCTGGGCTCCGTGGCATCCGGTGTTCTGCGCCCCCGCGCGCATCGCGCGAGATCACACGTCGCGTCCGAGATCACCCCGCCCGCGCCGTCCTCACCGCGTGACCTCGACCCGATCGTGTGATCTCGGCGGCTGCGGCGGCTACGGCGGCGGCGGTCAGTAGGCGCGGACGTACTGCGCGGGGGCGGGGACGGGGGCGCCGAGGACGGCGGCGGCGCGGAGCGCGTAGTGCGGGTCGCGGAGCCACTCCCGGCCGGACAGGATCGCGTCGGCGCGGCCGTCCGCGAGGATCCGCTCGCCGAACGTCGGGTCGTCGATCATGCCGACGGCGGCGACGAGCAGTCCGGTCTCGCGGCGGACGGTCGCGGCGTAGTCGACCTGGTAGCCGGGGCCGGGCACGATGTGCTGCTCGGGGACGAGCCCGCCGCTGGACACGTCGATGAGGTCGGCCCCCGCCTCGGCGACCGAGCGCGAGGCGGCGACGGTGTCGGCGACGTCCCATCCGCCCTCGGCGGCGTCCGTCGCTGAGAAGCGCACGAAGACGGCGGCGTCGGGAGCCGCCGCCCGGACGGCCTCGGTCACGCGCACGACGAGGCGGACGCGGTTCTCGAAGGAGCCGCCATAGGCGTCGTCGCGGTGGTTCGTCAGCGGCGACAGGAACTGGTGCAGGAGGTAGCCGTGGGCGGCGTGGACCTCGATGACCTCGAATCCGGCCGCGACGGCGCGGCGGGCGGCATCCGCAAAATCTGTGACGACCTTCTCGATGCCCGCGGTGTCCAGCGCGACCGGTGCGGCGAACGAGTCGTAGGCGAGAGCCGAGGGGGCGACGGTGGTCCAGCCGCCGTCGGTCGGCGCGACGCTCCCGCGGCCGCCGGAGAGGGGCGACGTGGTCGAGGCCTTGCGCCCCGCGTGGCCGAGCTGCACGCCCGCGACGGATCCGCGCGCGCGGATCGCCGCGACGACGGGCGCCCAGGCCTCGGCCTGCGCGTCGTTCCAGAGACCGACGTCGTCGGGCGAGATGCGTCCCTCGGGCGAGACCGCGGTCGCCTCGGCGATCACGAGGCCCGCGCCGCCGGCCGCGAACTGCGCGAGGTGGACGTGGTGCCAGTCGTTCGGCATCCCGTCGGTCGCGCTGTACTGGCACATGGGCGACACCCACAGGCGGTTGCGCGTCTCGATACCGCGGACGGACAGAGGTGTGAAGAGGGTGCTCACGTCGGACCTTTGCGTTCTCTGGTGGCCGTCTAGTCTGGCGATTATGACGGCGAAGGAATGGACCGGGGAGGATTCCTCCCACGCCCTTCGGAGGCCAACGGCCCGCGACGACAAGTATTCCCGCGGGGTGGTGGGGCTCCGCACCGGCTCGGCCCGGTACCCAGGCGCGGCCATGCTCGGCGTCGAGGCCGCGTGGCGCACCGGTACGGGCATGGTGCGCTACCTCGGCCCCGAGCGCGCGCAGGACCTCGTGCTGCAGCGCCGACCCGAGACGGTGACCGCGGAGGGGCGCGTGCAGGCCTGGGTCATCGGATCGGGAACGGATGCCAGTGAGCGCGATGCCGCGGAGACGGCGGCGCTGCGCGGCATCCTGAACGGCGATCTCCCGGTCGTGGTCGACGCGGGCGCTCTGGACCTCGTCGTCGGGGCCGCGGCTCCGGTCGTCGTGACGCCGCATGCCCGCGAGCTCGACCGCCTGCGTGCGGACCTCGGGCTCTCGCGGACGGATGCCACGGACGACGCTGCGCGGGAGGAGGCGGCGCTCGAGACGGCCGCGGCCCTCGGGGGCGTGGTGCTCCTGAAAGGAGCGGTGACGATCGTCGCCACCGCGGACGGGTGGGTCCGCCGGGTCAGCGCGGGGACGCCGTGGCTCGCGACGGCGGGGACCGGGGACGTCCTCGCGGGGGTGCTCGGCGCCGTGACGGCGGGAGTGGTCGCCGCGGATCGCCGCGGCCTCGACGACCTCGCGGCGTGCGCGGCCACGGCCGCCTGGCTGCACGGGACGGCCGGGCGGGTGGCATCCGGAATCGCCGGGGGAGGGGGCGGACCGATCACCGCGCTCGACGTCGCGGAGGCGCTGCCCCGAGTCGTGGCAAGGGTGCTGTCGGACTCGATCGGGTAACGGTTGGCGGGCTGTGGCCCCCCGAGCACGGGTCCCCGTCCGGGGCGGAACGAGCCGCCCGCTTAGGATGAGGCGGTGTTGAGGCGTGTCGTTCCCCTGTTGATCGCGTTCGTCGCGGTGCATGTCACCGTGGCGATCCTGGGCTATCAGCAGCCCAACGAGCCCATGGGTGACGTGTACCTCGTGTACGAACCCTGGTCGCGCTGCGCCCTGTTCGGAGGGCTCGATGTCACGTCCTGCACGCGCTCCGCGACCTGGGAATGGCCGGGCATCACCGAGAAGTGGATCTATCCGCAGCTCGCGTTCCTGCCCATGACCTTCGCGTGGGTGTTCGCGTGGGCCATCACCTACACCCCCGCGTGGGCGCTCACCGTCTCCCTGGCGAACCTCGTCGCGTTCGTGATCCTCGTCGGCAAGGGCCGCTCGCGCGGCCGCGTCCTCGGGGCGTGGTTCTGGCTCGCGGCGATCCTGCTCATCGGACCGGTGGGCCTCTATCGCATCGACGGGATCACGGTGCCGTTCGCGATCCTCGGCAGCATCTGGCTCGTGCGTCGGCCGTTCCTGGCATCCGTCCTGCTGTCGATCGCGGTGTGGATGAAGGTCTGGCCGGCCGCGATCCTCGCCGCGGGGCTGATCGTCGTGCGGCGCCGCCTCGCGCTGGTGTGGGGCGCGGTTGCGGTGTCGCTGGCGACGGTGATCCCCGTCGTGGCGCTGGGCGGCGCGCCCTTCGTGCTCGGGTTCGTGGGGGATCAGACCTCGCGCGGCATCCAGATGGAGGCCCCCGTCGGTGGGCTCTACATGATCCTCGCCTCGTTCTACGTGCCCGGTTCCGAGGTCTACTACGACGGCGGCGTACTCACCTTCCAGGTGACCGGTCCGGGCGTGGATCCCGTCATCGCGATCATGACCCCGCTCATGCTGCTCGTCATGGCGGGCGTCGCGGTGGTGGGCGCGCGCAAGCTCTGGGCCGGAGCGACGTTCGTGACGCTCTTCCCGCCGCTCGCCCTGGCGCTGGTGACCGCGTTCATCGCGCTCAACAAGGTCGGCTCGCCGCAGTACTACGTGTGGGTGTTCGCCCCCGTGATCCTGGGCCTGATGATCGATCGCCGTCGCTGGTACGGCCTCGCCGCCCTCACCCTCGTGATCGCCGGCCTCACGCAGTGGATGTACCCGATGGTCTACGACGGGCTGATGGCCACGCACCCGGCGCCCTTCCCGGTCTTCCTGCTCGAGACCCGCAACGTGCTCGCGCTCGTGCTCATGGTCTGGGCGATCGTGCGCGTCGTCCGCGTGCCCGTGGGTCGCGTGACGCGACCGGCGGACCTGCGCGAGTTCGTGACCGGCCGCAGAACGCCCGCGATGGCGGCGACGGCGGACTAACCTCGACACCATGCTCGTCGCCTTCTCCGTCGCCCCGTCCGGAACGGGCAGCCTGTCTGCCGAGAACCCCGACGGGTCGGTCCACGCCGCCGTCGCGGCCGCCGTTGCGGTGGTTCGCGCCTCGGGGCTCCCGCACCGCACCACCTCGATGTTCACCGAGGTCGAGGGCGAGTGGGACGAGGTCTTCGACGTCGTCAAGCGCGCCACCGACGCCGTCCTGCCCTACGGCTCGCGCGTCTCGCTCGTGCTGAAGGCCGATATCCGGCCCGGGCACACGGGTGAGATCGACGGCAAGATCGAGCGACTCGAGCGGGCGATCGACGACGCTGCGTCGGAGTGAGCCCGCGCTGACGCCGGGCGCCTTCTCTTTCTTCCGAGGAGGCGTCGCGCGAGCGGCTCGACACGTGTCCCTTGCCGCGGCGAGACGCGTCGCGCAAGCGGCGTTCTCGGCGCGCGCGGCCGGATAAGTTGAGACAGGGAGAGCGGGGGATCGGGTGGAACCGGAGATCGGTGACGCGCTGGGCGCGTCGTACCGTTTCGTCGATCGGATCGGATCCGGCGCCGCGGGCGAGGTCTGGCGCGTGCGCGACGTGCGCGACGAGTCGATGCGCGCCGCCAAGGTGCTCCGGCGTGAGCACGCGCAGGATGCCGAACTCGTCGAGCGTTTCATCCGCGAGCGCACGGTGCTCACGCGCCTGCGGCACCCGCACGTCGTCGCGGTGCGCGACCTCGTGGTCGAGGGTGAGCGCCTCGCGATCGTCATGGACCTGGTCGAGGGGGGAAGCCTCCGCGATGCCCTCGAAGAGCGGGGCACGTTGCCGCCCGCCGAGGCCGTCGCCCTCACCGCCGCCGTGCTCGACGCCCTCGCGGCCGCGCACGCGGTCGGCACGGTGCACCGCGACATCAAGCCCGACAACGTCCTCCTCTCCCGCGACGCGGCGGAAGACGGGAGCGACCCCGGCGCCGCGGTCCGCGTGGTCGACTTCGGCATCGCGCGCGTCCTCGACGAGCGACGCCGTTCGACGACCGCGATCATCGGCACTCCCGAATACATGTCGCCCGAACTCGTCACGCTCGGCGAGGCGGGTCCTCCGAGCGACGTCTACGCCGCCGGCATCCTGCTCTACGAACTCCTTTCCGGGCGCACCCCGTTCGCGGGACCGGGCACCGACTTCACCGTCGCGTATCGGCACGTCAGCGCGGAGGTACCGCGTCTCGACGTTCCCGAGGAGGTGTGGCGCGTGCTGCACCGCTTGCTCGGCAAGGCGCCGACCGAGCGCCCCTCGGCCGCCGAGGCGGCGGAGAGCCTCCGACGCCTGAAGAGCGCGGTCGCCACGCTGCCGGCGCTGGCCCCCGCCGCCGCTCCCGAGGGCTTCGCCGAGGCCGAGCGACCCGCGACGGTGCTCCGGGGCGTCACCCCGAGCGGCCCTGAGCCGGTCGACCTCCCCGCCGACGAACCCGCCCCCGACCTCGGCGCCGCCGCACAGGCGACGGTCCTCCGGCCGATGCCCCGCCGCGAGGCGCCCGCTCCCGTCGCGCAGGAGCCGGCCGAGAAGACCTCGCTCTGGGCCCGGATGCCCCGCGGTCGCGCGCTCTGGATCGCCGGCGCCGCGGTGGTCGCGGTCGCCGCCGTGGGCGCGTTCTTCCTTCTGCGGCCCGCGGCGGGCGAGGCCGCGCCGGCGGCCGCCGGTCCCGTCGTGACCGCGAGCCAGCAGGACCGGGCCTTGCCGACCGGCCTCAGCGTGAGCCGGTCGGTCAGTTACGACCCGGAGAAGAAGATCGCGACCGTCACGATCGAGTACGGTGCCCAGAACGCCCCGCTCACCGGGCCTTTCCTTGAAGTGCTGCCGGGTGCCGCGAGTGCCGATGCGTGCCCCGCGGTGACGTGGTCGGACGCCACGGTCACCCGCAACCAGGCGAGCGTTACCGGGATCTCGGTGAACTGCGGATGGAGCGTCGAGGGCGTGACCGTCCCGACTCAGGATGCCGTGACCGTCACCGCGCAGGTCTCCCTCGCGCTCTCGGGCCAGGAGGCCGTGGACGCGTGGCTCAAGGAAGCCGCGGCGGCCACGACCCAGGCGGTCTCGGATGCCGAGGTGTCGGGGGCCTCCTACCCGGTGCAGCGTCTGCGCGACATCCAGGTGACGACGCCCGCCCGCACGGTCGGCGGGACGGCGCTGCCCGTGACGCTCCTCCCGGTCTGGCCGAGCGGCGCCGATCCGGTGAACCCCCTGTTCACGAGCCCGTCCGTGGGGGCGCCGAGCGCGATGCTCGATGCCGTCGCCGGCGGGACGGCCGGGGTGCGCTTCAGCGACGGTTGCGCGGGAGCGCTGACCGTGTCGTCGGACGGTCTCGTCGTGACGGCGTTGTCGGTCGCCCCCGACTGCACGGTGCGTGCGCGGGTGGGCAACTTCACCGACCTGGTGAGCCCGCCGTTCGGCATCACGACGCGGTGAGGTGGCGCGGGGTCTTCGTGCGAGGCTGAGGTCGCGCGGGGTCACTGTCCCGCGGGGCTGAGGTGGCGCAGCGGTGAGGTCGCGCAGAGCCGGGGCCGCGCTGTGCTGAGGCCGCGTGGGGCTCCGGCCGCGCGCCGGCTCAGCCCGCGGCCACCGCCACCGATGGACCCGCGGCCTGGACGAACCGCGCCGCACCCGCGACGCACGCGTACCCGCGACCGGTCGTCACCGCCACGGGGGCGCGGCGGGGGAGGGTCACGCCCAGCAGGTCGCCGTCGTAGTCGACGTCGGGCTGCAGCAGCACGCCGCAGCGCGACTTGCGCAGCGTCTTCGTCCAGCCCGAGTACTGCGCGCGCAGGTCGGCCGAACGCCCGGCCGCGATCACCAGCACGTGCTGCTGCGTCATCGTGAGCAGGCTCGCGAGCGACTGATCGGTGTCCTCGAAGGACTCGGCGTCGTCGACGAGGATGACGACCGGTCCTCGTTCGAGGCGGACGGATGCCACGAGAGCGGGGATCTCGTCGGCACCGACGACCACGCGGTCGAGGTCGGCCGTCGCCAACGGCGAGCGGCGACCGCAGACGCCCCACACGGCCACCGGGGTCGTGGCATCCGGAGCAGTCCGGAGGGCCTGCGCGATCGCGAGGAGCAGAGTCGACTTGCCCGAGCGCGCGGGGCCGGCGACGAGCACGTGCTCCCCCTCGTAGACCTCGAGGAACGCGGGGGCGAGGTCGGCCTCGGCGATGCCGATCGGGAGGCGCCACGGTTCCTGGCTCAGCTCGGCCGTCGCGCCGAGGTCGGCGATCCCGACCTGATCGGGGAGGCGTCCGACGACGGGGGCCTTCGCGACGGTGCCGACGTAGGACGCCTTCACCTGGGCGACCGCGTCCGCCAGACCTGCCGCGGGGGTGGCGACGTGCGCCTGACGCGCGGTTTCGGCCAGCACGCACCGGCCGGGGACGGAGGCCGGAGCGTCCTTGGGGCGCAGGCCCGCCGAGGTGTAGTCGTACGGGTCCGCCAGGCGGAACATCCACTTCTGCGTGGTCACCTCGTCGATCGCCGAGGGAACCGCCTTCGCGCGTGTCGTGGACACGGCGAAGTGCAGGCCCAGTTCGGGGCCATCGGCGTACGCGCGGTACAGACCGTCCAGAAGCTGCTGGCCCTCGTGGTCCTGGAACTCGTCGCGGAGCGCCGCGAGACCGTCGATGAGCACGATCGCGCGGCGCCGCTGCCCCTCGTCGGCGCGGCGGCGCTCGAGGTCGGCGCGGAGATGGCGGAGGAAGCGCGCCTGCTGCTCGCGCGCGCCGCCCCCGGCACCGACGTACGCCACCGTGTGAGGGAGGTCGGCGAGGGGAGCGAGGTCGCGGGCGCCGGCGTCGAGGACGAGGATGTCGAGGTCGTCGGGGTGCGACTCGGCGGCGAGAGCGAGCGCGACCGACGACAGCGCGGTGCTGGTGCCGCTTCCCGGGATGCCGACCGCGAGGAGGTTGCCCCGGGTCAGGTTCCATCCGGCGGCGACCTGGCGCTGGCTGTCCGGCTCGTCGGCGAGGGCGAAGAAGACCTCGGCCCCCTGGACGCCACCGACCTCTGCGGACTCCGCGCCCTCGCCGAAGCCGGCCAGCGGCACGCGAGAGCCCAGCGCCTCGGGCCACACCGGGCGCGGAGCGGTGATGCCGGCCTCGTCCGCGGCGGCGCGAATGGCGTCGATCACGACGTCGAGGTCGGTCGCGGACTCGTCCACCACGGTCGTCCGCGCGGCGGGGGCGATCCCCGAGAACGTCACCGGCTGCAGCTCAACGGCCTCGACGACCGCGCGCTCGGACTGCCCGGTCACGAGAGCCGTCTGTACGGGGGCGATGTCGTCCTGCCCGCGCTTGATGTAGGCACGACCGCGCTGCGCACGACCGATGGCGGATGCCGCCGGCACACCGATGACGTTGTTCGAGTCGTCGCGACTCTGGACGCGCAGGGCGACGCGCAGGTTGGTGTTCGCGAGGATGTCGTCATTGACGACGCCCGCGGGGCGCTGCGTCGCCAGGATCATGTGGACGCCGAGCGTCCGGCCGACGGCCGCGACGCTCACCAGCGACGACAGGACGTCGGGGAAGTCCTTGGCGAGCATGGCGAACTCGTCGACGACGAGCAGCAGACGTGGCATCGGCTCGGCCGGCTTCGTCGCGAGGTAGGCGTCGAGGTTGTCGACGCCCTCTCCGGCGGAGGCGAAGATGCGCTGACGCCGCCGCATCTCGGCCTCGAGGGACCGGAGCGCGCGGTCGGCCAGCTGTTCGTCGAGGTTGCTGATCGTGCCGATCGTGTGGGGCAGCCGCTCACAGGCGGCGAAGGCGGCGCCGCCCTTGAAGTCGATGAGGATGAAGCTCAGCCGGGTCGGATCGTTGCGCAGCGCGAGGCCCGCGACGAGCGAGCGGAGGAACTCGCTCTTGCCCGAGCCGGTCGTGCCGCCCACGAGGCCGTGCGGGCCGTCGTGAACGAGGTCGAGTTCCATCGTGCCGCCCTCGCCCATCCCGATGGGGGCCGTGATGCCCCGGGCGGTGGCCCAGAGCTCGCGGACCGAGGCCGCGTTCACCTCGTCGAGGCCGAGGAGCGGGGGAAGGCGCACGAGCCCGGGCAGAGCCGCCCCGGGGACGACGAGCTCGGGATCGTCGAAACGGGCCACGTCCCGCGCACCGGTCGCGGCGGTGTCGATGTCGATGCCGGCGAGGATGACGTCGTCGACCGTCACGAGGTCTCCGGGACGGGTGACGGTGGCCGCGGCATCCGGAGCGACCCGCACCACGACGGTGCAGGCGGCGGGGAGTTGTTCCTCGGACGAGGCGATCACGATGCCCGACACCTGCACGCCCTGACGATCGCGCGAGAGCGTGGTCGTGCCGTCGGGGCGGCCGTGGCCGAGCAGCTCGCGCGCGGGGGCGTTGCGGCCCTCGGTGAGCACGTCGGAGTCCAGCACGAGCAGCACGGCCGCGGTGGGGATGTCGTGGATGCCGTCCCTCAGGCCTCGGAGGAGGTCGGTGCTGCGCTCGCGGTTGTCGGACATCCAGCGTTCCTGGGTGCCGGTGCCCTGTCGGCGCGTGTGGGGGAGCCACCCGGCCCACGCCCATTCCGGAGAACGGCCCGCGTCGCAGAACACGCCCACGGTCAGGTCGGCGGGACCGACGTGGACGCCGGCTTGGACGACGAGGCTCCGCGCCAGGGCCAGGGCGCCGTCGCGGTCGCCCACGATGCCCACGACCCCGCCGGCGGTGAGGTCGATCTCGACCGGCGCGGAGGGGATGGTCGCGGAGTCGAGGATCTCGCGCACGTCGTCCTCGAGACGGGTGCTGGAGCGATCGTCGATGGCGGGCCGCCAGGGGACGTCTCCGATACCGGCGTGCAGCGCCAGGAGGTCGGGGGAACTCGCGCGCCGCTGCCAGAGGGTCGTGGCGGGGATGGCGGCGCGCCGGAGGGTCGTGGCCGGGTCGGGGATGGCGTCCATTCTCCGGGCCTTCTCGGCCTGTCCGGCCGAGGCGATGTCGTCGCGCAGCGTCTGGAGAGCCTGGGTGAAACGCTCGTCCTCTTCTTTGACGTTCTTCGTGTGGCGGCGCTTCTGCTCGAACCACACGCCGACGCCCAGGACCGGGCTGAGCGCGGCGAACATCGCGTAGCGGGCGTCTCCGAGCATCAGCACCATGACGAAGGCCAGCACGAGGGGAGCGGCCACCGTGATGATGCTGAACTTCGACGCGGGCGGCACGTCCTTGCGCGTCGGAGGGGTGATGGGATCGGGCTCGGGCGGGCGGCCCGGACGCGGCGGCCGGTTGAAGGGCGCGGTCGCCGCGGGGGTGATGTTGTGGAGAGAGCCGGGCTCGGGAGCGCCGGCCTCCTCGATCGAGGGACGGAGGAGGACGCTGGTGCCTCCGGCGATCACGACGGCCGGCTCCTCGACGACGGTCCCGTCGTCGCCCGCCTCGGTCCCGTCGACCAGGGTTCCGTTCGTGGAGCCGCGGTCCTCGACGCGGAGACCATCCTCGTCGCGGACGGCGGAGAAGTGCTCCCACGAAGCGCTCGTGGTGGGCAGCATCAGATCGGCCTGGGGGGAACGACCCGCGATCAGCGCGCGCCCGCGCGGGACGTCGACGATCGGCCCGGCGTGGAGCCCTCCGGACAGCGTCGCTGTCCAGTCGGTCGCCGGTCTCGGCCGACGCGGTTCCGAGAGGGCGATCCGGGTGCCTTCCAGCAGCAGGACCTCGGTCAGCTCGGTGGAAGCGGGATGCCGCTGGGCGTCGACGGAGACGAGGGTCTCGGGCGCGAGATCGCGCCCGGTCGCCGCCGAGATGAGTTCGGCCAGGGTGGCCTGGCTGCGGTGACGGGCGAGGTCGACCACCTGCTCGTCTTCGTCGATCGCGATCAGCAGACGCATCGGAGCCTCCGGGAGGGGATCAGTCGGCCTGTCCGGCGAACCACACCAGCGGTGCGGTCGTATCGGCCGACAGGGGGCGCAGGCCCAGGTTCTGGTCCGCCGAGAACAGCGGAGCGATCGAGGGGACCAGGGCGGTGGACCGGGAGCCGTCGAGCGCGGGGCCGGCAATACCCTCGCCGGGGCCGGCGGACAACGTGCCGAGAGCCGAGGTCACCGCGGGGGGTTCGGTGCTCCCGGCGGAGGCTGCCGCGAGAGCCACGAGCATGGCGGCATCGTGGCTGCGCGAGTCGGCGAGGCCGGCAACCGAGGAGAACGAGCGGTCCTCGAAGATCGTCGTCGCCGAGGAGTCGTCGGCGACGACCCGCACCCCCGCCAAGAAAGCCGACATCGCGCGGCCATCGACGTCGGGGGACAGCGCGACCGTGTCGCTCCACCCGGCGCCGACCGTGGTCAGCTCGGTCGAGAGGGTGCCGCCCGCGCTGACGAGCGCCTCGGAGAACGCCGGTGAGGTGGCCTCGGGCGTGACCACGATCGGAAGGTCGGCGTCCTCGCTCTGCAGCAGCTGCACGACGCTGGCCTGGGTGGTCGCGGGTCCGTTGACGAGCACCGCGTCGAGGGGACGCGATCCCCGTGCGGCCGCGACAGCGGCGCGGAAGGCCTCGACGTCGCCGCCGGCGGAGAAGGGCACGACGGCAGCGGGGGAGAGCCCGGCGGGCGTGCCATAGCCCGCGTCCACGAGCAGGACGGAGGAGGCACCCTTCAGCGCCGCCGGAAGCGCCGCGCTGATCGCGTCGGTCGTGGGCCCGGTGAGCCACACACCGTCACCGGCGAGGGAGGCGTCGGTGACGTACGGGAGGACGGCGGGGACTCCGGCCGAGCGCGCGACCTCGACAGCGCCGCTGACGTGCGATCCGCTGGTGGCCACGACGATGCCGGACGCGCCGTCGTCGACGAGCTGCTGAGCAGCCGCCCGCGCGCCGTCGACGGTGCCCTTGTCATCGACCGCACGGACGGTGACCGGGTGCCCGCCGAGAGCGAGTCGTCGAGCGGCCACGACGGCGCCGTTGGCGGCATCCTTCCATTCCGCTCCTTCGCCCGGTGCGGAGGAGAGGGAGACGATCACGCCGATCGTCAGATCGTCGGGCACCGGCGCCGAAACCGCCACCGGGATGGACCCGACCGCCTGCGCCTCGGTCGGGCGGGTCAGCGACCAGGTCGTGAAGCCCGCGGCGACGAGGACGACGGCCGCTCCCGCGGCGATCAGGGCGACGCTGCGACGCTTCATTTGCCGTCTCCGATCCGGAACGTGTACACCGTCTGCGTCGCGGCGCCGGCAGGGGCCTCGATGTGGAACGGAGGCAGCTTGCCCGCGGCTTCGAGCGAGGCCTGCGTCTGCGCCTGCTGGAGCAGAATGCCCGCGACGTCTTGCGAGCGGACGTTGGCGTACCCCTGCGCCTGCTGGGAGGCGAGAGCGAGCTGCACGTCGGCCGTGTCGACCTTGGCGGCGCTGGTGACCATCGACCCGAGCAGTCCCGAGCCGTTGACCTGACGGTCACCGAGGTCGAGGAGCACCTTGTTCAGGTCGGCCTGCAGCAGCGAGGACGCGCCGTCGGTGTCGCGGGTGGCCGCGCCGATGCTCGACGAGATCGTCGACAGCGACGACAGGGTCTGCGCGGAGACGCTCTGCGAGATCGCCTGACCGGCGGCCGCGAGATCGTCGCGCTGCGATTCGACCGTCTTCTTGCCGCTCTCCGCGATCTCCGTCGAGGTCGAGGTGAGGCCGGCCACCGAGCGATCGAACATGGCGCCGATCGTCGCGGCATCCGTCTTCCCGCGGGCCGAGATGACGCGCACCTGCTCTTCGATGAGGGCCGAGACCTTCTCGGCCGCCTCGGCGTCGGCGTCGGCGAAGGCGCGCTCGATGCTGGGTCCGAGGCCGTCCTGCTGCTTCTTCAGCGCGCTGATGCGCTGATCGAGCTCGGTGCTCTGGTTCGTAAGGGCGTCGGTCGACTCGGACAGGGCCGTGACCAGCGCGGTGAGGTTCTGGTCGCCACCGGACGCGGCGGAACCGATGCGACCCACGGCGTCGCGGACGGCAGAGGTCTGGTCGAGCAGGGCGGAGATGGCGGTGCCGAGCTGTCCGTCGGTGCTCGTCTGCTCGATCACGTCGTTCCAGGCTCGCGCGTCGTCGGTCAGACGGTCGAGGAGCGGTGCGGAGTAGCCGTCCGGCGTCTTCAGCGAGCCCCCCTCGCATCCTTCCGAGGTGATGTAGGCGCGAAGGCGGTCGATCTCCGTGAGGGAGGGGCCGCCGAAGATGGGGGTGGAGAAAGAGCGCTCGCCGGAGCCGTTGCCGGAGCCGTTGCCGGAGCCGGAGCCCTCGCCGGAGCCGGAGCCGTTCCCGCCGTCGGAGTCGCCGCCGCCGTTGCTTCCGCCGTCGGAATCGCCGCCGCCGTTACCGCCGCCACCGTTCCCGCCGCCGTTGTTCCCGCCCTCGTCGTCGTCGACGAGCGTGCACAGCTTGTCGGCGAGGCGGGCGGCCTGCTCGCGGATCGATCCCGACTGGTCGGGCGCGCCGAGCTGGTTGCGCGCGGCTCCCGCGATCTGGTTCACGGTGGACAGCGCCGCATTGAGCGACCCCAGCGATCCGGAGAGGGAGTCGAGCGCCGAGCCGACCTCGCCCAGCGACTGCGGCACGGATCCGTCCGGGAGGCCGTCGGACACCTTTTTGGTCGCCGCCTGGACGGCTTCGATCGCGGCGGACGTCTGATCGAACTGCGTCACGACGGATGCCATGAGCTCGGGCTTGAGGGAGTCCACGAGCTCTCGCCCGTCGACGACCAACTGCGCGAGCGTCGCGGTGACCTCGCCCTGGGCGCTGAACAGCGCGCAGGTGGTCGACGGGTTCTGGCAGGAGTCGGCGCTGGGGGAGTCGGGGCCGATGGTCTGGCGCAGAGCGTTCTGCACCTCGCCCTTGCAGCCGTCGGCGGCGGAGGCGTAGTTGTCGAGCTCGACCGCCAGACGCTGGATGTTGCCGTAGACGGTGTTGGCCTCGCCCGGGATGCTCGAACTCGTGGAGCAGCCGCTGCCCGTCTGTGTCGATGGCGGCGGCGGAGCGGTCGTGTCGCCGAGCATGCCGTCGACGGCGGACAGAGCGCTACCGAGCTGCTGGAGGACGGCCGAGTTGGTGCCGTTCACCGTGCTCGACAGATCGGACTGCAGGCCCGTCAGCTGAGCGGTGAGGCCGCGCATCGTCGTCCCGAGCGAGGTGGTGCTGTCCGCAAGTTCGCGCGCCGTGCGCACGCCCAGGGTGTCAGCGGTGCTCTCGAGGTTCGTCCGCACCTCGGTGATGGTCGTGCCGGCGCGGCCGAGCACGTCGTTGACCGCGGCCACGACCTCGATCGTGCGCCGCTGGAGCGCGAGCTGCGAGGTCGGGTCGTCGTTGAACGCCGCGTCGAGGACGCCGCCCATCGAGGCATCGGTCGAGATGCCCGGCTGCACGGCGATGTCGAACGCGGGGACCGAGAAGTCGTCGACGTCGGCGACGAGGGTGAGAGTGCTGCTGGCGCGCCCGGACGGCGGGGCGAGCAGCGATGCCCACTGCACCACCGCGTCACCGTCGTCGGACCGGCTCAGCACACCGTTGGTCACGGTCGAATCGGTGTCGGAGTCGATGACCACCCGGCTCGGGGCGACCCCGCCGAGCACGGTCGAGGCGGCGATCGTGAGCGGGGCGCCCACGAGAGCCTCGCGCGTCTGTGACTGACCCGCCGCGTCGTACGTGAGCTGCTGGGGCTTGACCGTGAGGTTCTCGACCGTGACGTCGATCTCGACGCGGCCGGAGTAGCCCTTCAGGTCGCTCAGGTCGGTGCCGCTGGAGTCGGCCGTGCGGTACGAGGTGCGGATGCGCACGGGGATGTCGCCGGCGACATCGGCGGGGGCGAATGTGGCCGACTCGCTGCTCGTCTCGGAGGGTGAACTGCCGATCGCGATCGTCGTCGAGGTGACGCTCTGGATCGCCGCGTCGGTCGTGACCCCGACCGCGACCGACTGCAGGAGGCGGGTCGGCGTGATCTCGGCCTGACCGTTCGTGCAGGCCGTCACCGTGACGAGTGCGCCCACCGCGACCATCGCTGCGACGACGCGCGGCAGCGCGCGTCGCGTTTTGACTGAATTCCCCAATGACATCCGTCCCCCTCGATCCCCGTCCGGCAGCCAAGGTGGATCGTAGTCGGTGCCCGCGACATTGCCTCATTCGCGGGCCGCGCTTGACATCCGGCACGCGGACGGTAGCGCGTCGGGCGAGCCGCACGAACCCGTCTCGAAACGATTCGACAGCGATGGGTGCGACCACTAACATCGTCGGGTGACCTCTTCGAAAACCTCGAGAGGTGCGGCGATGCGGGCGCTCCTTTCTCTCGCCATCGGCAGTTTCGGCATCGGCATGACCGAGTTCGTCGTGATGGGCCTCCTGCCCAACATCGCTCGCGAACTCGTCCCGACCACGTGGGCCGCGTCACCGGACGACGCGATCGCCCAGGCGGGCTGGCTCGTGTCGCTCTACGCGCTCGGCGTGGTCGTCGGTGCGCCGACGATCGCGGGTTCCGTGGCGCGTTTCCCGCGTCACCGCGTGATGATCGTCCTCGCCGCGGCGCTGGCGTTCTTCACCCTGCTGACGGTCATCGCCCCCACGTTCGAGTTGGTCGCGGCATCCCGGTTCCTCGCCGGACTCCCGCACGGCGCCTACTTCGGCATCGGCGCGCTCGTAGCCGCCGACGCCCTCGGCCCCGGCAACCGTGCGAAGGGCGTGGCCTTCGTGCTCACCGGACTCACGATCGCGAACGTCGTGGGCGTGCCGCTCGGCACGCTGCTCGGCCAGCAGGTCGGCTGGCGGGCGGCGTTCGCCGTGGTGACCGGCATCTTCGTGCTCGCGACGATCTGCATCGCCCTGTTCGTCCCGAAGCATCCCGGATCGCCCGGTCGGCGCCTGCGCGACGAACTCCGCGTCTTCCGCATCGGACAGGTGTGGTTCGCGCTCGGCATCGGAGCCGTCGGGTTCGGGGGATTCTTCGCGATGTACAGCTACATCGCCCCGATGATCACCGAGGTCGCGGGGCAGCCGGAGTGGGCCGTCTCCCTCGTCCTCGTCCTCGTGGGCGTCGGGATGACGGTCGGCAACATCATCGGGGGTGCGCTGGCCGACAAGGATCTGCGCTTCTGGCTGTTCACCGGCCTCACCGCGCTCGGCGCCGCCTCCGTCGGCCTGGCGCTCACCGCCGGATGGATCGTGACCCTCGTGGTCTTCGCCTTCCTCGTCGCCTTCTGTGGCGCTGCCCTGAGCCCTGGCATCCAGACCCGTCTGATGGACGTCGCCGAAGACAACCAGTCGATCGCCGCCGCGCTCAACCACTCTGCGCTGAACATCGGCAACAGCCTGGGCGCGTTCCTCGGTGGTCTGGCGATCGCCGCGGGTCTCGGACTCGTCGCCCCGGCGTGGGTCGGCGCGGTGCTCGCCCTGGGCGGGCTCGTGGTCGCCGTCGTGTCGTACCGCGTCGAGGACCGCTCCGGTCGACCCCCCGAACACCGGATGCCGGCGGCCGAGGCCGCGACGACCGCGATCACCGGCTCGATCCCGACGCAGGGCTGACCTCCGCCCTGCGCCCCGCGCCCGGCGCCCGGCGCCCGGCGCCCCGCCGCCCGCGCATGAGCGTTGAGTGTCCAAGAAACCCGGACACCGATCGCACCGGCTCCGGGTTTCCTGGACCCTCAATGCCCCTCGGCACCCCGTGCGAGGTCCCGGCCGCGGCACGGCGCGGGTGCCTGACCGGGAGGCACCCCGAGCGGGACGGATGCCGGGGGCGCGGCATCCGGAATCCGTCAGGCCGCGAAAAGCCGCCGCAGATGCGTGGCGACGGCGGCGGTCTCGATGAGGAAGCCGTCGTGGCCGAAGTCGCTCGCGAGGACCACCGCCTCGTCGCCGTCGAGGGTGTTCGGGATGCCGCGGGCGATGCGGTGCTGTCCGTCGATCGGGAACAGGCGGTCGCTGTCGATTCCGAGGACGAGCGTGGTCGCGGTCACCCGGCGCAGCGCGTCTTCGACGCCGTCACGGTCACGACCGACGTCGTGCGAGTTCATCGCCTCGACGAGCGTGAGGTAGCTGTTGGCGTCGAAGCGGCGCGTGAACTTGTTGCCGTGGAAGTCGAGGTACGACTCGACCGCGAACCGGCCGCCGCGCCCGAGCGGGCTCACACCCGACTGCCAGGATCGATGGAAGCGCTGGTTGAGCTCGGTGGGGCTGCGGTAGTTCAGCAGCGCCATGCGGCGGGCGAGCGCGAGTCCGCGGTGCGGGCCGTCCCCATCGCCGGAGTCGTAGTACTCGCCGCCGGCGAAGCGCGGGTCCATCCGGATCGTGTCGAGCTGCACCGAGTTCAGCGCGATCTGGTCGGCGGTCGTGATGGGCGGGGCCGACAGGATCGCGGCGCGCTCCACGCGGTCGGGGTGGCCGACCGCCCACTCGAGGGCGTGCATGCCGCCCATCGATCCGCCGATCACTGCGGCCCACCGGTCGATCCCGAGCGCGTCGGCCAGCTGCGCCTGTGCGCGGACCTGGTCGCGGATCGTCAGGTACGGGAAGCGCGAGGCCCACTCGTACCCGTCCGGCGCGATGCTGGCGGGGCCGGTCGAGCCCTGGCATCCGCCCAGCATGTTGGGGGCGACCACGAACCAGCGATCGGTGTCGATCGCCGCTCCGGGTCCCACGAGGTCGCTCCACCAACCGGCTGTGGGGTGACCCGGACCCGCGGCGCCGCGGATGTGGCTGTCGCCGGTCAGCGCGTGCAGGATCAGGACGGCATTGTCGCGCGCGGGGGACAGCTCCCCCCACGACTCGTACGCGAGGCGGAATCCGGGGAGGGACCCGCCGTTCTCGGTCGCGAACGCTCCGAAGGTCGCGAAGCGGCGCTCGCCCGCAGGGTCTCCGTCGCGCCAGGCGCCCGTGGCGGGAGGGCGACCGAGGAGGGAGCGGGCGTCGGCCTCCGTGATCGGCGCCGACGGCACCGTGTCTTCGGAGATCTGCCAGTCCATGGCATCCATTCTCTCCGGTCCGGTGACCCTTCACCGGACTGTTACGGCGATGTCGGAGCTGCGGTCTACGCTGCGGGGCATGGGTACGTGGAGTGCAGAACCGTTCGGAAACGACAGCGCCGCCGACTGGGCGTACGAGCTCGACGACGCGAAGGACTGGGGTGTCGTGACCGACGCCCTGCGCGTCGCGGCCGAGGCGGCCCCGTCGGAGCTCGACTCCGACGACGCGGTGCTGGCGATCGCTGCGGCGGAGGTCGTGGCGCGGAGCCTGGGGCGGGTCCCGGACTCGCCCGAGAGCGTGGAGGCCTTCGTGACGAGGGTGTCGCCGCCGTCTCCCGAGCTGGTGGCCCTGGCCGTGTCGGCGCTCGCCGTCGCGACGTCCGACGAGGGAGAACTCGCCGAGCTCTGGGAGGGCGACCCCGACTGGTTCGCCGAGAACGAGAAGCTGCGCGCGGCCCTCACCACCGGCTGACGCGGTTGTCCAGCCCCCGCTCGCCGATCCGAGGTGCCGGGATGATCGCCGCATGGCGACCTTCCTCCTCATCGCGGCCTCGAGTGACATCGGGCGCGCGACCACGGCGCGACTGCGCGACGCGGGCCACCGCGTCCTGACCACGGCCCGGGATTCCACGGTCATCGATCCGGATGCCGTTCTGGATGCCACCGACTTCGACGCCGTCGACCGGGTGGTGCGCGAGGCAGGCGAGCTCGACGGCATCGCGGTGTTCGCGGGGTCGATGCTGCTCAAACCGGCGCACTTGACGTCGCGTGAGCAGTACGACGGGCTGATCGCCGCCTCCCTCACGACGGCGTTCGCCGCGGTGCGCGCGGCGGGTTCGCACATGCGCGACGGGGGTTCGGTGGTGCTCGTGTCGTCGGCCGCGGCTCTCGCGGGTCTTCCGAATCACGACGCGATCGCCGCGGCGAAGGCGGGCGTGATCGGACTGACGCTGGCGGCGGCGGCGAGCTACGCGGCGCACGGTCTGCGCGTGAACGCGGTCGCCCCGGGGCTCGTCCAGACGCGGCTGACCGAGAAGCTCACCGCGAGTGATCTGTCGCGGAAGGTGTCGGAGGCGATGCATCCGCTGGGCCGGCTCGGCGAGCCGGACGATGTCGCGCGCGCCGTGGAGTTCCTGCTGTCACCCGACAACGCGTGGGTGACCGGGCAGGTGCTCGGAGTCGACGGCGGGCTGGGGAGCCTGCGGCCGCGGCAGAAGATGTGACGCCGTGACCCGGGGAGGGCCAGGGTGGAGGGAGGAGTACTCCCCGGCGCGGATCCTCCCGGCATCCCTTGCCCTCCGACCGTCGCCGGGGTGCTCCGCGGCCGGGACTCGGCGGCGCATGCGACGACGCCCCGAACCGGCCGAAGCCGGATCGGGGCGTCTCCCGTGAGTGAAATTCAGGCGCGAGCGGCCTCCGACAGGCGACGCGCGGCGGCGAGGGCCTGGTCGAGGTCGGCCTTGAGGTCGGCGATGTTCTCGAGGCCCACCGACAGGCGCACGAGGCCGGGGGTCACGCCCGCGGTCAGCTGCTGCTCGGGGGTGAGCTGCGAGTGCGTGGTGGATGCCGGGTGGATCACGAGCGAGCGCACGTCGCCGATGTTGGCGAGGTGGCTGAACAGGCTCAGCGAGTTCACGAACTCGCGCCCCGCCTCGACGCCGCCCTTGAGCTCGAACGACAGCACCGCACCGACGCCCTTGGGGGCGTAGTTGTTGGCGGCGGCGTACCAGGGCGAGGTGGGCAGGCCCGAGTAGTTCACGCTCGCGACGTCGGGGTGCGACTCGAGCCACTCCGCGATCTCCTGGGCGTTCTGCACGTGGCGCTCGACGCGCAGCGACAGGGTCTCGATGCCCTGGATGAGCTGCCAGGCGCTCTGCGGGGAGATGGAGGCACCGAGGTCGCGCAGCAGCTGCACGCGCGCCTTGATGATGTAAGCGAGGCCGTCGCCGACCGCCTGCGTGTAGACCGCCCCGTGGTACGAGGGGTCGGGCGTGGTGAGGCCCGGGAAGCGGTCGGAGTGCTCGGACCACGCGAAGGTGCCGCCGTCGACGATGACGCCGCCGATCGTGGTGCCGTGGCCGCCGAGGAACTTCGTGGCCGAGTGCACGATGATGTCGGCGCCGTGCTCGAAGGGGCGGATGAGGTACGGCGTCGCGATCGTGTTGTCGACGATCAGCGGCACTCCGGCCTCGTGCGCGATGTCGGCGACCGAGCGGATGTCGAGCACGTTGATCTTCGGGTTGCCGATCGTCTCGGCGAAGAACAGCTTCGTGTTCGGGCGAACCGCGGCGCGCCACTCTTCGGGGTCGTCCTGGTTCTCGACGAAGGTCGTCTCGATGCCGAGCTTGGCGAGGGTGTACTTGAAGAGGTTGTACGTGCCGCCGTAGATCGAGCTCGACGACACGATGTGGTCGCCCGCCTGCGCGATGTTGAGCACCGCGAACGTCTCGGCTGCCTGGCCGCTGGCGACGAGGAGGGCACCGGTGCCGCCCTCGAGGCCCGCGACGCGCTGCTCGACGACGTCCTGCGTGGGGTTCTGGATGCGGGTGTAGATGTTGCCGAACTCGGCCAGCGCGAACAGGTTCGCGGCGTGGTCGGCGTTGTCGAAGACGTATGACGTGGTCTGGTAGATCGGGGTGGCGCGGGCCTTCGTCACCGGGTCGGGCTGGGCGCCCGTGTGGATCTGCTTGGTCTCGAAACGCCAGTTCTCGGGTGCCGACATGGCTGCTCCTCTGGTCTGGGGGCCGAGGCGGTCGCCGTGGCCTCCTGCGAGCGTAGGGACAGCGTCCGACACCGACAACCGCCGCGGACACGGGCCGTAACACCTCTCGCGATCCGGTGTCGGCGGGGACCGATAGCGTGGATGCCATGACGCGACGCGCAGTGGTGACCGGGGCCAGTTCGGGGATCGGAGAGGCGACCGCACGTCTCCTGCGCTCACGCGGGTGGGACGTCGTGGGAGTCGCCCGCCGCGCCGACCGCCTCGCGGCTCTGGAGAGCGAGACCGGGGTCGTGGCCCGCGCGGCCGACCTCACCGACGCCGACGATGTCGCGGCGCTCACGGCGTGGCTCGACGAGACCGGAGGAGTCGACGCGCTCGTCCAGGTGGCCGGGGGAGCGCGCGGGAGTGATCGCGTCGAAGACGGCGACCCCGAGGACTGGCGCTGGATGTTCGAGGCGAACGTGCTCGCTTCGCAGCGCCTGGTGGCATCCCTCCTGCCGTCGCTGCGCCGCGCGGCCGATGCGAGCGGCCACGCCGACCTGCTCTTCGTCACCTCCACCGCCGCGCAGACCGCCTACCCGGGTGGCGGCGGGTACAACGCCGCGAAGGCGGCCGAGTCGATGCTCGTGCACGCGTTGCGTCAAGAGCTGAACGGGGAGCCCCTGCGGGTGATCGAGATCGCGCCGGGCATGGTCCGCACCGAGGAGTTCACCCTCAATCGCCTGGGCGGGGATCAGGATGCCGCCGACAAACTCTACGAGGGGGTCGAGGCTCCGCTCGTGGCCCACGACGTCGCTGACGTCATCGCGTACGCGCTCGATGCGCCGGGGCACGTGAACCTCGATCTCGTGACGGTGCGCCCCGTCGCGCAGTCCGCCCAGCATCTGCTGGCCCGGGGACCCCTGCGCACCCGGTGACGCCGAGCCCGCCGTCATGACCGAGTCGACGACGCTCGACGTCGAGGCGCTGCGCGCTCGCCCGAGCCGTGCCGAACTCCGGGAGTTCTGGGCGCGGTTCCGGCGGGAGCACCCGCGCGTGCGCGATCAGGAAAGGCGGGGGCGACGAGCCGTCTTCGTGTTCCTGCTGATCACCTCGACGATCGGTGCGCTGGGGATGTGGGCGAACATCGCGGCGGAGATGCGCCAGGGGGGCTCCGACGAGGTCCGGCCCATGTTCCTGTTCGTGTTCCTGTTCGCGGGGGTGTTCGTCTTCGGTGTGTGGGGCATCGTCCGCACCGGCAAGCGACGCACGCGCCCCCGCGAACATTGGGCGCTGGCCCGCTTCGCCGACGACAACGGGCTCGAGTACGTCCCGGGGCCGCGGTCGGGAACCATGCGCGCCTGGTGGAGCATCACGGGGCACACCGTCGCCCGCGCGATGACGCGCGAGAACGCCGACGGGCGAACGGTCGAGTGGGCGGACTACGAGATCCGCAACGCCACGCGCCGGTTCACCTACCCACCGGTGGGCGGATGGATCACGATCGGCCTTCGGCGCCCGTTGCCGCACATCATCGTGCGCGCCACTCGGCGCGGAACCCGCGCGTTCGCGGTGGCGGCCGTTCCCGATTCCGGGCAGCGGCTCTCGCTCGAGGGTGACTTCGACGAGCACTTCGATCTGTACTGCCCCGAAGCGTACGAGGCGGATGCTCTTTACCTGTTCACCCCCGACGTCATGGCGCAGGCGATCGACGACGCTGGGGGATGGGACATCGAGATCGTCGACGATCTGCTCCTCCTCGTGCACCCGCGCGACGTCGTCACGACCGATCCCGCGCGATGGGCCGACGTGATGCGCACCGCGGATGCCTTCGCGACGAAACTCGAGCAGTGGGAGCGCTGGCGCGAGACCCAGCTGCGAGACGACCCCGCCGTCGACGAGACCCGGCTCGACCTGGCGCAGGTCGCGCCGGCGGGTCGTCGCCTGCGGACGTCGTGGGGGCTTGCGGCGTGGGTGTCGTTCGCCCTCGTCGCGGTCCTCACCGTCGGGTTCTTCCTCTTCGGACGCCCCTAACCGGCGCGAGAGTCAGCTCACTGCGCCGCCTGCGCCTGCACCTCGGCCTCAGCCCGATCGGCGAACGCGACCTTGGGCACGAAGAGCAGCAGAACCGCGGCCGCGAAGCCGCCCGCCGCGCAGATCGCCCAGACCGTCAGGTACCCGGCGAGCGGTGCCGCCGTCGCCGCGACCGCCGATCCCGCCCCCGCCGCCAGCACCACGCCGAATACCGCGGACGACATCGTGCCGCCCACGGTCTTGGTGGTGTTGGTGAGAGCGGATGCCACACCCGTCTGCCCGCGCGGAGCGGCGGCCGCGGCGGCCGCGGGCATCGCCGCGACGAGAGCCCCCGATCCGAGACCGGCGACCGCGAGGCACAGCAGCATCTGCCACAGCTCGACGTGGAGGGGCAGGAGGAGGGCGTAGCCGGCGCCCACGAGGACGGCCGCACCGATGAGCACCGCGCGGGGACTCGCGCGGCGCGAGGTCACGGCGAACAGCACCGCTCCCACGATGAGCGACACGAGGTAGACGCCGATCACGTTCGACCGGTCGGTGGCATCCAATCCCAGGCCGTATCCGAGCGCGCGGTCGGTGCCGGCGTAGGTCGCGAGCGGCCCCTGGGCGCCGAGGAGGCTGATGCCGACGAGGAAGGCGGTGGTCTGCACCGGCCACATCTCGGGGCGACGGAGCACGCGGATGTCGACCGCCGGGTCGCTCTGGCGCAGTTCGAACCACACGAAGACCACGAGGAGGGCGACCCCCGCGACGAGCAGGGCCGTGATCGCGAGCGGACCGGGGCCTTCGGGAAGTCGCACGAACGACAGCGCCCCGGTCACGCAGAGCAGAGCGCCCGCCAGGATCGCGAAACCGCCCACATCGAGGCGTCGCGCATCGGGGGAACGCTCGGACTCGGGCACCCCGAGCCAGATGACAAGGGAGACGAGGGTCACCGCCACCGCGGGGACCATGAGCGCGAGCTGGAGGTTCCCACCGGTCGCGGCGAACAGGCGTCCCGCGGCGAGGGCCCCGATGATCGCCCCGGCCTGCAGACCGACGACGAGCAAGCCGGCGGCGCTGCGGGTGCGCGAGACGCCGCGCTGCAGACGGCGACCCCGGTCGAAGATGAGGGCGATCTCCAGCGGCAGCCAGACGACGTAGAACCCCTGCAGCGCCCACGCGAGCAGGAACGAGGTGAACGAGTCGGCGAAGACGAGCCACCAGCTGGCCGCCGCCGTCGCGAGTGCGGAGAGGAGCAGGATGCGCTTGTGCCCGAACATGTCGCCGAGCTTGGCCAGCACCGGGAGCACGAGCGCCGAGAGCAACAGCTGGGCGGCCTCGAACCAGTTGACGTCGGCATCGCGGATCCCGAGGTGCACGACGATGTCGGGCAGGAGGGGCACGTAGAACCCCTGCAGGATGCCGCTGACGAGCTCCACCACGACGAACCAGCCGATGAGACCCGCGGTCACCCCGAGCGCGGAAGAACGCACTCGACCGACCGCGCCGGAGACGCGCGACATGGCGCGACGATAGCACCGCCGGGGCGCGGCATCCGGGATCCCGCTGCTGCGCGCCCGACGGGCGCCCGCGCGGAGGGGCCGCGACTCCGACGCCCTAGGGTTGAAGGCAGTCGAGAGAGGAGTCCGGTGTGACGGACGAGCGCGAGCGGTTGACCTGGGACGATTTCGGCGCGGCGACCCGCGACATCTCGCGAGCGATCGTGGCCGACGGGTTCCATCCCGAGGTCGTCGTCGCCATCGCGCGCGGCGGACTGCTGCCCGGCGGCGCGATCGCCTACGGCCTCGGTGTCAAGAACTGCGGCGCGCTCAACGTGGAGTTCTACACCGGCGTGGGTACGGTGCTCGACGCCCCCGAGGTGCTGCCTCCGGCCCTGGACCTGTCGTACCTGAGCGGGCGTCGGGTGCTCCTCGTCGACGATGTCGCCGACAGCGGCCGCACGCTCGACCTCGCCGTGAAGCTCCTCGACCGGCACGGAGCCGAGGCGCGCTCGGCCGTGATCTACACGAAGCCGTCCACGATCATCACGCCCGACTACTCGTGGAAGAACACCGACCTGTGGATCGACTTCCCCTGGTCGTTCCAGGGGTCGGTGCACGAGGAAGACGCGGCGTGACGGCGAAGTCCCTCACCGAACTCGCGGACGCCGGGCTGATCGACCGTTCGTGGGTCGAGCCGCTGGCTCCCGTGGCCGCAGACATCGCCGCCGTCGGCGAACGGCTGCGCAGCGAGGGGAAGCCGTACCTGCCGGCCGGGGACCTCGTGCTGCGGGCGTTCCGCACCCCGCTCGACGCGGTGCGCGTGCTCATCGTGGGTCAGGACCCGTATCCGACCCCGGGCCACCCGATCGGGCTGTCGTTCGCCGTCGACCCGCACGTGCGCCCGCTCCCGCGGAGTCTGTCGAACATCTACCGGGAGCTCTCCGACGACCTCGGTATCGCCCCCGCCCCGCACGGCGACCTCTCGGCGTGGTCGGCGCAGGGCGTGATGCTGCTGAACAGGGTGCTCACCGTGGCGCCGGGGGCCCCGGCATCCCATCGCGGTTGGGGGTGGGAGCGTGTCACCGAACACGCGATCCGTACCCTGGCCGCTCGCGAGGCGCCGCTCGTGGCCGTGCTGTGGGGTCGGGATGCCATGAACCTGGCACCGCTGCTCGGCGACACCGCGATCGTGTCGTCGCCGCACCCCTCGCCCCTGTCGGCGAGTCGCGGGTTCTTCGGCTCGAAGCCCTTCTCGCGCGTCAATGCGCTCCTCGAGGAGCAGGGCGCCCCGCCCGTGGACTGGCGTCTTCCGTCCTGACATCGTCGTCGCGCGTCCCGGGGACACGCGGGGGAAACACCCTCGTGCGTAGAGTGGCGAGCGTGCTGGAAGAAGAGTACGAGAAGAGCCGTCGACGCCTGCCCGTGCACCTGCGCCGTGCGCCCGAGCCGGAGCGGCCGTTCTCGTACGAGATCCGTCCCGCGACCGAGGCGGACATCCCCGACATCCGCGAGATCTACAACTACTACGTGCGCAACTCCGTCGTGACCTTCGACGAGAAGGCCTGGTCGATCGCGAAGTGGCGCGACAAGTTCGCCACGCTGAAGCGACTGGGACTGCCGTTCCTCGTCGCGGAGTCGCCCAGTGGACAGGTCCTCGGGTATGCGCTCGTGCAGCCGTGGCAGTCGAAGTCGGCGTACCGGTACACGGTCGAGAACTCGATCTACCTCGGCCAGGCGGCCGCGGGCAAGGGCCTCGGCCGCGCGCTGCTCGAGGCGCTCATCGCCGCATGCCAGGATCTCGGCATCCGCGAGATGGTCGCCGCGATCAGCGACAAGGGCGCCGACGCGTCCATCGCCCTGCACGAGAGGCTCGGCTTCACCGAGGTGGGCCGCATGGGCCGCGTCGGCTTCAAGTTCGGCCGCTGGCTCGGCGTCGTCTACCTGCAGAAGAGCATCCCGTCGAAGAAGAAGAAGCGGAAGCTGTTCGGCTGACATGCCGCTCGGCGGGCGACGGGTCGAGCCCGGTGTCCGGTGTCCGGATGCCGCGAGGGCGGGCGAAACTCCTGAGTTTCGGCAGCCGGATGCCATCGGCCAGCGCTTTCGAGGTGCCGGGGCCGCATTTCTCAGGAGTTCTGCGCGGTTCCCCGATGCCTCGATGCTTCGACGGCCCCACAGTCCGACAGCCCGACAGCCCGGCGCCTCGACGGCCCGACCCCCCGACGCCTCGAGGGCCCGAGGCTCCCGGCTCCGGCACGGCTCAGTGCCCGGGCGACGCCGCCTGGCGCACCTCGTCGACGAGGGACCGCCAGGGTCCCTCGACCTGGGCGTCGCTCAGACGCGCCCGGTGCACGGCGGTGTCGCCTCGGTGCACCTCGATGCGCCACTGGTAGCGGTCGGCTCCGGCGGCCGGGGCGGGCGGCGCATCCCACGGGCAACTCTCGACGAGTTCGCGCCAGTGCGGGGCGCGCTCGGGATCGGGCTCCGCGCGCCACTGCTTCGAGAGGCCGGCGATACCGCCGGAACGCACGACGAGGATCGCGAAGCGCTCATCCTCGTCAGGCTGCGGCATCCTCCTCGACGCCGACCCCGGCCCACGCGGCGCGGACGGCGGCGACCTCCTCCGACTCCTCACCGTACTCGGTGGCCGCGGCGACCCGGGTGGCCCGCGCGAACGCGGCGAAGTCCGCCGTGGGGGAGAGGGTCCCCGCCGTCAGCGTGCGATACCAGATGAGTCCCGCCCGCTCCCACGCGAACCCCCCGAGCCGGGTGGCGACGAGGAAGAACGCCCGGTTGGGGATGCCCGAGTTGATGTGCACGCCCCCGTTGTCGTCGTCGGTCTCGACGTAGTCGCGCATGTGACCGGGCTGCGGGTCCTTGCCGAGCACGTCGTCGTCGTAGGCGGTGCCCGGGGCCTTCATCGATCGCAGCGCCTCGCCCTGCACGGCCTCGGCGAAGATGCCGGCCCCGATCAGCCACGACGCCTCGTCGGCGCGCTCGCCGCGGTGGTGCTGCTCGGCGAGCGCGCCGAAGACGTCGGACAGGGATTCGTTCAGCGCGCCCGACTGGCCCTGGTACTCGAGGCCCCCGGCGGCCTCGGTCACCCCGTGACCCAGTTCGTGTGCGATGACGCTGAGCGACCGCGTGAACCCGACGAACACGTCTCCGTCGCCGTCGCCGAACACCATGCGCTCGCCGTTCCAGAACGCGTTGTCGTAGTCATCGCCGAAGTGCACGGTCGCCAGCAGCGACCCGCCGGCCGCGTCGATGCCGTCGCGAGAGAAGGCATCCCAGAAGAAGTCGTAGGTGGCACCGAGACCGTCGTAGGCCTCGTCGACGGCGCTGTCGCCGGAGGGAGGCTCGTCTTCACTGCGGACGCGGCGACCGGGCAGGTTCTCGGTGTTCCGCGCGTCGGAGATGACCCGGTCGGGTGCGGGAACGGCCTCGGCGACGAGCGCGTCCCCGTCGATCGACAGGCGCAGCCGTCGTCGCGTGGGCCGCGACGGGCGCGGCATCGCGAGGGTCTTGCGTGCGGCGGCCGCGGCACGGGCGAGACGCGGATCGTCGGTCGAGGCGAGCCGATCGAGCAGGAAGGGGGGAACGATGCCGGGGATCATGCGCCGAGGCTAGCGCCGACCTCCGACATCGTGGCATCCCTTGTCCACAACCTCGGACAGGCTCATGCTCCCGGCGCCATCGCTCGAAGAGCGGCGAAGTGCGCGTCGAAGGCGTCGCGGCCGAGGGGCGTCAGACTCACCCGGGTGGTTCGGCGTTCGTCCGCCCGCTCGGGCGACGACTGCTTCGTCGTGCTCACGTACCCGAGCTCGACGAGAGCACGCAGCGTCTTCGAGAGGTTGGCGTCGCTGAGGTCGAGCGCCGCTGTGACGTCCGCGAAATCCGCCTCGGCGAGCGGTCGCAGCATCGCGCAGATCCGCAACCTCGTCGGCGCGTGGATCGCCTCGTCGAAGCGCGGTTCGACCGATGCGGCGAGCCCGTCCTCCCGGGAATCCTCTGCCACGGCGATCACCCGCGCGGCAGCGTCGGAATGGATGCCAGAAGCTGCCGCGTGTACGCCGCCTGCGGCTGCAGCAGCACCTTCTCGGTCGGTCCCTGTTCGACCACCCGGCCGTCCTTCATCACGACGACCTGGTCGCAGACGTTCTGCACCACGCCGATGTCGTGCGAGACGAGCACGAGCGTCAGGTCCTCCTCGACCCGCAGACGCGCGAGGAGCCGGAGGATCTGCGCCCGCACGGTCACATCGAGCGCTGACAGCGGCTCGTCGCCGACGAGGATGCGCGGGCGGTGCACGATCGCCCGCGCGAGCGCGATGCGCTGACGCTGCCCGCCGGAGAACTCGTGCGGGAAGCGCGTCGCCATGTCGGCGTCGAGCCCGACCTGCTCGAGGACCTCCCGCACGCGCGCGCGGCGATCACCGTCGATGCGGAGCGCCCAGAGCGGTTCGCCGACGATGCGTCCGATGCTCATGCGGGGATCGAGCGAGGCGTACGGGTCTTGGAAGACGATCCCGGTCGCGCGGCGAAGCCCGTGCAGCGAGCGCGCCGAGCCGCGGGCGTCGACGGCGCGACCGTCGACCTCCACGGTGCCCGCCGTGGGAACGTCGAGCCCCAGGAGCAAACGGACGAGCGTCGACTTGCCCGACCCCGACTCGCCGATGACCCCGACCGCGGAGCCCGCGCGCACCGACAGATCGACGTCGTCGAGCCCGACGGTGCGTTCCGGGCGGCCGAAGCCCCGGCGGGGCGCCGGATAGCTGCGCGAGAGACCGCGCGCGTGGATGAGCGTGTCCGTCACGTCGTCTCCTCGTCCATCGCAGCCCCGCCGTGCGACGGCCCCGGCGCGGCAGGAGATGCCGAGGTCCCGGCATCCGCCCCTTCGCCCTCCGGATGCCACAGTGTCGCCGTCGCGTCCCGGACGAGTGCGCGCGTGATCGGGGACGACGGTGCGCGCAGCAGCGCGGTGACCTCGCCCTCCTCGACGACCCGCCCGTGGTCGAGGACGACCGCGTGCGTCGCGACCTGCGCGAGGACCGCGAGGTCGTGGGTGATGAAGACGAGAGACATCCCGGCATCCTGGACCAGGGAGCGCAGGAGCGACAGGATGCCGGCCTGGATCGTCACGTCGAGCGCCGTGGTGGGCTCATCGGCGATGAGCAGGTGCGGGTGGCAGGCGAGAGCCATCGCGATCGCGACGCGCTGGCGCTGCCCTCCGGAGAGCTGGTGCGGGTAGCGCGACACGATGCGCTCGGGGTCGGGAAGCGCGACCCGTTCCGCCTCGGCGATCGCCCGTCGCAGCGCCTCGCGGCGCGAGACGCCCTCGTGGATCCGGACGGATTCGCCGATCTGCCGCCCGACCGTATGGAGGGGGTTGAGAGCGGTCCGAGGCTCCTGGAAGACCATGCCGATGTCGTCGCCGCGCAGGGCCGCGAGCTCGCGATCGGGGAGGCCCAGGATCTCGCGGTCGTTCCAGCGGACGCTCCCGGTGGCGCGTGCTCCCTCGGGGAGAAGCCCGAGGATGGCGAGGGCGGTGAGCGACTTGCCCGAGCCCGACTCGCCGATCAGCCCCACTCGGGCGCCGTCGGGCACCTGGAACGACACCCCGTCGACCACGGCGCGTCCGCCGATCTCGATGCGCAGGTCGGTCACCCGGAGGCTCATGCGACCACCCCCGGCACATGCGAGCGGGCGGCGGGCGCACGCTCCGCGAGCGTGGGGTCGGCGGCCTCGCGCAACGCGTCGCCGAGGAGGTTCAAGCCCAGCACCGTCAGGGTGATCGCGAGCCCCGGCCACACCACCGTCAGGGGGTGAACGGCGATGTACGCCTGCAGGTCGTTGAGCAGCACGCCCCACGACGGCTGGGTGATCGGGGCGCCGAAGCCGAGGTACGACAGCCCTGCTTCGGCAAGCACGGCGACGGCCATGCCCCACGACAACTGCACGATGAACACCGGGGCGACGTTCGGCAGCAGGTGCCGGGTGAGGTTCTGCCACGGGGTCAGCCCGCTCGCACGGCCCGCGAGGACGAAGTCGCTGTGCAGCACGCGGCGCAGCTCGGGCCGGGTCACGCGCGCGATGTTGACGCCGAAGCCGATCCCCACCGCCCAGATCACCACGGCGAGCGAGCCTCCCCAGACGGCCGAGATCATCATCGCGATGATGAGCACGGGGAAGGCGATGAGGATGTCCACCAGCACCGCCACGCTCTCGCGGATCCACCGCGCCGTGAGCGAGCCGAGGGCGGCGAGGGTGATCCCCAGCACGGAGGCGACGATGCCCGCGCCCACGGCGACGAGGATCGTCGTGCGCGTTCCCGCCATGAGCAGACTCGCGATGTCGCGGCCGTTGTCGTCGGTGCCGAGCACGTGCGGCCACGAGGGCTCGGCCCACCGCGCGCGGACGTCGACCGCGCCGGGATCGAAGGGGGTCCAGAACAAGGACACGAGCGCGACCACCACGAGCAGAACGACGATCAGGATGCCGAATCGGCCGGTGCCCAGGCTCCACAGACGCTTCAGGGTGCTCACGACGCCTCCCGCTGTCGAGGGTCGATGACGCGGTGCAGCAGGTCGACCACGAAACCGACGACCAGCACGAATCCGGTCAGCGCGAGAAGCTCGCCCTGCACCTTCGGCAGGTCGCGGGCGGCTACGTCCGCCACGAGCATGCGCCCGACGCCCGGGAGGGTGAACAGCTGCTCGACGACGACCGCGCCCACGATGATCCCCGCGATCTGCACTCCCAGCACCGTGATGATCGACAGGCCGACATTGGGCAGACCATGGAGAAGCAGTGCCCGTGTGCGCGTGAGGCCCTTCGCCGCCGCGGTGCGCACGTAGTCCTGTCCGATCGCCTGGAGCGTGGCGCTGCGGACGAACCGCAACAGCATCGCGCCCTCGACGACGCCGATGGTTACGGCCGGGAGGACGAGCGCACGGAACGCCGCCCCGGGGTCGTTCCAGCCCGCGCGCGGAAAGCCCTGCGGGGGCAGCCACCCGAGCCAGACGGCGAACACGACGACGAGCATCATGCCCGCCCACACCACCGGCACGGCGGCGAGCGCCTGCGCTCCGACGCTCAGCGCGGTTCCGCCCGCGTGGCGGCGGCCGAGGGCCGACAGTACCCCGAACGGGATGCCGACGACCAGCGCGACGATGAGCGACATCGCCGCGAGGGGCACAGTCACCTGCGCCTTGGCGACGAGCTCCGTGACGACGGGGGTGCCGGTGAGCAGGGAGGTGCCGAGGTTGCCGCGGAAGAGGCCGCCGATCCACTCCACGTACTGCTGCCACAGGGGGACGTTGAGGCCCAGGCTCTCGCGCAGCGCCGCGACCTGGTCGGGGCTCGCCTGTGTGCCGCCGACGAGCTGTGCGACGTCGCCGGGAAGGACCCGCAGCGAGACGAAGATCAACGCGCTGGCCACGACCAGGCCCAGCACGAGCAGGCCCAGTCGTGTCAGCGCGTAACGGATCACTCCGACGAGACCGTCACGCCCGCCAGCGGCAGACGCACGTTGAGGGAGTTCTTCGGGAAGTTCGACACGTTCGTGCCGACGGCGGCGCGTGGAGCCGACAGGAACAGCCAGTCGGCGGCATCCTGGTCATCCACGATCTGAGCCGCCTCGGCGAGCAGATCGGAGGACTGCTGAGCATCCGTGGTCGCCAGCGACTGGGCGTACAGACTCTGCACCTCGGCGTTGTCGAAGCCGAAGTAGTACGTCGGGTCCGCCCAGTTGCCGAAGTCGCGTGCCTCGACGTGGCGCACGAAGCTCAGGTCGTAATCGTGGTTCGTGTAGACGTCGGTCAGCCACGTCGAGAAGTCGACCTGCTTGACCTGCAGCTTCACGCCCACGTCGGCGTACGACGACACGAGGAACGTCGTCAGGGTGCCGGGGTACACGTTGGGGATCGTCAGGGTGAGGCTCAGGTTCTCGGCCCCGGCCTCGGCGAGGAGCTCGCGAGCGCGATCGGGGTTGTACGAGACGCTGCCGGTGAGGTCTTCGTAGCCCGGATCCAGCGGCGGGATCGGACCGTTCAGGGGCTGGGCGGTGATGAGCGTCTCGGCGAGGGCGTTGTGATCGACCGCGAGGCGCAGGGCCTCGCGCACGCGCTGGTCGGTCAGGGGAGCGCGCTGGTTGTTGAACGCGAGGGTGCCCTTGTCGGTGGTCAGGCCCGACTCGATCGTGAACTTGCCCGTGCCCTCGATCTGGCTCTGCAGCTCGGGGTCGATCTCGAGTGCGACATCCACGTCGCCGCTGACCGCGGCGTTGGTGGCGGCGCTCTGGTCGGGGATGTAGTCGAGCACGACCTTCGCCACGCCCGCCTTGTCGCCCCAGTACCCGTCGTAGCGGGCGAGCGTCAGGCTCTGGCCGGTGTTCCAGGTCTCGAGTCGGAACGGACCCGTCCCGTTCTCCGCGGTCTGGAGGGCCGTGGTGTCACCGCTTTTGAAGATCAGGCCGGCGCGGCCCGTGAGGGCGAAGAGGAAGTCGATGTTCGGCTTCGCGAGCGTCACGACGACGGTGGACGCATCCGGCGAGGAGATGGATGCCACGTTCGCCAGGTCGGCGCTGTTCTGGATCGTCGTGTCGTCCTTCGCGGTCTGCAGCGAGGTGACGACGTCGTCGGTGGTGAGGGCGCTGCCGTCGTGGAAGGTCACGCCCTGGCGCAGGGTGAAGGTGTAGGTCAGACCGTCGGGGGAGACGGCCCATTCGGTGGCGAGGGCGGGGACGATCTCGTTGTTCTGATCGCCGTCCCGCGTCACGAGGCCCTGGTACACGTTGTCGATGAGGGCCTGTTCGAGCGCGGCCCCGCTCGTGTGACGGATGTCGAGGTTCGACGGCTCGAGCGACAGACGCACGGTCAGCGTGGCGTTGGGGTCGGCTTCGCCGCTCGGGGCGGGATCGTTGCTCGGAGCGGTGCACGAGGTGAGCAGGAGTGCTCCGATCAGGAGCGCGCTCGTGGCGAGGGCGGTGCGGCGCAGCATTGCGGGGATGTCCTTTCGCAGGCCGAGGCATCCGGGTGCTGTGGATGCCGTGCAGGGGTGCAAACAGCCTACTTTCACCGGTATTCCCCGCACGCCGTTCGTGACACTGTGCGACGTCCGACGCGCGGCGCGACGTCACTCGCGCGCAGCGACCTCGCCGATCAGGGCGGCGAGCCCCGCGGGGTCCTCCTCCTGGGCGTTGTGGCCGGTGGCCAGCGTCCGGACGTCCGCCGCCGGCGCGCGGCGGACGAACTCGTCGGCGTCGTCCGCCGTGACGAATCCGCGCTCGCCGCGGACGAGGGTGAGGGCAGTGGTGATCTGGGCCACATCGTCCCAGCCCGTCGTCGCGAGCACCGCGCGCACGGCATCCGGGGTAGACGGGTCCGCTCCCGCGTTCACGGCTGCTGCCGCGAGGTGGGCGAAATGATGCTTCCACTCGACGCGCCCGTCCGGGCGCACGCGCGAGTTGTGGAACACCCCGCGCTCTGCCGCGGCGCGTGAGCCGCCCAGGCCGAACGACAGGGCGCGCTCGACGAGTTCGTCGCGCGAGGCCCAGTCGGTGGGTCCGGCGAAGAACGCGCGCAGCTGTGCGGGCCCACCGCTCGGGTCGATCCCCGGGGTGATGTCGACGATGACGAGGCGCTCGACGAGGTCGGGGCGGGATGCCGCGACCGCGGCGCCCGTGAGACCCCCGAGGGAGTGCCCCACCAGCGTCTGCGGGCCTGTCGTCCACGCCTCGAGCGCGGTGACCACGTCGGGCGCGAGCACGCGTGCGACGTAGGCGGCATCGTCGCGCCACGAGGAGTCGCCGTGTCCGGGGAGATCGAGCGCGAGAGCCGGAAGGCCGAGGTGCAGCAGGGTCGTGTCCCAGGTGTGGGCGTTCAACCCCGCGCCGTGCAGCAGCGTCACGGCCGGGGGAGCGTCTCCCCAGCGCAAACCGCTCAGGGTCCGTCCGTCGTCGAGGGTGAGCTGCACGCGCTCGACGGTCGGAGTCGGGCGGCCGATCTCGGCGGCTTGGGCGGGAAGGAACGAGAACTCGTCGACCTCGGGCATGGGATCCAGCCTCGCACCCCCGGCCCGGGTGTCGCCACCGTGGGGCTGCTCCGCCGGGTCGCCGCGCCGCGCCGCGCCGAGCCGAGCCGCGCCGCGCCGAGCCGAGCCGAGCCGCGCTGAGCTGAGCCGCGCTGAGCCGCGCCCGCGCCCGCCCCGGTCGCCCGCCCCACGGCCGCGCCGAGGCCGAGCCCACGTTCCATCGCCGCCGTAGGCTGTCGCCATGGGCGAGGAGAAGCGCGTACACCTGTCGAAGAAGGCTCCCGAGGCCTATGCGGCGCTGCGGTCGTTCTCGAGCACCGTCGGGCGGCTCGCCGCCGAGGCGGGCATCGACGCGCGCCTGCGCGAGATCGTCCAGATCCACGCCTCTCAGCTGAACGGCTGCGCGTACTGCGTGCGTGTGCACGTCGACGCCGCGGTGAAGGCAGGGCTCGACGCCGACGTGATCGCGCAGATCGCGACCTGGCGCGAGTCGGGCGTGTTCGACGAGCGAGAGCGTGCCGCCCTCGAGCTGACCGAGTCGTTCACGTTCATCCACGAGGACGGCATCCCCGACGAGGTGTATGACCGCGCCGGCGGCATCCTGAGCGAAGCCGAGTACGTCGCGCTCAGCTGGGTGCTCATCGCGATCAACTCCTTCAACCGGGTGGCGATCGCCGGCCGGTATCCGGTCCCGCCCCGGAGCGCGGCCCCCGCTCCCGCGACCGAGCCGGCGCCGCACGACCACGGCGGGGAGCCCGCATGACCTCGCTGGTGTCCGGCGCGGCGAACTTCCGCGATGTCGGCGGTCTGCCGGCGGGGGAGGGACGCACCCGCGAGGGCGTGCTTTTCCGATCCGGCAATCTCGTGGCCGTCGACGATGCGGGGATCGACTCCCTGCGAGCCCTCGGCATCCGTCGGGTGATCGACCTGCGCGACGAGACGGAGGTGACCCACGCACCGAGCCGCTTCGACGACCTCCCCGTGGACGTGCAGCACGAGCCGCTGTTCCTCGGATCTGTCGACTCGTTCTTCGCGCGCGACGTCAGCCTCGACGAACTGTACGCGTCGATCGTCGACGAGTCCGCCGACCGAGTCGTGGCGGTGGTGCGTGGCATCCTGACTGCCCAGCCCGTTCTCGTTCACTGCACGGTCGGCAAGGACCGCACGGGGGTGACGGTGGCGATCGCGCTCGCCGCGGCCGGTGTCGACCGCGAAGCCGTGGTCGCCGACTACGCCCGCACCGAGGCGCTGCTGCCGCCGGAGCGCAACGCCGCGGTGCTGCGCGCGATCCGGGCGTTCCACCCCGAGAACGTGCACGCCGAGGCGCTCGCGACCCTCTCGCCCGCGCCCGTGATGCGCGCGCTTCTCGAGCGACTCGACCGCGAGTACGGCTCGCCCGCCGGGTACCTGCGCGCGCACGGGATGGATGACGCCGAACTGCGGCGCCTGCGCGAGGTGCTCGTCTACTGACGGATTCTTCGACGTCGGGATACAAAGAGGGAACTCAGGTTAGGCAACCCTTCTTCGAGGGTATAGTGGATGCCATCATGGCCCCCTCCTCCGAGCACAACGACGCCGCCTGCCGCGCGTCGCGGCACACCCGCGTGCAGCACCTCGTGACCGCCGACGAGACCTCTCTCGTCGAGCTCGAGACGCTGCTCGCGACGCTGCCCCTCTGCTCGACGGGGCGTGTGTTCGTCGAGGTTCCCGACGCCTCCTGGATCGATCGCATCGCCGCTCCCGCCCGTATGACCCTGACCTGGCTCGACCGCTCGTGCCGCGGTGGGGCACCCGGAACGGGCCGCTCCTGCGCACCGGGTGAGGCCCTCGCCCGTGCCGTCTCGGGATGGGCGGGCGAGATGCTCTGCTGCGACGACGACGACACCCGCATCTTCCTCCTCGGCGGCTACCTCGGCACCGCCGAGATCGTCGACGACCTCGTGGCCCGTCACGGCGTCGACGCCCAGGCGATCCACACCCCCGAGCGCTTCGGTCTCGCGACCGCGCGCTGAGCGGGCTCCTCACCGCCCGTCCGCGGGAGGACTTTCCAGCGGGGGAGGATGCGAGGGGCGGCCGGACGGTTCCTCCGTTCCCGGAATCCCCTCCCGCCGCAGGCGCTGCACGCGTCGCACAGGTCGCCGGCCCCAGCGACCTGCGCCATCGCGAAGGACTCAGTTCCCCCGCGGCACGTAGTTGCCCTCGGCCAAGCCCGCCTCGATCTCGAAGCGGTTCCGGAGCGGATCGCGGCCCGCGAGAGCGTAGAGCACCGGCATGAGGAAGCCGTAGCGCTGCCACTGCCGCTTGTGCACGACCTCGTGGCCGAGCACGGTGTCGGTCGGGCGGTCGTCCCCGGTGAGGAAGCACCCGCCGACGCACACCCCGCCTCGGGGGAAGGCCCACGAGGGCAACCCCCGGAAGACCCACAGCCCGTGGCGTTTCTCGATCCGGCCGGTGCTCCAGAGCGACCCCCACACCCAACCGACGGTGCAGCCGTACCAGTAGCCGACGCGGCTGATCGGCGAGTCGAGGAGGAAGCCGGGGATGAGCCGGTCCCACGCCCGTCCGCGGGCGACGGCCCGGTCCGCGCGTTCGCGCCAGCCCGCCGGCGGCCGGGGGATCGGGCTCACGCCAGCGCCCCGATCAGACGAAGGATCGTCCCGAGGTCGTCGACGGCCGCGGCGGGAGACGAGGGCGAGAACTCCGTTAGCGTGGCCCCCGCGAGCGGCAGCCGCTCGCGCAGACGGCGGATGGATGCCACGACGTCGGCCGTCCGCGCACCGAACGGCTCCGCGAACGCGACGCCGGACATCTCCGCCGGGTCGAGGACGTCGAGGTCGACGTGCACGTACACGCGCGATGCGCCCGTCGCCACGACCGCCTCGGCCAGCACGTCGGGATCGGCCAGGTCGGCGGGGGCGATGACCCGCACGCCGTGATGCTCGATGAAGCGTTGCTCCTCGGCATCCAGAGACCGCGTTCCGGCGAGCACGATCCGCGCGGGCGCGATCCCGGGTTCGAGGCGGTGGAGGTCGTCGCCGTCGCCCGTGATCGCGCGCAGGACCATGCCGTGGAACGCGCCGCTCGGCGAGGATGCCGGGGTGTTGAGGTCGGCGTGGGCGTCGATCCACACCACGGCGAGGTCGTCACCCGCGACGGCGGAGACGGAGCCGAGGGCCACGCCGCAGTCGCCGCCGATGACGATCGTGGGCTCGCCGCCGGCGCGCACGGCGTCTTCGATGCGTTCGCGCATCCGCATCAGGGCACTGAGGCGATGCACGCCGGTTCCCTGCGCGTCTCCGGCTTCGGGCACCGCGTCGAGGACGGTGGTCGAGGCGCGCGGCAGGTCGCCGGCGATCGCCTCGGCGCCGTCGATGAGCTGCATCGCGCGCGACGAGGACGAGCCCTGCCACTGCGGAGCGACGATGAAACGCGCCATGGGTACCTCCGGGAGAGACGAGAGTGCATCGCCCGGCGGACCGGGCGATGCACTCTCGGAACGGATCAGACCTGGTCGGGGCTGGGCGCGTCGATCGCGGCGCGCTGCGGGCCGCCGACCTTGAGGGCTGCGAGGCGTGCCTCGACCTCGGTCAGCTCGCCCACGTCTTCGAGCGCGTTGAACTGGGCATCGATGCTCGACGCGGCCAGCTCCTGCTTGCCGGCGGCCAGCGCCTCCTGGCGGCGGATCTTGTCTTCGAAGCGGCCGAGCTCGCTCGTCGGGTCGAGGACGTCGATCGACCGGACCGCGTCGTGCACCTTGTTCTGCGCCTCGGCGACCTTGGCGCGCGCGGTGAGCTCGTTGCGCTTCGCCTTCAGCTGCTCCAGCTTGCCCTTCATGCCGTTGAGGCCGTCCTTGAGCTTGTCGACGACCTCGGTCTGCGCGGCGATCGTCGGCTCGGCGGCCTTTGCCTCGCCCTCGGCCGTGATCTGACGCTGCAGGGCGATCTTGGCGAGGTTGTCGAACTTGTCGGCTTCGGCGATGTTGCCCGACGAGCGCAGTTCGTCGCCCTTGCGGCTCGCGGCCAGGGCCTTGTTGCCCCACTCCGCGGCGGCCTGGCGGTCTTCCTGGTGGTCGCGCTCGAGAAGGCGCAGGTTGCCGATGGTCTCGGCGATGGCCGATTCGGCGTCGGCGATCGAGTTGGAGTAGTCGCGGACGAGCTGATCCAGCATCTTCTGCGGGTCCTCGGCTTGGTCGAGGAGCGCGTTGATGTTCGCGCGGACGAGGGTCGTCATACGACCGAAGATGGACTGCTTGGCCATGCGGGGGTTCCTTCCTAGGGCGACGATGTCGAGTCTGGTGTCGAATGCTACGAATTTTCTGTGACGGCCGGGAGCGGCTTGCGACGGCGTATCAGAAGCGCCCGCCTCCGCGGCGTGACCGGCCACCGCCGCTGCTGCGTGAGCCTCCCGAGCGCATCCCGCCGCCGCCCGAGCGTGACCGCGATCCGCCGGAGCGCCCGCCGAACCCGCCACCCCCGAAGCTTCCGCCGAATCCGCCGCCGAAGCCCCCGCGCGACCGCGACCCGCCGCCGAGGAGGGAGTTGACGGCGATCCCACCCAGGATCGCTCCCAGCATGTCGGTGCCTCCGCCCGAGCCGCCCCCGAAGCCCCCGACGTCGTTCTGCGCGAGCGAGCCGGCCTCGCTCGAGAGCTGGACGGCGCGCTGCGCGAGCGACAGCGCCGCGACGGGATCGGTCGCGCGCAGCTGCTCGGCCTGGACGAGGGCGGCGCCGGCCTCGGCCAAGCGCGTGCGGGCGGTGGGCCCGACCGCACCCCGCCGCGCGGCGATGAAGCTCTCGGTCGACGACACCTGCGCCCGCGCCTGGACGAGGGTGCTGTCGAGCTGCGCGGTCGCGCGCCGCTGACGCTCTGCCTCGTCACGCGCCGCAGCCAGCACCGTGTCGATGGTCGTGTTGGCCTGTTCGAGGGTAGAGAGGGCCGCGAGCGGGTCGGACCGCTCGCCGCCGAGCGCCGCGCGCGCGGCGTTGCGCTGGGCGGTCGCCGCCGCCACCGCCCCCGCGATCCGGCCGTCCGGATCGGGCAGCGCTCCCGCCGCGGCGATGTCGCCGTCGATCTCGGCGGCGAGGTCGGCCGAGCGGCGCTCCGCGGTCGCCAGGTCGTCCGCGAGCGTCGAGATCGCTTTCTCGAGGGTCTCGGCCTGGCTCACGGCTGCCTGGCTCGCCCGAAGAGCGACGGCGGCGTCCCCGCGTTCCCCGGCAGCGAGGGCCGTCGAGGCCTCCGCGATCTGCTGTGCCGCGAGGTCGAGACGCGCCCGAGCCTGCGCGGGGTTGTCGGACACGGGCGCGAGCGCGCCGTCGGCGTACCGCTGACGCAGTCGAGCGAGCTCGGCGTCCGCCCCCGCGAGGGCCGCCGCGGCGGCGGCGTGCTGCTGCTGCACGCGGGCGAGGGCTTCGGGCGCTTCCGCCTCGAGAGCCCGGAGTTCTTCGAACGCCGCCGCCTTGGCATCCAGCGCCTCGTCGGCGGAGGCGCATAGGCGGAGGATCTCGGTGTACCCGGCGCGACGCTGCTCGGGGGTCTCGGGTGTCTCGTCATCGAGCTGCTGCGAGATGGTGAAGGCGCGGTCGAGATCGGCCTTCGCCTGGGCCAGGACCTCGACGAACGGAGCGGCCGCCTCATCGCCGAACTGGGCGCGCGCGAAACCGAGTTCTTGCTCGCTGTTCTTGACCGCGTCGTCGGTTGCGACGAGCGCCGAGCCCGCGCGGCGGGCGAGGTCGTCGATGTCCTCGACCGCGGCGGAGGAGCCCCCGGATGCCGCGCGCCGACGCCGCAGCCCGAACCACAGCAGGCCGCCGACGATACCCAGCGCGAGCAGCACGAGGAGCACGATCAGGCCGAAATCCGGACCGCTGCCTGCGGGCGTCGGCGGGGAGGGCGCCGGGGCGGCGCGCTCGGCGGAGGTGAGCCCGTCCGCGGCCTTCACCGCGGCGCCTGCCCAGTCGCCGCTCGCGAGCGCGGGCTGCACGAGGTTCTGTTCGATGTCGGCCAGCTGCGCCGAGGTCAGGGCCCCGTCGTCGACGTCGCCCGAGAGGTAGTACGCGCGACCGGAGACCGACACGGCGAGAAGGTACTGGTGGGGACCGAGGTTGTTGCGGTTCGCGGTCTCGTTGGCCCACTCCTCGGCCGCCTCGGGCTGCGTGAACTCATCGACGTAGGCGACCCACATGTCGAAGCCGGTGTCGGTGGTGAGACGCACGAGGCGCGACTGCACCTCGGCCTCTTGCGCGTTGGTGAGGACGTCGGCCTGATCGAGGACGAAACTCGATCCCAGTGAAGGCGGCGGAACGGCCGCGGCGGACAGCGGCCACCCGAGCACTCCGGCGACCAGCACGAGCACCGCCACTGTCACTTTGGTGGCGCGGGGCTTTCGCATCCCTCCCCCTTCGGCTGCCGGACCCGTCCACTCTATAAACGACCTCCGACACCGGGGTAGGAGCGGCGCGTCCGCTCTCAGCGCACAGACGGGACGCATAGGCTCGGACGCTCGGAGGTACACCATGGACGACCGCTACGGAACGGACGTGCTCGCCCGCGGGTGGCGCGATGCCGGACGCATCACGCCCGCCGAGGTGCCGGCATCCGTCGATCTCGTGGTCGAGGTCGCGGGCACCGACTATGTCGGCGCGGTCACGCGTATCGAGGGCATGAACGTCGAGCTCGAGGACCGCTTCGGCAAGCGCCGCCTGTTCCCTCTCGGCGGCGGTTTCCTCGTCGACGGCAAGCCCGTCGTGCTGAAAGCCCCCTCCGCCGCTCCGAAGGGCCGTACGCGCACGGCATCCGGATCCTTCGCGGCAGAGGACCAGCGCGCGCGCACCGCCCGCGCGAGCCGCATCTTCGTCGAGGGCAAGCACGACGCCGAACTCGTCGAGAAGGTGTGGGGCGCCGACCTCCGCGCTGAGGGAGTCGTCGTCGAGTTCCTCGAGGGCGTCGACCTCCTCGAGCAGGTTCTGGATGCCGAGCCCCCGACCGCCGAGCGACGCTACGGCGTCCTCGTGGACCACCTCGTGCCGAACTCCAAGGAGTCGCGCATCGCGGAGAAGATCGCCCGCGGCCGTCACGGCGCCCACGTGCGCATCGTCGGTCACCCCTTCGTCGACGTGTGGCAGTGCGTCACTCCGCGCGCCCTCGGCATCGCCGCGTGGCCCGAGGTGCCGCGCGGCATCGAGTGGAAGGTGGGCGTCTGCCGCGCCCTCGGCTGGCCCGCCGACGAGCAGGCCGACACCGCCCGCGCCTGGCAGCACATCCTGTCGAAGGTCACCACCTTCCGCGACCTCGAGCCGGCCCTGCTCGGCCGCGTCGAGGAACTCATCGATTTCGTGACCGTCCCGTGAGCGGCCGCAAGGTGCCCGTGCGCCACACCCCCGAGGGGCAGCCGCCTGCCCTGGATGACATGGATGCCGCCGCCCCCGTCTTCCGCGACAAGCCGGTGTCGTTCGTCCGCCGCAGCGGCCGCATGTCGGAGGCGCAGGACCGGGCGTGGGCCGAGCTCTCCCCGTTCTACCTGCTGCCGGTCGAGCGCGCCGCAGCCGCAACCAGCGTCAAAGAGGGCACCGCGATCGACCCCGCCGCGGTCTACGGGCGTACGGCCCCGCTGGTCGTCGAGATCGGCTCCGGCCAAGGCCACCAGATCGTCTCCGCCGCCGCGTCCCAGCCCGAGAAGGACTTCCTAGCCGTCGAGGTCTTCACCGCGGGTCTCGCGCGCACCATGCTCGACGCCGACCGCGAGGGCGTGAAGAACCTGCGCCTCGTCGAGGCCAATGCCCCCGAGGTGCTGGAGCATATGCTGCCCGCGGCATCCGTCGACGAGCTCTGGGTGTTCTTCCCGGACCCGTGGCACAAGAACAAGCACACCAAGCGCCGCCTTGTCGCCCCGGAGTTCGCGCGCATCGCCGCGCAGGCGCTCCGCCCCGGCGGAACCCTGCGCCTCGCGACCGACTGGCAGGACTACGCCGATCAGATGCGCGGCGTCCTCGACGACGCCCCCGGCTTCGAGCGGGCCTTCACGGGGGAGTGGGCCGAGCGCTTCGAGGGGCGCGTGCTCACCGCCTTCGAGCGCAAGGGGCTGCGGGTCGGCCGCGACATCCGCGACCTGACCTACACGCGGGTCTCGCCGTGACCGCGCACACCGCGGTGCCGGTCCGCGAGCGTTCCCCGTGGACGCTCAAGCTCATCCCGGCGCTGCTGGTGTGCCTCGCCGCCCCGGTGCTCTTCGTCGTGCAGATCGTCTGGCTCGGCTGGATCCTGCTCGCGCTCGCCGTGGCATCCGGAATCCTTGTCGACCGGCGTCTCGGCGTCGCCATCGTGCCGCGTCGCGACGGCGGTGCCGCCGGGGCGCCGGAGCCGAGCATCGCCCGCGACGTGTCGCTGGTCGCTGTCGGGCAGTTCATCGTCAGCCTGATCCCGCTGCACGCCGAGCTCGACAACGCCGCCTTCGTCCGGTTCACCCTCGCCCTCGGCGGCGCGGTCGTCGTGCCCTACGTCATCTCGCGCTTCGTCTACCGCGACCGCGCCATCGCCTTCCCCTGGCGCGGCGGCGGCCGCTGGACGTGGTGGCAGTGGGCGTGGCTCGCCGGCGTCATCGTGCTCGGCTACCTGATCCTGCCGTTCTACTTCATCACCTCGGGCGTCTACACGAACTGGCCCGAGGTGACCACGCCCGACCTCATCGCCCGGCTCTTCGTCGGTGTCGGAGCAGTCGGCATCTGGGACGAGCTCTTCTTCATCTGCACGGTCTTCGTGCTGCTGCGCCGGCACTTCCCCGATCTCACCGCGAACCTCCTGCAGGCGATCGTGTTCGTCTCGTTCCTGTGGGAGCTCGGCTACCAGGCGTGGGGACCGCTGCTCACGATCCCCTTCGCGATCGTGCAGGGCTTCCTCTTCCTCAAGACGCGCTCGCTCGGGTACGTCGTGACGGTGCACCTGCTCTTCGACGCCGTCGTCTTCGGTGTGCTGGTGCACGCCCACAACCCGGATGCGGCATCGATCTTCCTGATCTGATCCGGGATGCCGTGGTCCCCGGGTCCTGCCCAGGTCCTCCCGCTATCCTCGGAACCGGACGCCCTCCGCGTCCCCGGACGACGGATCAGTACCCGGCACGCGACAAGACTGGCCAGGGAGCACCGTCATGTCGTGGATCATCCTCATCCTGTCCGGAATCCTCGAGTCCGTCTGGGCCACCGCGCTCGGCCGCTCCGACGGCTTCACCAAGCTCTGGCCGACTGTGATCTTCGGCGTCGCCCTCGTGGCATCCATGGGCGGACTCGCTTACGCGATGCGCGAGATCCCCACCGGAACGGCGTACGCGGTGTGGGTCGGAATCGGTGCGGCGTTGACCGTCGTCTTCGCCATGGTCACGGGCGCGGAGGCGCTCTCGGTGGTCAAGGTGCTGCTCGTCCTCGGGCTGGTGGGGTGCGTGATCGGCCTCAAGCTGGTCAGCGACGCCCACTGATCAGGGACTTTTCCTGAAAGTCAACCGGATGGAACGTTCGGGTTGATCCGCTACGATCTGGCATCACTGCACTTGTCCGGGCCCGACACCGTCGTCACTCGCCCACATCTTCCCCTGTGAAAGGTTCCGAGTGAGCGCACCGCCGAGCGAGCTTGCCTCCCCGACGCGTCCGTCGCGCGTCATCGAGCGCCCGAGTCGATACCGTCGCCTCGATCGACTGCGCGGGTCGCGCATCGGTCGTGCCCTGCGCCAGTACGGCGAAGACGTTCTGCGTCCGCCGCAGGGCGTCGTGCCGGTCGAGCGAGGATCCTTCACCCGGGTGCTGCTGCTCTGGGCCATCGCGCGCGCGGTCAACTTCGGCTTCCTCTGGGGCTTTTACTCGATCGCGAAGGCCGCGCGTTGGGGCTTCGGACCCGACAGCGAGCGCCTCGGCACGTTCTTCGACTACCTCACGGGGTGGGACGCCGACCGCTACGGGCAGATCGCGGCGCAGGGCTATCCCATGTCGCTTCCGATGAACGTCTCGGGTGACATCCTCCCCAACAACTGGGCGTTCCTCCCGGTGTTCCCCGGTCTCGTCCGGGTGCTCTCGGATGCCACCGGGCTCGGCTGGCAGCCCATCGCGATCCTCCTCAGCCTCGGCGCGAGCCTCGGAGCGACGTGGCTCCTCTTCCTGCTGTTGCGCACGGTCACCAAGCCGCAGCCGGCGTGGTGGGCGGTCGTGTTCTTCTCCTTCGCCCCCATGTCGTTCTTGTTCGTGATCGGCTACAGCGAGGGCCTGTTCATGGCGCTGATGTTCGGCGCGATGCTGCTCGCCATCAAGCGCAAGTACCTGTGGATCCTCCCGATCGGCCTCGTCACCGCGTACACGCGGCCGGGCGTTCTGGCCCTGGGCCTCGCTCTCGGGATCGTGTTCCTCGTCCGCTTCTTCCGTCGCCGCGTCGACCCGTTCCCCGTGCGGGAGTGGGCGTCGCTCATGGTGACCGGCGGCACGATCGCCGTCGCGGGACTCTCGTGGAACCACATCGCGCAGTACGTGACCGGGACCCACAACGCGTACATCCGCACCGAGCTGGGCTGGTGGCTGGACTACGTCGGCAACGACGCCTTCACCCCCTTCACGCCGTGGTTCCGTCAGGCGGGAACGCACCTGGGCGTCGTCGGCATCGTCCTCGTGATCGCCCTCATCATCGCGTTCCTCGCGCTGATGTGGTCGCGTCCGGTCCGCCGGCTCGGGCTCATGGTCGTGACCTACGCCTTCAGCTACGGGGTCTACATCTTCGCCGTCTTCCTCCCGCAGCAGAGCACGTTCCGCCTCCTCATGCCGATGGCGCCGATGATGGCCGACGAACGGTGGTCCTCGACGCCGCGGCGGCGCGCCGCGATCTTGACCGGATGCCTCGTCCTCCAGGTCGTCGCGATCCTTCTGCTCTGGACGCGCGGAAACCCGTGATCCGGTGATTCCGTGAACGGTGAGGGGGCGGTGCCGCGATGGCACCGCCCCCTCACCGCTTCGACGGGTCAGTCCGGGCTGCCACCGGGGTCGACAGCGTCGATCATGTCTTCCTCGACCGGGTTGTCGGCATCCAGCTGGGCGGTGCCGACGGCGTCGGCCTCCTCTTCGGCGAACGCGCCCGCGGTGTCGTCGCTCGGACGGCCGCTCATCGTGCGCCCCCGGAAGGAGCCGGGGCGGTCTCGGGAGGAAGCGGCACCGTGGGCTCCGTGGGATTCGGGGCGAGCGGCTCGGGCGTCGTCGGCGTTCCGGGCTCGGTGGGCGTTTGGGGGAAGGGCGCGGGAGTACTCATCGCGCCACTCTCCGGGCCTCGGAACGCACGCGCGACCCCCTTTCGCCCCGGCCGCACGGGGTGTATTCGCACTAGGCTCGATCGGAGGGGAGTACCACAAAGAGGGGGACGACATGTCCACGGCGCATGACGTCACGCGGCGAGAGGCGATCGCGCAGTACCGGCTCATCGGGGAGCCGTCCGAGCCCGATCTCCAGGGCCTCGTCGAGCTGGCGGCGACGATCTGCGGTGTTCCGACCGCGGTCATCAACATCATCGACGACCGCATGCAGCACCAGGTCGCGGCGGTCGGTCTCGCCGCGGCGTCCTGCTCGCGCGAGGATTCGATGTGCGCCGCGGTCATCACCAATCCGGGGCGCGTCGTCGTCCCCGACGCCCAGCTCGACCCGCGGTTCGCGCAGAATGCGTTCGTGACGGGAGAGATCGCGAACGTACGGTTCTACGCCTCGAGCCCGCTCATCACCCCCGCGGGCGTGGCGATCGGCACGCTGTGCGTCTTCGACGACGTCGTCGGCGAGCTTTCGGATGCCAGCAGCCACGCCCTCGACCTGCTCGCGCACCAGGTGATCGACGTCCTCGAACTCCGCCGCATCCAGCGCGAGCTCGTCGAGTCCAACGCTCAGCTCGAGCAGTTCGCCGTTCAGGTGAGCCATGACCTGCGCAACCCGCTGACCGCTCTCGCCGGCTTCATCGAGCTGGCCGCCGACAGCCCCGAGATGGCCGAGGCACCGCGCGCGGCGCAGTCCCTCGTTCGTGCGGAAGCCGCCGCGAGCCGGATGACGTCGATGGTCACCGACCTCCTCGACTTCGCGCGGATGGGGGGCACGCGGCCGAGCATCACCGACGTCGACGTCGCCGACACCGTCGACGCGGTCCTCGAAGACCTCGACGGGGCCGTGGTGAGTACGGGCACAGAAGTGACGGTGGACGAGTCGACCGTCGTCCGTGCCGACGACACTCTTCTGCGCGTGCTGTTGCAGAACCTCATCGCCAACGCGGTGAAATTCACCGTCGCCGCCGATCGTGTGCCGCGCATCCGCGTCACGGTCGAGACGCTGCCCGACGGGTGGCGCATCAACATCGACGACAACGGGGAGGCGGTCGAGCCCGAGCTCCGCGATCGGGTGTTCGAACCGATGCAGCGCGGTCACGGAGCCGATGTGCCGGGCATCGGCATCGGGCTGGCGACCTGCCGGCGGATCGTCGAGGCCCACCACGGCTCGATCGGCCTCGACGCGTCGCCCCAGGGCGGCACGCGCGCGTGGTTCGTCCTGCCGAGCGCCGCGTGACGGGTACCCGGCGAACCGCCTGAGCGCAACCGTCGCGACGAGCCCCGCAGCATGCCCGTAGCGTGGACGCACATCCCGACGACGAGGAGGAGCGACCGTGGCCCGCAATGTGCGACTGATGCGATGCGCCCCCGGGGACGTCTTCCGTGTCCTCGCGAACGGCTGGCTGTATCCGCTCTGGGTCGTCGGCGCCTCGCGTATGCGTGATGTCGCCGAGGAGTGGCCCGCGGAGGGCTCGACGCTTCACCACTCCTTCGGGTCGTGGCCGGCGCTCGTGAACGACACGACGATCATGCGGGTGTGGGATCCGCCGCGGCGGGCGGTCCTCGAACCCCATGGCGGTCCGATCGGCATCGCGCGCGTGGCGATCGACGTGAAGCCCCGCGGCGACATGTGCGTCGTCCGCATCCAGGAGGAGCCCGTCACCGGGCCGACGAAGCTGCTGCCGGACGTCGTCTTCGACGCGATCACCCGCTGGCGCAACGCCGAGACGCTGCACCGGCTCGCCTACCTCGCCGAGGGCGGTGCGCCGGGCACGAGCGGCGGCTCCGCCGCGCGCGGCCACGAATCCACCGCGGAGCGGGAGCCGATCGACCGATGAGTGAGAGTTACGACGCCATCGTCGTCGGTTCGGGGCCGAACGGTCTCGCCGCCGCCGTCACCCTCGCCCGCTCCGGTCTCTCGGTGGCGGTGTACGAGCGCGCGGACACCTTCGGGGGAGCGGCCTCCACCGCGGAGCTGACGCTGCCCGGCTTCCGGCACGACGTGGGGTCGGCGGTGCACCCGTTGGCTCTCGAGTCGTGGTTCTTCCGCGAGTTCGGGCTCGACCGACGCGTGCCGTTCGTGGTCCCGGAGATCTCGTACGCGCATCCCCTGGACGGGGGGCGAGCCGGTCTGGCGTTTCGCGATCTCGCGCGCGCGTCGGACGGTCTCGGCGTCGACGGCCCGGCCTACGAGCGGATCATGCGCCCCCTGGTCGAGCACCTCCGCGGCGTCGCAGACTTCACGGGAAATGCGCTGCTGCGCATTCCCGGCGATCCTCTCGCGGCGTTCTTCTTCGGCATCCGCTCTCTCGAACAGGGCGGCCCCTGGTGGAACGCCCGCTTCCGCGAAGAGGTCGCGCCCTCGCTCATGACCGGCGTCTCCGCGCACACGATCCTGCGCCAGCCGAGCCTCGCCGCCGGGGGAGCGGGGCTCGTGCTCGCCACCTACGGCCATGGACGCGGCTGGCCGATCCCGATCGGGGGCAGCCAGTCGATCGCCGATGCGATGATCGCCGACCTCCGCGCGCACGGGGGCGTGCTGCACGCCGGCGTCGAGGTCACTTCCCTCGACGAGCTTCCGCCCGCGCGCGCCGTGCTGCTCGACACGACACCGCGCGCTCTGATCCGTCTCGCCGGAGACCGGATGCCGCCGGCCTACCGTCGCATGCTCGAGCGGTTCCGCTACGGCGGCGGCGTCGCCAAGGTCGACTTCGCGTTGAGCGAGCCGGTGCCGTGGGCGAACGCCGACGTCGCCCGCGCCGGCACGGTGCACATCGGCGGCACGCGGGCCGAGATCGCCGCCGCCGAGAACGCCGTCGTCCGCGGGGATCTCCCGGACGCGCCGTACGTGCTCGCCGCTCAGCCCACGCTCTTCGACGGCACGCGCGCCCCGGATGGCAAGCACGTCCTCTGGGCGTACACGCACGTGCCGGCGGGGAGCCCCGTGGACCGCGAGGGGGCGATCGTCCGCCAGATCGAGCGATTCGCTCCGGGGTTCCGCGACACCGTGCTGGCGTCGACCTCGCGCACGGCAGAGGACATCGCGGCCTGGAATCCCAACTTCCCGGGTGGCGACATCTCCGCGGGAGCCCCGACGCTCCTGCAGCTCGTGGGACGCCCGGTCTACAGCCCCGACCCCTGGCGCACCCCGATGAAGGGCGTGTACCTCTGCTCGTCATCGACGAGTCCCGGACCCGGTGTCCACGGGCTCGCGGGGTGGCACGCGGCGCTCAGCGCCCTGCGTCACGAGTTCGGGACGCGCCTTCGGCCCGATCTGGCCCCGCGCCAAGACCAGCTCGTGCCGCCGGCCTCCTGACCGTGCCGGAGGGCGACAGCGTCTACCGGTTGCGGCAACGCCTCGACGCCGCGACGACCGGACAGCGCGTGCGAGAGGGGGAGCTGCGGTCGGGCTCGGCCGCCGGGACCTCGCTCGCGGGCCGGCGGATCGCGGGCTACGACACCCACGGCAAACATCTGCTCACCCGCTTCGATGACGGCACGACCCTCCACACCCATCTGCGCATGCAGGGCAGCTGGGCGATCACCCGAGCGGGGCGCGCACTCCCGACGTCCGTGCGCGAGAAGGCTCGGGTCCGTATGCGCCTCGACGACGGCCGCGAGGTGTGGGGACTCGACCTCCCCGTGGTCGAGCTGGTGCCCACTCCGCGCGAGCGCGATGTCATCGGGTATCTCGGACCGGATCCGCTCAGAGAGGACTGGGATGCCGCGGACGCGGTCCGGCGGTTGTCCTCCCGGCCCGAGCGGCCCGTCGTCGCTGCTCTCCTCGACCAGACGCGCATCGCCGGTCTCGGCAACCTCTGGGTCAACGAGCTCGCGTTCCTCCGCGGCATCCATCCGTTCGCCCCCATCGGATCGACCGATCTCGACGCGCTCACCGCGCTGGCCGCGAGATGTCTGCGGTTATCCGCCACCGTCCCGGGCATGTATCAGGTGACGACGGGCGATCGTCGCCCGGGATCGTCGCACTGGGTCGCGGGACGGGCCGGGCGCCCATGTCTCCGCTGTGGGACGCGCATTCTCGTGCGCGACGAGGTCACCGGCGACCCCGAGCAGCGTCGCACGTGGTGGTGTCCGCGGTGCCAACCCGCCGCGCGTTGAAGGACTGAGCCGATCTCCGAAGGGCGGACCTCCGGCCGCGTTCGGTGCGCGTTCTGAAGGTGCTTACGAGATGTCGCCCGCGGGGGAGTCCGACGTGGTCGCCGCCTCATCGGCATCCTGCTGGGCCGCCGCACCCTCTTCGGGAGATTCGCTTCCCGCGCCGTTCGAGTCCTGGTCGGGAGCGTCGTCGGCGCGACCGTCGTGATTCGTCATGTTGTCTCCATCCGTCGGGGGCCGCTTCCGCGATCCGCGAGCGACGTTCGCACGGTGACGCCGGTGTGTCCAGGGGGTCGACGCCGGGGAGCCGGCTTCACAGCGGAATGACGCCGTACCGTTCGGTGAACGCGGCCGCGGCCGCGTCCTCGAAGTCGTCCGCGTCGTCGCGCAGGTCGGTGTCGTCCACGTCGTTCACAGGAACGGCGCCAGGGCGCCGGCGGTCAGGGCGAAGCCCAGGGCGGTCACGCCGACGGCGGTCGCAGCGGCGAGCGATACGCGTTCCACACGGCGGCGACGGGCGATGTTCAGGGGGTGTGTCGTGCTGCGCAGCGACGCCTTGGCGTCCTCGAGGCCGTCGTATCGACCGATCGGGATGCCGTGGGCGTCACGCGAGACATAGCCTCCCGCGACCTGATCGACGCAGCCGAAGTACTCGCCGGCGCGGTGGGCCACCCAGAAGCCCGTGTCCACTTTGGCCCACATCGTGCGTGCGGATGCCATCGCTGCGGCAGGAGCGGGGTGGTCCGCGACGGCGGTCGACTCCATCGGTGAGGGGTGAGATGCGGGGCTCATGACGTGCTCCTTTCGCGAGCGTTTAGCTTCCCTTAGAACATACTCGCTTAGTAACTAGCTCGCCTAACTATTATTCTGAGGTATAGTCGCCCCAACCGAGGGGAGGTGTGTCGTGACCGACGTCGACCTCGCCCACCGCGGCGCCCCCGCCGCCGAGCCCAGCTACTGGTACGGCGACACCGTGTCCGATCGCCGACAGCGCCACAAGGCCGTGCTCGAAGCTCTCCGCATCTATCGGGCCGCGGAGGTGGCCATGCGCCGCCGTACCCGGGACTCGATGTCGATGGGTGAGAACGAGCTCCTCGTGCTGCGCTATCTCCTGCGCGGCACGGCCGGGGGTGTGCGTCCCGGGGAGCTCACGCGCTACCTCGGGCTTTCGACCGCGTCGACGACCGCTCTCCTCGATCGGTTGGAGCGTTCCGGACACATCGTCCGCGTCGCCAACCCGAACGATCGCCGGAGTGTCTTCATCCAGTCGACTCCGCGCGCCGACGAAGAGGTGCGCCGGACGCTCGGCAACATGCATGGGCGCATGCTCAGCGCTGTGATCGATATGACTCCGGAGGAATCCGCCGTCGTCATCTCCTTCCTCCGCCGGATGAGCGACGCCGTCGACGGTGTTGCTGTCGAGGGCGCGGCGGACGAGTCCTCGTGATCTACGTGCTCGTCGGCGGCCCGCGCGACGGACAGCACGTGGACGACCTCCCTCGCGGCTATCGCCTCTCGCTCGCGGATCCGCCCCCCGCGCCGTTCGGGGAGTTCGAAACCGTGCGCGCGGTGTGGTTCGAGCTCGATGCGGCGATGTTCCGCTCCGCCCAGCGTCGCGACTGAGTCAGTACCGCACCGTCCTCATCAGAGCAACCCACCCCCCTTATCGCTCCGAGGGACCGCAGGGTGAAGCAATGCGCTGCGTGACATATGCCGGAGAGACCGTGATGACCACCGACGACGTTGCGTCGTCACTGATCGAGTTGACGGCGGCCGTCGCCAAGGAGGGCCAGGCGGAAGCGGTGAGCATCCCGATCGTCACGGGCGACAAGAAGGTCGCTCAGGCCGAACTCGTGATCGGCGTGGGAAACGACGTACTGTCCGCCCCCGTGGAATGGGACGACGAGGAGCCCGACTTCTCGTCCGCCGCCAAGGAGCTCAAAGATCACCGCCTTTACCCCCACACGCAACTGCGCATGGTGGAACCCGAGCCTGACGCCGATGCCGACGGAGCTATCGACTGGGACTTCGACCAACCGACCGAGGCCTGAAAACCCGGCCCGAAGAGGTCTTCGGGTGAAACGGATGCCGCGACTCTTGCGCCGAGTCAGCGGCATCCGTTATGTTCGCAAGTCCGTGCCATCCGGTGCGGGAAGCCGAGGAAAGACGAGACGATGACCGCGAACCGCGATCGCCGCCTGAAGAAGGGGCAGCAGGAGCAGTACCTGCCGTTCCTCCTCTCGTCGTACCCTCCGGCGCCGGTCGTCTAGACATCCGTCTTCTCACGCCCCGCACCGTCAGGTCGGGGCGTTTCTCTTTCCACCGTGTGGGGGAGTGCCCCGTCTCGAGGCTCGACCCTCTCGCGCATCCGCGCATCACACGAAGGAAAGGATCCATGCAGAAGCTCACCGAACGACTGGTGTCGTGGGCGAGCCTGATCGATGAGAAGACCATCGAGCAGGCCCGTACCTCGTCGCGCATGCCGTTCATCCATCCCCACCTGGCCCTCATGCCCGACGCCCACCTGGGCCTGGGCGCGACGGTCGGCTCGGTCATCCCGACGCTCGGCGCGATCATGCCCGCGGCTGTCGGCGTCGACATCGGCTGCGGCATGATCGCCGTCAAGACGCAGTTCCACGCCTCCGACCTCGACGGCCGGGACCTCGCCGAGCTGCGGCAGCAGATCGAGCGCGCCATTCCGCTCTCCGCCGGTCGCGACAACCGCAAGATCGTCGCGACCGCCGAACCGCGTGTCGCCGAGCTGGAGGCTCTGGCAGAGAAGGCCGAGTTCGACCCGGCGAGCTACGCCGGTCACTGGCGGCACCAGCTCGGATCGCTCGGCAGCGGCAACCACTTCATCGAGATCTCGCTCGACGAGAACGACGACGTGTGGATGTTCCTGCACTCGGGATCCCGGGGTGTCGGCAACCGCATCGCGCAGCACCACATCAAGGTCGCGCAGCGCCTGGCGAAGCAGTGGTGGATCGAGCTTCCGCACCCCGACCTGGCCTACCTGGTCGAGGGGACGCCCGAATTCACCCGGTACATCCGCGAGCTCCGGTGGGCGCAGCACTTCGCGCTGCTCAACCGCGAGGAGATGATGGACCGCGTCGCGAACCAGCTCGGCCGATTCCTCGACGCCCCCGTCGAGGAACGCGAGCGGATCAACTGCCACCACAACTTCACCGAGTCCGAGAGGCACTTCGGCAAGCAGGTGTGGGTGTCGCGCAAGGGCGCGATCATGGCGGACGCCGGTCGTCCCGGACTCATCCCCGGGTCGATGGGCACGGCGTCGTACGTGGTGGAGGGGCGAGGCAACCCCATCTCGCTCAACTCGTCACCGCACGGCGCGGGCCGGGAGTACTCCCGCTCGGCCGCCCGCAAGACCTTCACCCACGAGCAGTTGCGAGAGGCGATGGCAGGGATCGAGTACCGCGACACCGACGCGTTCATCGACGAGATCCCGCAGGCGTACAAGCCGATCGACCGAGTGATGGCGGATGCCGCCGACCTGGTGACCGTGCGTCACACGCTGCGGCAGATCGTCAACGTGAAGGGGGACTGAACGGATGCCACGGACGAAACCCCGCGTCCGTGGCATCCGCCGTTCTCAGGCCGCGCCAGGGCGTCGGGCGGGTGAGTCTCGGTGCCTGAAATGTTTAAATGCGGTCGCACCCGCCGCCGCCGTTGCGGACGAGCTGAGATCGTCGACTCGGCAGACCACGCGGAAGGGGCGGGCAGCAATCATGGTGGAGTCCACACACGTCCAGCACATCTCGATATCTCGGAGGCCGGGGATCGACCGGCGCACGATGATCGGGGCATCCGCTTTCGCGGTACCCGTCGTCGTGGTATCGACGGCGGTCCCGGCGTTCGCCGCGACCAGCGGGGCGGTGACGCTGGAGCTCACCCCGTCCGAGACTCACCCCGGGGCGACCGTGCAGCTGACGGGGAGTCAGCCCCACTCTCCCGGGGCTGTCGTCCTCCTGACCTCTTCGGACGGCAACGTCTCGTTCGGCAACGCCACCCCCACAACCGATTCTGACGGGAACTTCGGCACCACGGTGTCGGTGTCGTCATCGGCCACCTCGGGAACTGCGACGATCACGGCCCGGGTCGGCGGGACGTCGGGACAAGCGACGCTGACGTACGCGCCGTCCACGGTGACGATGTCATCGCAGCCCGGCTCGGTCATCCGCGGTTCGGGTGGCTCGTTGGTCGGCCGCGTCGTCGACGGCTCGACCCCGGTCCCGCAGCTGGCGGTGGCCCTGAGCTCGCCGCAGAGAGACCTGACGCTGGCGCGTTCCTCCGTCACCACCGACTCGGCGGGCTACTTCTCCACGAACTTCTCGACCGCGAGCGGTGCGACGCCCGGATCGGTGACGGTGGGGGCGTCCGCGGGTGGCGGGTCGGGGTCCACGACGCTGAACATCACCACGAACGCCCCGTCGATCTCGATCGCGGCGACGGTGAAGAATCGCGGCGGGCGATCGACCATCGTGGTGATCAGCGGCACGGTCACCGCGAGCGACGGCTCGCACCCGTCCAACGCGGCCGTGAGCGTCGACCTCGGCGGGACGGGCACGGTCACCCTCCACACGAACAGCAGCGGCTACTACTCGTACTTCTATCAGATCGGCCTGATGGGCGATCCCGACTCCCCGATGACCATCACGGCGTCGACGGCCTTGGCCTCGGGCACGATATCGAACTCGGCCGAGTACCTGCCCGCGGGTGTCAACCCGCCGTACTCGTTCGTTCTCGACCCGGTATCGCCGTCACCGGTGATGCGAGGAAAGACGGCCCAGATCGGCGGTACGGTCCTCGACGTCTACGGTGCCTCGGTGGGTACGGAGCCCACCGTCACCCTGTCGTCGTCCGACCCGGTCGTCAGCTTCGCGTCGTCCACCGTGACGGCCGGTACAACAGGTGTCTTCGACGCCACGGCATCCGTCGCCGCCGGCTATCCCTCGGGAACGGCGACGATCACGATCACCGCCGGAGACGCCACGACGACGTTCGACCTTCCGTACCTCGAGCCCGTGACGGGAGTGCGCACCTGGTTGTCGACGAGTTCCGTACTGGCCGACTCGACCACCACGGTCGGAGGCACGGTCTCCGGCGGATCGGGGCCCCTCGCCAACCGCACTGTGACCCTCGCGTCGTCGAACTCGTCGATCACCCTGGCCGCGACCACGTTGACGACCGACGCCAATGGACGCTTCCGCACCACCGCCACCATCCCCGCGGGAATCTCGCCCACGACGGTTCAGATGACAGCAACGTCCGAGACCGTGCAGGGCAGCGCACCGTTGTCGATCGTGGCGAACGCGAACTACGTCGCCCTCAATCTGTCGACAAAGGGGTCGGGGCCGCAGGGCTCGCAGTGGATCGTGGCGGGCCAGGTACCCGACAACGGCGGTGTGGCGGTTCCGCTCGTGATTCAGTTCAGCACGACGAGCAGCCCCATCAACACAAGGACCCGGACCAACGGCACCTACACCTTCATTTTCACCCCCGGAGGTGGCGGCATCAATCCGCCGTACGCCGAAGCGACGGTCAGCCTCACGGCCAAGGCCTCGGGCGGTGATCGCACGAACTCGGGCGTCTTCATCCCGAGCTGACATCGATAGGCACGACACCCCCGCGGATGCCACGGACGAAACCCCGCGTCCGTGGCATCCGTCGATCTCGGCTCGGCCGAATAGCCTGGGGGAATGCGCGCGCGAACGAGGACGTGGAGGACCGGGGGCATCCTGCTCGGAGTCGCGGGGGTGCTGACCCTTCTGGCCGGGCAGTACATGGTGAACGCCTTCGTCTTGAGGCTCGTCATCGACCTCGTCTGGGCAGCGGGGGTCGTCGTCTTCGCGGTGGGGTTCTCCCGCGACGCGAGTGTCGTCGCCCGTCGCCCGCTTGGCATGACGGCGCTCGTCATCGCCGCGGTGACTCCTCTCGTGTCCGACGGCGTCGCGATCGCCCTGCCCGACGCGCTTTCCGCGGACGATCCGACCATCACCGCGATATCCGTCGTCTCGTGGGCCGGCTGGATCGTCTCTCTGGCCGCCGGGCTCGTCGCCGCGGTGCAGATCGCCCGCCTGGGGGCGGTGCCGCGACGGTGGCGATGGATGCCGATGTGGGCCCTATGTCTGACCGTCGGGGCGGCCGCGTTGCAGTACATCACGGTGTCGGTGCTCTTCGGAGCCGGGGCTGGGCAAGACGTTCTCGTGGTCGCGAACATGATCGGCGTCGTCGCGGCGCTCGCGCCGACCCTGGGGTTGGGGGTTGTCGCGCTCATCGCGGCGGCATCGGAGCGCCCCGACAGCATCGACGTCTACCGGTCGGCATAGGGGACGCTCCCCGAGTCGGGCCCCGCCGATCAGGGGAGAGGAATACACCCTGAGGTGGATGCGCGCGTTCACCTTCGTCCGAGAACATGAAGAGTCGCCGCCGCCCCGTGTGCGCGACGAATCGCCCCCGGAGCACACTCATGCCCTCCACCTTCGTCACGAACTCATCGTCCATCGCCGGGACATCCCTCGGAGTTCTCGCGTGAGCGCCGCGAGCGCCCTGGAGCGCCAGCGCGCGGCCATCCGTGCGGCACAGGCGCGGCTGGCGGCCTTCATCACGAGCACGGCCGGTGACGTCGAAGATGCCGCGCGCGATGCCGAGGCCGCCCTGCGAACCGCGGTGTCGTCGGGAGCAGGACTCGAGCGTGTCTCGGCTGAGCTCGAGCTCAGTCCTCGCGCCCTGCGCGCGATTCTCGAGGGGTCGGTGCGCCTGCGCAGTCTCCACCCCGACGACGGCCTCCGCCCCGCGTGACGCTCACCCCGAACGGGAAAGGCCCCGACGGGCGCACGTTCGCGCTCGTCGAGGCCTCGGGGTCGGCATCCGGGATCGTGTTCAGCTGATCCGCTCGGCGCGGTACGTGTCGCTGCTGAACGCGAGGATCAGGTACCCGATGACGTGCAGCAGCACCAGCAGCACGATCGAGAAGAACCAGCCGTGGCCGAAGGCCCGCCCGACGCGGATCGACACGATGATGTAGAACACGAACCCGACGATCGGAATCAGGTACAGGAGCGCGAACCACCCCGAGAATCCGGCGATCTTGGTGAGGAAGACGAGGTTCACGATGGGGATGATCGCGAGCCAGCCGGGGTAACCGGCCTTGGTGAACACGCGCCACAGTGCCACGACGAGCAGCACGTAGGCGGCGAGACCGATGAGCGAGTTGGTGGCGCTCAGCGCGAAGATCGATGTCTGGTCGGTGATGGAGTACGGGCTCGAAGTGTGCATGCGCTCATCGTAGGGGTCTCCCAGCGTCTCTTCAGGTTCGGATTCCGGATGCCACCCTCGACGTCGGGGTTACGCTCGGGGGACGCGAGGCGGAGGTCGTATGGGTGAGCGCAAGTTCGAATGGGGTGGCCTGAGCGCCGACCGTGCCGATTACGTCACCGCCGCTGAGGCGCTGGCCATGCTCGAGGTTCTCGCGATCGCCCACACAGACCTCGAGATCGCCACGGAGCTGCGCGACGGGGCTGCCCGTGCGCGCTTCGCCCGGGGGCAGCGATGGGCTGTCGTCTCGACCCCCGGGTCACGCTGGTTCTCCGTCGAGACCGACACGGGGCACCGCACGCAGCTCGTCGATGCCACGTCGTCGAAAGACGAGAGCGCGCGCCTGCTGGCCGTTTACATCGACATTGCGGAAGCGTACGTCCGTGGGGACGCGGCGCCGACGCGTTCCGGGCTGTTCGGGGGAACGGTCGTGACGGTGGACGTGAACGGGCGACAGGTCGTGCTGACTCCATCGCTCGGTCGCCGCGTGAAGGCGCTGTTCGGGCGCTAGGTCCGAGCGCCGCCTCGGTCAAGCCTCTGCAGTGCCCGCCGTCGTCTTGCCACGCTGGAGGCGTAAGCGACGAGAGGAATGCCATGAGCGACACCCAGAACGCAGCCCCCGCCGACGACGCCGCCGATCTCGGCGACGACCCCACGGTCAAGCCCAGCCAGGAGAACGACCCTGACGAGGCATCGAAGGCACCGACGAAGGACGACCCCCACGTCGACCACCAGGCCACCGGGATCGGCGTCATCGGAGACGAGTGATCCGGATGCCACGCCCCCGGCGTCGCCTCGCCCGACGGGGTCCGGCGGCGTCCGGGGCGGTCGCGGTGCGGTGATAACCTTGACCGTCCGCCTCCGTAGCTCAGGGGATAGAGCGTTGGTTTCCGGTACCAAAGGTCGCAGGTTCGATTCCTGTCGGGGGCACACGAAAGAAGGCCGCGGTCGATGATCGCGGCCTTCGTCGTTCCGTGAGCGTGGGCTGGTCGAGCCCATTCGCGCCGGTTCACCCGAACCGCCGCCGAACGTCACCAGCCCTATCAGGCCCGTGGACGCTCCTCGAGGAGTCCCGCGACCCGCAGCGATTCGACGGCCGACCGTACGGCACCCGACACATCACCGTTGACCGGGGCGCCATGACGGCGTACGGCTGCGGCGACCAGCTCGTCGAACGAGACGCCGTTCGCCGCCTGCCAGAGCGCAGGGCCGACGCCGTCGACAATGTGGACCGTCGTCGCGCCGTCCGCCGTTCGTCGCAGCAGAGCGATCCGATCGTCGGCGATGCGGACGGCATCCAGGATCGGGGTCCGGACGAAACCCGTCCCGGCAGAACGACCTTCGATCGGCAACTGCTCCACCGTTGCGACGGGCGAACGACGGGGTGAAGCCAGGAGACGGCGCAGCAGGGGGAGGGCGTCGTCGCCCTCCCGGTAGTGCAGACGCAGAGCTCCGCCGACGCTTTCGATGTGCGCCATCAGCGTTCGCAGCGGCGCCTCAAGCTCGGACAGGTAGCTGCACTGCGGGGCGATGGCACCCACGGCATCCGCGAGGTCCAGGGGATCCACCTGCGCCGCGGGCGCGGATTCGTCTCTGTCCAGCACGACGATCGCGTGCAGGCGCAGCGGCGCGGACGGCAGCTCTCGCAGCCCGAGACTCGTCGGAGAGACCTGGCGCTTGGCTCGGCCGACGTCGTCGATGATCGACAGCGGCTTACGGTACGGCAGCACCAGGCCATCGACGGTCACCCCGACGCTCTCGTCGGTGACGTAGGCGTACTCGCGCGCGAGGCGTGACATGAGCGTGGTCTTGCCCATCCCCGACCGACCCGAGAACAGCACGACCCGGCCGTTCTCGTCGGCGACGGCACCGGCGTGGACCATCCAGAGCCGACCCCGCTGGGCGGAGAGAGCGGCGAGAGTGACCTGGGTCGTCAGGTCGGCGATCGTTTCGTCGAAGTGGAAATGCGGTCGCGGCGCCACGGTGTCGACGGGTCGCTCTCCGCTGGTCGATCGGGCCCCCGACCATGCTTCGGCGAGGCGATCGCAATCGACGGGCGGCAGGCCATCGACGTCGATGCGAATCGGGATGCCAAGGGCCTCGACGTCGATGTGGCGGTCGCCGGCGAACGCGGTCATGGGGCCTTTCCTCGTGTCGTTCGGGGGCCGACACGGCCGCCAGTCTGTCGAAGGACACGAACGCAAACCGTTCTCGCCCGGACCCCGAGGAGCGGGTGAATCGCGTCTTGGGCGTAGTTGTCAAGACCACCCGCGGTATTCATGCCCGGTTGGGATGCTGGAACCTCTCTCGAAAGGGGTCTCCCATGAGTATCGGAGCCGGCATCGCGCTGTTCGTCATCGGCGCCATCCTCGCTTTCGCCGTCAACGTGCCGAACGATTTCGTGAACCTCAGCATGATCGGGTACATCATGATGGGAGCGGGCTTCGTCGTCTTCCTCATCGGAATCGTCCTGCTCGCACGGCGTCGCCAGACCGACACGGTCACCCGGACCGAAGGAGTCGGGGGAGCGCAGGTCACCCGTTCGACGACGCGTTCCTCGAACGACGACCTCGTGTGATGCGCTCGGGGTCTCCGGCCCCGAGAGAGCGATCATGACCGAATCGATTCCCACCGCACCGTACGACGCCTCCGTCGACGACCTGTTCGACGGGCGCTACCGCCTCGGTCGTGTGCTCGGGCGCGGGGGCTACGCGCGCGTCTACGAAGCGGTCGACACCTCCCTCGGGCGAACCGTCGCCCTCAAGGTGATCGACGGCGAGGGGGCGGACCCGGCGGATGCCGCCCGCGTCCGATCCGAGATCCGTCTCCTCGCCTCGCTCTCGCATCCCTCGCTCGTCACGCTCTACGACGCTCGTCTGGCCTCGACGCCCGCGTACCTGTCGATGGAGCTGATCGCGGGCCCCACACTCGCCGATCTCATCGCGCGCGGACCGATCGGGGAGGCCGACGTCGCGCGCACGGGCGCCGAGATCGCCGAGGCTTTCGCCGTGATCCACTCCCGCGGAATCGTTCATCGTGACGTGAAGCCCTCCAACATCCTCGTGCGGCCGGGTGCCCATGCCGGGGAGACGCCGCGCGCGACGCTCGCCGACTTCGGCATCGCGTCGCTCGTCGGCTCCACCCGCGTCACCAAGGCCGAGACGGTCGTCGGCACCGCCGCGTACCTGAGCCCGGAACAGGCTCGGGGAATGCCTGCGGCTCCCGCGAGCGACGTCTACTCGCTCGGCCTCGTTCTGCTGGAGGCGCTGACCGGCCGTCGTCCGTTCGCCGGACGGACCCCGCATGAGGCGCTCGCCGCGCGATTGGTGGCCGCGCCCGAGATCCCCGTGCACCTCTCCGACGCGTGGCGGGACGTCCTCGAACGGATGACCGCCACGAATCCCGCGGAGCGACCGGATGCCGCGGGCATCATCGCCGCGCTCCGCCCGCTCGCCGTGGCCGGAGCGTCGACCGACCCCCAAGAGGACAGGTCACGGACGCGGGTCCTCCCGATGGGGACCGCCCCCACCCGTGTCCTCGAGAAAGAAAGCCCCCGGCGCCCACGGCGCGTGCTGCTCGTGGCATCCATCATCGCGATTCTGCTCGCGGGAGGCGGCATCGCGACCGCTGTCGCGGTGAACGGCTCGCCGTCGAGCGCCTCGCCGGACCTCCCCGCGCTTCCCTCGCCCCTGGATCAGCATCTCGGCGAGCTGTGGACGGAGGTGGGTCCGTGAGAAGGCGCATTCTGCTCCCCGCCGGTCTCCTGCTCGCGACGGCCGTTGCGCTCACCGGATGTACGCCCCCAGCGGCTCAGCCCACCGCGTGGCAGAGCACCGTGCAGACGGTCGCGAGCCAGGCCTCGGCGGGGGACTACACGTCCGCCTTCGCGACCCTCGACGCTCTCGAAGCCGAGGTCGTCTCCCGTCGCGACGCGGGCGCGCTGTCCGCGGGCGAGGCCGATGGCATCCTGAGCCGGATCGCCGCGGTCCGCGCCGACCTGTCGTCGCTGACACCCACGCCGACGCCGACCCCTGAACCAACGGCCGAGCCGACCCCGAACCAGCAGTCGACCGTCACGGACGACGGCGGAGCCGACGACGAGGAACCGGCGAACCCCGGCGATCAGGGCCCGGGCGGGAACGGCAAAGGCAAGGGGCCGAGCAAGGATGACCAAGGCCCGGGGTCCAACGGAGGTCCCGGTAAGAAGGACGGCTGAGTCTCTTCACGCGCCGCGGGCCGAAGCACCCTCCGGGCATGCGAGGATTGCCCGGTGCCGCGCCGGGTGACCGCTGAACTCGACCTCGATCTGGGGGCGTCCGTCGACCTCATCTTCCAGATCACCGCTGCCCAGGGCGTGCCCCTGGCGAGCGAGAGTCTGACGTTCTCGCAGGGCGATCGTCTCTACACTCCGACCGAGATCGTCGACCAGTCGGGGAGCCGCTTGCACCGCCTCACCGCCGAGCAGGGCCCGCTCGCCGTGCGGTACGACGCTGTCGTGCAGGGTGCCTCGCAGACCCCGCGCACGAGTGATCTGGAGACCATCACCTACCTGCGCCCGAGTCGCTACTGCCAGTCCGACGAGGTGTTCGCGCAGGCCCGTCGACAGTTCCGCGGGCTGGCCGGCGTCGAACTGCTCGCGGCGGTGTCGAACTTCGTCGCCACGACGGTGACCTACACGCCCGGCCTCAGCCTGGGAACCGATAGCGCCGTGACGACGCTCATGACCGGACAGGGGGTCTGCCGGGACTACGCGCACGTCGTGATCGCCCTCCTGCGCGCGATGGACATGCCCGCCCGTTACGCCGCCTGCTTCGCCCCGGGCCTCGAGCCGATGGACTTCCACGCGGTCGCCGAGGCGTACCTCGACGGTGCCTGGTACGTCGTCGACGCGACCCGTCTCGCTGATCGTCGCTCCCTGGTGCGCATCGCGACGGGCCGCGACGCCGCCGATTGCGCCTTCCTGAGCTACCACGGCGGATACGTCGGCCTCGAACGCCTGCACGTCGACGCGGTCCAGGAGAACGAGACTCCGGATGCCACCACCCCCGACGACCACGAAGCCCTGGTGCAGATCGCCTGACGCGGCCTCCCAGGCGCTGCGGCCTAGAATTGCAAGGCTATGGATCCCGCTGCCCTCTCCGCCGCCCTGCTCGCCGTCATCGCCCCGCTCGCGGAGGCGCGACGAGAGGGCTCTTCGGAGGGTCTCAGCGCCGCCGATCTCCCGCTCGAGCGGCCGAAGAACCGCGACCACGGCGATTGGGCCTCCAATGCCGCGATGAAGCTCGCGAAGGTCGTCGGTGCAAACCCGCGCGAGTTCGCGGCCGAGATCGCCGCGGGCCTCGCCTCCGTCGACGGCATCGCGAGCGTCGAGGTCGCCGGTCCGGGCTTCATCAACATCCGACTGGATGCCGCTGCCGCCGGAGCCCTGGCCAAGGTCATCGTCGAGCAGGGAGTGGCGTTCGGGACGAACGACTCCCGCGCCGACGAGGTCATCAACCTCGAGTTCGTCAGCGCCAACCCCACCGGCCCGATCCACCTCGGTGGCACGCGCTGGGCCGCCCTCGGTGACGCCCTCGCCCGGATCCTGTCGTCGCAGGGCGCCCAGGTCACCCGCGAGTACTACTTCAACGACCACGGCGCGCAGATCGACCGGTTCGCCCGCAGCCTCGTCGCCGCTCACCAGAGTGACCCGACGCCCGAGGACGGATACGGCGGTGCGTACATCCACGACATCGCCCAGCGCGTGGCCGAGGCCTACGACGGCGACATCGACGCCCTCGATGCGGATGCCAAGCAAGAGGCCTTCCGTGAGCTCGGCGTGAACTTCATGTTCGACGAGATCAAGCAGTCGCTGCACGAGTTCGGCGTCGACTTCGACGTGTACTTCCACGAGAACGACCTGCACAACTCCGGTGCGGTCGAGCGCGCCGTCGCGCGCCTGCGCGAGCTGGGCCACATCTTCGAGGCCGACGGTGCCACCTGGCTGCGCTCCACCGAGTTCGGCGACGACAAAGACCGCGTCATCATCAAGTCCGACGGCCAGCCCGCGTACATCTCGGGCGACCTGGCGTACTACCTCGACAAGCGCGAGCGCGGCTTCAACCGCTGCATCATCATGCTCGGCGCCGACCATCACGGCTACGTCCAGCGCCTCATGGCGATGTGCGCCGCCTTCGGCGACGAGCCGAACGTCAACCTGCAGGTGCTCATCGGCCAGATGGTCAATCTCGTCCGCGACGGCCAGCCGATGCGCATGTCCAAGCGCGCCGGAACGGTCGTCACGCTCGAGGACCTCGTCGAGATCGTCGGAGTGGATGCCGCCCGCTACGCCCTCACGCGCAGCTCCGCCGACTCGAACCTCGACATCGACCTCGACGTGCTGCAGAAGCGCACGAACGACAACCCGGTCTTCTACGTGCAGTACGCGCACGCCCGGACGCATAATGTGGCGCGCAACGCCGCGGCATCCGGGGTCGACCGTTCCGAGTTCGCGCCCGAGCTCCTCGACCACGAGTCGGAGTCGGCACTCCTCGGAGCCCTCCAGGAGTACCCGCGTATCGTCGCGCACGCCGCCGACGTGCGCGAGCCGCACCGCGTGGCGCGGTACCTCGAGGAGCTCGCGGGTCTCTACCACCGCTGGTACGACAACTGCCGCGTCATCCCGCTCAGCGACGCTCCTGTCGAGACGGTGCACCGCACGCGCCTGTGGCTGAACGACGCGACGGGGCAGGTGCTGCGCAACGGTCTGACCTTGCTGGGCGTCTCGGCTCCGGAGCGGATGTAAGCGGATGACGGATGCCACGGCCCCGCGCCCGCGCAAGAACCGCCGATGGATCGCGATCCTCATTGTGGTCGTCGTGCTGGTGGTGGGTGCGGTGGTCGCCGCGGAGTTCATCGCGCGTTCCGTCGTGGCCAGCACGGTGCGCTCGCTCGTCGTGAAGCACGTCGGCCTCCCGGACGATCAGAACGTCGATGTGAGCGTCGCCGGCATCGTGCTCCCGCAGGTGCTCGGTGGGCGCCTCGACGACGTCACGATCACGTCGAACGACGTCACCCTGGGCCCCATCACGGGTGACGTGCGCGTCGAGATGCAGGGTGTGCCCACCTCCGGTGGGGCTGCGGCAGACGGGGGAACGGCGTCGGTGCAGCTGAATCAGGATCAGTTGCGCACGCTCCTCGCCCAGATCCCCGGCTTCCCCTCGGGAACGGTGCAGATGGCGGATCCCGACCTGACGCTCACCAACGAGTTGTCGGTCTTCGGCGTCGGCATTCCCGTCGGGGTCTCCGTGACGCCGGGTGCGTCGAACGGCGATCTCACGCTGACCCCCGCGGGCTTCGAGCTCGGCGGCAACAGCATCGACGCCGATACGCTCCGCGCCCAGTTCGGGGGAGTGGCCGACGCGGTTCTCGGGACGCAGAGCCTGTGCATCGCCGATCGTCTTCCGGCCGCCCTCACGCTGACGTCGGCCACCGTGCAGGGCCAGGATCTGGTGGCCGGGTTCACCATCGACGGCGGAGTGCTGAACGATCCCGCCCTCCAGCGGGACGGGTCCTGCGGCTGAGCCGCTGCCCAGATACGGCGGGGAAGGCGACGACGTCCGACCACTCGGAGGATGTCGGCGCCCGCCCCGCAACGAAACGTCAGAGCATGATGACGTCGGTACCTGTCGGACTGCTCACGACCTGCGACAGCGTGAAGCCCGACGGAAGGGGCACCTGCGTCGGCGTCAGCTGATCCGTCGTTCCCCCGGTCCCCAGCTGTCCCGCGGCTCCCGCGCCCCAGGCCCACAGCGATCCATCGCTCTTGAGAGCGAAGACGCTGCCGCCCGAGGCCCAGATCTTCGACACGCCGGACGTCAGCGAAGGGACGGCGGTCGGCGTCGCCGCCGTCGTGCTGGTCGGCTGGCCCGTGCCGAGTGACCCGACGGTGTTCAGACCCCACGTGACGACGGAGCCGTCGTCTTGCAGGGCTGCGCCGCCGTACGGTGTCGCGGCGATGTCCCGCACCCGCGCGCCGCCGGGGATCGTCACCGGGGTGCTCTGGTCGGAGGTTGCTCCGGTGCCGAGCCGGCCTCCCGCGCCCTGCCCCCACGACGAGAGCGCGTAGGTGCCGTTGCTGTCGCGCGTGAGCGCGAACGCGCTCGCCCCGGCCGCAACGAGCTTCACGACGCCGGAGAGGGCACCGATCTGATAAGGCTCGAAGGCGTTGGAGGTCGAACCCCGACCCAGCTGCCCGGAGTCGCCGGGGCCCCACGACCACGCCGTTCCGTCGTTCTTGACGGCGTAGCCGTTCTTCGCCGACACCACGATGTCCGAGATGCCGGTGAGGTAGGGGACTCCGTGGGGCTTCCCCCACCAGATGGCACTTCCGGTGCCGGTGCTCCCCGTGCTCGCATCGCCCCATCCCTGTACGGACCCGTCGGAGAGGAGGACGATCACGAATCCGTCGCCGGCCGCCACCTTCACCACGTTCGAGAGGCTCGGGATGCGCGACAAGGTGGAGGTGTCCGCCCCGCCGCTCTGTCCGCTTCCGACCGGCCACACGCTCCCGTCTTCGAGCGCGTACAGCGCGAAGCCGGCGGCGCTGGTCGCGGAACGCACGCGGCGGGGAAGCGACGGCGCGATGCGTCGGGCGGCGAGCACGGGCGATGTCGTGTCGGTGAGCAGCTCGCCCTGGGTGTTGCTTCCCGCCACGACCACATCGACCGGGCGCGCGGAGAGCGGCGGGAACGCCTCTCGATTCACTGTCGTCACCGACCAGGGGGCACGACGCACGGCCGCGGTGAGCCGCGCGAGGCCGACGGACGACGTGGATGCCGACAGGGTCACCGTCAGATTCCCGTTCTGGTCGGTGGTTCCCAATGTGGGGGAGACGGTGACCCCCGATACGCCACCGGTCGACACCGAGACCGCGACACCCGCGGCGGGGAAGGTGTTCTTCGTGACAGTGAGCACGAGGTCGACCTGCTGATCGGACGACAGCCGCGCTGCCGCCGTGCCCCACGACGCGGTGCCTGGCGCGATGTAGTAGCTCGAGCTGTAGGAGGAGCCGTACACGGCCCCCGGGCGGTCGACGAGATTCTGCACCTGCTGGTCGGAGTTGCTCCCGAACGATCCGGTCATACCGACGCCGAGCTGCCGGGAGTTGTTCCGGCCCCACGCGTACAACTCCCCGCTCTGGCGCGCGACGAAGGCGGCGTCGCTTCCCGCCCAGACGGCGGCGGCGATCCACTCCGAGCCCCAGGGGCCGACGTTGGCGGGGGCGTAGTTCACCCTCGTCTGGTCGGACTGCTGGCTGGCCATCAATCCGTATGTGTCGACACCCCAGGTCTGCAGGTACCCGTCGAGGCCGAAGACGGCTGCCCCGCCGTACGTGTGTGCGGCGATGTCGAGGAAGGAGCTGCCGCCGACGATCTCCACCGGGGAGAGCCGATTGGCCGTGGCCGTGGATCCGTCGCCCACGCGTCCCTGGGCGCCGTTTCCCCAGCCGTACGCGGTTGTCATGGTGAGCGCGTAGGCGTTGCCGTCGGAGGCGACGACCTTGACGACGGCGGAGAGGTTCGGCACGAGGGTAGGAACAGTGCGGATGTTCGTGTCACCGACTCCGAGCTGACCGTAGGAGTTCTCGCCCCACGACCACAGCGTTCCATCAGACTTGATGGCATAGGCCGACTTCACCCCGGCGGCGATATCGACGACGTCTGAGAAATTCGCGATCTGGATGGGTGAGTGCTCCTCCCCAGAGGTCGCGCCGTTGCCGAGCCGGCCGTTGCTGGCGTTTCCCCACGCGAGCAATGTGCCGTCGGTTTTCAGCGCGATCACGAAGCTGGCACCGGCGACGACCTTCGCGACGCCGCTCAGATCGCGCACCCGGTTGGGGGAGTTGCGCGTGGTCGTGTCGCCCAGGCCGAGCTTGCCGTACAAGTTGGAGCCGACCGACCACACCGTGCCGTCGGCCAGCGAGAAGATGGCGAAATCCGCACCCGAGGCGACGGACTCGATCGGGGTGGCGAACGTCGGAGTGATCCACCGGGGGGTCGTCGAGGTCGAGGTGTTCCCCGTGACCAGTTGCCGCTGCCCGTTCGCTCCCGTCACCTGCACGTTCCCTGCGGTGACCGGGACGGTCCCCGACCCCGTCAGGGACCCGGATACCGCCGTCACGATCGCTGTACCGCCCGCGTACCGACCAGCGCTGAGTGTGGAGGCGAAGCGTCCGCTCCCGTCGCTCACTCCACTGGTGGGGGAGGCAGTCGTGCCCGCGACGCCGGACACCGCAAGCGAGACAGGCTTCGACGTGGTGTCAGGTGCGCCGCTGCTGTCGAGCACGGTGACGGTGAGTGGCGAGGCCGAGTTGGCGTTCACCGTGGAGTTCTGGAAGCTCACTCTCAGCGAGCCTCCCGACGCGGACGCGTAGGCCGGCACGGCCGAGGTGAGAACGACGGCGGGCACCGACCAGGCGGCGACTCGCACCACCTGCCGTCGCGACGGACCCGTCGAGTCGTCTGCGTCGGAACGGTCCGGGTGAGGACGGAAACCCATGGCGGCATCCTTCGGTTGGGGATATGCATGATCACGGGAACGGCATCGCACCCGAATGTCCCGCCATTACATCGGCAGACGGACGGTCGTCGGCCGGGTGAGCGCTGTTTAGCCGGGAGCATTCACCCGTCTATTCGCCCCTTCGAGGACTGTCGTCCCCGGTGCAACCGACCAATTCACCCGCATGAGACGGTGTCGTGATCGCACGCTGGGTCACGAGGCGGCCGTCCTACTGTGCGATGGCGTGCGGCCGCTCATCCGCGAGCGTGCGCCCGATGCGGAGGACACACGACGATGACCCGGGATGCCACTCGCCGAAGCGTTCTGCGGGCCGGGGCGTGGACCCTGCCGGTCGTCGGGGTCGCCGCTCTCATCCCCGCCGCGGTCGCCAGTCCGACGGGGAAGCTCACCGTCGCGACGGATCGTCCTCGGTTGTACCCCGACGAGGTGACCACCGTGCGGGTGACCAGCAGCGACGAGGCCGGACGGCCGCGTACCGGTGACCCCGTCACGCTCACGCTCGGCGATCCCCGCTCGGGAGTGATCGAGCAACCGTCTGGGGTGACCGATTCTGCGGGGGTGTACACGACAACTCTGCGGATCCGCAGCGATGCCGCACCCGGCAGCGGCACGCTCACCGGCAACTCGGCTGCGGGCGTCGGCTCGACGACCTTCGAGGTACGTCCGGTGGCGGTCATCATGCACGCCGTGGGCGGTGCCTCGACCCGCGTGATCGCTCTGCCGAATGGGAGCCAGGACCAGGTCATCACGGTCGAGAACCGCGGATTCGCGCACAGCGATCTCCAGCCCACGGGACGCCATGTCTCACGCGGTGAGGTGATCGACGTCGTCGCGAACCCCGACGCGCCGGCCACGCTGTCACTGATCATCGGCGCGCGCGGGCCGTGGCGCAGCTTCAACACGGGGCAGTCGACGGATCTCCAGACAGTGTCGCTGGCCCGAGGAGAGCAGAGTGTGACGGCCGCGCAGGACGGCATCGTCTTCGTCAGGAACACGTCGCCGGATACCGCGGGAGAGCTGACGGTGTCGGGGGGATCGCCTCATCCGGTTTGGGTGAAAGACCGGACGACTCCGACCGAGTTCGCGGACCAGCTCGCGGCGTGGACATCGGCCCCCGTGGTGAGTCTCGTGGGCGAGCGCGCCTTCGTCGACGTCCAGCGCCGCGTGGTCGACGATCTGGCATCGCGCGGGGTGTCGTGGGATCCGGCCGATGTCGTCCTCCGCCTGGACCGCGTGTTGTCGTACACCTGCGACGTCTACGGCCTGACCTTCGCCGCGGTCGGCGTCGCGCGCAAGTATCCCGGCCGGGCGTATTTCTCCGGTGCGGACTCGGGTGCCGGGTGGGCGTTCGCGACAAACCAGTGGCTGTGCTTCCAGGTCGACACCGGCGCGAGCGAGACCCTTCTCACGACTCCCGACAATTGGGGCACGTGGCACGAGGTCGGGCACACGTTCCAGACACCCGCCTACACGTGGTCGGGGCTGGGAGAGGTCACCGTCAACATCTCGTCGCTCGCGCTGCAGCAGCGGCTGACCGGAGAGCATCGGCTCGATCAGTGGACCGAGGCGAAAGACCGCATCACGCGCTACTTCTCGCAGGCGATCGGCGATCGGAGCTTCGCGCAGCTGACCGATGAGGATCCGTTCTACCCCCTGTTCCTGTTCGACCAGTTGCGTCAGTCGTTCGGTGAGGGCTTCTACCCCGCCGTCAGCCAGGCCTACCGCGTGCGGCGGATCCGGGGCCTGACCATGCCGTCCACAGATCAAGACAAGAAGGACCTCTTCGCACAGATCGCCTCCCAGGTGGCGGACCGCGACCTGGGGCCGTTCTTCACCGCGTGGGGCGTTCCGATCACGGCATCCGTGCTGTCCTCGCTCCAGACGTACCCCGCCCTGCAGAATCAGATCTGGACGGCCATCGACTCCCGCGACGCGCACCGCGAGCGCGCCGTCGGGTACAACCTGCCGGTCGCGGTGCTCTCGGCACCGACCGCGGCGCTGTACCTGGGCGACCGGGACTCGTCGATCGGGAGTGTGTCAGGGCTGTCCACGCTCGATGGATCGCCGAGCTCCGTGAGGGGACGGGAGTCGTCGGCCATCAATGTCGGCCCGACCGAGGGGCGTGTCGTCGCCATCCTTCAGGCCTCGGATGCCACGCAGGAGGTGCTGTGGCGAGCTGTTCCGGTGACGGTCACCTCGGCACTGGAGTTCGTCGGGTGGTACGACAAGCGCGCCGGGTGGATCGGCATGAGTGCCGACGGGAAGCGACTCGTGGTCACCTCGACCGGGGCGACACCGCACGAGTACTACTTCCAGGGAAAGCTGTACTACCAGGTGACGCTGCAGAACGGGTTCCGTCAGACACTCGTCTCGGTGACGGTGAACGGCGACGAGACCCACGACAAGGTCGTGGCGGCGTTGAACGGGGTCGCGGTGTCGTCGGGGTATCGCCTGCGTGTGAACGCGGCAGAGCCGTCGCGGGTGCGGGTGTACCAAGACAGCGCGCAGGCGGGAGCCCTGTCCTCCGCGCCGCAGACGGTGTTGGTCCGCAACGGGCGGTTCGTCGTCTGACCCCGTGGGAGGTCAGAGCCCGGCCGTGGAGTCGGCGGGTCATGCTGCGCCTTCGACTCCGCGGTGTCAGATGAGCGGGTGAGACCTCACGCCGTGAGGGTGAAGGTACGCGAAACGGTCTCGCGGTCCCGATTCCCCTGGTGCGGTTCGACGAGCTCAAGATCTTCTCGTGCGAGCGGCCGCCGAGCGTCCTGCTCACCCGCTGTCAGGCAACTGCGCGCTCGGACGGTTCGCCGTTAGCGTCGGCTCAGCCCGCCGTCTGTCCGAAGAATCGAGTGCTTAGTGGAAACGAATTCATCTTGTCCCGTTCCGGCCTCTTCACCATCTCCCGCGGCGGGTGCCGGACTGTCGCGCCGTACCGTCATCGCTGCCGGCGCATGGGCCGTGCCCATCATGAGCGTGATGGCCCCCATCCCCGCGATCGCCGCGCAATCCGATCAGCGTGTCGTCACGTTGTCCGGACCGAGCGGTATCCCGGCGAACCGACCGGTACCGCTTACGACAACGGTTACGAACACGCAGGGTGCTCCCCTCACCGGAATCCCCGTTTCGTTGTCGCCTGACTATCCGGGCACGCTTGTACAAGCGAGCGGCGTGACAGACGGCACGGGTACCTTCACGACGCAGTACGCGGCGAACCTGCCGTGGGTGACGCCGGGTACGAAGACCACGGTCTCGACCGTGGCGGGCGGCTCATCTGCTTCGCAAGCTTTCACCCTTTTAGGCGCCAATGCGCTGGGCTTCGGCCTCGATCAGTGGACCGAGCTTGGCGACGGTGGCACGCCCGGTGACAGCGGCGGCCAAGGAGCCGCCCGTTCCACCCCCACGCAGACCCTGTGCGTGTTCTCCTCACCCATCGTGCAGATGGTCACGGTGGGGGCGGTCGGCCAGGGACCCAACCACTCGTCGTTCGCGCTCTTGCAGGACGGCACCGTCTGGTCGGTCGGCGGCAACAACTATGCGCAGCTCGGCGACGGCACACGCACCGACCGCTCGACATGGGAGCGGGTTTCGGGTGCGTCGGGCGTCGTCCAGCTATCCGCGGCGAATGAGACCGTCTTCGGCCTGCTCCCCGATGGGACTGTTGTCGGGTGGGGATCGAACTTCGCGGGTGTTCTCGGTACGGGTCACAAGTCGGATGTGTCATGGGTCGGCAGCGCACAACCTGTTGCCGGGCTGAGCGACATCGTTCAGATCGGCTCCGGCACCCAGCAGGCGTTCTTCTTGCGCGGTGACGGCACCGTCTGGGCGACGGGCCGCAACACCTTCTCGGCCGCGCTCGGCAACACCTCTGTCGGCGACCAATCGGCTGCACCCGTCCAAGTGGGAACGCTGACCGACATCACGTTGATCGCGGGATCGCATCAGGGTGGTTACGCGCTCAAGTCGGACGGCACCGTATGGGCGTGGGGCAGTAACTACGCCGGGGTCATGGGCGATGGGACGACGCCTGTTCCGCCCCCATGGTCGCCAGGCGCGCCGGTCTATGCGTCGGCCACCCCCGCCCAGGTGCAGGGGCTCCCCGGCCGCGTCACGCAGCTCGCAGGAAGTTTTGCCGGCGGAGTCGCTCTCGTCGAGGATGGAACGGTCTGGACGTGGGGAGACAACAGCAGCGGGTTCGTCGGAGGCAGTGACACTGCCTACTCGACGGCGACAGCTCGCGGGCTCAGCGACGTGATCCAAATCACGGCATCCGGGGGCTCGGGCTATGCGTTGAAGAGTGACGGGACGGTCTGGGCGTGGGGAGCCAACGACTACGGACAGCTTGGCGACGGCACCACCAGCGCGCGATCTACGCCCGTTCAGGTGGCGGGTTTGTCGGGCATCGGCGTCGCGTCGCTCATGAAGAACTCGCCCAGCACCAAGCGGATGTTCCTCGTGACATCGCTGACGACCATGACGGTTCAGATGGCCCCGCAGCTCGCCGCGGGCTCGAGCGTGCCCGTCACCGTGACGGTGCAGTCGAGCGGAGTCGGCATCGCGGGGGTCTCCGTATCGTTGTCGGTGAACGGGTCCGGATCGTTGTCTGCGTCGTCGGGAACGACAGACTCCAGCGGTGCGTTCTCCACCACGTTGTCGGTTGCGTCGTCCGTGGCGGCGGGGAACATCGTGCGCGTCAGTGCGGCGTCGACGAGTTGCGCGGCATCCGGCCAGCTCACCGTGCTCAACGCGAACCTCTTGTCGTTCGGTGGCAACTTAGGGAACGAACTGGGCGACGGTCTCGCGGCGAGCGCGCGGTCGAAGCTCGATCCCGGACTCACGAGCCCCGTCTTCGCCTCCGTCGTGCGGCAGGCGGTGACCTCGGGTAGCCCGAACACCGACGCGGGTGGCCGCACGTCGTTCGCTCTCCTCGCCGACGGTTCGATGTGGGGAATCGGCGGGGGATCGTGGGGTCAGCTGGGGGTCAATGGAACGCAGGGCTCTGCGGTATGGGTCAATATCCCCCTCCGCACGTCCGTTCAGCAGATCGCGATGACGAACCTGAACGGTGTGGCCCTGCTCACCGATGGCACGGTGTGGGCGTGGGGAAACAACGCCTTCGGCCAGTTGGCGGACGGCACGCTGGATTACAAATCCAGCCCCGTGCAGATTCCCGGTCTGCCAGAGCGCGTCGTGCAGATCGCCGCGAGTGAGGGCAACATCTACGCCTTGTTGGCTGACGGGTCTGTACGAGCGTGGGGATCGGGTAATCAAGGTCGACGAGGAGACGGTTCCACTGCCTCACACCTCGGTGATCCGGTCGCGGTGCAGCTCCCGCCATCGGTGAAGGCGACGGCCATCGGCGTCTCCTCCGCCACCGGCATGGCGGTTCTCGAAGACGGTACGGTGTGGGCGTGGGGCAACAACTCCAGCGGCACGGTTGGTGACGGCACGACGACGAACCGCACGATCCCCGTTCAGGTCTCCGGACTGCCGACCGATGTCAGCGCATTCGCCGGGGGCCAGAAGACGGCGTACGCCCTGACCTCGAGCGGAGACGTGTGGGGGTGGGGTGCCGGCGATCGCGGCCAGCTCGGCAACGGGACGACAATGAGCGTGCAGAGCACCCCGGCGAAGATTCCGGGACTGAGCAACGTGCGGCAGATCTCGTCCGGCATCCTGACCGGGTACGCCTTGCTCGGAGACGGATCGGTCCGGTCGTGGGGGGCGAACTCGGTGCTCTCTGTGGCGACGAATCAGACCCTTTCGGGGCAACTCGGAGACGGGGGCACTGCCGACAGTTCGGTTCCGGTATCGGTCTCACTTCCGAATGGGCTGACCGTCTCCGCTCTGGCCGTTTCGTCCAGCCTGTCCGACCGAATGTTCCTCATCACGCGATGATCCGGCGCGGTGGCCGTCGCGCTGACGGCCACCGCGATGTCGCGGAGCGGGGAGAGCGCTCCGATCGCCGCACGCACCCAGAGCGTCGCGTGGGCGACGACGAGCGAGGGCGGCATGGTCACAGCGGCGCGGGAAGGGAGCGGCATACACGGTGCCCTAGACTGCTAGGGCTGCCTGCCGCGTGACCTTCCGCGGGGGCAGCAGCCGTGATCCGCGGCCGTCGCGTCGCCGCAAAACCCGATTGGTTCCTCCGTGTCCGCCTCGCACTCCGCGCTCGTGCCCGAGTGGCTCATCGCCCCGGCTGAAGCGAACGAGCTCGTCGTTCCCGTCTGGCCCGCCTCCGCATCCCGCGTCGAGGACGGTTCCGTCGAGATCGGCGGCGTCTCTGTCTTCGATCTGCGCGACCGTTTCGGCACTCCGCTGTACGTCCTCGACGAGGACGAAGTACGCGGCCACGCCCGTCGAGCTCGAGCCGCATTCGAGTCTGCGGCGGCGCGCCATGGCATCCGGGCTCGCGTCTACTACGCGGGCAAGGCGTTCCTGTCGACCGAGGTCGTGCGTTGGGTCGTCGACGAGGGCCTCGCCGTCGACGTCTGCACGCGCGGTGAGCTCGAGGTCGCCCTCGCCGGGGGAGCGGATCCGGTACGCCTCGGCTTCCACGGCAACAACAAGAGCGTCGGCGAGCTCGAGCGCGCGGTCGAGGTCGGCATCGGTTCGGTCGTCGTCGACAGCCCCATCGAGATCGAGCGTCTGGCCGCGATCGCCGACCGTCGCGGAGCCGTGCAGTCGGTGCTCGTCCGCGTGCGCACCGGTGTTCATGCCGAGACCCACGCGTTCCTCGCGACCGCACACGAAGACCAGAAGTTCGGCTTCTCGCTCGAGGGGGCGGCCGAGGCGGTCGCGCGCATCCGCGAGCTGCCGAGCCTGCGCTTCGTGGGTCTGCACGCGCACATCGGCTCGCAGATCTTCGACTCCTCCGGCTTCCGCGAGTCGGCCGCACGCCTGGTCGACCTGCACGCCGACCTGCTCGCGGGGGGAGACATCCCCCTGTTGAATGTCGGCGGTGGCTTCGGCATCTCGTACACCTCGGTCGACGACCCCAAGCCGATCGAGGAGATCGCCGACGGCATCCTGGATGCCATTGCGGACGAGTGCGCGGTGCGCGGCATCCCGATGCCCGACGTCGCGACCGAACCCGGCCGTATCATCGTCGGTCAGGCCGGCGTGACGCTGTACGAGGTGGGGACCGTGAAGACGGTCACCGCGGCGGAGGACCTCGAGCGCACCTACGTGAGCGTCGACGGCGGCATGAGCGACAATGCCCGTCCCGCCCTTTACGGAGCCGACTTCTCGGCACGCATCGTCTCGCGCACGAGTTCCGCGACTCCGGCGCTGTCGCGCGTCGTCGGGCGTCACTGCGAATCCGGCGACATCGTCGTGGATGCCGAGTACCTCCCCGCCGACGTCACCCCCGGTGACCTGCTCGCGGTGCCCGCGACCGGGGCGTACTGCTTCTCGCTCGCGAGCAACTACAACTACACGCCGCGTCCGCCCGTCGTCGCCGTGCGCGACGGTCACGCTCGCGTCATCGTCCGCGGCGAGACCATGGACGACCTGCTCTCTCGCGACGCCGGCATCCCGGCATCCGCCACGATCGACACACCCCACGGAGACACCGAATGACCGACTACCGCACGCTCCGCGTGGCGCTCCTCGGCGCCGGCGCCGTCGGCTCGCAGGTCGCCGACCTGCTGCTCAAGCACGGCGACGAGCTCGCCGACCGCGCGGGCGCCAAGCTCGAGCTCGCCGGCATCGCCGTGCGCAACCTCGACGCCAAGCGTGACGCCGACCTGCCGCGAGAGCTCTTCACGACCGACGCCGAGACCCTCATCGTCGGCAGCGACATCGTCATCGAGCTGATGGGCGGCATCGAGCCCGCCCGCACGCAGGTGCTGCACGCGATCGCGTCGGGCGCCGACGTCGTGACCGCGAACAAGGCGCTGTTGGCCACGCACGGCTCCGAGGTGTTCGAGGCCGCGGATCAGGTCGGCGCCGAGGTGTACTACGAGGCCGCTGCCGCCGGTGCCATCCCGATCATCCGGCCGCTGCGCGACTCACTCGCCGGCGACCGCGTCGTGCGGATCATGGGCATCGTCAACGGCACGACGAACTACATCCTCGACCGCATGGACACCGAGGGCGCCGACTTCGCGGATGTGCTCGCGCAGGCGCAGGACCTGGGCTACGCCGAGGCCGACCCCACCGCCGACGTCGAGGGCTACGACGCCGCGCAGAAGGCAGCGATCCTCGCAAGCCTCGCCTTCCACACCACGGTTCCTCTGGATGCCGTGCACCGCGAGGGAATCACCTCGGTCGACGCCGCGATGATCGAGTCCGCCCGCCATGCCGGGTACGTCATCAAGCTCCTCGCCGTGTGCGAGCGCCTGACGGCCGCCGATGGTTCGGAGTCCATCTCCGTTCGCGTCTACCCCGCTCTCGTGGACCGCACTCACCCGCTCGCGAGCGTCCACGGCGCCAACAATGCCGTCTTCGTGCAGGCCGAGGCCGCTGGCGACCTCATGTTCTACGGTGCCGGAGCGGGCGGTGTGCAGACCGCCTCGGCCGTTCTCGGCGACGTCGTGTCGGCCGCGCGCCGTCACATCGCCGGCGGGGTGGGCGTGGGTGAATCGACCCGTGCGAACCTCCCCGCCGTGCCCATCGGACACGTGATCACCCGCTACCAGATCACACTCGAGGTCGATGACAAGCCGGGAGTGCTCGCCACCGTCGCCGGCATCCTGAGCGAGGGCCGCGTGTCGATCGCGACCGTCGAGCAGACCGTCATCGAGGCGTCTACGGATACCGCCGCTTCGACGGGCTCAGCGACCGGAGCACAAGCCTCATCGACCGGAGCGGGATCTGCCCGCCTGGTCATCGGAACACACAAGGCCCGCGAGCAGGACCTGAGCGAGACCGTCGAGCGTCTCGCCGCGAGCGGCGTCGTCGTGCGCGTGGTCTCCGTGCTGCGCGTGGAAGGGAACTGAACATGGCACACCTCTGGGGCGGAGTCCTCCGCGAATACGCCGACCGTCTGGGCGTCACCGACGCCTCCACCGTCGTCACCCTCGGCGAGGGCGGCACGCCGCTCCTGCCTGCTCCCGCGCTCTCGCGCCGGACGGGTGCCGATGTGTGGGTGAAGTACGAGGGCATGAACCCGACCGGTTCGTTCAAGGACCGCGGTATGACCGTCGCGCTCTCCCGCGCCGTCGAGCACGGGGCCAAGGCCGTCATCTGCGCCTCGACCGGCAACACCTCGGCCTCGGCGGCGGCTTACGCCGCCCACGCCGGGATCACTGCCGCGGTGCTCGTGCCCGAGGGCAAGATCGCGATGGGCAAGCTCAGCCAGGCTGTGGCCCACAACGGGCGGCTGATCCAGATCCGCGGCAACTTCGACGACTGCCTCGAGATCGCGCGCGAGCTCGCCGACCACTACCCGGTCCACCTGGTCAACTCGGTCAACCCCGACCGCATCGAAGGCCAGAAGACGGCGGCGTACGAGGTCGTCGAGGTCCTGGGCGACGCTCCCGACTTCCACTTCATCCCCGTCGGCAACGCCGGCAACTACACCGCCTACTCGCGGGGCTACCGCGAAGAAGCCGCGCGCGGCGTCGCCACCACGGTGCCCCGCATGTTCGGCTTCCAGGCAGCCGGCTCCGCCCCGCTCGTGCGCGGCGAGGTCGTGAAGAACCCCGAGACGATCGCCAGTGCCATCCGCATCGGCAATCCCGCCTCGTGGGAGCTCGCGCTCGAAGCGCGCGACGCCACCGACGGCTATTTCGGTGCGATCGACGACGCCCGCATCCTCGAGGCGCAGAAGATCCTCGCCGGAGAGGTCGGCATCTTCGTGGAGCCCGCCTCGGCCATCAGCGTCGCGGGTCTGCTCGAGCGAGCCGAGGCCGGAGTCGTCCCCGCCGGCGCCAAGGTCGTGCTGACCGTTACCGGCCACGGCCTGAAGGACCCCCAGTGGGCCCTCCGCCAGGCAGACGGCAGCGACGTCACGCCCACCGTCGTCGACGCGACCACGTCGGAGGTCGCCTCGGTTCTCGACCTGCAGCCGGTGACCGCGTGAGCTCAGGCCCCGGCCGTCGGGTCGCGGTCCGCGTTCCCGCCACCAGCGCGAACCTCGGACCCGGCTTCGACACCCTCGGCCTCGCGCTGAGCGTGTACGACGAACTCGTCGTCGAGCAGCTCGACGGCGACCGCCTCGAGATCGAGGTGGAGGGCGAGGGTACGGCCGACGTCCCCCGTGACGCCTCGCACCTCGTCGTGCGCGCGATGGCGCACACGTTCGCGTCGGTCGGCCGCTCCCTCCCCGGACTGCGGCTCACCGCGCACAACGTGATCCCGCACGGGCGGGGAATGGGTTCCTCCGGAGCGGCGGTGGTCGCCGGCATCCTGGCCGCCAAGGGTCTGCTCGAGGGGGAGGTCGCGTTCAGCGACGTCGACCTGTTGCGCCTGGCCACCGAGCTGGAGGGGCACCCCGACAACGTCGCGCCGGGTCTGTTCGGCGGTCTGACGATCGCGTGGATGGATGCCGAGGGCCCCCAGCACAAGCAGTTGATCGTGCACCGCGGTGTCTCGCCGCTGGTCTTCGTGCCGAGCTTCACGATGTCGACCGCCGTGGCGCGCAGCCTGCAGCCGTTGCAGGTGCCGCGCGAGGACGCGGTGTTCAACGTCTCGCGGTCGGCGCTGCTGATCGCCGCGATGACGCAGAGTCCCGAGCTGCTCATGGCGGCGACCGAAGACAAGCTGCATCAGAACTACCGCGCCCAGGCGATGCCCGAGACCGATCGTCTCGTGCGGGCCCTTCGTGCCGCCGGATATGCGGCCGTCGTCTCCGGTGCGGGGCCGAGCGTGCTCGTGCTCGCCGACGGGCCGGGGCAGCGCCTCGCCGCGGCGGATCTTATGGCATCCGTGGTCGACACCCCGTGGCAGGCGCTCATGCTCGCCGTCGACGTCAAGGGTGGTACAGTGAAAAACGCAGAGGGTTCCGCGTAACTTCGCGAATCTGAGCCTCTGC
>Ga0308171_1000349_pt1 | contig 111072 bp, 107 predicted proteins | sample PhyGR1_FD_202135 | JGI IMG/M metagenome (GOLD analysis project Ga0308171, IMG submission 202135) | Phyllosphere microbial communities from UC Gill Tract Community Farm, Albany, California, United States - DLSLSG.R1 | ecosystem: Host-associated > Plants > Phyllosphere > Unclassified | place...
TAATGTCTTCGACCGACGAGAGTGCTGCCTCCACGTTGATCGCTCCTTCCCTGGGAGCATTAGTGAGTAGGTCTTTGACCTTGGGAACTGTCTTGCTCATCAAGATTCGCGCATGTGCAATTTCCTGTGACGAGTAATGCCGAAGTAGATACTGTTCAAAGTTTCGCCGGATTTCGCTTTCCGACTGAGCGGTGGCGTCCGGGTTAATGCCCTTCGTGACGTCAATGACGGCGCTGATCGCGTTGCAGGTGATAACAGCTTTTATCTGATCGATGGTATCTATGAGAAAAGGTGCGTAGTATTTGTGATCAAGGCTGCTGGTTTCGAGCTCCTCGACGTACATACCGACACGTAATTCACCGATGCGAATACGTTTCTTCATATATTCCCCACGATGTATAAGCCACCTCAAAAGAAAGTTATAGTGCGACAAGGCAGAATTACGCCGTGCACAATAACAAGAAAATTTTCCTGCATAATTATTTATTATAAGTTACTATTTTGGTGTAAAATAAAAATTGATAAAATAATTTCTTTCTTTACTATTGTTAGTATAATAAAAAATTCTAAAATATATATGTTGCAAATATCTGAAATTAGACTCCAAAAATGGAGTGTTATGATGAGTATATTAGAGTGTCTGTTACCTTTATTCGAAAAGCACTGGCGAGAATTCAAGGCTGACTCGCATCTCACGGCTCTATGCTAAGGATCTTCATAGTAAAGGTTTAGGCACTCAAGTTCAAATATGTCGAGATTGGGCGGTCTCATCTTAACCAGATGGTTGGATTTGGCTTGACAACCAAGGTTAGATGCCCCTTGGTCTGCATACCCGGCGCAAACGCCACCGGAAGGTAAAACTCGTCCCAGAGATTCAGTACCTTGTCGTTGATGGGAATACTGAAATTTTATATATTTGATTATGCGGGCCGCCCCGAAACCGACTGATCTCGTCTTGGCCAAGTAACCTTTCGTGCTGATCCGAAAAGTCCTGTCTTGCTTCTCAATATCTACAATGAGGCCTCACAGGCCAATCTCTCGTCGGCTGAGCGCAACGAGTTGAGAGGAATTCTGACTGCGTTGTCCCGTCAATAGCGAGAAACTGCCACCAAGCGATCAAAGAACGTCAGGAGCTGCGATGAGCAAAGCAGAATCACGCGTTTTACAGTATGCCCGTGGAGCTCTCATCTACACGGACGAAACGCAACACGAACATCCCCTCACAGGTCAATGTCAAGACCAGTAAAGATTTGGTATGTCACAGTAGCTGTTCGAATTCCGATATGATTTCTCCGTCAATCGTGCGCGCGGTTAGGAACAGAGCCGATCCAGCAAAATACCATCCTTGTAACTGTGATCAAAAATTTAACAGAAAGCCGAACCTAGAATATTTTCTAGGCTCGGCGAAGTTAGATGTGCTGGCGGCGATGCATTCGACCGCTATACATTTATGGTATAGAAATAATACTAATGTATTAATATTCGAAACGGAGGAGTACGATCTAGGCTCAGGACCTATTAAATGGCTTGTCTTTGGTTTCATGCGTTTGATTCATTTGGGTCGAAGGGAGGCGCCGCGATGAGTGATTTGCTGTTATTGTCTGAGGCGCAAATGCGTCGGATCGAGCCACACTTTCCGCTGTCACACGCTGTGCCTCGCGTTGACGACTAGCTAATCCTGAGTGGCATCATCTTTGTCATGTGCAATGGATTGCGATGGCAGGACACGCCGAGGGAATACGGCCCTTACAAGACGATCTATAATCGTTTCATCCGCTGGAGCAGACTCGGCGTATTCAACCCGGATTTTGGCCGAGTTGACCGCCAAACGGGGCAACCCTGACCCATTTGATGATCGACGCTACCCATTTGAGAGCCCATTGCACAGCAGTCAATCTGCTAAAAAAGTGATGTTCCCAGACGTATCGGACGCACCAAAGGCGGCCTGAACTCCAAGCTGCATGCTGTCTGCGATGGCCACGGCCGACCGCTCATCCTGCTTCTAAGCGAAGGGCAGATGAGCGACTATGAGGGGGCTGCGAAGATGATCGGCGACTTTTCTAAGGCCAAGACCCCGCTGGCCGACAAAGGCTATGACGCCGACTGCTTTCGAGACGCATTGGTAAAACGAAAGATCACCGCCGTCATTCCACATCAAGCACATCCGGAGTTCATCAAGGTGTCGTCTCGATCGATGGTCTGGTCGCCGAAGAGGCGATCTTATTCGCCAGGCGCGCCTACCTGTTTAGTCCCGGGCATTGATGGAGCGGATTGAGGCTGAACCTTTCTGGCTCCGAAATCCAGACTTTGCAGATCTATTCGTAAGATGTGAGGCCTCTAAGTGTCTTCAGCCGGCGGCCGAAATTGTAGACATCGACAAACTCGCTCAAGTGCCTGCGAAGTTGATTCTGGTCGTCGTGGTGGAAGTGTTTTACCGTCGCATCCCTGATGGTGCGGTTCATCCACTCGGCCTGACTATTCGTCCATAGGTGGCGAGGTTTAGTCAGGCGGTGCTCGATGTCGAGATCAGCGGGGGCCAGTTCAAATGAATGAATGCGAAGTGGCACGTTGTCACGGTACATGATCTTTGTATCTTCTGGGTCAACCAAGGACGATGCCTTACGTCATACGTCAGGATTGCACTCACGCCTTCGATGCAATCAGATCCGTACCACCGACGCAGGCGCTCATGCGGTGATGCTCGGGGGAATGACGAAGGAGACACTTCCATTCGGAGCGCTTCGTTACAACCTGCGCTTCTTAGTCGTCCCCCAATGACAACGCCTTTGCCCGACGGCTGATCGAGGTGGACGTGGCTGGCTATCCCTCCCGGCGACACGAAAAGGTCCGTGGCGTCGATGATCTCCACTGCATCATCAAGTCCGTTGGAAAGGGTAGCGATCTTTCCGTCGAGGATACCGATGTCACAGACAACGGTATCACCAGCGGTGCCCACGGTTCCATTGCGGATGATTGTTCGAAGCGCATCCAGGCCGGCCTTTTCTCAGCTGGCTTTTGCAAAACCTGTTTCGCCGGAAAGAATTTGGTCAAGAGCCTGCGTGAAGCGATCGACTTCTTCTAAAGTATTGTAGTGCACCATAGAAACTCTGAGCATGCCACCATGGTCGGTGAGCCCGAGATACTCGGCCAACCGACGCGAGTGAAAGTCGCCGAAACGCATCGCGATCTTGTGCTCATCCATCGCCCTGCATATCTCGGCTGCGTCCCGGCCATCGAAGCGGAAGGCAATCGTAGGAACGCGGGAACTGTGTCCATTATGACTCTGCCCGACGATCTGGCAGTCATTTCGTGAGCGCAGGTAGGACAACAGTCTCTCGGTCAGTGCATCTTCCTGCGCAGTGATTGCACTGAACGCTGTCGCGATACGACTGCGAACGCTGCCTGTGTCGCCCGCCTGTTCCCCAAGCTTCGTGAGATAGTCAACGATGCCACAGGTGGAGAAGGCAAGTTCGTAATTGGGGTTGCCGGGTTCAAGCTTCCCCGGAACTTTGTCCTTGCCGTAGAAGTAGTGGTACAGCGTATCGAGCTCGAGGAGATAATCATATTTCCCATACATGAGCGCGTAATGAGGACCGTACGTCTTGTAGAGACTGAAGACGTAGTAATCCGCATCAAATTCCTGCACGTCAACGAGACGGTGGGGTGCATACGCCACGGCATCCACACATAGCCGGGCACCGTGCGCATGAACGAAGTCGGCGATCTCGCGCACCGGGTTGATCGATCCAAGAATGTTCGAGACATGCGTTACACAGACAAGTCTGGTGCGCTCCGACATCAGGGGTTGAAGACCTGCCAGATCAAGGGTCAAAGTCTCCTTGTTGAGCGGCCAGAACTTGATTATGACACCGGCCGATTTCAAGCGATCCCAAGGCCCGATATTCGATTCATGGTCGCTCACGGTTACGATGATTTCGTCGCCGGGACTAAGCTGGCTTTGCATGGCGCGCGCCAGATTTTGCAAAAGAGCCGTCGTCGAATTTCCAAAGATGATTTCTTCGGGCCTCTTCGCGTTGACGAGGTGCATGGCTGCGGTACGCGCCTCATACAATGCTTCCGCAGCCTTCTGCGACACCTCATAGGAGCCACCGATCTGGACGTTGCGCTCGATCAGGAAGCTGTTTATGCGATCGATTGCTCCCCGCAGGATCTGCGAGCCGCCAGCATTGTCGAAAAAGGCCCAGCCTCTTGCCAAACCGGGGAATTGCTTGCGCACGAATTCCATATCGAGCGATGGTTTACCGTTCATCGTGTGTCCTCCACAGACATAGTTCAATGATTGAGTACGGCACGCAGGAAGCTGCGCGTTCTTTCTTCTTGGGGATTGTCGAATATCTGCTGGGGCGTACCCATCTCGACCAGCTTCCCGCCATCCATGAAGATGACGCGGTCGGCCACCTGCTTGGCAAAGCCCATCTCGTGCGTCACGACGATCATCGTGACGCCGGTTCCGGCCAAACGCCGCATGACATCCAGTACCTCCCCCACCATTTCCGGATCGAGAGCCGATGTCGGCTCATCGAACAGGAGAACCTTCGGCTCCATGGCGAGAGCACGCGCGATGGCCACACGTTGCTGCTGCCCGCCGGATAGCTGTCCCGGATACTTCTCCGCCTGTTCGGAAATCCCAACACGGGCCAAGAGGTCTTTTGCCTTCACAGCAGCGTCCGCTTCGCTGAGCCCTCGCACACGCATCGGCGCCAGCATGACGTTTCTGAGCACAGTCATATGCGGGAACAGATTGAAGGACTGGAACACCAATCCGACTTCAGCACGAACTTTCGCAAGGTCCTTGCCGGGACGAACTTTGATCCCATCAACGGTGATGAAGCTGTCAGGCGAGAAAGGCTCCAGATGATTGATGCACCGGATCAAGGTCGACTTTCCGGACCCGGACGGGCCGATAATACAAACGACCTCACCTTCGGCGATGTCGAGATCAATGCCGTGTAGCACGGTATAGGTGCCATAAGCCTTGAACAGCTTTTCGACGCGGATCAAATTCTTGGATCGGTCTGTCATCTGCGTCTCCCTGCACCAAACCGCACTTCGAGACGGGAAACGACGGCAACCATGGGCCAGAGCAACAGGACGTAAATGACCGCCGCGCCAATCAAAGGCGTTGGATTGGCGCTGAGAGCCTGCGCCTGTGTCGCCTGTTTCAATAGATCCGGCATGGCGACCACTGAGGCCAAGGCAGTATCCTTCAGCACATTGATGGAATTATTGGTGAGCGGCGGGATGACGATCCGGATCGCTTGAGGAAGAATAATGTCCGCCATTGTATGCCGGTTCGATAGTCCCAAAGCCGCCGAGGCCTCGAATTGGCCAACGGGTATGGCCTCGATGCCTGCGCGAAAGATCTCCGCCGTGTAAGCCGCGGAAACAAGCGAGAGCGCGGTGACTGCCGACAAGAACGGCGACAACCTTATCCCCACGAATGGCAGAGCGTAGTAGATGACGATGAGAAGGACGAGCAACGGAATGGATCGGAAGACATCCACATAGACACGGATGAGCAGCACGATCGACCGTGGTGCGTAAAGCCTTGCCACAGCAAGGACGAGGCCGCCTACGAGACCCGCGACGATGCTGACAATGCCAATCTGAAGAGTGACGACAAGTCCCCACATCAGTTGCGGAAGGCTCTGAACCAGGACATCGTAATTGAAGAACGTATTGATGAGATTCATGCCGAAAAGGCTCCCTTAGGCCAGCGGATCGAAGACCCGCTGGCGCCTGCGGCGCTATCAAAGTTTTGGCATGTCCATGACCGTCACGGTCGATGTTTTCTCTTCCGCAGGCGCACCGAACCAGGTCTGGTGCAGCTTGGCCAGGGAACCGTCCTTCTTCATTTCGGTGATGACGCCATTCACTTGCTCTACGAGCGGATCGCCCTTGTTGAACATGATGGAGTACTTCTCACCTGTCGGTATACGGGCCACCACCTTCAGTTCCGGCTTGTCCTTGACATAATACAGGAGGGCAGGAATATCGCTGATGTAGCCATCGATGCGGCCCGCGACGAGATCGAGCATGGCGGGAGACAATCCCTCGAACCGCCGGATGTCGGAGAATTTGTATTCGGCTTTGTTCTTCTCTGCCCACATATCGCCAGTCGAGCCGGTATCAACGCCGACAACCTTGTCGGCCATGTCTTTCAAGCCGGTGATGCCAGACTTTGCCGTGACAGTGAGGGACTGGTCACTATCGTAATAGGGCTGAGCGAAGGATACCGATTCAAGGCGCTTCGGGGTAATGGTGATCGAAGAGATCGCCATATTGATGCGGCCCGATTGAACCGCTGAAAACAGTCCATTGAATGGGGTGTTCACAAACTCGACCGACTTGCCGAGTCGCTTCGCAACCTCGTTGACAAGATCGACTTCGAACCCAACCACTTTGTCAGAAGCGTCCTGGAATTCCCACGGCACGTTGCCGATATTTGCGCCCACCGTCAAATCGGCGGCGCGCGCTGCCTGCATGCTCATAAGAGCGATACCCGCGGCCAATGACGCGGTTAAAAATCTCGCTGTCATGCGTTTCATCAGTGTTCCCCTTGTTATTTGATACACGATCACACATTGTGGTCTAACTGGTCGGACCAGTTAGACCACACAAGCATGGACTTTCCGTCTTGGCAAGCTGTGATGTTGAAAATAGATGTTGAGTGATAAAGAGAGGGACGCGCGCAGAATGCTGAACAAAACGCTTTTGCCACAAACAGTGGCGCGCGAAATCCAGAACATGATCCAGACCGGTGTGCTGAAACCCGGCGAGAAAATTCAGTCACAGCGCGAACTGTCAGAACAATTCGGCGTCAGTCGCGCGTCCCTTCGCGAAGCCTTGCTGACCCTTGAAACGCTCGGCATGGTCAAGACAGAGGCAGGACGCGGCACCGTCGTCACCGCGCCAGCAGAGCGCGCCGCTGGACCTGCCGCCAACATGGCGCCGTGGCGCTACTCCCAAAGCTACTCCGCCTTCGATGTCTTCCAGACACGCGCACTTCTTGAGGGCGAAATCGCGAAACTGGCTGCTGGTCGCTTAACGCAGCGCCAACTGGATGAAATGGAGCAGGCAACCGAGACGATGGAGCGGTCTTGGGAGAAACAGGATGTCATCTCCAATGTGGAAGCCGACCTGCAGTTCCACGCGACCATCGTATCCGCCTGCTCGAATGTGATGATGCAGGCGCTGTACCAAACTGTCCGTGAACTGATTACCGAGACCCAACGTCAACCCATTCCCATCACGGATCCAGCGAGAATGAGAAACTCAATCGCCGAGCACCGCCGTGTCATCGAGGCGCTACGTCTCAACGATGGAAACCTGGCGAAGGCAGAAATGGAAACGCACATCCGCAATACAGCCCGATGCGCTGGTCTCGATCCTTAGATGGTTTACCGTAGGTGCCGGCAACGCGCGTGAGAGTTGGCACATCGCGATAGCAAGTGCCGCGATTTAGACAAGCCACAGCATCTCTGACGCCCACACTGGAACGCGACACATCCATTCCCGATATTCCGAGTGCATGAATTTCCCTCGGAACAGGAGCGGAATCCATGAGTTATCCTGATCCCAACAACAGGAGAAAGATCATGGATCACAGCAATCACATCCGCCTCACCGTTGATGAACTGAGACCTTCAGTGCTCGCAGGAGCCACGGTCTACGGAGCAGACGATCACAAGGTCGGGAAGGTTGACCACGTCCATGGTATCGGCACAAACAGCAGCGTCATCATCGATATTGGCGGCTTTCTCGGCATTGGCGCGAAACCGGTCGCAGTTTCGATTTCCGACCTGGACTTCATGCGCGATGAGGACGGTGACGTACACGCGATAACCTCCTGGACAAAGGATCAGCTCAAAGAGATGCCCGAGCATCGCGACTGATATCTTAAAGAGCCAGAGGTCGTTCGCGAGAACTGCCTCTGGCTTTTGATTGCGTATAGGCGCCTGGTCAGGTGCGTGCTGGAGGCAAAAGCGGCGTTGCAGTATTTCTGATTACAGGACGGGTCGATAAGGACATCGTAGACTGGCCTTGAACGCGTCCTGAAGCGCACTGAGCGTTAACGCCTCCAAACCGCGCCGCAGTCTCACTTCAACTGATCGAGCAGAGCGGAAATCTTGTCGGATTCAGGCAGATGCGGCGCATGTTCGAGTTTCGATTTCTGCCGATAGCTCGGGCTCGTGGCATACCAATCGATGAGTGCGGAGGCGACTTCCTGCGCTCTGCCATCGCTCTTGTCGACACCATTTTCCTCGCACCAGGCGTTCAGGAAGCGGTTGACCTCTTCCAGGTCATCTGACGAGAGGGGAACGGTCGAATAGGATGAAGCATGTGTGTTCACGGCGGCACCAACCAGTCATTATATATGTGATAACTTCCGCATAAATTATTTGGTTCCCATAAGTATTTGCGGCAGCTCATGATATTGAGAGAATCACGTTGATTGCTGTAGCAATAATCCAAGGCCGTGCGCTTTTTATGGCATGGAGCAACCGAAAATATATGTGCTCCGTCTTGCCCTTTGATTCCAGCAATTGTCAGGATGACGTCTCCAAGGCACCATTGTTTGAAAACGCTTGTCCAACATCCTGTCTCCTCATATTCAGATCAAAGATCTTGAGCTCAAGGTTTGACCCGGGGATTTCACGATGCAGAATGCCAGACCGACGATCGAAAGCGTGAAAGCTGAAGAAGCAGCTCTCCAGATTCCAACATTTCATTATGACTTTGCCTGGACGCTCGGAAGCTTGATCCGGCAGAAGGCTGCAGAGGGCAATCACCCTGTGGCGATCGAGGTCAGACACGGAAACGATGTGGTCTTTGCAACGCTTCTGCCCGGAGCGACCATCGATAATTTCGGTTGGGCCAGGCGCAAATGTGCCGTCGTGCATCGCTTCCACCGCAGCTCTCTTCGCGTGCGGCTCGAGGCTGAAGCCAAAGGCTATGATTTCAACGCGAAGTTCGGTTTGCCCGTAACCGACTATGTTGCAAGCGGCGGCGGTTTTCCTCTGATCCTGAAAGGTGGCACCCTGGTCGGATCCGTCGCGGTAAGCGGACTTCCGGACATTGAGGATCATGCCATGATCGTGGAGAGCCTTCGCGAATTCCTGAGTGTCTGACGCTGGCCCCACAACTGCGGCCATCGTTTCGCAACAAGCCGATCGAAGAGAAGGTTTTTCTGCATTCTTGCTGCATTGAGGAAAGCCGTTCCTCGTGGGATACTGGTGGTTCGCCTATGTTGCCCGGCGAAATAGGAGCCTCCCATGTTCGCCAAAGCCTTTACCAAAGCTGTTTTTGCTCTTTCCATCTCGCTCGCAACGCTAGCGGCGACCCAGGCTTCTGCGGATGCCACGCTCGACCGCATCAAGGGCCGTGGTAAACTGACGGTCGGCGTCATTCTGTCCGGCGCCCCATTTGGCTACATCGATCCCGCCTCTCAGGAGCAGAAAGGCTACAATGTCGATCTCGCCAAGGCTTTGGCAGCAGATCTCGGCGTCGAACTTGAAACCGTCACCGTCACCCCGCCCAATCGCGTCCAGTTCCTGCAGCAAGGCAAGGTCGATATTCTGATCGCCAATATGCAGTACACGGAAGAGCGCGCGAAGATCCTCGATTATGTGCCGACTCCGTATGATCGCGCCGGCGGCGCGGCTGTGGTTCGCAAGGATAGCGGACTGAAGGATTGGGCCGATTTGAAGGGCAAGCCGGTCTGCATTTCGCAGGGCTCCAACTATGCGCAGCCACTGGCGGAACAATATGGCGCCATCGTCAAGGGCCTGCCAAGTCAGCCGGAATCGCTGCTCGCACTCCAGGGCGGCAACTGCGTTGCAGCTGTGCATGTGGGCGCAACCGTCGGCCTGCTGCTTGTGGATCGCGCCGATGAATGGAAAGATTACGCCATCCCCTTCCCCACTGAACTCATCCCTTCCGACTCCGTGATCTGGCTGCGCAAGGGTGAAAGCGACACGCAGACGGCACTCGACAACAGCGTCAAGAAGCTTCACGCGTCCGGCAAGCTGCTGGAGATGGCCAAGGCAAACCGCCTGCTGAACACCAAGTATCTCGAGGAAGAAAAGACAAAGCTTTCTGCCGCGCAGTAAGCGGAGGCCAGCGGTAGCGCTCCATGCAAGGCATGAACCTGACCAGCCTGTTCGTCGATCTGACGGGCAGGCTGGGCCTCAATTATGAGTTTCTCCTGACCGGCTATGAAGCGCAGATATGGCGCGACGGCTTTTTGACGACTCTCTATCTCGTCGCCGTGACCATTCCGGTCAGCCTGTTCTTCGGAGTGATCTTTGCGGCCTGCCTCACCTCGGGCAGGCCTTGGCTATCCACGCCTGTTCGCGCCTTTGTCGAGCTTACGCGCAACACGCCGACGCTGGTGCAATTGATGTTCAGCTTCCTTGTGCTGAACACCGTTGTGTCCAACATGGTCGGGGGTGCGGTAAACAATCCGCTGTCGCCGTTTTTCTGGGTCGTTGCCGTGGTGGGGTTGCATGTCGCCGCCCTGCATGCGGAAGCGATCCGAGGCGGTATCGAGGCGGTTCCCGCATCGATGATCGAAGCCGCGCGCGGCATGGGTTTCAGCCAGTTCGAAATTCTCCGCTATGTGCAGATCCCGCTTGCGCTCCGCTCCTCACTGCCGGCGATCGTCAATGGCCTGATCAGCCTCGTCAAATCGACCACTGTCGGCAACGCGATCGCGGTCAGCGAAATCACCTACGCCTCCATCATGGTCTGGACGCAGCGCGACAATGTGGTCGAATTGATGATCGTGCTGCTCGCATTCTTCAGCCTGATCAACTTCCTCATTGCCCGCCTCGGCACATGGGTGGAGCGCAAGCTGGCAGTTCCGGGATATGGGCTATGAACGCAATCCCCTCGCGATCCGCAAAGTCCGGCAGCGCCATCCTGCGCAATATTGGCTTCGTTGCCATGCCTCTTCTGGTTGTCATCTGGTCGCTCATCGACCCGACGCTTGGCGCCGAGCTGGTGAAATGGATCCCCTATCTCGCGTCCGGCTTCTGGATGAACATCGTCATCACCCTCTCCGCCGTCACGCTTGGGACGGTGGCCGGTGTCCTTCTCGGCCTCATGCAGCTGGCGCCGCTCTGGCTCGTCCGCTGGCCAGCGGCGATCTATGTGCAGATTTTCCGCAATGCGCCGGCACTCGTGCTGATCTTCGCTACCACCTATATCTTTCCCTTCGAGATCGTCGCCTTCGGGCACTATCTGCCCTTCCCCGACTGGATCAAGGCGGTCATTGGCCTCGGCATCCTGGCTAGCGCCTACATTGCCGAGATCACGCGCGGGGCAGTCCTTTCCATTCCGACAACGCAGTGGGAGGCAACCAAGGGGCTCGGCTTTTCAAGGTTACAGGCGCTGCGCTTCGTCATCCTGCCACAATGCATCAGACGGTCTCTGCCGCCCTGGATGAATGTCGCCTCTTCGATTGCCATGGGCACATCGCTTGCGTCGCTCGTCGGTGTTCACGAGCTCATGCATGCCGCAACTGATGCCAGCACCGCCGTGCGCCGGCTGGATTTCACCGTCATTGCCTATGTCGTGGTCATGGCCGCCTTTTTCACGCTCTGCTACCCGCTCTCCCGACTGACACGCCGCCTCGAGCAGCGTTTCAATGCGGGTTGAAGGATTTCGATCATGACCACATACACCAACACCGCGATCTTGAAACTGGAAGACGTTCATCTCGCATTCGGACAGACCGAGGTTCTGAAAGGCATCGATCTCACCATCAACAAGGGCGATGCCGTCTCGATCATCGGCCCATCCGGTTCAGGAAAGTCGACGCTGCTTCGCTGCATCAACGCACTTGTCACACCACAAAGAGGCCGCATCACGGTGGCAGGCACGCGGGTGGATGAGCTGACCAAGGAAAGCGAACGCATCGCGCTTCGCAAGCGCGTCGGCATCGTTTTCCAGCAGTACAATCTCTTCCCGCATCTGACCGTGCTCGACAACATCGTGCTGGCACCGACCCGCATTTTAGGCGCGGACCGCACAGCGACCGTCAAGCTCGCCCGCGAGTTGCTGGAAAAGGTGCGGCTTTCGGAAAAAGCCGACGCCTATCCAGGCCAGCTGTCGGGCGGCCAGCAGCAGCGTGTGGCGATTGCCAGAGCCCTGGCGATGAAGCCGGAGCTGGTGCTCTTCGACGAGGTAACATCGGCGCTCGATCCGGAAACGGTGGGCGAAGTTTTATGGGTCATCCGCGACCTGATACGCGATGGGATGACCAGCATTCTGGTCACGCATGAGATGCGTTTTGCCGAAGAGATCAGCGATACTGTCATCTTTACGGAAAACGGCCGGGTGGTGGAGCAGGGTTCGCCAAAGCACATTTTCCACGAGTCGCAAAATCCGCGCATCCGTCAATTTGTCGGAGGCCTTTCCGGCAGACGCTCCGTACGCGATGGCGAGGGCATCTAACCATGTCCAGATCCCCCATCACCAAGGCCTTTGCGATCGCGATCAGCAACGCCGATCCCCGTCAAGATGGCACGGTCATGGAAGCGGCGCGGATAGCGATTGTCGATTTTCTCGCCTGCGCGATCGCCGGCGCCAATGACCGGACGACGGATATTCTCGCCAAGGCGGTGGGCGTGGATCTTCCGGGCAATGCGATCCTGATCGGCCGAGCCAAAAAGACCGATCCTCTCACAGCTTCAATCATCAATGGTTATGCTGGACATGTGCTGGATTATGACGATGTTCATTCCAGCGTGCGCGGCCATCCGACAACCGTCATTGTGCCAGCCTTGCTGGCATTTGCAGCAGAGCATCGTATCCGGGCAGACGCCCTTGTTGCGTCTTACATTGTCGGACTGGAGGCAATGGCGAGGATCGGACTGTCCCTTGGCTCCAGGCATTACGAGAATGGCTTCCACGCAACCGCCACACTTGGCCCGATCGGCGTTGCTGCCGCCATCAGCCACCTGATCGGCGCTTCCGTCGAGGAAACGGCAATCGCGCTGGGCCTTGCGGCAACGCAAAGCTCGGGCCTGCGCCTGCAATTCGGTTTCGATGCCAAGCCCTACCATGCCGGTATGGCGGCACGCTCCGGCCTGCTTGCTGCCCGGCTGGCGGCGGCTGGCTTCAGCGGCGCGCCCGATTTTCTCGACAATCCAACAGGCTTCTACTCCGCTTACGGCTTTGGTGCCTCTCGTCCGGAACTGGCGACCGAAAACTGGGGGGCTCCGTGGCAGATCGCCTCACCCGGGCTGACGCTGAAAGCCTACCCCTGCTGCACTGCAAGCCATCCGATCGCCTCCCTTGGCATCGAACTGCATCGTGAGGGTCTTGCCGCAGATCAGGTAGGGGCGATCACCTTTACCTATCCACCCGGCGCGGATGCAGCTCTCGTGGTCACGAAACCGGAAAACGGTATCGAAGCCCGTTTCAGTCCGGAATATGTGTTTGCTGCCGCCCTGCTTGATGGGGCACTGAGACTCGATCACTTCGATGAAAGACCGGTCGAGGATCGCATCATGGCGCTTGCGCTAAAAGCCAGCCGCCGCCACGACAATACCGCTCCACGCATGTCGAGCGATCCGGCCACGCGCTTCGTGCTTCTGGATATCGCGCTGAAGGATGGCACAAAAATCCACCGTCGTTTCGACGGCTTGCCGAGCCTCACCAACCCCGAACAAAAATTCAAGGATGCGACTTCAGGGCGCCCGGCTTTTGCCGATATTCCCGATCTCGTGCGCAGAATGGAAAGCGAGGCCGATCTCGCCTGCCTTCTAACACTGCTCAACCAGACCTCTCTCTGACGAAAGACCTTTGCCATGACTGCCAAGCGACAAATCCACCTCGGCCTGTTTCTCCAGGGCGCGGGCCATCACGTCTCCGGCTGGCGGCACCCGAAAGCGGAAGCGGGGAGCGAGAACTTCGACCTGCTTCGCCGCGTCACGCAAGCCGCCGAACAGGCGAAGTTTGACATGGTGTTTCTGGCGGACGGCTTGACGAGTGGCGTCGACGCCCACCCATCTACGATTGCCCGCTTCGAACCTCTGACGCTGCTAGCGGCACTTGCCCTCGTCACCGACAAGATCGGTCTTGCCGCGACATCCTCCACCACCTACGGCGAACCCTATCACACGGCGCGCGCCTTCTCCTCGATCGACCATCTGAGCCACGGTCGCGCCGCCTGGAATATCGTCACAACCTCCTATGCCCGCACCGCCAACAACTTCTCCAAGTCGCATCCCGAGCATGACGAGCGCTATGCGGTGGCAGAAGAATTCGTCGATGTGGTTCGCGGTCTGTGGGATAGCTGGGATGATGACGCTTTCATCAAGGACAAGCAGAACGGCATCTATGCCGATCCGAACAAGGTGCATGTTCTGGATCACAAGGGCAAATATTACTCGGTCAAAGGACCGCTCAACATTCCGCGCTCACCCCAGGGCCACCCTATCCTGATCCAGGCCGGCTCTTCGGGCCCAGGACAGGATCTTGCCGCCCGAACTGCGGATGTGGTCTTCACCGCGCAGCAAAGCCTTGCGGAGGCTCAAGCATTCTACAAGAGCCTGAAATCACGCGTGGAGAAATTCGGCCGTCCTGCAGATGCCGTTGCCGTCATGCCGGGCTTCCTGCCGGTGATTGGGCGCACGTCGAAAGAAGCGGCGGAGAAACTCGCAGAACTCGACCAGTGGACGGAGCTGAAAAGCGCCATGCCGCTCCTCGAAGAGCGCATCGGTCACAGCCTCGCAGACTACGATCCAGATGGTCCCTTGCCGGATCTGCCCATTTCCGATCAGTTGCGCAGCCGGGCCGAGCTTTTGACCGCACTTGCTAGACGTGAGAACCTGACGATCCGCCAGTTGGCGCTGCGCGTGGCTGCCGGACGCGGCCACCATATCGTGCTCGGCACGCCTGTCGAGGTTGCGGACCGTATGCAGGAATGGTTCGAAACCCGAGCCGCCGACGGCTTCAACGTCATGCCGCCCTTCTTCCCAGAAGGGCTTGAGGACTTCACGCAGCTGGTCGTGCCTATTCTGCAGGAACGCGGGCTGTTTCGCACTGAGTACACTGGCTCGACCCTGCGCGACCATCTCGGGCTCGTCCGTCCAGCCCTTACCTCGGCCTGATCCCTATCGTCCAGACCGCTATCCAACCTGGCGACAATGCTGCCGGTTCTCGTAACCGCCAGCCTTGCATCCTGATGGTCGCAATGCCAGACAGGGATCACGGCTGGTAGGCATAGGACAGGCAGAGGCAGGATCATGGACAGAACGGTTTACTTGAATGGCGCATGGGTTGCGGAAGGTGACGCGAAAGTATCGGTCTTCGATCGTGGCTTTCTGTTTGCCGACGCCATCTATGAGGTGACTGCCATCATTCAAGGCAAGCTCGTCGATTACCCTGGTCATCTTGCCCGCCTGAAACGGTCTGTCGATGCGCTCGGTATTGCCATGCCGGTGGCAGAAGCCGAATTGCTGGAACTGCACAAGGAAATCGCGCGGCGCAACGGCGTCGAAGATGGTCTTATCTATCTGCAGGTGTCCCGCGGCGTTCAGGATCGTGATTTCGTCTTTCCAGAGACGATGCAACCGACCTTCGTGATGTTCACCCAGACCAAGAAGGTGCTGGACAATCCGAAGTGGAAGACGGGTCTTTCGGTCAAGACGGTCCCTGAGGGCCGCTGGTCGGACCGGCAGATCAAGACCGTTCAGCTTCTCTATTCGTCGCTGCGCAAGACGCAGGCCAATCGGGAAGGCTACGACGACGTCCTCTTCGTCGAAAACGGCTACATCACTGAGGCAAGCTCCGCCAATTTCCATATTGTCACGCAGAACGGTACACTCGTTACACGCGATCTATCGAACGCGCTGCTGCATGGCATCACACGCGGCTCCATTCTGCATCTTGCCAGACAGGCCGACCTTGCCGTTGAAGAGCGCGCCTTCACGCCAGAAGAGGCCAAGTCCGCATCCGAGGCCTTCGTGACGTCTGCCACCAGCTTCGTCACGCCGGTGGTCAAAATGGATGGTGACACGATCGGTAACGGCGAAATCGGCCCCATCAGCCGTCGTCTGCTGGATATCTATATCCGCGAGCAGATCGCCACGGGCATTCCGATCGCGAACTGAATTCTGCATCCCACGATCAGGCACTTGCAAGGCTGATCCGCCGGTTGCTCGATTTGCGGTGCTCACTGAAGGCGGCGGTGATCGCACGCAGTGTCTCTCGCGTTTTGGCGTCGGTGAGCGAGGAATGCAGCATGATCGATAGCGAAGGGATCGGCGGCAAGCCGAGCACATGGCCGACCTCGATCATGTCCGGCGTTGCCAACCGGCAGGGAAATGCGGCGACGGCAAGGCCAGCAGAAAGTGCCGCAGTGACGGCGGACGTGCCTCCGATAAAGACTTCCGTCCAGGCGATTGATGCGCCGTCCAGCAGGCGGGTCGCCACTTCGCGCACGGTGCAGCAGGTCGGATGGCTGGCGAGCGGCAGCGGCTCTCCAGACCGATGCTCGAAATCGGCAGAGGCAAACCATCCGAAATGTTCCGGGCCCAGCACCTCCCCGCCCCTGCGGTCATCATCGCTTCGAACGATAATCGCATCGAGCGCACCCGCCTCGTAGGCGTCGAGAAGCGCGCGTGAATTGTCGATCATGACTTCGACCTTGAGGCAGGGGTCGAGCGTCTTCAGCTTGGCCAAGAGGATCGGCATTTCCGGCCCCATGATGTGGGCAGCGATCCCAAGCCGGAAGCGTCGCCGCTCGGCAGTCAATGCAGCCATTGCTCGCTCATGGGCAGCGAGAAACTCCCTTGCTGGTGTCAAGAAGGTTTCGCCTTGCGCCGATAACCGGACTTGCCTTGGTGTGCGTTCGATCAACCGCTTTCCAAGACGATCTTCGAGCCGTTTGAGCTTGACGCTGACCGCACCCTGCGTGGAACCGAGCGCTTCCGCAGCACGTGTGAAGCTCTGATGGTCCGCGATCATCACGAAGGCCCTGACAGCATCGACTTCCAGCATACTAAGTATCCCATTTTGTTATCACTGAAATCCTCTGCCATGCGATTGATGGATGATCAAGACTCCGGCAGGTTGGCTTCGACACAAATCAATTTGCAAGGCCCTCGTGCCCAGTCTTCGCATCCTGCTGGATGCGATGTGCCTTGCATTGTGGAAAAGCAAGGCAGACCATGACAAACTATCCACCATCCAGAAATCGTCTAGCGCTCGTCGCCGTATGTCTGTCCGCATTGATGCTGGGGCTTGAAATCACCAGCATTCCATCGATCTTGCCGACGCTGGAGAAAGTCCTTTCAGCCGACTTTCAGCAACTTCAGTGGATCATGAACGCCTATACGATAGCGATGTGCTCCGTGCTGATGGCGATGGGGACGCTGGGGGACCGGTTTGGACGCAAACGAGTCTTCATGATCGGCATCACAGTCTTTGCCGTCGCCTCGCTGATTTGCGGACTGGCGACCAGCGCGCCCCTGTTGATCGCGGCCCGCTTTCTTCAAGGAACGAGTGCTGCTGCAATGCTTGCGTGCCAGGTCGCGGTTCTATCCCATCAGTTCCAGGATGCAGCCGAGCGCGGCAAAGCCTTTGGTTGGTGGGGTATCATCTTCGGAATAGGCCTGGGTTTTGGCCCGATCGTCGGGGGAGCGCTTATCACACTCACAAGTTGGCACTGGGTTTTTCTGATCCATGTGATGATAGCAGTCACAACCGTCATCTTCGCACGCAAGGGCGTCGAAGAGTCGGTCGATCCACACGCAACACGCCTCGATGTGGCAGGGATGGCAACACTTTCGCTTGCCGTCTTCGGCACCGTCTATCTCATCACGCAGGGCCAGCAGTTCGGACTGGCAAGTCCTGTGGCGTTGACGTTGCTTGCCGTGTGTGGTGCGAGCCTCCTGCTGTTCATAATCATCGAGACACGGGTCGCCCGACCTATGTTCGATTTCCGGGCGTTCCGCGTCCGTCGCTTCTCCGGTGCAATCATAGGATCGAGTGGCATGAATTTCAGCTTTTGGCCCTTCGTCATCTATCTGCCGATCTATCTTCAGGCCGTGCTTGGCTATGATGCGATCGCAGCAGGCATGACGGTACTGGCCTACACGCTTCCAACCATTGTCGTTCCTCCGCTTGCCGAACGGCTGCTGCTCAACCGGGGACCGAGGCTTGTGATCCCACTTGGCCTCCTCATCATCGGTGCGGGCTTCATGCTCTTGATGCTGGTGATCGGCAGTGAACATGCAAGCTGGCTGACTTTGCTGCCGGGTTGCGTCTTGGCTGGCGTCGGACTGGGCCTGACCAATACGCCTGTCACCAACACGGCAACGGCAGCACTGCCGCCGGAACGCAGCGGTATGGCATCGGGCATGGATATGAGCGCCCGCATGATCTCGCTCTCCATCAACATTGCGCTGATGGGGCTTATCTTGTCGAGCAGCGTATCCGGCTACATCCTGCACGCGGTTCCCGATACACTCTCCAACGCCACGCTGCGGATTCTCTCGGATCTGATATCGGCCGGAAACCTCGCCGCCAGCGAAGGCCAAGGCCTGTCGGTCACGTTGGCTCAGGAAGCACTAGCGCACGGAATTTGCAGGGTTACTCTCTACGGCGCGATCTCCGCGTTGATCCTGGCCTTGGCGAGCTTCATAATCTTCGGAAACAGCCGCGCGCGCCTCAAAAGCTAGCAGACCGGTCAGATTCCCGCCGATACTCGATCATCCTGGCACGGCTGGTCACAAGCTCCACATGGTCATCGCCGAGCATGTGGAGGCAGACCCGCTTCGTCCAGGGTCCGTCGTGGAGAGTAAACAGAAAACGCCCGCTGCCCAGACTGGTCAGCGGTCTACAGCGCCGAAGCGGGCCGATGCCCATGACGACCGAACCTGAAACGATGTCGAACTCCGCGCCCTCATCCGAGCGCCAGCGTCCATCGAGTGTTGCCGGAACGTCGACGGTTGGCACGACAGGAAGAAATTGCCGGGTTGCATGACCGACTTCCCCAGTGAGTGCCGAACCATCGAGGCGAAGACGGATCGGTGACGACGCTGAACGGGACGAAACCCATCCATCATCATCTTCATAGAGCGTGTCTTCGGCGTCTAGGAAGCTGCAGGTGCTGCCCTTGATCTCCAGCCACCAGGGGCCGGTCTCGGTGGCGTAGAGCCCATCCGGCAAGGATACCGAAGGTTTAGGCAGCGGTAAGCCCGTTAGTGATGCCATGCTTTCGAGCGCGATCTTGAAGCCGTTGGTGTCCTCACGATTGGAGAGGACGACAAAGCCGGTGCCGTTCTCGGGATCGAGCAGGAAATAGCTCTTGTAGCCGGGATGCGACCCGCCGTGGCCGACGAAACGGCTCGCTCCGAGGTGCGTCCAGCGCAGACCGAGGCCGTATTCGCTCATCCTGCCATGCGCAAGCGGGCGCGGAGCCGATAATTGAGCGAGCAGGCCGGAAAAACCATCCTCTCCCTTCAACAGGCACTGCAGCCATGCCACCAGTGCCTCAGCGCTTCCGGCGAGACTACCCGAAGCAGAGAGATGAAGACCGGCTGCGGACAATTGCCAGCCATTATCGGACTTCCAATAGCCGGGCGCGAGACCGGCAACGGGATCATTCCAGACATCCGGAGCGGCCAGGCCAATTCCCAAGGGCTTAGCGATCCGCTTCTGCACGAAGTCATCGAAGCGCAAGCCCTTTCGCGCCAGTGCGGCCTCGACCAGCCGGTAGCCGGTATTGGAATAGGAGACTTCCGTTCCAGCTGGAAAATTCAGCCGCCTCTGGCGCGCAACATACTCCAACAATGGCTCCGCTCTGGTCTCGCTATAGACCGATAGCCCAAGCAGCGAGAGGCATTCACGCACATCCGGCAAGCCACCGCTCATATCCAGCGCCTGACCGACAGTGACGTCGCGGAGTGGGGACTGCAACTCCGGGAGATGATCGGCAAGCGTATCATCGAGGCCGATCGCATCGGCATTTGTAAGGACCATCGCGCAGAACACATGTTTGGTGAGCGATGCATAGCGGGCGACGGTCTGAGACGAGAACGGGACGAGAGACGAGAGACTTTCAACGCCACCCGCATGGACAAACCGAGTGCCGGAAAGATCGAAGCCGACCACGCAGCCACCCGGCTCATCTTCGCCCCAACGCGAAACCAACTCCCCAGCGGTTTTTGAAGCCGCGTTCCAGTCCATCGTCGTCGTCATGAGTCTCATCCTCATTGTTCCACCAGGCGGCGGAAATCATTCTTGCATTGCATTTGCCCCGCTCTCGGGGATAGAGCAAGAACGCCATGACATCAGTTGGAAGCAATCCTATGACCGATCAAACCGTCCTGCCCGTCTTCGATGGGCATAATGATGTTCTGCTGCGATTGAAACTCGCCGGCTATTCAAACCCGGAAGAGCGTTTCATCGACGGCGACAGCGTCGGCCATATCGATCTTCCCAAGGCTAGGAAAGGCGGATTGGCCGGTGGGCTTTGCGCCGTCTACATCCCCTCGCCTCGCGGAACTGACGCCAATGGCGATTTCCTCGCGCCGACGCAGCAGACAGCGCTTGCCACGACGCTTGCAATGGCGGGTCTGCTGTTTCGCATCGAAGCGCAGTCCAAGGGTGGGCTGAAGGTCTGCCGCAATGTCGCCGATATCCGTGACGCCATGACGCGCGGCGCTTTCGCCTCCGTTTTCCACATCGAAGGTGTCGAAACCTTCGACGCTGACTTGGAAGCGCTCTACGTCCTGCATCAGGCAGGCCTTCGCACGCTCGGTCCGGTCTGGAGCAGGCCCAATATCTTTGCCTATGGCGTTCCCTTCCGCTTTCCCTCTTCGCCGGATATCGGACCGGGGCTGACGGAAGCGGGACGGCGCCTAGTCAAGACCTGCAACGAGCTGAAGGTCATGATCGACCTGTCGCATATGAACGAGCAAGGCTTCTGGGACATTGCCAAGTTGTCCGACGCGCCGCTGGTCGCCTCACACTCCAATGCCCATGCGCTTTGCAACCACAGCCGCAACCTGACCGACCGGCAGCTCGACGCCATTCGCGACACGGGCGGCCTGGTGGGCATTAACTTCGGCGTTCTCTTCCTGCGCCAGGATGGCATCAAGAACCCGGATACGGATATTCGTGAGCTGGTTCGCCACGTCGATTATATCGTCGAGCGTATCGGCATCGACCATGTGGCACTCGGCTCCGACTTTGATGGCACGACAATTCCAGCTGCCATGCGGGATGCGTCCGACTTGCCGCTTCTCATCGAGGAGCTTCGCAAAGCCGGCTACGATCAGGCATCGCTGGAAAAAATCGGCCATGGCAACTGGCTAAGGGTTTTAGAGCGCAGTTGGGGTGCGTGAGCCAGTATTCCCTCATGCATTTTAGACAAACGACATACTGTAGATAATCTCACAAAGGTTATGAATTTTCGTATTTGTGAAACCACAACGAATTACTGTCATAATCCTGTGATTGGCAAACTGCGCCTCGCTTTCGTGGAACATTAAATGACAGAGAAGAACGACGTCACGCCGATTGAAGAGGCCGAAGGCGGCCTGAGCGGTTTTTTCGAACGTTACAAGCCCCATTTGACATCGCTCGCGGTGATCGCCGTCTTCGTCATGATGACGGTCACGATCTATCGCCTCACCTCCGAGGTCCGCTACGATGACATCGTCGTCGCTCTTCTCGACACCAGCTGGAAATCGGCCTTTCTGGCCGTTCTGTTCACGGCGCTCAGTTTCGCGGCGCTGATCTGCTACGACCTCAATGCCATCGAATTCATCGGCAAGCGCCTTAAAAAGCCTTCCGTCATCGCTACGGCCTTCATCGCCTATGCCGTCGGCAATACCGCCGGTTTCGGACCTTTGAGCGGTGGCGCGATCCGTTTCCGCGCCTATACGCGTATGGGACTGACGCCCTCCGACATCGCCCGCGTCATCGCCTTCGTCACGCTCTCCTTCGGCCTCGGCCTCTTGTCCGTCAGCGCGCTCGCAACCTTGATCGTTGCGCCACGCGTCGCCAGCATCATGGGCGTGGATGCGATCTGGCTTCGCGGTGCTGCGGTCATCGTCATCCTCGTTCTGGCGACACTGATCTATGTCGGCCGCAATGGGCGCGTTGTTCAGATCCGTCAGTTGAAACTGCGCCTTCCCGACAGCCGCACTTCCTCGCGCCAGTTCCTTGTGTCCGCGCTCGATATCGCGGCATCGGCTTCGGTACTCTATGTTCTACTGCCCGAAACCAATGTCGGCTGGCCGAGCTTCTTTGCCATCTACGCCACTGCCGTGGGTCTCGGCGTTCTCAGCCACGTACCGGCAGGTCTCGGCGTCTTCGAAGCGGTGATGGTCGCGGGTCTCGGCAATGCCATCAGCCTCGATCAGCTTCTCGGCGGTCTTGTTCTTTACCGCGTCATCTATCACGTCCTGCCGCTTCTCTTCGCCATCATCCTGATGCTGATCACCGAGATGAAGCAGTTCGCCGCGAAGCCGGTGATGGCCGATATCGGTAATCTGGCCGGACGCCTGGCGCCGTCACTTCTTTCGGCCTTTGCCCTCATCCTCGGCGCAATGCTGATCTTCTCCTCCGTGACGCCAACGCCGAACAGCAACCTGGATTTCCTGTCCAACTTCGTGCCGCTTCCCATCATCGAAGCTGCGCACTTTCTTTCCAGTATCCTGGGTCTCGGTCTCGTCGTCGCATCGCGCGGCTTGAGCCAGCGGCTGGATGGCGCATGGTGGGTGGCGCTGGTGGCAGCATCCGGGGGCCTGTTCCTCTCGCTGATCAAGGCCATCGCCATTTTCGAGGCGATCTTCCTCGGCATCTTCATCGTGGCGCTGTTCTTTAACATGCGCGCCTTTACCCGCCACGCCTCGCTTCTGCGGCAGGCGCTTGGCCCCACCTGGATCGCCGCCATGGCGGTGATCGTCGCCGGTGCGGCCACCATTCTTCTGTTCGTCTATCGCGACACGGATTACAGCCAGACGCTGTGGTGGCAGTTCGAATTTTCCGAGGAAGCGCCACGAGGCCTTCGTGCGGTCCTCGGTCTGGTGCTCGCTTCTTCCACCATCGCCATCTTCAGCCTTTTGCGACCCGTGACCTACCGGCCGGAAGAGATCAAACCTGACGACATCGAGAAGGCCACCGAAATCGTCGCCAAGCAGGACGTGGCCGACGCCAATCTCGTGCGTATGGGCGATAAGCACATCATGTTCTCGGAAAAGGGCAATGCCTTCATCATGTATGGCATTCGTGGCCGCTCTTGGATCGCACTCGCCGATCCTGTCGGGGACGAAAGCGAATTTTCCGATCTGATCTGGCAGTTCGTCGAAACCGTGCGTGCCAATGGTGGACGAGCCGTCTTCTACCAGATATCTTCCGCGTCGCTGCCCTATTGCACAGATGCCGGCTTGCGCGCCTTCAAGCTTGGCGAACTCGCCATGATCGACCTCAAGCGCTTCGAACTGAAGGGCGGCAAGCTCGCCAATCTGCGCCAGTCGCTGAGCCGTGGCGCGCGTGACGGCCTGACCTTTTCGGTTGTCGACACACAGGATGTGCCGGCCATCTATGACGAGTTGAAGAGCGTCTCTGATTCCTGGCTGGAGCACCACAACACCCGCGAGAAGACCTTCTCGCTCGGCTCCTTCGAGCGCGACTACATCCTCTCTCAACCGGTCGCGGTACTGCATAAGGATGGCAAGATCACCGCCTTCGCCAATCTGCTGATGACCGACACCAAGAACGAAGTCACGGTGGACCTGATGCGCTTTGCGCCGGATGCGCCGCGCGGTTCCATGGACTTTCTTTTCGTCAGCATCATCGAGCACATGCGTGAACAGGGCTATGCCCAGTTCAACCTCGGCATGGCGCCGCTGTCCGGCATGTCGAAGCGCGATGCCGCACCGGTCTGGGACCGTATCGGCGGCACCTTGTTCGAGCATGGCGAGCGCTTTTACAATTTCAAAGGCCTGCGCGCCTTCAAGTCTAAATTTCATCCCAAATGGGAGCCACGGTATGTTGCCGTCTCGAACGGCACGAGCGCCGCTCTGGCATTGATGGACGCAACGGTTCTCATCAGCGGCGGCGTGAGAGGAGTGATCGGTAAATGAGATTTTTGAAACGCCTCACAGGCGCATTGCTTACGGCAGCGGTTTTGCTGCCCTCACACGCGCCAGCGCAGGACGCTCAAAAATACGAGACCGGCATGATCCCGGCCAATCACATTCTCCTGCCCGATGGCGACATCACCTCCACGGTCTTCCTGGTGTCGGATGGCAATGGCTGGGATGAAAGCGAGCAGAAGGAAGCAGACGCTCTCCTCGAAAAGGGTGCTGCCGTCGTCGGCATCGATTTTCCTGCCTATATAAAGTCGCTTGAGACCGACCCGGATGATTGCGTCTACATGATTTCCGACATCGAGCAACTCGCGCAGGAAATCCAGCGCAAGGCCGGCGTCTCGAATTACAGCCTTCCAATCATCGCTGGCACAGGCGATGGCGGCGCGCTTGTCCTGGCGATGATCGCCCAGAGCCCGGCGGCAACCATTGGCGAGGCCGTCGCAGTTGATCCGGTGGCGAGCATTCCTTTGAAGAAGGTGCTCTGCACGCCTGCAACGAAAGACAAGGACGGCGATCGCACGATCTACGGCCTGACCGACGGTGCGCTTCCCGCGCCGGTTACCGTTCTCTTCACGCCCAAGGCCGATCCGAAGGGCCGCGCCCATGTGGATGCACTTTTGAAAGATCATTCGGACATCGACGTGAAGGATGTCACCGACGACGCGACGACGGCGCTGACCCAGGTTCTTCAGGACCGGATCGATGCCGCCGCAAATTCCGACAGCCCGCTTGGCCTGCCGCTCACCATTCTCGAAACCAAGCCGACCATGGACACGATGGCAATCATCTATTCGGGTGATGGCGGCTGGCGCGATCTCGACAAGGATGTCGGCGGCTTCCTGCAACAGGACGGCATACCAACCGTCGGCGTCGATTCCCTGCGCTATTTCTGGTCTGAGAAGAAGCCGCAGGATGTGGCCAACGATCTCGCGCGCATCATCGATACCTACCGTAAGGAATGGAAGGTCAACAATGTCCTGCTGGTCGGCTATTCCTTCGGTGCCGACGTTCTGCCAGCAGCTTACAATGCCCTGCCTGAGAAGGATAAGTCTCGTGTGGTGCAGATGAGCCTGCTATCGCTATCGCACGAAATCTCCTATGAGATTTCGGTTGGCGGCTGGCTGGGTGTTTCCTCGGATGGCGCGGAAGATCCCGTCAACGATCTTGCCAAGATCAACCCCAAGATCGTCCAGTGCGTCTATGGGACGGATGACGATGAAAGCGCCTGCCCTGCGCTGAAAGACAAGGGGATGGAGCTCGTCGGGATCGAAGGCGGCCACCATTTCGATGAAGACTATGAGGCGCTGACGCGCAAGATCATTGCTTCGCTGAAGCAGCGACTGCAAAAATAACGCCGCTCCAGTCGCTGTCGACATCTTGAATACAGCCGGCAGGCTTTGTACTGATTCTGACAGCGTGTCGTGCAAACGGGTCGAACGACCTGTGTCAGCGACGTTGCTAAAGAACAATGGCCCGAAACGTGGCGCATATCGGAGATATTGCGACACGCTGTGGGTACGGCAACCAAAGTGTGTGTACATGCAATTTCCCAACAAGCCCGATGCCATTTCCGATACCGAACGACAGGAGCGGCTTCAGCGCTTACGAGTGAAAATGCGCGAGCATGGCTTCAGCGCCGTCCTTCTCGGCTCGACTGAAAGCCTGCGCTATTTTACCGGGCTGGTATGGCACCAGAGCGAGCGCCTGCTTGGTGCCGTCATCACCTCGGGTGCTCTCCATTACATCGTGCCGGGCTTCGAAAAGAGCCGCGTCGACACACTTCCGCATCTGGAGGGCGAGGTTCACATCTGGCAGGAAGAAGAAAGCCCTGCGGCACGCGTCGCAAGCCTTGCCGGTCCATCCGGCCTGATCGCGCTGGATGATGCACTCCCGCTTTTCATCTATCACAGCCTTGCCGCCAAGGTCGGGCCCGATCGTCTCGTCGACGGAGGCCCAGTGATCCGCGGCCTCCGGCTTCTCAAGTCCAGTGCCGAAATTGCCATTATTCACTACGCGATGAACCTGACGCTGGAAGTGCACAAGCGCGCTCATGCCATGATGAAGCCAGGCGTGGTCGCATCCGATGTCGTCCGCTTCATCGACGAGCAGCACCGTGCGCTTGGCGGTGAGGGCGGCTCTTCCTTTTGCATCGTCTCCTTTGGTGAGGCGACATCGCTGCCTCATGGCGCCGACGGAGAACAAACCTTACAGGCGGGCGACGTCATTCTGGTCGATACAGGAACGCGGATCGACGGTTATCATTCCGACCTGACCCGCACCTACGTGATGGACGAGCCAAGCGCTGATTTCGCTCGCGCCTGGGCCATTGAACGGGAAGCACAGCAGGCAGTTTTCGATGCCGCGCAGCTTGGCGCACCTTGTGAAGATCTCGATACGGCAGCCCGTGCCGTGATGGCACGGCATGGACTTGGGCCGGATTACGCCCTTCCCGGACTACCACATAGGGCGGGCCATGGTCTTGGACTGGAGATCCATGAAGGCCCGTATATCGTGCGCGGGAACACGCAGCCGCTTGTCGCCGGCATGTGTTTCTCCAACGAACCCATGCTGGTTTATCCGCAAAAGTTCGGCATCCGTCTTGAGGATCATATCTATATGGCTGCGGACGGCCCGCACTGGTTCACCCAGCCAGCCCACTCGCCCGTCCAGCCATTCGGTTAAATTCGGACGTCCAGGCTCTCCTCCACTTATGTTAGCCCTTGCGTAAGATTCATATATTTTCTATCCCAAGAGAGCTTGAGGAGAAATCGATGTCCGTTGCCGAAAAAAGAAAAACAAAAACGCCTATCCTGGCCGACCGCATCGCTGAGTTCGTCAAAAAGATCAAAACAACGCGCAAGGACGATGGCACCTTCGATACGAAAGCGATCGGACGTCTTTGGGACGACGAGGTCCGTTTTCACTTCGAGAACGGCAGAACCGCGAAAACCCTTGAGCTCTACATCGTCAAGTACCGCTATGCGCTGAAAGACGCGTTCGGACCAAAAACAACACCGCTTGCCATCTGCAACATGAAGAAGCTGCGCGAGCGCCTCGACACCTACATTGCGCGCGGCGATTACCCGCAAAGCGGGGTCGCGATGTCGATTGTAGAGAAGATCGAAAGGGCGGAGCACAACACGGCCGGACGAAAGCCGCGCTTCCTGCTGCGCGTTTCGGACTTCATTTCCGCCATCAATGGGGTCAGCACCAAGGAAGAGATGCAGGCGCTGTGGGACCGGGAAATGGACGCCATGACCGGCAGAACGCAGGCAACGATCATTTCCTACATTACCAAATATCGCAACGCCATCCGCGAAGCATTTGGCGAGCAGCACCCCATGCTCCGCATCGCCGCTGGCACGCCGCAGCTTTACGACGAGGCCCGCAAGGCCAAGATGGCGAAGATTGCGCTCAAGCACGGCTCACTCATCACCTTCGAACATTATTCCGAGGTGATGCGGCGATGCCGGCGCTTCCTTCACTCTGAGGACCCGTTGACGATCGGCATCGGCCTGATCGGAACCACCGGGCGACGCCCCTTCGAAGTCTTCACCCAGGCCGAGTTCACGCCAGCGCCTTATGGCAATGGCGTCTCCAAATGGAGCGTGATGTTCAACGGCCAGGCGAAGACGAAACAGGGCGAAGGGACCAAATACGGCATCACCTATGAAATTCCGGTGCTGGAGCAGGCAAAGATCGTGCTTGATGCCTATCGGCGTTTGAGAGACAGCAGCGACGGCAAACTATGGCTCGGGATGAATGTGGACGACTTCTCATCGGATGCAAGGTTGCCGCTGCGCGATGCGATGATGGCGAAATTCGAGGACATCTGGCCGAAGGAAGAGCCGCCAAAGCCCTATGGCCTGCGCCACCTCTACGCCGAGATCGCCTATCGTAACTTCGCGCCCGCCAACGTGACGAAGAACAGCTATTTCGCCGCCATCCTCGGCCATAACAACAACGATCTTGAAACATCGCTGTCCTACATGACCTATGCTTTTCCAGAGGACGAGCAGGAATCGCGGGCCCGTGCAGAGCGCGTAGCAGATCGCACCATCCGCCAGATGATCACCGTCAATCAGATTCCAGGCATTGCGGGCGAATAGACCATCAGGTTCTTCTATAGCGTCGCGCCAGATACATCTCCACAACAGCGCGTGTTAGAAATGATGCCAGGCCAACAATGATCGCAACCACCCGAATGCGAAACTCGTCGGCCTCGACTTCCGCGTGGCGTGTGTCCAGCAGGGTGTGCTCTGTAACCGTGATCTCGCCGATGATCTCTCGGATCCGATCCATCGTCCCGACAGCCATATAGCCGATCTCATTCTGTCGGGCGGCATCCGCACCGACATCGTCGTAGAGCGATATCGATTGCTTCAGCTCTTCGAGCTTCTTCTCGATCAGTTGGTCCAGCGTTTTGACCCGCACTACCTGGCCGGAATTGTCCGAAATCCGGGTCATCAACTCGTTCTGAAGCAAGTGAAGGCGCTCCATCGCCTTTTCATAAGGGGCGAGATAGCGCTTGTCGCCACTGACGAGGTAGCCTCTCTGCCCGGTTTCGGCATCGTCAAGCGCGATCAAAACATCCTTGGTCGTGTCGATTGCCTCATAGGTATGCACCACCATGTCATAGTGGTCGCTCAACAGATCGTGGGTCCAGCTTGTGGCAAGAATGCCGGCAGCGACGACGACGCCAACGGGGATCGACCGCAACAAAGTCGGGAAAGTCAGATATTTCTGACGCAACGACGTCCAAGACCAGTCAAACATGTTCACGGCCGCCCAAGCAATCACAATTCAAGGTCTCACATCCCGCTGATGCCACGCTGTCGACGAATGGCAGAGTATTATGCCAGTTGGTTCAACGCGACAACAATTGCGAAGTTCAAGACGGCGTCTTATGAATTTGACGCAAGCCCGTTAGGACGAGCGAATTTCAAGAACCTTGACACGGCAGAGCTTTTCTCTTTTAGCTTCATGCATTCCGAGGGGAGCATCGAACGATGCTGAGATGGCGGTGAGCCGGACCCTTGAACCTGATCCGGTTAATACCGGCGTAGGAACGGAACGGTCGCCGTCAGGCAGAGCTTTCTCTTCCATGCGCCATGCTTATCCGGATTCGCAAATGGCGTGTCTGGAGATCAATGGCCCATGGTAAGCTTTCCCACCGCGAATAAAGCAGCAGAACTTTTGGGCCTCGTGCGCGAGCGGCGACCGCGTGTCCACTGCCTGATGAATACGGTGGTGCAGAAATTCACTGCCGACGGCATTACCGCAATCGGCGGCATCCCTTCGATGACATCGTCCGAAGAGGAAATCGAAAGCTTCGTGACAAAGACCGATGCGCTGACCATCAATCTTGGAACGCTGGACGAAGCGCGCCGCAAGGTCATCCGCATTGCCGTCACGATCGCCAATCACCAGGGGAAGCCTTGGATCGTCGATCCGGTGCATTGCGACTACTCCCCTTCGCGGCTGGATTTCGCCCATGAATTGAGCCGCCTGCACCCCTCGATCGTGCGCGGGAACGCAGCAGAAATGGCGGTGATCGGGGACGTCGGTGGCGCATTGCGCATTCAGACGGGAGCCGTCGATCGCTTGAGGGACGCCGACCGCAAGGTTCGGATCGTCAACGGTGACGCCTTGATGGCGAAAGTGACAGGAACCGGCTGCCTTTCCGGCGGCGTCATCGCCGCCTTCATGGCTGTCGAGCCGGATGTGATGCTGGCAGCAGCATCGGCGCTGGCCGTCACCGGCGTTTCGGCAGAGATCGCCGCCAGACATGCCAGCGGACCGGGCTCCTTCGAGGCCGCCTTTCTGGACGCGCTCTTCAATCTGAAGAGCGAAGACATTCTCTCCCATGCGAGGATCGAACATGACGAAGATTGATTACCGGCTGAATGCCATTGTCGATGCCTCTCTGACAGATGTCGCGACACTTCCCCAGCTTGCAGCTCTGGCAGCGCATAACGGTGCGACGATCATCCAGTATCGCGACAAGACCGCCTCCACGCGCCAGATGATCGAACAGACAAGAGCCATGGTCGCTGCGCTAAAAGACACGGGCGTGCCGCTGGTGATCAACGACCGGCTGGATGTCGCCATGGCGACCGGCGCAGATGGCGTACATCTCGGGGCAGACGATATGGATGCCGACACGGCAAGACGGCTTCTCGGCCCGGATGCGATCATCGGGTTGACGGTGAAATCAATGGATGACGCACGGCGCGTGGCGCAAGCGCCCGCCGATTATGCCTGCATTGGCGGCGTGTTCGAGACCAAGTCCAAGGTCAATCCGGATACGCCTGTCGGGCTTGCGGGGCTGAAGCAACTCAGGACATATCTGCGTAACGAGCGCCCGGACCTGCCCGTTGGTGCTATCGCCGGTATCACGCTGGAGCGCGTTCCAGACGTGATCACGGCCGGTGCCGATGGGGTAGCGGTAATTTCCGCTCTGTTTCGCGCAGGCGATATCGCAGCGACGGCTAAGGCGTTTCGCAGTGCTGTGGATGACGCGATGGGAGTACGCCCATGACCGCGATTGCTTTGACCATTGCTGGCTCCGATAGCGGCGGCGGGGCCGGTATCCAGGCCGATCTCAAGACATTCTCCGCGCTTGGCGTCTATGGTGCGAGCGTCATTACCGCCATCACCGCACAGAACACAAAGGGCGTGACCGCAGTTGAAGATGTCTCGGCGGCAATCATTGCTGCGCAGATGGATGCGGTGTTTTCCGACCTCGATATCAAGGCGATCAAGATCGGCATGGTCTCGCGCACCGACACGATACGAACGATTGCCGAGAGACTGCGCGGCCAGCCCCAACCGGTCGTCCTTGACCCGGTGATGGTGGCGACCTCAGGCGACAGGCTGCTTCAAGAAGAGGCAATCGAAACTCTTCGAAGCGAATTGCTGCCGCAGGCAATGCTCGCCACGCCGAACCTACCCGAAGCGGCGTTGCTGACGGGAACTGGCATCGCCACGGAGCGTGCCGCGATGCTGAAACAGGCGGAGATGATCTTGGCGCTCGGTGCGAGGGCTGTGCTGATCAAGGGCGGCCACGGCACCGGATCAGAGAGCGTCGATCTTCTTGTGGACGGCGAGAGGCCCCAAGAATTTTCCATGCCGCGCATCGACACGAAGAACGACCATGGCACCGGCTGCACGCTTGCGGCGGCAATCGCCGCCCATCTGGCGCTTGGCCTGCCGCTGACGGATGCCGTCGGCCTTTCCAAAGATTATCTCCAGGGTGCACTGGCCGCGGGCCGCGACCTGAAGGTTGGTCATGGCCACGGGCCGGTCCATCATTTTTACCGCTGGTGGGCGCCCTGACCGACCTGCCCGATCAAGATTTGCGCTCCGTCGCCCGAGGCTTGGGGGCGGCGAGCGCATTGCGGATGGCGAAGCTCGAATGGATGCGCGACACGCCCGGCAGCTTGGAGAGAATGTCTTTGTGCACCCGCTCGAAGTCGCCCGCCGTTTCCACCTCGACGCGGAGAAAATAATCCGAGCCTCCGGTCATGAGATAGCATTCTCGTACCTCCGGATAACGCCGCACGACATTTTCGAAGCGATTGAGAAAATCCTCCGTCTGCCGGTCAAGCGTGATCTGGACGATAACCGAGATCATCTCGCCGCCTGCGGCGCTTCCGGTGATCGCCGTGTAGCCGCGAATAACGCCTTCCCGCTCCAGAATATCCACGCGCCGCAGACAGGCGGAAGGCGAAAGCCCGACTTCAGCAGCAAGCTTGGCATTGCTGATGCGGGCATTCAGCCGCAGCAGCCGGATGATATGGCGATCAGTCGCGTCGAGCGAAGACATGAGTTCATTCCGAATGATCGCATAAAATTGCGATAGTGACGATATTATCGAATAATATTCGACTGAGACTGCTTAAATTCAAGGATCATTGCAATACCTTGTTGTGATAAAAACAAAGGGAACGACAATGGACATGACCATCCAGCAGCAGAAAGCTCAAGGTGGCGCAAGCGGCTATTTGAGCATCGATCTTGCAGCCCTTCGCGACAACTATCTCATGCTCGCCGCCAAGGCACCGCAGGCGGTAACGAGCGCCGTGGTAAAGGCAGATGCCTATGGTCTTGGTGCCGATATTGTCGCTCCCGTGCTTTACGATGCGGGATGCCGGCACTTCTTCGTCGCTCATATCGATGAGGCGCTGGCTCTTCGCCTGCACATCGCTCCCGATGCGAAAATCTTCGTTCTCAACGGTCTCCAGCCCGGCAACGAAACCTCCTGCTCAGCGCTGAACATCGTTCCGGTTCTCAACTCGCTGGAGCAGATTGCCCAATGGTCGGCGCAAGCATCCGTTCTCGGCAAGACTCTGCCTGCCGCACTGCAAATCGACACCGGCATGTCGCGGCTCGGCTTGGCGCCCTACGAGGTGGAAGCGCTGCTGGCGGCACCGGCTATGCTCAAAGGCATCGATCTTGCCTGCATCATGAGCCATCTCGCCTGTGCCGACGAGCCTGACCATCAGGCCAATGCGCTACAGCTTACCGTCATGCACAAGACCACCGAGCAATTTCCGGGCGTGCCGGTCTGCTTTGCCAATTCCGGCGGCATCTTTCTCGGCACGGATTATCACAATGCGCTGATGCGGCCGGGCATAGCACTTTATGGTGGAACGCCTTCGGCTGCCGTTCCCAATCCGATGAAGCCGGTCGTCAGCCTGAGCGTTGCCGTGGTTCAGACCCGTACAGTGCCTGCTGAAAGCTTCGTCGGCTATGGCGCCTCGCTGCGCACCACCGCAGAAACCCGTCTGGCAACGATTGCCGCGGGCTACGCGGATGGCCTGCCGCGCTCTCTGAGCAGCCGAGGTGCCGCTTATTTCAACGGCGTTCGGCTTCCCATTGCCGGGCGCGTGTCGATGGACAGCATCACGCTCGACATTTCCGCCCTGCCCGAAGGCACACTGACCCATGGCAGCCTCGTCGAAATCATCGGTCCGAACCAGACGCTCGAGGCGATTGCCGAGGATGCGGGCACGATCGCCTATGAGATCCTGACGCGGCTCGGCCAGCGCTATCGCCGCGCCTACCTCTATCCGGAAAAGCAGGCCGCCGCCTCTTCCACCATCGCTCGAAACCTGTGAGGCCAGCATGAACATCACCATTCTTGGAGCCGGCGTCATTGGCGTTACCTCAGCCTGGTATCTGGCCAAGGCCGGACATTCCGTCACCGTCATCGACCGCCAGCCCGCAGCGGCGCTGGAAACAAGCTTTGCCAATGCCGGTGAAGTCTCGCCGGGCTATTCTTCTCCCTGGGCCGCACCCGGCATTCCGATGAAGGCGCTGAAGTGGCTCTTCATGGAGCACGCGCCGCTGATCATTCGCCCCACCGCCGACCCCGCTGCGTGGCGCTGGATGATCCAGATGCTGAGCAACTGCACGGCCGCGCGCTACAACGTCAATAAGAGCCGCATGGTGCGCGTGGCCGAATATAGCCGCGACTGCCTGATGGCGCTTCGTGACGAGACCGGCATTCAGTATGATCAACGCATGCAGGGTACGCTGGAAGTCTTCCGCACCCAGAAGCAGTTCGACGGCATCGGCAAGGACGTGGAGGTTCTCAAAGCCGGTGGCGTGCCTTACGAAATCCTCGATCGTGACGCCTGCGTTGTAGCAGAACCGGGTCTTTCCTCCTCTCGTGAGAAAATCGTCGGTGGCCTTCGCCTACCGGGCGATGAGACGGGCGATTGCTTCATGTTCACCTCGGAGCTTGCGAAACTGGCCGAGCAGGCAGGGGTTAAATTCATCTACGACACCGGCATCATGCGCCCTATCGTTGAAGACAGCCGCGTCAAGGCCGTCGAGACGAGCAAGGGCCTGGTCGAAGCGGATGTCTTTATCGGCGCACTCGGCAGTTACACGCCGCATTTCCTCAAGCATCTCGGTCTTGACCTGCCGGTTTACCCGGTCAAGGGCTACTCGATCACTGTGCCGATCGTAGACGCGGCCAAGGCACCGATCTCCACCGTGATGGATGAAGCGCATAAGGTGGCGATTACCCGCCTCGGCGACCGCATCCGCGTGGGCGGCATGGCGGAAATTGCCGGCTTCAACAAGGATCTACCCGCCAAGCGTCAGGCGACCTTGAGGCATTCGGTGGAAGACCTGTTCGGTGGTGCGGGTGATCAATCCCAGGCGAAATTCTGGTGCGGCCTGCGCCCGATGACGCCGGATGGCACACCGGTGATCGGTGCAACACGCTACGCCAACCTCTACCTGAACACCGGCCACGGGACGCTTGGCTGGACCATGGCCTGCGGCTCGGCGCGTGTCCTGGCGGATCTGGTTTCTGGCAACAAGCCGGAGATCGAAACCGCCGACCTCGCAATCAGCCGCTACGCGGCATAATGTGACTGCCGCGCGGCACTTGTACGCACGGCTGTCGTTACAGCGCCAGCGCTTCCTTCAGCGCCAGACCTTCCTTCACGCGAAGGTCGAGATCAGCCTCGATGTGATCGATGTGATGCATCATCAGGTGATTGGCCTTTTCGACATCGCGGGCCTCCAGCGCATCGAGAATGGCGGAATGATCGCCGTGGCCGCAGCTTGAAATGCCGGATCGGCCATAAAGCGCGATAACGAGGGAAGAGCGGGCGACGAGCTCGCCCATGAATTTTTCCAGAATAGCGTTGCCCGCAAGCGATGCCAGCAGCAGATGAAAATCGCCGGAGGCCTTGATCTCCGCTCTGCGAGCAGAAGGCCCACGCTCATGCTGGTGTCGCGTCTCCTCTTTGAGATGCGCGCGCAAGCTGGCAATGCCTTCCGGCGTGATCCGTTCAACCGCGGCGGCAACGATGCCCTTTTCTATCAGGCGACGAGAGGCAAAGACCTGGCGTGCTTCATCTGGCGATGGATTGGAGACAAAGGCCCCTCTGTTTCGTTCCGCCTTGACCAGTCCTTCGAAGGCCAGCATCTGCAAGGCGGCCCGCACAACGGTGCGGCTGACATCGAAAAGGGCGCCGACCTCCGCTTCGGAAAGTTTTGTACCGGGCGTCAGGCGTCTATCGGCAATCGCATCCCGCAAGGTATCGCGGATCGCCTGCGCGCGATCCTCTGGCGCGTTGTCCATATCGGGTTCGAGTTGCGACAGTGCCATTGCTTTTTCCAGATTTTCTTTCTTACTATCGCGAAAGCTGCGGACTGCAAACATCTAACCGCGCTTCGTCTTCGATAAAATTGCATACAATGTCGCGCCCTATTGAAAACAATAGCTGCTTTTTTGTGCATGCAAAGCGACGGCGCTGAACAAAGCTGCGCCACCCAAAATAAAAACGTTTTCCTTTCAATCGCTTAAGCGAAGCTCCCCGAAACTGGCACGGCATATGCAAGTTCGTCTGCAACAAGCAGGGGAAAATGCATGAGCAAAGCTGCCGAGATAGACATCGCCTCCGTTACCAAAGTCTATGGAAGCACAACCGCCGTTCACGCCATCAGTCTGAAAATCCCGGCTGGCAGCTACTGCTGCCTGCTGGGTCCTTCCGGCTGCGGCAAGACCTCGACGCTGCGCATGATTGCGGGACACGAAACCATCTCCAGCGGCGACGTGCGGTTGGGCAATACGGTCGTCACCGACCTGCCGCCGGCCCGTCGCGGCACGGCGATGATGTTTCAGTCCTACGCCCTCTTCCCCCATCTCGATCTGATCGACAACGTCGCCTTCAGCCTGAAGATGAAGGGTGTGGAGAAAGAAGCGCGCCGTGCCAAAGCGTTGGAGATGCTGAAGCTGATGCAGCTTGAGCCCTACGCGACCCGCCGTCCCGCACAGCTGTCCGGTGGCCAGCAGCAGCGCGTTGCCCTTGCCCGCGCGCTCATCACCGACCCCGAAGCGCTGCTTTTGGACGAGCCGCTCTCGGCGCTCGACCCATTCCTCAAGATCCGTATGCGCGCCGAACTGAAGAAGCTCCAGACGTCGCTCGGCATCACCTTCGTCCACGTGACCCACAGCCAGGAAGAGGCTATGGCGCTGGCCGATATCATTGTTGTCATGAATGACGGTCGCATCGAGCAGGCAGCGGCTCCGCGTGAGGTGTTCGAGCGCCCTGCGACAGCCTTCGTCGCCCGCTTCATGGGCGATCACAATGTCATTTCCGGGCGGCTGAAATCCGTCGATGGCGATGTCGTGACGCTGGAAGTGGCAGGTGGCGGCACCTTCAAGGCCAGTGGCAAGGTCCCGCCCGACGAAAACGTCGATATTGCCGTGCGCACGGACCGCGTGCGGATCGGCGAAGGGGAAGAAGGCCTTGGTTTTACTGGCATCGTCTCCAACGTCGAATATCGCGGCGCCAGCGTGAAGCTCGTTGTCACGGGTGCCGGCATCGACGAATTCAACGTGATTTTGACCGATGCGGTCTTCTTCGAAAATCCGATCAAGGTTGGCGATGCCATACCTCTTTCCTGGAATGCGGCCGATGCCATCGTGCTCGGACGGGTAGAGCAATGACCTCAACAAAAACAGCCAGAGGAGAACTTTAAAATGACCGACACGACCAAGACGAAAAAGGGTCTGACCCGACGCGGTCTCCTGAAGGCGGGCGCTGCCGCCACGGGTGCTGCCGTCGGCTCCGGCCTGATCACCGGCTTCCCCACCATTTGGGCGCAAAACCCGATTACGCTTCGCCAGTTCGGCACGGGCGTTTCCAACATCAATGCGATTGCCGAAAAGTGCAAGGCAGACCTCGGCATCACGCTTGAAATGACGGCAACGGATTCCGACGCGGCTGCACAGCGCGCCGTAACCCAGCCGAACTCCTACGACATCGCGGACATCGAATACTGGATCCTGAAAAAGGTCTATCCGGCCGGCGTGATCCAGCCGATGGAAATCAAGAAGCTGAAATATTACGACAAGATCGTGCCGCTGTTCAAAACCGGCAAGCTGAAGCCGGACAGCGTGATCGCGCAGGGTACCGCGCCTCATACGGTCGGCTATGTGGAAAAGCCTGGCGACAAGACGTTTGCAAAGGGTGAAACGGACTATTTCACCATGGTTCCGACCATCTACAATGCCGACACGCTCGGCATCCGTCCTGATCTTGTCGGCCGTGAGATCACCACCTGGGCCGATATCATGGACCCGAAGTTCAAGGGCAAAACCTCCATCCTGAACATTCCGTCCATCGGCATCATGGATGCGGCAATGATCATGGAAGCCATGGGCAACATCAAGTATGCCGACAAGGGCAACATGACCAAGGCGGAAATCGACAAGACCATCGACTTCCTCATCAAGGCCAAGAAGGACGGCCAGTTCCGCGCCTTCTGGAAGAGCTTCGACGAGAGCGTCAACCTCATGGCCTCCGGCGAAGTCGTCATCCAGTCCATGTGGTCACCGGCGGTTGCCGCCGTTCGCTCCAAGGGCATCGCTTGCAAATATCAGCCGCTGAAGGAAGGCTATCGCTCTTGGGGTGGCGGCCTTGGCCTTGCCAAGCACCTGAGCGGCGCGAAGCTCGACGCGGCCTATGAATACATCAACTGGTACACCTCCGGCTGGGTCGGCGCGTACCTCAACCGCCAGGGCTACTACTCCGCTGCTATGGACACCGCGAAGAACTACATGACGGCCGACGAGTGGGGTTACTGGGTCGAAGGCAAGCCTGCCCAGGGCGACATCATCGCTCCAGACGGCAAGGTCATGGAAAAGGCAGGCGCTGTGCGCGATGGCGGCTCCTTCGAAGAGCGCATGGGCAAGGTCGCCTGCTGGAACTCCGTTATGGACGAAGACCGCTACATGGTCCGCCGCTGGAACGAGTTCATCGCCGCTTGATAATGAGAGGAGACCGGCGGTTACTTGTCGCCGGTCTTCGCTTGCTGAGACCCTCGGCGCTTGCTTTTCGTCATCCTCAGGCCTGACCCGAGGATCAACGGCTTACGCATGATCGGATTACCCTCGGGTTTGATCAGGGGCGGACCATACCGACGGAGAGACTTTATCCTTCGTCATCGCACGAAAACCGGCAACTTAACGCTGCCGGTCACAACAATAAAGGGCACCATGAATGGCGACGGTCAGATTTATAGGCGTTGGCGAGAAAAAGGAAAAAGCGGGTAAGCCCTTTACCCTGCCGCAAACCGTTGTCGCCTATCTTCAGGCAGCACCTTTGGCGCTGATCCTAGGCTTCTTCCTTCTTCTGCCCATCCTGATGATCGTCGTGGTCAGCTTCTGGGATTACGACTTCGCCCAGATGTATCCGGACTTCGTTACCTTCAACTACACCGAAACGCTCGGGTCCTGGGTGACATGGCAGACCTATCTCAACACGTTGAAATACGCCTTCATCGTCTGGGCGATTACGCTGTTTCTCGGCTTCTGGGTGGCCTATTTCCTGGCATTCCATATTCGCACCACCACGATGCAGATGGTGCTCTTCCTCATCTGCACAGTGCCCTTCCTGACCTCGAACATCATCCGCATGATTTCATGGATTCCGGTGCTCGGCCGCAACGGGCTGGTGAATAGCGCGCTGGTCAATATGGGCATCATTCCCGCACCGATCGAATGGCTGCTCTATTCCGACTTTGCCGTGGTGCTCGCAATGGTGCATCTCTATACGCTCTTCATGGTGACGCCGATCTTCAACACGCTGATGCGCATCGACAAGTCTCTGGTGGAGGCGGCGCGCGATGCCGGCGCGTCCAGCTGGCAGGTCCTATGGAACGTCATCATTCCGCTGGCGAAGCCCGGCATGGCGATCGGTACCATCTTCGTGGTGACGCTGGTCATGGCCGACTTTTCCACCGTGCAGGTCATGTCAGGCGGACAGAGCGCTTCAGTTGCCCTGATGATGAAGAACCAGATGTCGCTCCTGCAATATCCGGCCGCTGCGGCAAATGCCGTCGTTCTTCTTGCCCTCGTTCTCCTGATGGTCGCAGGCATTCTGCGGGTCGTCGATATCCGTAAGGAGCTCTGATCATGCACTCGGAAAAACGCGGTCGCGAATTCTACATCCTCGCCATCTTCTTTGCGCTCTTCGTGCTGTTTCTCTACGGCCCCCTCTCGGCCATCCTGATCCTCGCCTTCCAGGGACCGAATGGCGGCCTGACCTTTCCGCTGAACGGCGTCTCGCTCCACTGGTTCGCCAACCTTTTCGAACAGCAGGCCGTCGGCGATTTTGGCGGTTCCTTCCGCCGCTCCTTCATGCTGGGCCTGATGGTGATGATCGTGACGGTTCTCGTCTCGCTTCTGGCGGGTCTTGCGTTTCGCCGCAAATTCATCGGCGCCACGCCGCTTTTCTATCTCTCGGTCGCAAGCCTTGTTGTGCCATCCATCATCATTTCGCTCGGCATCGGCGTGCTCTTTCAGCAGCTCGGCCTCGAACCCGCGTGGAACACCTCCGCCTTCGGCGCACATCTGACCTGGACCCTTCCCTTCGGCGTTCTCATCATGTTTGCGGTCTTCAACCGCTTCTCGCCCTCCTATGAGGAGGCGGCGCGGGATTTGGGCGCGAACTCCTGGCAAACCTTCAGCAATGTCGTCCTGCCGATGATCGCGCCAAGCCTGATTGGCGTCGGCCTGTTCGGCTTCACGCTTTCCTACGACGAATTCGCCAGAACCCTGATGACGTCCGGCACCTACAATACGCTGCCGCTTGAGATCTACGGCATGACGACGAACGTGACCACGCCGGTGCTCTACGCGCTTGGTGCTGTCACCACCTTCTTCTCTCTCATCGTCATCGGCGCAACGCTCGGCATCATTGTCGCCATGAACCGCCGCCGCTCGAAAGGCTGAACTGCAGATCATGCGCATTCTCGTCGTCAATCCCAATACCACCCAGTCGATGACCCGCACGATCGAGGCTGCGGCCAAGGCCGTCGCTTCCGCCTCGACGGAGGTTGTCGCCGTTACGTCGTCTATGGGACCGGTCTCGATCGAGGGCTATTACGACGAGGTCTTCGCCATACCTGGGCTTCTGTTGGAGATCGCCAAGGCGGAGAAGAATGGCGCGCAAGCAGCGGTGATTGCCTGCTTCGACGATACGGGGCTCGATGCAGCACGCGCACTCGCAACCATCCCCGTGATCGGCATCTGCGAGGCGGCTGTTGCGACCGCGGCTTTCATCGCGCAGCGCTTCACGGTCGTCACCACCATGGAACGCTCACGGCTGCCGCTCGAACATCTCGTGCATCGCTACGGTATGGCTGCGCGAGCAAAGGTGCGGGCGGCTGACATTCCGGTTCTGTCGCTGGAGGATCCGGCTTCGGACGCGTTGCCCCGGCTACGTGCCCAGATCGCCGCGGCCCTTGACGAAGACAAAGCGGAAGCCATTGTTCTGGGCTGCGCAGGCATGGCGGATCTTGCAGCAGAGCTTTCATACGACTTTGGCGTTCCGGTCATCGATGGCGTGTCGGCGGCGGTCAAACATGCCGAGACACTGATCTCTCTCAGGCTCACCACGGCAAAGCGCGGTGCCTATGCGACCCCCGTTCATAAGCCCTATCTTGGATTGATGGAAGCGTTTTCGCCTGCGCAGATAGCGGCAGGCTGAGCGTCCCGGTCCTGCCATAATTCATTCAGCGCCCGTTCAGCCTGAAGAATCTATTTTCTTAACCATCGGATAACACCTGGCGGGCAACTGCCGTTTAGATGGAAAATGAACATGGCTTCGATTGCAGCTAAATCTCTTCTGGCTCTTGCGGTCTCTGCAACCGTCCTGGCACCCTTGAACACGGCATCGGCCGGCGACTGGCGACACAGAAACCGCGACGCAGCCATCATTGGTGGTGTTCTCGGTCTCGCTGCCGGTGTTGCTGTCGGTTCTGCCCTGTCGCAGCCGCGTTATGAGGAGGAGCCGGTTTATGTCGAGCCTCCTCCGGTGCGCCGCTACCAGACATATCAGCCAAGCTACACCTATGACGATCCGGACTATCGCGAGTATCGTCCCGCACCGCGCCCGGTCTATCGCGCCCAGCCGGTTTACGAGGCCCGCCCCGTTTACCAGCAGCGTCAGGTTTACCGCACGATCGAGCCGTGGTCCCAGACCTGGTATAACTATTGCTCGCAGCGTTACCGCAGCTTCAATCCGAACAGCGGTACCTACATCGGCAATGACGGCAACAGCCATTTCTGCGTAGCAGGCTAACCGCGACCGCCTCGATTTCAAAGATTTGAACCGCTCGGAATACCCTCACTCACTTGGGGACGTAATCCGAGCGGTTAATGTTATGACGCTGCAACTTATCGTAAAATGTCTTGCGCGCGATTCCGAGCGCGGCGATGGTTTCGGCAACATCGCCCTGGTGCTTTTCCAGGGTCTCGCGAATGATGTCCGCCTCTTGCCGATCCATGCGCTCCGAAAGCGTGCCGGCTCCACTCGCCGTCGCGGCAGGGCTGGGTATTTGCGGCTGTCCACTTTCCAGCCCCAGCACCACACGCTCGGCGAAATGCCCGAGTTCACGCACATTGCCTGGCCAGTCATGCTCGTTCAAATAGCGCGAAATCGATGCTCCGATCTGCGGGACCGGCATGCCAAAGCGGCTTGAGGCCTTGCTGACGAAGTGGGAGAAGAGCAGCGGGATATCTGCCCGGCGCTCCCGCAGCGGCGGGATGGATAGCGTCACCACATTCAAGCGGTAATAGAGATCCTCGCGAAAATCCTTGCGCTGCTCGGGATCCCCGAGATCCACCTTGGCCGCGGCTACCACACGAATATCGACGGACCGCTCCTCGTTGGAGCCGACCGGGGAAACCTCACGCATTTCCAGCACACGTAGCATCTTCACCTGAAGAGCAGGCGGCATGCTCTCGATCTCGTCCAGAAACAGCGTGCCGCCGCTGGAATATTCGATGCGGCCGATGCGCTTCTTCTGCGCCCCGGTGAAAGCGCCAGCCTCATGGCCGAAGAGTTCGCTTTCAATCACGGTCTCCGGCAAGGCGCCGCAATTCAACGCCACGAAATTTCCGTGGCTACGCTTCTTGCTCCAGCGGTGAAGGGCTGTCGCCACCACTTCCTTGCCACTGCCTGTCTCTCCCGCCACCAGCACATCCACATCCGTATCGGCAATATGGCGCAGCGTATTGCGCAGGCGCTCCATTGCAGGCGTCTGGCCAAGCAAAGGCATGTCGTCGATCGACTGCTCCGCCGCCTGCTTCAGTGCGCGGTTCTCCATCACCAACCGGCGCTTTTCCAATGCGCGGCGAACGCTTTCCACCATGCGCTCGGCAGGAAAGGGCTTGGCGATAAAATCATAGGCGCCATTCTGAAGCGCGCTAACGGCCATCGGCACATCGCCATGGCCGGTGATCAGGATAACCGGCAGGTCCGCATCGATCTTCCGGACGTGCTCGAAAAACTGCAAGCCATCCATGCCGGGCATGCGCACATCGGTGACGATCACGCCATCGAAATTTTCTTCCAGAGCGTCGAGAGCCAGCTCCGCCTTGGGGAAAGGCATCACCGTCATGCCTTCGAGTTCCAGCGTCTGCCGCATCGCCTTGCGAAGCTGCGAGTCATCATCAACCAGATAGACCGTTCCCATTCCCGTCATGTCATGCTCGCTTCAAATAGACTGAAAAACACGTGCCGCTGTCGCATGTATCGACCTCGATCCGCCCGCCATAATCCGAGGCGATATCGCTGGAGATGACGAGGCCAAGGCCGAGGCCGCCCTCCTTCGACGTGTTGAAGGGCGAAAAGAGCTGCTCGAGAATAGGCGCCGCGATGCCCGGCCCGTTGTCGTGAACGCGCAGCACCACCTCTTCCGCCATTTGCTCCACCATCACGTTGACGCGTCCGTCACTTTTCTCTTCGACGGCTTCGAGCGCGTTCTGCAAGAGGTTGATGACGATCTGCTCCAGCCGGATGCGGCTTCCCATGACCTTGAGGTTCTTATCCGGAAGATCGAGATCGAGCATGTCCATGCGTCCCGAAAACCGGCTGCGCAGCAACAGCACGGCACCTTCGATGACCAGGCGAATGCTGACAGGTTCTGCGGCAGTTCTGCCCTTGCGCGCCAGAATTTTCAGATCGCTGGTGATGACGCCGATGCGCTCGGTCAAACCGGCAATGCTCTCCAGATTCTCGTCCGCTTCCTCCAGGCGCTTGCGCTTGAGAAGCACGCGAGCATTGTCGGCAAAGGCGCGAATGGTGGCGACGGGTTGATTGATTTCATGCGCTACGCCAGCCGCCACCTGTCCGAGGATCGAAAGCCGGTTGGCCTGGACCAGATCGTGCTGGACGCTTTGCAACTCCTTGCCCGTCTGTTCGTGGCGCAGGATTTCCGCCTGAAGCTTGTCTCGGGCCATGGTCAGATCCACCGTCCGCTCCTGAACCCGGCGCTCGAGTTCCGCGCGATCTCTTTCGGCGGCGGCGCGCGCCTGCTCTGCCTTCAGCCGGCGTCGAAGCCAGATCGCCGACAGGGCGAAGAGCGGCATAAGGGCGGCAAGAGCGATGATCCGGCTTTCGCGTATGGCGGCATTCGTCGCCGGCGTCACCGGTTGAAGATAATGCAGGGACCATCTGGTCGTCGGAACGGGGAGTTCGAGACGAAGATAATCTCCTCTCAGCGTCGAGGGGGAGCTCACTTCCACAAGCGCCACATCCGGACCGAGTTTCGAGCGCAATCGCACGGGCATGGGAGAGAGCGCTTCCTCTCCGAATTGAAGACTGGCGGAAATCATCCGTCGCTTGTCTTCATTGATCGGCGCCACCGTCTTGAATCGCCAGTCGGGTATGCTTGTCATCAGCACCACGCCGTTGGAATCGACGATGTAGACGGGACGCCCGCCGATATTCCAGTCCGTCTCGAGCCGGTTGAACTCCACCTTGGCTATGACCACGCCGAGCGGCTTTCCATCTGCACCATCGACCCGCCGGGAGATATAGAGCCCCGGCCGCCGGCTGACATTGCCGAGCGCGTAATGCTCTGCCATGCCCGTTTCCATGGCTCTGCGAAAATAGTCACGGAAGGCATAATTAGAGCCGACGAAACTCTCGGGCATCCGCCAATTGCTGGACGCGATGGTGACGCCCTTGGCATCCGTCACATAGATGACCGAGGCCTGCGTACCTTCGATCAGCCCCTCCAGCTTTTCATCCAGACGCTGAACGGCAGCGCCGCCATTTTCCAATGCGTCGGCGATATCTCGGTCACGGGAGAGGACGAGTGGCAGGACGCGCGGGCGTTCCAGCGCCACATTCAGCAAAGCGGTTTTCAGCTCGGCATCCGTCGTGGCATCGGCAATCAACCGCTTCGTCGCTTGGACACGGCCGATCTTGTCTGCAGCCACGAAAGCGCCGAAGGCAATGATAACCCACATCAGGGCGAAGGCCATCCAGCGGAAGCGGCTGCTATTCACGAAAACGGACATTGGGCGGCTCGAAATGTCATGGTTTTACTGTGCGGAAATCCGCACAAAAGACAAGAGATGATGAGCGGAAGAACACACTCGTGAAGAGTGGTCATTGGATGGCTTAAAATAAAACCAATTTTCATCAATAGCTTAACCTCAAAAACCAAACTGGCATACTATTTGCGTAGGTAGTTCCGAACGGCAGAGGGCCGGGCAAAACTTGAGGCAAACCCGGGAGGCCGTCAGGGCAGGGTTAAGCCGAGGAGGAACTAACATGATTGACAGCACAGCCGTGGCCGAAAGCCACGCCAGACTGCCTTTTTACCGGCATCTTTATTTCCAGGTCATCGTCGCTATCGCCGCAGGTATTGCGCTCGGCCACTTTTATCCCGCTCTTGGCGAACAGCTGAAGCCGCTCGGCGATGGCTTCATCCGTCTGGTCAAGATGATCATCGCACCCGTGATCTTCCTCACAGTCGCAACCGGCATTGCCGGCATGAACGACATGAAGAAGGTCGGCCGCGTAGCCGGCAAGGCGATGATCTACTTCATAACCTTCTCCACCCTGGCGCTGATCGTCGGCATGATCGTTGCCAATGTCGTTCAGCCGGGTGCGGGCATGAACATCGATCCGTCCACACTGGACGGCAAGGCCGTTGCGACCTACGCCGCCAAGGCGCATGAGCAGTCGATCACCGGCTTCCTGATGAATATCATCCCGACGACGATCGTCGGCGCCTTCGCGGAAGGCGATATTCTTCAGGTGCTGTTCTTCTCCGTGCTGTTCGGCATTTCGCTCGGCGTCGTCGGGGAACGCGGCAAGCCTGTCGTCGATTTCATGCATGCCCTGATGTATCCGATCTTCAAGCTGGTCGCGATCCTGATGAAGGCTGCTCCGATCGGTGCCTTCGGCGCCATGGCCTTCACCATCGGCAAGTACGGCATTTCGTCGGTCACCAATCTCGCCATGCTGATCGGTACCTTCTACCTGACGTCGCTGATCTTCGTGCTCGTCATTCTCGGTGCCGTCTGCCGCTACAATGGGTTCTCCATCCTGGCGCTGATCCGCTACATCAAGGAAGAATTGTTGCTCGTTCTCGGCACATCTTCATCGGAAGCCGCACTTCCGGGCTTGATGAGCAAGATGGAAAGAGCAGGCTGCAAGCGCTCCGTCGTCGGTCTCGTCATTCCGACCGGTTACTCGTTCAACCTCGACGGTACGAACATCTACATGACGCTCGCCGCCCTCTTCATCGCGCAGGCAACGGGCATTCACCTGTCCTTGGGTGAACAGATCCTCCTGCTACTTGTCGCCATGCTGAGCTCCAAGGGTGCAGCAGGTATTACCGGCGCTGGCTTCATCACGCTGGCCGCCACGCTCTCGGTCGTCCCATCTGTCCCCGTCGCGGGCATGGCACTGATCCTTGGTATCGACCGCTTCATGTCGGAATGCCGCGCGCTGACCAACTTCATTGGCAACGCCGTTGCAACCATCGTCGTTGCCCGTTGGGAAGGCGAGCTCGACCAGGAGCAGCTGGCAGCCGCGCTGAGGGGCGACGAGCCAAAGGTCGTCGACGATGCGACGGCACTTGGAATTCCTGCAGAGTAAACCGCGCAGCTAAAGCGATCCATATCAAGGCCCGCCTCGATCAGTCGAGGCGGGCTTTCCTTTTCCGGCCCCGACTTGATAAGATGGACCCCTCTCCCGTCCTCACCGGTGCTCGACGATGAAAAACCTGTTTCTCTCCTGGCAAGTCTGGGCTCTTCTGTCGGCCACTTTCGCCGCACTGACCGCGATCTTCGCCAAGATCGGCATCGAAAACGTCAATTCCGATTTCGCCACCTTCATCCGAACCATCGTCATTCTTTTGGCTGCAGGCTTGATGGTCTACATCACAGGGAACTGGCAAAGCCCGGCGACGATCACACCGCGCACCTGGCTATTCCTCATCCTCTCCGGGCTTGCGACCGGTGCATCCTGGATCTGCTATTTCCGTGCCCTGAAGATCGGTGATGCCGCACGCGTTGCGCCGATAGACAAACTCAGCGTCGTCTTCGTCGCCGTATTTGCGGTTCTCTTTCTTGGCGAACGGCTCTCTCTTCCCAACTGGCTGGGCGTCATTCTGATCGCTTGCGGCGCTGTTCTCGTCGCCTATCGCGGCTAAAGCGAGCGATCTCTGCGACCAAGGCAGCTGTTTCCATTCAACAATTTTGGCCTTAAGACTCCTATGGAATGCGAATGGGAGGTCTTATGCGTTCAGTCCTTCAAGAACTGGAAAGCCGCCGCGCTGAAGCCCGTCTTGGCGGCGGGCAAAAGCGTATCGATACGCAGCATGCCAAGGGCAAGCTGACAGCGCGCGAACGCCTCGACGTACTTCTCGATGAGGGCTCCTTCGAAGAATACGACATGTACGTGACCCACCGGGCGGTGGATTTCGGCATGGCGGATCAGAAGGTGGCGGGCGATGGTGTCGTGACCGGCTGGGGTACGATCAACGGACGGCAGGTCTATGTGTTCAGCCAGGATTTTACCGTGCTTGGCGGCTCCTTGTCGGAAACCCACGCGCAGAAGATTTGCAAGATCATGGATATGGCGGTGCGCGTCGGCGCACCGGTGATTGGCCTCAACGATTCCGGTGGGGCACGCATCCAGGAAGGCGTGTCGTCGCTTGCGGGCTATGCGGAGGTGTTTCGTCGTAATGCGGAAGTGTCGGGTGTCGTGCCGCAGATCTCCGTCATCATGGGTCCTTGCGCGGGCGGTGCGGTCTACTCTCCCGCCATGACCGACTTCATCTTTATGGTGCGTGATACATCCTACATGTTCGTGACTGGGCCGGACGTGGTGAAGACCGTGACCAACGAGATCGTCACCGCCGAGGAACTGGGAGGTGCCACCACCCACACAAAGAAATCCTCCGTTGCCGACGGCGCCTATGAAAACGACATCGAGGCGCTGGAAGCGGTTCGCGCGCTCGTCGATTTTCTCCCCGCCAATAACCGGCAGAAGCCACCGACCCGGCCTTTCCATGACGATCCGGCTCGCCTCGAGGCGAAGCTCGATACCTTGATCCCCGATAGTTCCAACAAGCCCTATGACATGAAGGAACTGATCCACGCGATTGCCGACGAAGGCGATTTCTTCGAATTGCAGGAGGCCTTTGCCAGAAACATCATCACCGGCTTCATCCGCCTTGAAGGCGAGACGGTCGGCGTCGTCGCCAACCAGCCCATGGTGCTGGCCGGATGCCTGGATATCGACAGCTCGCGCAAAGCGGCGAAGTTCGTGCGCTTCTGCGACGCCTTCAACATTCCGATCCTGACTTTGGTGGATGTGCCGGGCTTCCTGCCCGGCGTGGCGCAGGAATATGGCGGTGTCATCAAGCACGGCGCCAAGCTGCTTTTCGCCTATTCAGAGGCGACGGTGCCGATGGTAACGCTGATTACCCGCAAGGCCTATGGCGGCGCCTACGACGTGATGGCGTCGAAACATATCGGCGCCGACATCAACTATGCCTGGCCGTCAGCGGAAATTGCCGTGATGGGCGCCAAGGGTGCGGCGGAAATTCTCTACCGCTCCGAACTGTCAAACCCCGATAAGATCGCGGAACGGACGCGCGAATATGAAGAGCGCTTCGCTAACCCCTTCGTTGCTGCCGAACGCGGCTTCATCGATGAAGTCATCATGCCACATTCCTCGCGCCGCCGCATCGCCCGCGCCTTTGCGTCCCTGCGCAACAAGCAGGTGACGACGCATTGGAAGAAGCACGACACGATTCCGTTGTGAGTGTGTAGTCGCCATAATCAAAACAGAACTCTCGCGAGCGGTTCATGAGAACATCGACAATCTATCCAAAACTTCCGAGGCAGCTAAAACATTTGTTCCTACAAGTCTGCCACTCTCAAAGCGTCGAGTATGAAAAATTCTGGCTCGCCTCCAAATCACAGCTACTGCCGGACCGAATAGGGCCCTGCAAGCCGGAAATATTATCAGATGTAAGCTCTAATCTATTTCTGCTGGACTATTGCATAGTATGGTTCTCTTACTACTCGGAGGCTCTTACAGCGGCGCTGATACAATCCAGCCAGGACGAAAATAAATATCAGCGTATTTCTATAAATCTTATATCGTGGAGAATAACTGCAGAACTAATCGCGATTAGAAAATTAGTATTAAGTGGACTAGATGTTCCCGCTAAACAGATACTACGCTCCATGTCAGAGAACTTAGATGCGCTAAGTCTTGCAGCAGTTGATAGCAATTTCTGTTCCGATTTTGCTAAAGACCAAGATGTCGAGCATTCTAATAAGACCTGGTACAAATATATCTCGAAGGGGAAAGCGAGATCACACGTGAATGAGCAGCTGCCTGCGAATCTCCGAGAACTACTAAGTCATCACGAAGAGTTTCGAAAGCAGGAAGAAACTGTGTTGTCCGCAGCGGCGCACCCCTCTTTCATGTCCGGCTTCGCAAGCCTTTTTCCAAACTACGATGAAAAAAATGACGAAGACGACATAGGTATATCTCCATCATTTTCATTATTCTCAATTCGAACAATTAGATATTGCTCATACAGAGTCATGATTCATTGCTTTCTAGATCTATCATTGCTGAAAACATACGAGAAATACATTGATGATGTTTCTCATGAAGAGCTTCTTGATTTGAAGAACTTCGTCAAGACCGGGAGAAAAATTGCGGTTTCCTCCCTCGTACTATGGCGCCAATTAGCCGGTCCCGAAACATTGGGAGAATTACTAGGAGGCGATACGTTGTGATTTCAAAGATTTTGATTGCCAATCGCGGCGAAATCGCCTGCCGCGTCATTCGCACCGCGAGAAAGATGGGCATCGCTACGGTCGCGGTTTATTCCGATGCAGACGCTAACGCGCTGCATGTGCGCGAAGCCGACGAAGCGGTGCATATCGGCCCGGCACCCTCCAACCAGTCCTATATCGTCATCGACAAGATCCTCGAGGCCATTCGCGAGACGGGCGCGGACGCGGTGCATCCAGGCTATGGCTTCCTGTCGGAGAATCCGGCTTTCGCAGCTGCTCTGGAAAAGGAAGGCGTTGCCTTCATCGGTCCGCCGGTCAAGGCCATCGAAGCGATGGGCGACAAGATCACCTCCAAGAAGCTTGCAGCCGAAGCAGGCGTCTCCACCGTTCCCGGCCATATGGGTTTGATCGAGACTGCGGATGAGGCTGTCCGCATAGCATCGAAGATCGGCTACCCGGTGATGATCAAGGCATCGGCCGGCGGCGGCGGCAAAGGTATGCGCATTGCCTGGAACGATAGCGAGGCACGCGAGGGTTTCCAGTCATCACGCAACGAAGCAAAAGCATCTTTTGGTGACGACCGGATATTCATCGAAAAATTCGTCACACAGCCGCGTCACATCGAAATTCAGGTTCTCGGTGATCAGCACGGCACGGTGCTCTATCTCGGCGAACGGGAATGCTCCATCCAGCGCCGCAATCAAAAGGTAATCGAGGAAGCGCCCTCTCCTTTTCTCGATGAAGCGACACGCAAGGCGATGGGCGAGCAGGCCGTCGCGCTTGCCAAGGCGGTTGGCTATTTCTCCGCTGGCACGGTGGAATTCATCGTCGATGGCGACCGCAACTTCTACTTCCTGGAAATGAACACCCGCCTGCAGGTGGAGCACCCCGTCACCGAACTTGTGACCGGCATCGATCTGGTGGAGCAGATGATCCGGGTGGCAGCGGGTGAAAAGCTGTCTCTGTCCCAAGCGGACATCGAACTGACCGGCTGGGCCATCGAGAGCCGTCTTTATGCGGAAGACCCTTACCGCAACTTCCTGCCCTCCATCGGTCGATTGACCCGCTACCGTCCGCCGGAAGAGGGCCGCCAGGAGGATGGCACGATCCTTCGAAACGACACCGGCGTCTTCGAAGGCGGCGAAATCTCGATGTATTACGATCCAATGATTGCCAAGCTCTGCAGCTGGGGCGAGACACGGATCTCCGCCATCGATGCCATGGGCGAAGCGCTCGATCGCTTTGAAGTGGAGGGCATCGGGCACAACCTGCCCTTCCTCTCTGCGGTCATGCAGCATCCGCGTTTCCGTTCGGGCAATCTCACCACGGGCTTCATCGCCGAGGAGTTTCCAGACGGTTTTTCCGGAGTGGAGCCTGAGACGGAAGCCGCTGACCGACTGGCAGCGATCGCTGCGGCCATTCACCATCAGGTGCAGAGCCGCGCAGCAAAGATCTCCGGCACCATCGGCAACCATCGCCGCATTGTTGGCAAGGATTGGGTGGTTCAACTCGGCAAGACCGAGCGGCGCGTTTCCCTCGAACTCGATGGCGACAACATGATGGCTCAGATCGAAGGCGGCGAGAGGCTAGCTGTCGAAACGGACTGGCTGCCGGGCCGCAGCCTTGGCATTTTCCGGTTGGGCGATACGGTTCTGGCGGTAAAGATCGATCTTTCGCCATCCTCCATCCGATTGCGTTGGCATGGTGTGGACATCGTCGCCCAAGTTCGAAGCCCTCGCGTCGCCGAACTTGCGCGTCTCATGCCGGAAAAGCTGCCGCCGGATACATCGAAGATGCTGCTCTGCCCCATGCCGGGCGTCATTACCTCGATCTCGGTCACGGAGGGGGATGAAGTCGAGGCCGGACAGGCGCTGGCAACCGTAGAGGCGATGAAGATGGAAAACATTCTTCGCGCCGAGCGCAAGGGCCGCGTTGCCAAGGTTTGCGTGAAGGCTGGTGAAAGTCTTGCCGTCGATGAGGTGATCCTGCAATTCGATTGACGAGGGTGCCCCCGAGATTCCGCTTCCCTGTCCTGCCTTTTCTGGAATAGATATTCCAATCCAGGAGAGACGATTTCATTTTTGGGGGAGTGAAACGAGATGCAGGATCTTGCCGCACCGGCAACGGTGAAGGAGTTTGAGGAGAGACTCGTCGAGGTTGCGCCGAAACTGCCGAAGAGATTGCGGCAGTGCGCGGATTATGTGGCAGCCAATACCGACCGGATCGCCGTGTCCACTGTCGCGGAAATGGCCGAAGCCGCTGGAGTCCAGCCTTCCGCCTTCATGCGCTTCTGCCAGATCTTAGGCTTTTCCGGCTTCTCTGAAATGCAGCGACTGTTCAAGGAAAGCTATTCCGGCCGTTGGCCGGATTACGATACCCGGCTCACCAACCTGCGCGATAAGGGAGAAGACAGCGGCGGTCGGCTTCTGGCGGAATTTGTCGAAGCCGGGCGTGCATCGCTGGAAAACCTGCTGAAAACCGTCGATCAGTCTGCTTTCGAAGCCGCAATCCAGGTGCTGGCCGACGCGCAGATGATCCATATCGTCGGCTTGCGCCGCTCCTTCCCGGTCGCAAGCTATCTCGCCTACGCTTTCGAGAAGATGCAAGTGCCCTCCATGCTGCATGCCTCTGTCGGCCAACTGCAGAGCGCCAACGCAATCCGCCAGGGCGATGTGGTTCTCGCCATCACCTTTGCGCCCTATTCGGCTGAAACGATGGAGATTGTTTCCTCAAGCCGTGCCCGCAAGATTCCGGTCGTGGCGATCACCGATACGGCTGTCAATCCGTTGCGACAATTCGATGCCACCGTGCTGACGGTATCAGAGGTCGATTTCGGTGCATTCCGTTCTCTGTCGGCGACCCTCTGCATCGCCATAGCGCTTGCAGTGGGTGTGGGAACGCACCGACAAAACTGAATATTCGTATTGAAAATAGAAAAAATAGAATTTATTGTCCAAATACAAATGAGGGAGAAAAGTGACGGACATTCAGTTCCGTCCTTTGTAGCGCGTGACAGCGCGGAGGAGACAGATCGTGAAGACACTCGATCTCATCACGATCGGCCGCTCGTCGGTCGATCTTTACGGCGCGCAGATCGGCGGACGTCTGGAGGACATGTCCTCTTTCAACAAATATATTGGTGGCTCTCCCACCAACATTGCAGCAGGTGCCGCACGACTTGGTCTGAAGAGTGCCGTCATTACCCGCGTCGGCGACGAGCACATGGGTCGCTTCATCCGCGAACAGCTGGTACGCGAAGGCGTCGATATTCGCGGCGTGCGGACCGACAAGGAGCGCCTGACCGCACTCGTCATTCTCGGCATCCGCGACCAGCAGCAGTTCCCCTTGATCTTCTACCGCGAGAATTGCGCTGACATGGCGCTGAGCGAAGACGATATCGATCCTGCCTTCATCGCCGAAGCAAACTGCGTCTGCGCCACCGGCACGCATCTTTCTCATCCGCGCACGGAAGCGGCGGTTCTGAAGGCGTTGCGCCTGGCACGCGACAGCGGCGCGAAGACTGCGCTCGACATCGACTACCGCCCGAACCTCTGGGGGGTGGCTGGCCATGGTGACGGTGAAAGCCGTTTTGTGGAATCGGCGAAGGTGACGCAGAAGCTGCAATCCACCCTCAACCTCTTTGACCTGATCGTCGGCACCGAGGAAGAGTTTCACATCGCAGGCGGCTCCACCGATACGCTGGAAGCGCTGCGTGCTGTGCGCGCTGTTTCCAACGCCACGCTCGTCTGCAAGCGCGGACCGATGGGTGCAGTGGTCTTTCCAGGCAACATTCCAGACAGTCTCGACGATGGCGAAAGCGGCGAAGGCTTCCCCATCGAAGTCTTCAACGTGCTGGGCGCCGGCGATGGCTTCATGGCGGGCCTCTTCCGCGGATGGCTGCGCGGCGAAGACTGGCCGACCACATTGAAATACGCCAATGCCTGCGGCGCTTTTGCCGTGTCGCGCCATGGCTGCACCCCTGCCTATCCAAGCTGGGAAGAGCTGCAATATTTCTTCCGCACGGGCATTCGCAACAAGGCGCTGCGCAAGGACGATCAACTGGAACAGGTTCATTGGGCGACAAACCGCAAAGGCGACTGGAGCACCATGCGCGTCTTTGCTTTCGACCACCGCATGCAACTGGAAGCCATCGCCAAGGACGTTGGCGCAGACGACAAGAAGATCGGCGTCTTCAAGGAACTTTGCCTGAAGGCCGCCCATCAGGTCGCCGGTGGCAATGCTGGGTATGGTATTCTCTGTGATGGCCGGCTTGGCCGAGACGCGCTCTATCAGGCGGCAGGTTCGGGCCTGTGGATCGGCCGTCCTGCGGAATGGCCGGGCTCGCGCCCGCTGACGCTGGAGCCTGATCTCGGACCCGATTGCGGTGGTCTGAACGAATGGCCGGCAGAACATGTGGTCAAGGTGCTGTGCTTCTACCATCCGGACGATGACGAGGCGATGCGCGCCGGGCAGGAAGAGACGGTCTCGCGTCTCTTCGCCGCCGCGCGCCGCAACCGGCTGGAATTTCTGCTGGAGGTCATCCCTTCCAAGGTGGCGCCAATCGATGATGAAACGACTGCCCGCATCATCGATCGCTTCTACGAGATCGGCGTCTATCCCGACTGGTGGAAGCTCGAGCCGCTGAAGAGCGGGGAAGCCTGGCGTCAGGCGACCGATGCGGTAAAACGTCATGATCCTTATATTCGAGGCATCGTGGTTCTCGGCCTGGAGGCGCCGCAGAGCGAGTTGGAGGAGAGTTTCAGGCTGGCGGCGGGCTTTGATCTGGTGAAGGGCTTTGCCGTCGGTCGCACGATTTTCGCCGAGGCCGCGCGCAACTGGCTTTCAGGCAAGGTCAGTGATGAGGAGGCGGTTGCCGATATGGCAGCCCGTTATGAGGCGCTTTGCCAGATTTGGGACAAGGCGCGCGCCGCGCATGTAAAGGGAGAGGCAGCGTGAAGACGGTACGATTGACGGCGGCACAGGCGCTTGTGCGTTATCTGGCAGCCCAAATGAATGAGGATGGTGAGCCTTACATCGCCGGCGTCTGGGCGATCTTCGGCCATGGCAATGTGGCTGGTATGGGAGAGGCGCTCTACGGCATTCGCGAGGAACTGCCGACCTATCGCGGCCAGAACGAACAATCCATGGCGCATGCGGCGATCGCCTACACCAAACAACTCGGCCGCCGCCGGACGATGGCGGTCACATCGTCGATCGGTCCCGGCGCATTGAACATGGTGACGGCTGCGGCGCTTGCGCATGTGAACCGTCTTCCCGTGTTACTGATCCCCGGCGATGTCTTCGCCAATCGTGGGCCGGATCCGGTGCTACAGCAGATCGAAGACTTCAACGACGGAACGGTTTCGGCCAATGACTGCTTCAAGCCAGTCAGCCGCTATTTCGACCGTATCATGCGCCCCGAACAGCTTCTGACCGCATTGCCACGCGCCTTCCGCACGATGACGGACCCCGCCGATTGCGGTCCGGTAACACTTTCCTTCTGCCAGGATGTGCAGGCGGAAGCCTATGATTATCCGGAAAGCTTCTTCGACAAAAAGGTCTGGCGTCAACGCCGCCCCGAGCCCGACAGAGCGGAACTCGAAGAAGCCATCGCAGCCCTCAAAGCGGCAAAGAGCCCGATCATCGTTGCAGGCGGCGGTGTGCATTTTTCCGGCGCGACCGAGACGCTCAAGAGCTTCGCCGAGCGTCACTCCATCCCCGTCATCGAAACCCAGGCGGGCAAATCTGCGCTGGCATGGGACCACGAAATGAATTTCGGCCCTGCCGGTGTGACGGGCGCGTCGAGCGCCAACGCCCTGGCCGAAAAGGCCGATCTGGTCTTTGGCGTCGGCACCCGTTTTCAGGACTTCACCACTGGCTCCTGGGCGCTTTTCAAGAACCCGACGCGCAAGCTGTTAGCACTCAACGTGCAGCCTTATGACAGCGCCAAGCACGATGCCATCAGCCTTACGGCCGACGCCAAAGTTGGGCTTGAGAAACTGACCGAAGCCTTGGGCAGCCACCGCTTTTCCGCACCCGATGCAAGCCTGAAACAGGACTGGTTCGCCAAGGCCGATGCCGCGACCGCAGCACCGAAGGAGGCCAATAGCCTGCCGACGGATATGCAGGTGATCGGCGCGGTACAGCGCGCCTCGCGCGACAATACTGTCGTCATGTGTGCGGCAGGCACCATGCCTGGAGAACTGCACCAGTTGTGGAAGGCGAAGCTGCCACTCTCCTACCACATGGAATATGGCTTCTCCTGCATGGGCTACGAGATTGCCGGTGGCCTCGGCATCAAGATGGCAGAGCCCGAGCGCGACGTGATCGTCATGGTGGGCGATGGCTCCTACATGATGATGAATTCGGAACTCGCCACTGCCGTTGCCATGGGCCTGAAGATCACCGTCGTGATTACCGACAATCGCGGCTATGGCTGCATCAACCGGCTGCAGATGGGCACCGGCGGGGCGGAGTTCAACAATCTCTACGCCCACACCAACCAGAAGAACCCCATTGCCATCGATTTCACCGCGCATGCCGCCAGCATGGGTGCGGATGCGCATAAGGTCTCTACAATCACTGAGGTGGAAACTGCACTTGATGCAGCCCGTGCCGCGGAGGTTCCAACCGTGATCGTCATCGATACCGATCCTTATCCGACACCGGATGCCGGAGGCTACTGGTGGGATGTCGCCGTGCCGGAAGTCTCTGAACGCCATGAAGTCAAACAAGCTCGTGCAGCCTATGAATCCGCACTGAAAGAAAGACGCTGATCATGATCCTTTACGGTACAAACCCCATCGCCTGGAGCAATGACGACGACCGCACGCTCGGCGCCCATATCAGCCTTGAGCGGTGCCTGGACGAAACCTCCAAGATCGGTTTCGACGGCATCGAGAAAGGCCACAAGTTCCCGCAGGATCCGGAAGGCCTGAAGGCCGTTCTGGAGCCCCGCAAGCTGCGCTACGTTTCCGGCTGGCATTCCCTGAACCTTCTGATCAACTCCATCGAAGACGAGAAGGCCGCCATGCAGCCTGCCCTCGATCTTTTGAAGGCGATGGGCTCGAAGGTCATCATCGTCTGCGAAACCTCCAACGCCATCCATGGCGAGGATACAAAGCCCGTCAATGACCGCCCGAAGCTCGCCGACGGCGAATGGAAGCGCTTTGGCGAGGGCGTGGAAGCGCTGGCGAAACATGCTGCCGATCAGGGTGTCGCACTCGTCTATCACCATCACATGGGCACGATTGTCGAAAGCGAAGACGAGATCGACCGTCTGATGGAGGCCACAGGCCCGCACGTCAAGCTGCTGCTCGATACCGGCCATTGCCTGTTCGGCGGCGGCAACCCCGAGCGGCTGGCAAAAAAGCACATGGGTCGTGTCGGCCACATCCACGCCAAGAACGTGCGTCCAGTCATCGCCAAGCAGGTTCGCGACGAAAACCTCTCCTTCCTGGAAGGTGTGCGCCGTGGCGTGTTCACCGTTCCGGGTGACAGCGAAGGCGGCGTCGACTTCCCTCCCGTTCTCAAGATTGCCGCAGAGCATGGCTATAGCGGCTGGCTGGTGATCGAAGCCGAGCAGGACCCGGATGTGCGCAATCCCTTCGAGTATCAGAGCCTTGGGCTGAAATCGCTGCGCAGCTTCGCGCAGAATGCTGGCCTGGACAAGGGCTGAACAGAAAGGTCCGACACATGGCAGATTTGCTGCGCAAACCCACCGGCACGTCCGGCAAGGTTCATGACATCACGCCGGAAAGCGCCAATTGGGGTTATGTCGGTTTCGGCCTTTACCGGCTGAAACCTGGCGAAACCGCGACCGAACAAACCGGCGAGACCGAGGTCATCCTCGTCCTCGTTGAGGGCAAGGCGGAAATCTCATCAGAAGACAAGAATTTCGGCGAACTCGGCGACCGCATGAATGTCTTCGAGCGCAAGCCGCCGCATTGCGTCTATATCCCGGCTGGCTCTTCCTGGAGTGTGACGGCGACGACGGACTGCACGCTTGGTGTGTGCACCGCACCGGCAAAGCCCGGCCGGGAAGCGCAGGTAATCGGCCCCGCCGGCATCACGCGGGCGGAGCGCGGCAAGGGCGGTAATACGCGTTACATCTTCCCGATTGCCATGGAAGATCGCGATGTGGCCGACAGCCTGCTGGTCACGGAAGTCTTCACCCCATCCGGTCACTGGTCGTCCTATCCGCCACACCGGCATGATGAGGACAACTACCCCGAGATGACCTATCTGGAAGAAACCTATTACCACCGCCTGAACCCGGAGAAGGGCTTCGGCTTCCAGCGCGTCTTCACCGAAGACGGATCGCTGGACGAGACCATGGCGGTCTCAAGCGGAGATGTGGTGCTGGTGCCGAAAGGGCATCACCCATGCGGCTCTCCCTATGGCTATGAGATGTATTATCTCAACGTCATGGCTGGACCGATGCGCAAGTGGCGTTTCCAGAACCATCCGGATCACGACTGGATTTTCAAGCGCGACAATCCATAAATCTCGCTAACGCCGGACAAAAAGAAACGCTCGCACCAGGACAATGGCGCGAGCGTTTTTTGTTGGTCGAAAAAACGATCAGACGATTTGAACGGGCTTGCCGGTCTGCCAGCTTTCGGTCGCGGCATCGGCCAGTTTCTGAGCCTGAAGACCATCGAAACCGCTGGGACGCGGCGAGGTGTTGCCAGCATCGACAGCGTCGATGAAGGTGTTTATCTCGTTGGCATAGGCCTGAGCGTAGCGCTCGATGAAGAAGTTCTGCACCGGATCTCCGGCAATGCCGTTGGCGTTCCACAATTCGACGCTTGAATTCTGGATGTTGCGAGCAGAGAGCATACCCGTCGAGCCATGCACTTCGATGCGCTGGTCGTAGCCATAGGTCGCGCGGCGGGAATTGGTGATCACCGCGATGCGTCCCGATGCCGTCTGCATCTGGACTGCTGCAGTATCGACATCGCCTTCTTCGCCGATCGCCTTGTCCACCAGTGCGGAGCCAAGCGCGTTAACGACCACGAATTCTTCACCCATCAGGAAGCGGGCCATATCGAAGTCGTGGATCATCATGTCGCGGAAGAGACCGCCCGAGGATTTCACATAGCTCGCCGGCGGCGGATTTGGATCGCGGCTGATGATGGTCACGATTTCTATCTCTCCGACATCGCCGTTGCGCAGGCGCTGCTCGACCATCGAGAAGTTGGTATCGAAGCGGCGGTTGAAGCCGATCATCAGCGTCGACTTGTTCTGTTCCACCACATCCAGGCACTGATTGATGCGATCGACGGAAAGCGACACCGGCTTTTCGCAAAGAATATGCTTGCCAGCCTTGGAGGCCGCCTCGATCAGATCGGCATGGCTTGGCGTGGGCGTTGCGATCATCACGGCATCGACATCCGATGCCGCGATAATCTCTTCAACGGATGCGACGCGTGCACCCGTCTGCTGCGCCAATTGCTCTGCCGCCGCCGGAAACGCATCCGCGACATAGGCAAGCTTTGCCTTGGGATTGGCGGCAATCGTTGCCGCATGGACCTTGCCAATACGGCCCGCACCCAGCACACCGAACCTGATCATTTCATTTGCTCCACGCTGATTTCCTCCTCCGGACGGCCACTCCCCGAGAAGCAGTTCGCGTCCTGTCATCATCCGATGTGTTGTCGATGACGATCGATGAGACCCTAGCTCAAGCCAAGGCGAAATCAAGTGGAAATTCCATTAAAAGCGTGAGTGAAATATTTATTCTATTCGATGAAAAGGGATTGGTTTGACGGGCATGACTCACTTTCATCAACAGCGAATAAGCGCCTTCACCAAGATGTCTGGCCTGTCGCGGGTTTCATTCAACGCGGTTGAGTTCTGAAAGCGGATGGCTGTGGGTGAGGAGCGAGAACTGCCGCCATCACGCCTGGCCGTGCCAAAGCCTGCGTAGTGACCAGCTTTAAGCCTCCCTGACGTGTGCAGACAATGATGAGGCGAGCGCGAGCACCCGTAAGATCCGCAGAGCACTAGGGATTTGGCCTTCTAGGCGTGACGACGGTCGAAGGCTCGTCGCACTTCAATGCAATGCGGTGTCAGCTCCAAGTGATAAAGCAATGCGTTAAAGCATCACGAGCCGAACAAACGGATCGTGACACTCTCTAATGCCTCAATGGGTCGCACCTCGACCCTGCGCTGCGAGCGCCGAAACGATGTGCCTGATTTCATCTTTTGCGCCAGAGAGCACGAACGGGCCCAGATGGTGACCGACGGCGCAAAGGGGAACGAAGAAAATATAAGGGATGGCTTTGCTATCCAGCGTTTCCATCAAGGGCAGCATCCGTTCAGGTCCATATCGTACATCGATGACGGCGCAGCCGAAATGCCAGTCGTGCTCATCGACCGATGTCGAAGAGTAAGGACCTTGCAGAATCATCGATGCCTCGGACCATGCGCTTCGTATTGCAGGCGTGAGCGTATCGCTTTCGCCGAATACGGCTATCGTCAAGCGGTGGTCCGTCGCCATGTTCTGCTCCGTAGAAAGTAGGGTCATTTAGCAGTCCTTTGCATCGACTTATAGTCACCTGCACCTCCCAGCATCTGCGGGATCATCACTTTCATCCGCCTTCAGCGCCTCGCGGAACCGAACTGCGCAAACACGGTTCGGACGCATCACAAAATCGATCGTGAGCCTATCGGGAGGAGAAATTGATGAGCAATGACACGGTATTGATGCCCCATGAGCGCGGCTGGGCTGTTCTGCGCAATGGCATGCTGACGAAAGTCTATCCAAGCCGCCATTTGGCAATGCAAAAGCTCAAAGACGAGATGAGCCGGCGACCGGTCATAAACCCAAAAACGCATCCGGCCAACGGTGGACATGCCGCGCGGCGACGCGATGGCTCAGCACAACAGCACGATCACACGTAATGCAGCGGGGAGCATCGGGCCAAGCTGTCAGCATTCTCTCATTTAAAAAAGCAACGTCGGAACCTCAGCCCCTCCCCGGCGTTCGACCCCTGATGCCTCTGCATCGCTTCAACGGAGGGCGGACGGATTTTTGGGGTGAACCAACCAGTGCCTTATTGCGGTCCTGCACCGCTACCGTCGGAAGTGTGGGGTGCTTGGAACCTCGACCCATTCGCTCTGGCGGTCGTTGCCGCCCTGACGATGCTGCCGGCGCTTTCGCTCCATAGACACCGAATAGTCATTGCGACGGCAGTCTGTGCCACATCCACCCTTCTTCTAATTTCACCGCTCTGCGCTCTTACCACCGCGCTGTTTTCGGTCCGGGTGACCCATCACTTCATCTTGATGACAATACTTGCTCCGCTTCTTACGACGGCCTTTTGTACGAGAGGTCCTGCCTCCAGCCGCCTGCCACCGGAGATGGCGTTTATCTTTCACACTCTGATCTTCTGGTTCTGGCATATTCCGCCGGGCTATGCCTTCGCCCTGAACGGCATGATCCCCTATTGGATTATGCAGGCAGCGCTTCTTGCCAGCGCAATCTGGCTATGGGCGATCCTGCTGTCTCCGAGAACCAGTGTTTTCACTGTCGTTGCACTGTCTCTTGCCACTGTCGGGCAGATGGGCATGCTTGCAGCCATCCTGGCCCTCTCGCGTGCACCGCTTTTCGCCGCTCACCTGGACACGACCCAACCCTTTGGCCTTGAGCCGCTGCAGGATCAGCAGCTCGCTGGCGTCATTATGTGGACTGTCGGCCTCCTTCCCTATCTCGGCATTGCGTTGATACGCCTTTATCGAACTGTCGCTAGCCCGGATCGCAAGGGCGGCTGGCAATGGTGATGCTGCTGAAATTCATTCACATCGCGGCAATCTCAATCTGGGCCGCGACGCTCATCAGCCTGCCTGCCCTTTACGTACAACGCGCCCATGTGGGTAACCGCTCTGCTCTATATGCGCTCCAACGTCTCGTGCGCTTCTGCTACGTCGTCGTCGCATCGCCTGCCGCTTTCGTCTCGATCCTGACCGGCACAGGCCTTATTTTCTTTCAGCAGACCTTCACGCTCTGGTTCACCATCAAGCTTGCGCTGATCGGCGCGATGGTGACACTGCATATCGTCACCGGGCTGGTCATCATCCGCCTCTTCAACGACGGAGAGGTCTATCCGGTCTGGCGCTTCATCGGCGCTACCGTCCTGACTGCCGCGACCGTGCTCGGCATCTTTTTCGTCGTTCTCGCAAAACCGGATTGGAGCCTCGACACGATCCCTATCGAGGCTGGGGGGCTGAAGGAGATCGCGCGCTCGATCAGTCCTTGGACGATACCATGAGCCCGACGCCATGATCGAAAATCAACTTGCCCCCATGCCAGCCAGCCAACCCCGTCAGACCGGCGGCAATCAGCGACAGGATCAGGCCGTGGGGCAGAACCTCGATGCCGGAAAGATAGCGCCCTCCCCAATTGGCGCCGCACACCGCAATCAGCGACATGCCAGCCACGGCATGGGCCCAACTGGCAACGCGCGCGCGAATGCCGGGGACGAGAAAGAGTTCAGCCGAGCCGATCAAACCCGCAACGATGGCGCTGAAAAATGCGATACCCGTCGTCCACAGTCCGACCCGCAGCCAGAATGGATCGGCGCCCCACCAGTACATGATGTCAGCGCCGAGCGTCCCGAACACAAGTGCGATGGGGAAATGCACTGTCATCGCATGCAGTGGATGACCAGCAACCGCTACGGTCGAACTGGCGTCCTTTTCCTCCAGCTTGGAGATGACCGGGTTTTTCTTCGGCGGTGTATCCAAAACAAGTCTCCTCTTTATGCCACAACCAGCCGGACAGGGCAGAGGTTCCGCGCGCTCGCGGCAGGCCTCATGCTACCGCTGACGCTGGCTGGCTGTTCCGGCGATCTTTCAGCGCTCGATCCGGCAGGGCCAGCCTCACATGCTGTGGCGCAGCTCTGGTGGATCATGCTGACCGGATCGCTCCTGCTTTTTGCCCTGGTCCTTGGTCTGTTCTTCCTGAGCCTCTTTTCCCGCAAGCTCTCACATGTTCCAGCCTCACGCTGGATTATCGGTGGCGGGATCGTGATGCCCATTCCCGTGCTTACGGTCCTTCTGGGTGCTGCCTTCCTTCAAGGTGAAGCTCTGTTCGGCGCAAGAGCCGATGCGCCGTCCGACATCATTCGCGTTCAGGCCAGCATGTGGAACTGGGATATCCGCTACGGTCCGGACGATGCCGCGCCAGCTAGTCGCAATGTTCTCCACATTCCGGCGGGTCAGACAGTCGAGATTGTCGTTACCAGCACAGACGTGATCCATAGTTTCTGGGTGCCGCGTCTTGCCGGAAAGATCGACGCGATCCCGGGCCATAAGACCCGCATACGTCTGAAGGCCGACAGGGCTGGCACCTTTGGCGGTATTTGCGCCGAATATTGCGGCACCGGCCATAGTGCCATGACCTTCAGCGTGATCGCCCATGAACCAGACGACTATCAGCAGGTGATCCAGACACTTCCAGATGCACAGGGATCGACGTGACGCAAAAGATTTCACCCATTCGCCTGCATCGGGAACTGGAAGCCATCTGGGGCACCGGCAAAGGCTGGCGCCGACTGGCAGCCGTCAATCACAACATCATCGGCGCGCGTTTCATGCTCACCGCCCTCGTCTTCTTCGGGATCGGCGGCTTTCTCGGCATGCTGATCCGCACCCAGCTCGCGACGTCCGGAAGCCGCTTTCTCGACGCGGCGGAGTATGCCCAGGTCTTCACCATGCATGGGACGATCATGATGTTCCTGTTCGCCATCCCCTTTTTCGAGGGACTTGCGATCTATCTCCTGCCCAAGCTGCTCGGAGCCCGCGACCTCGCCTTTCCGCGTCTTTCGGCTTACGGTTACTGGTGCTACCTCTTTGGCGGCACCATGCTGATCGTTGCCCTCCTGGCCGGCGTGGCACCGAATGGTGGCTGGTTCATGTATACGCCGCTCAGTTCCTCCACCTACAGCCCCGGCATCAATGCCGATGTCTGGCTGCTCGGCATCACCTTTGTCGAGATTTCTGCCATGACGGCGGCCATCGAAATCGTCGTGACGATCCTCAAGATGCGTGCGCCCGGCATGTCGCTCGACCGGATGCCGATCTTTGCCTGGTACATGCTGGTGGTGGCGGGCATGATGGTCATCGGCTTTCCGCCGCTGATCCTGGGCTCCATCCTGCTCGAGGCAGAGCGCGCCTTCGGCCTCCCCTTCTTCGATCCGGCCCGAGGCGGCGATCCGCTTTTATGGCAGCATCTTTTCTGGCTCTTCGGCCACCCGGAAGTCTACATCATCTTTCTGCCGGCAGCCGGCGTCATCTCAACGATCCTGCCGGTGCTCGCCCGCACGACGTTGACGGGATACAAGATCATCATCGCCGGTATCCTGTCGATGGCCTTCCTGTCCTTCGGACTTTGGGTGCATCACATGTATACGACCGGCATCCCGCACGTGGCCCTGTCGTTCTTCTCGGCCGCCAGCGCCCTTGTTGCCGTGCCGACTGCAATCCAGATCTTCGCCTGGATTGCGACGCTCGCCCAAGGGCGGCCATCCTTCACCATCCCGATGCTGCACATCTTCGGGTTCTTCTTCGTCTTCGTCATCGGTGGACTGACTGGCGTGATGCTGGCCATGGTGCCCTTCGATCAACAGGCACATGATACGCATTTTGTCGTGGCCCATCTCCATTACGTGCTTGTCGGCGGTTTTCTGTTTCCCATGCTTGCGGGAGCCTATTACTGGGTGCCACATATTTCCGGTCGCCAGCCCATTCAGCACATGTCACATGCGGCCTTCTGGATGATCTTTATCGGCTTCAACCTCACCTTCTTCATGATGCACCTGACGGGTCTCCTCGGCATGCCGCGCAGGGTGGATACATACCCGGCGGAGTCGCCTTGGGAGTGGCTGAACCTGATGTCGTCCATCGGCAGCTTCATTATGGCGATGGGCTTTGTGCTGGCTGCGATCGATCTCTTTCTGGTGTTCTTCTTCGGCCGGCCGTTCCGGCGCAACCCCTGGAATGCTGGCACACTTGAATGGGCGATGCCAACTCCGCCGCCATCCTACAATTTTGCCGCCCTGCCATCCGTCGACAAACCAGCAGACAGGCTCGACATCGACCGTATCGGTGCTCATCTTGCGTCAGGCGATGGGTATCTCGGCTTCACCCGCAACGGCTGGATGGAGACTTTGGGCGTAAGTGCCGTTCGCGCCCTGCCCAGCCAGATCATTATCCTGCCGCGTCAGACCTATCTTCCCCTGATGACGGCCCTGGCCACAGGTCTGTTCTTCATCGCCCTTCTGACGAAGCTCTACATCGTGGCCCCCGTGGCGCTTATAGCGGTCATCCTTCTCTTCCTGAGATGGACGCCGAATGAAGCAGCGCAGAAGACGGCTAGCGAGCTTTACGCGGGCCAGGGACTGGTTCTGCCCCCGCATTTCGAAAGCGGCGACCCACCCTCGCTGATGGCAATGCGATTGACCCTGCTGGTGACGGCCACACTCTTTACCTCGCTTCTCTTCGGTGGCCTCTTCCTCTGGGTGTCAGCGCCGGGCTGGGAGGATCTTCGCCCCTCTTCCGTTTCATCGCTATGGACGCTCGTCGCCTGCACTATTGCGATCACGGCCGCAGTTCTCGGCTCCCTGCCCGCCAAAACTTTGCTGCACGCGCCGTTCTCACGCTTCGTATCCACCGCGTTGTACGGCATTGCGATCGCATTGCTCTTGGTGGATCTCGTCAGGGCATACGGAATGGAATTTCACGCTTCCGACGCGGTGATCTATGCCGTCAACGTCTACGGTCTTATCCATATCGTTATCGGCACGCTGTTGTCCGCCTTTTGCATCTGGAGAATCCGAACCGGCTATGTCACCCGAAACAGGCTCGCCGATCTGGAGATCGCCGGGCTCTGGAACCGATATGTGGTTGCGACGACTTCGATCGTGGCGGCCTATCCCTATCTTCTGTCGCTTCTGCAAAATGGAGGCAGCTGATGCGATATATGCTCGCCATCGCCCTTCTGCTGCCTTTCACGGGCTGGAGCCTTGGCTTCCTACTTCTCTACGGCGTTCAAGCGACAGGGTGTTCGCTCGGGTGGCAGCATATAGCTATTGGCCCTGTTTCCGTACTGAGAGCGGCTCTGATTTTGTTGTTCGCTGTGACAACCATCATCGTAGCGACAGCCATTTTCGTTGCGCTGAGCGCCGAGAAAACCTCCTCGTCGATGAGCAGATCAATGCTCACCGTGACGCGCTACACGGCTGGTGCTGCGCTCTTCAGCACGGCATATGTATTCTCAGGCATCTTATGGCTTGAGCTTTGCTGAGGCGCTGCTTCCACATGCGATGAGGGAGCATTTCGACGGTAGAACTTTTTTTCCGCTCAAGCGTTCCCACACCAGTGGCTGCAAAATCTGCGCCACTGCCAACAGCTGTGCCGCGAGAGGATGCAGAATGTCAGAGGACGATGAAAAGCTTGGACTTCAGAACCAGTTAATCTCGTTTCTGCCGGATGACATTCGCCAGGAGCTTCTCAAACATGCGGTAGCAACGGACCTTCATGCCGGTGAAACCATCATCAAGGCAGGAGCGAAGATTGAGAAGGTGTTTTTCATCTGCAACGGGATCGCCTCCGTTCTCGTCAAATCCCGCTCCGGCAAGGTGACGGAATCCGGCATCGTCGGACGTGAAGGTTACGTGCCATCCGGTGCCCTCGTTGACGCAGAAACGAGCTTCACCGAAGTCATCATGCAAGTGCCGGGACAGGCGATGGTGCTGGACATTACCGCTTTCCAGGCCCTGCGCAATCGTCATCGAATCCTTGAGCAGCTGCTGACCTGCGCATCCCATGCGCTCCGGACCCAGATCGAGTGCACTCTGTTGTCCAACACCACACAGACTGTAAGCCAGCGTCTGGCGCGGTGGATTCTGATCTGCCACAACCGCGTGGACGGCAATCAGCTTCATCTGACGCACGAGTTTCTGTCGCTCATGCTGGCTGTCCGGCGACCGAGCGTCACAGACGCCCTGCATTTTCTCGAAGGTAGAGGCTTCATTCGCTCTGAACGGGCGAAGATCACCATTCGCAATCGCGACGCTCTTGAGGAATATGCAGGCGATATTTATGGCCTGTCCGAAGAAGAGCACGATCGGGTCTTTGCCCGCTTTCGCGCCTCAGCTCTTCTGCGCCCCGCCGCAGTGGATACTCGTTCAGCAGGTTGACAGGGTTAGGGGGCCGCCTCCGTTGGGGACGGCCCTCGCCACGTTTTACCGCGACGCGGTACGGATGATCCGGCAGAGCTTTACGAGATCCGCCTCGTAGCCGCCCTTCATGATATCGACGCATCGCTTTGCCAGACGAAGCTGTTCGGTGCGTGACATGTCATTATAGGCGCGGATCATACCATTGGCTGGCAATGACGGGTTGGTGCCAGGGTTGACCGTTCCCGGGTTCGGTCTTCCAGGACCGGTGCCGATGCCGACATCAAGATCGACGTCCAGCGCTCTCGCACCCCCCACCGTGGCCCCTGCCTTGGCGTTCAATCCGCGACTTCCGCCAACAGAGGCGTTTACGTCCGCATTGGCAATGCTCCGGCCGCCCACAGTCGCACTGGTATTGGCATTCACACCTCTGCTTCCACCCACCGAGGCATTCACGTCCGCACCAAGGCCACCTCCCGAGCGGCCTCCCACGCTTGCTCCGGCATTGATACCGCCGCTTCCGCCAACAGAAGCACCGACGCCCAGGCCGCCACTACCATTGCCACCGACGCTGGCGCTAACTCCCCCCACACTGACGTCCAAGGCATGCGCATTGATCGGAAGCACCAGACAGGCGCTCACCAACAAAACAGTACTCAGTCTTGTCATGATTTTCTCTCCTCAAACACGATACTCACTCCACATCAGCATCAAAGATGCACTCTAAGAGAGTATATTAGAGGATTATAATTTAAAACAGATATATGTGCGTTATGGCTAATATAGGCGCGAAACTGACTTCACAATCCTGTGAAATCGACAATCCGTCTCATTTTGGCACAAGTAATATGATGCACCGCGAAAGCAATGTGGTACCAAGATACTTATCTCTCTAGTATATCCCTCATGAGGCGATTGTATTCGCTCTCTGCCCTGCCATAGGAGCCCCCGGCTTCAAGCTCCAGTCCCTGCCGGTTGATGATGGTAATCTGGCCGCGTGAGGCCCGGATCAGGCCTTTTCCCTCAAGAATATGAAGCGCGACAGTAACGCCAGGACGTCTCACTCCAAGAACAATTGCGAGGAATTCGTGCGTCATCGCGACCGTTGCACCATCAATCCGGTCATGAATCATCAACAACCAACGCGCGAGACGTTTATCGAGTTTTGATAGACCATTGGCGATGACGGTCGACGCGGTCTGAGCCAACAATGTATGGATGTAGGTCAGGAACACATCTCGTAACGTGTCGCTGGCTCTCATGGCATCGACGACTGCGGCAGAAGGGACGGCGATCCCGTAGCCGCCCACCTGGACAAAGGTGCGGTGTGCTGTTTGCGTGCTGCCAAGTATGATGGCCGATCCCGTTAAGCCCTCGCGGCCTATCAGTCCCACCTCGATGCTTTTCCCACTGGACAGATGACCGATAACGGAGGCGAGGCCAGTCTCAAAAAAGATGACCCGTTCGATGGCGACATGGGGCTGCTCTATCACTTCATGGGCATTGAGCTTGACGATCCGCATATTCGGTCGCAGCAGCTCGAAATCGTCCGGACGCAAAGCTTTCAATAGTTTGTTGCGCACAGAGTTCTGTTCAGTATCCATTGAAGTCGTCATTCCCTTCGATCGTCCATTGGACGTTTGAGGGACACTAAACACTTGAAAACTTTGAGCAATGCACTGTCATATACCGTACAGAAATTGACACCCGCCAAAAACGCTATTCATATGATAAATATCTAATTAGTCTATAATGGTGCGATTGAGGGCTTCCGTCATGTGACGAAGTGTGTGTTCGGGCAGATGACAATGGCAACCGCCAGATACCTCATCCGCAACCGGCTTCTCAATCCCATGGATGAGTCGAGCTTGCTTCTCTGCGCGGCATCTTCCGGCAGCCCTAGCTTTCCTCCCGCACCGACCCATCGCGACTTGTCTCGGGAACCGTCGCACCTGCGTAGCCAATGGGTTGAATATCCTGAATGGGATGCGAGCGGAACGAGCATCCAGACGCATGATCGAAATTCTGGATGTGAAGCCGACAAGTGTAGCAGGCAACGGTCATGTGCTGTGCCAAGGCATGTTCCCCGATTGGAAAAAGCAAACCGGCGGAACCGTCCTCGCGCACCCCGGTTGGGCAGGGCGAAAGGAGAATGATAGGACCAAGGACACATCTTTCACCGGCCCCGCCGGTACGACCGACGAGTGGCCATGCTGGTAAGAGCCGACGACTCAAAAGCCGCGTGGCTATATGCCAGCGGCTGATGACCGGGAAAACGATAGGCACGCTGCCGGCGAGAATTTAAAGGACCCTGAAAAGCAAAGTACCAGCGCCGCGCTGAAGACACGAGACGATCAATAGCGTGAGAAAAGGGATTACGGTCGAAATCAGGGGTGATCCGACGGGATGGCAGCTGCGTAACCAGATGAAGACTAAGATAGCACCCAAGACATCCATTTGCTGCCGGACGGGGAGAATGGCGAAATACTACTTCCATGTGCTGACGTCTGAAGGACGTGTCATCGATCCAGAGGGAACCGAGCTGGAAGGCATGGGCGCCGCACATGTCTCTGCGATTGAAGATGCTCGTGCTTTGATGAGCGAGGCGATTTTGGAAGGAAAGGATATCTCGTCTCGCAAGATCGAGATTTGCGATGAAAATGGAGCTCGACTCCAAGTCGTTGCTTTCCGATCCGCGCTTACAGTCGTGGACTGAGAAAAAATATCGATTGCGTCCCTAGTACTTTCCATCGACGACAACTACTAGTCGCGCCGACTTTCCAAGATAAATCGTGCCTTTTTGTACGTTTCCGGACGTTTACGACCTTCTGCCGCCACCCTATACTTTGAGCATTCTTCTTTCCTCAAGCATGGGCCGGGTTGGTACTGCTCGGAAGATACGATGTCTTTTCAATATGAACATCAGAGCCAAGGCATTTTTTTAAACGACGACATGCGCATTGTGCAGTCCGCCTATAGTGGCGTGATTTCCGAGCAGTGGGAATCGCTCGGCCCCGATACCGCTGACGTCGCTCGCTATGTCTTGCGGATGTATGATCGGGGCATCGTAGACGCGGATAAATTGACTCGTTTGACATCTCTGCATTTTCGCCGCCGGCTTCACATTCTCCGTTACGGTTGACGCGACCTGCGGCTTCAAAGTCAGGAACATTGCCCGCCCCCTGCGGTTAGCAGCCGCAACGCAGATCTATCTGGGGCAGTTCGACAATGGCTTCCATCGACACGAATTCCGGCAATTGGCGGCACCTGTGCATAGACATGCAGCGGATGTTCTCGGAGGAGACGCCATGGCAGGTGGACTGGATGCCGAAGATCCTCGGCAATGTGGGCCGGCTGGTTCAGGAATGGCCAGAGCAAACCATCTTCACCCGCTTCGTTCCGCCTGCCAATGCGAAGGCCGCCCCGGGTCAATGGCAGTCCTATTACCGCAAATGGTGGATGATGACCGGCGATCATATGCGCCGTGAGCTCACCGAGGTTATTCCGGAGCTTGCCGCATTCATGCCGCCCGCGGTGGACTTTAGCAAATATACTTATTCTCCATGGACGGATGGAAGACTGCATCACGATCTTCACAAGCGGGGCGTCGACACGGTCGTGATCTCCGGTGGAGAGACCGATGTCTGCGTGCTTGCAGCGGTTCTCGGCGCCATCGATCTCGGCTACCGTGTCTTTCTCATCGAAGACGCCGTCTGCAGCGGGCGAGACGAAACGCATGATGCCTCACTGGCACTGCTGCGAGGTCGTTTTGCGGCCCAGCTGACACTTGTAAAGACCGGGGAAATGATTGAAAGCCTGAACGAAATTCTGGCCCATCCCTGAGGTGCGGGGTGGGCCATGAAAAACGTGAAGACGTTGGGGATTGTCAGTAAAGGTCGCGGCGCAGCGCCTCACGGGCGCGACTGACACGGCTCTTAATGGTGCCGATGCGGCAGCCACACATATCGGCAGCGTCGGCATAGCTGGTACCATCCGCAATCAGGAGTAAGGCCTTCTTCTGATCTGAATCCAGATCACCGATCGCGCGCATGACCTGTTGATGTTCCAAGCGCCATTCCTGGCTAGGTGGCGTGGAGATCATCTTCTCGACGCCGGCCGGCAGACCGATGCGCTCTCGCTGAGCGACCTTGTAGCGCGTGCAGAAGGTGTTTCGCATAATGGTGAAAAGCCAAGACTTCAAAGCCGTTCCCGGCGTGAACCGATGAACGGCGCGGAGCGCTCTCAAAATCGTTTCCTGAACGAGATCGTCCACCTCTTCCTCCGTGCGAACAAAGCGACGGGCAAAGGCGGAAAGAGCAGGGCTGAGATCGGCAATGCCCATTCTCAATTCGGCAAGCTGTTCTTCTGTGACAACCACTTCGGATGCGGTGCTGACATTTTGCGTGTCCATATTCCCCTCCGTTGATGTAGGTCATAATGCAGGGGAAAGCTCATCGTTGCTGTACGCCAGCGTACGTACGCAGGTTGAATTAGAGAAAACTTAATGAACGGAACAGGAATCTAACGGTGCGAGGCATCGTTTGAGGAGGAAGCCACCAATATGGAGAAGAGCCCTTGTCTTGCTGGGATTGATCGTCCTTGTCATCCCGCCTTTCTCAATATTCAACCCAAACAATGAGCACTTTAAGGGACAGGCCTTTCCACATGCCGTCGACCACAGCCAATGATGTAGAGCTGTGCGGCGCAACCTATGATTGATTACGCTTCCGCCTTCCCTCCATCGCAGCAAGTGCTGCCCCGGTGAGGATCAGCGGCAGAGCGGTTATGAAAGTGCTGGAAAGCGGTGACTTGAAGATCAGCAAGTCCGCCAGGATCGGCCACAGGATCGCAATATATTCGAAGGGAGCGAGCAAAGATGCTTCCGCATGTCGAAAAGCCACCGTCATGGCGATGTGGGCGAAGCCACCGAACAGACCTGCGAGAACGAGAAGCGCGAAACCCATATGATCCGGCATCACCCAGCCAAAGGGCAAGGTGAACAGGCCGCCGATCATTGAGGCGATGACGAAGTAGAAAGCGATCGCGCCTGGATTTTCCGTTCTGCTGAGACTGCGCACCATGATGAGGGCGAAGGAAGTCAACACCCCCATCAGCAGACCGAGAATGTAGCCCCACATTCGCGTCTCATCCATGACGCCGTGACCGATCTCCGGCCACACCAGCGTCACGACCCCCGCAAGGCCGAAGAGCACGCCACCGACGCGCCATTTGGTCAGCCGCTCGGAAAGGAGCACGACACCAGCGATGCTGGTGAAGGTCGGCGAGAGATAAGTCAGCAGCGTCGCCTCCGCCAAGGGCAGCCGCGCAATGGACGCAAAGGATGCAAACATCGCCGCAGCCCCAAGACTGGAGCGCAGCAGATGCCCGAATGGGCGCCGCGTTGCCAAACCACTCGGAAATTCGTTACGCCACCAGAGAAAGATCACCAGCGGGATCAGCGCAAAGGCCGAGCGAAAGAAGACGATCTGCCCTACGGGAACTTGTCCCGAAGTCGCCTTGATGCAGATTGACATCCCAGCAAAGAGAAATCCCGAAAGGACCCGAAGGCCGATGCCAAGCGTCTGGTTTTCGTTGATGGTTTTCACAAGTGTCCCTGAACCGTAGATGCGTGGTTGCGACCACACATTCAGACGCGATGTTCTATCGAAGAAACTGGATATGCGGCTTGGCGTGAAAGCGCGACGCCTCGACGACGGCTTCCACCGAAAAGACGTCCCGCAAGAGATCCTGCGTCATCACCTCTTCCGGCGTTCCAGATGCCACGATCTTGCCGGTCTGCAGCACGATCAGGTGATCGCAGTACATGGCCGCGTGATTGAGGTCATGGAGTGCAATGATGCTGGTGACTGGAAGCTGAGACACCAGACGAAGAAGACTGATCTGGTGGTGCACATCCAGATGGTTGGTGGGCTCATCGAGGATGAGCTCCTTCGGAGACTGCGCCAGGGCGCGGGCGAGATGAGCGCGCTGCTTCTCACCGCCTGAGAGGCTCTGCCAGGCATCATTGCGTTTGGCTGCCATTTCCGTGCGCTCAAGCGCTTCATTGACAGCTGCATCGTCCTCCCGCGTCCAGCCGGAGAACATCGATTTGTGGGGAAAGCGCCCAAGCTTGACGACGTCGATGACCTTCAGATTGACGTTCGTCGTGGCGTGCTGCTCGATGAAGGCGATGCGCTGCGCCAGAGATTTGCGGCGGATCGTTTTGATGTCCGTGCCGTCCAGCAGCACCCTTCCGGAATGGGGTTTCTTCAGCCCGCTGAGCAGCCGCAGCAGCGATGTTTTTCCGGAGCCGTTTGGGCCGAGAAGTCCGAGCATCTTGCCTGGCTCGACCGTGAAGGAAATGCCATCCACAATCGTCTTGGCACCGACCTTCCACACCAGATTGTCCGCTGTAATACTCATGACGCGCGTTGCAGCCTGTAAAGGATGACGGAGAAGAAGGGCACGCCGACCAGCGCCGTCACCACACCGATGGGCAGAACCTGCTGCGGGACGAGCGTGCGCGAGGCGATGTCCGCCAGCACCATGAAGATGGCACCGGTAATGGCGCAGGCAGGCAAGAGCCGTGCGTGCAGCGGCCCGACGACGAACCGTGCCGCATGGGGAACGACGAGACCAACGAAGCCGATCGTTCCCACCATGCTGACGATGGTGGCGGTGATGACCGCCGTCAGCGCGAAGAGGATGATGCGTGCGCGCCCGACATTGACACCAAGAGAAGCGGCCGCTTCATCGCCGAAAGCAAAGGCATCGAGAACGCGGGCATGGAACAGGCAGCAGATCAGACCGAGACCGACGACGATGGAGACGAGACCGACATCCGGCCAGCGCACACCGCCGAAGCTGCCGAGAAGCCAGAACATCACATCGCGCGCTTGCTGCGCGTTGCCGGATGTGGTGACCACATAGGATGTGGCGGCATTGAATAGCTGAGCGGCTGCGACACCGGCGAGGATCGTTCTGTCAGCTCCGCCGCGCGCGCCATTGGATAAGATGGCGACCAGGAAGAATGCGGCGAAGGCGCCAACGAAAGCGCCGAGAGAAAGCGACACCGCTCCAGCGCCAATTCCGAGAATGACGACGGCAACCGCACCGGTCGAAGCACCGGCGGAAATGCCGAGAACATAGGGCTCGGCCAGGGGATTACGCAGCATGGCCTGCATGATGGCGCCGCACATCGCGAGGCCCGCGCCGCAAAAAACGGCCACGAGCGCGCGGCTTAGCCTGTACTCCCAGATGACCGCCTCATGGATGCGGCTGATCTCGACCGACGTCCAGCCGAGCTTATTGGTGATGGCGGCATAGGTGGTCGAAAGCGGGATCGGCAAATCGCCAATTCCGACACTGATGCCGACCACGAGGGCAATCGTCACGAAGCACGCAAGATAGAGCGCTGCGGAGGCAACGAGCCGCCGCATCCCGCTACCTGATCGATCCTTTGCCGCCACCGAACTCACTTCAGGCCGAGGGTCTTCAACTGTTGCGCAATCTGCTCGGCACCATATATCGTCTGAACGCTTGGGTTCATCGCCTGCGCCGGCATGATGACGAGCGCCTTGTTCTTGACGGCATTCATCTGGCTGGTGGCAGGGTCGCTATTCAGGAACTTGATCTTGGCATCTGCCTTGTCGAGTTCCCAGCGATTGCGGTCGACCTGCGTCACGACGATGACATCGGGATCGGCGGCGATGATCGTTTCCCAACCAATGGCGGGCGACTCCGTTTCGGTGGTGATGGCATTGGTGCCGCCCAACAGATCGGCAATATAGCCCGACGGGCTGTTCTTGCCGCCGAGATAGGCGTCAGCCGATGGCGACGGGCTGGAGAACCAGAAGACATAGGAAAGCTTCTTGCCATCCTTCGGCGCATCAGCACGCAATGCAGCTTCGCGCTTCTTCAGGTCGGCGATGACGGCCTGACCCTTGTCGGCCACGTCAAAGATCTGCGAGAGATCGTCGATCTCCTTGTACAACGTCTCCATGTTCCAGAGCTTGGAGCGGTTGCCGTAACCGGACTTGTCCTTGGACATGTCGTCCAGCGCACACATGCTAGGCGACAGATAGGTGGAGATGCCAAGCTTGTCGAAATCTTCGCGCTTCGCCACCTTGCTGGTAGGGCCGACGAGCGTCGGCAAAGCGGCGGTCACGAAGTCCGGGTTTTGTGCCAGAATGGATTCGAAGGTCGGAAACTCGACAGTCAGAACCTTCACTTTGGCATTTGCTTCAGCGACCTGCGGCAGGACCTTGTTCGGCCAGAAGGCAGTGCCGACCATCTTGTCCTGAAGACCGAGCAGCAGCATGATCTCGGCGCTGTTCTGGCCAAGTGCCACGGCACGCTCTGGCGCCTTGTTGAAGGTGACCGTCGCGCCGCAGTTTTCGATCGTCAGAGGATAGCTCGTCGCAGCCGTCGCGGGGGTCGTCGCAAACCCAGCCAGCGCGCAAAATCCAACAGCCGCAAAAAGACGCTTCATCATAATCCAAAATCCCTTTGAACGCGGCTCTCGCCGCAAAATACTTGCGCCTATAATCACCTCTCCTTGCACAAAACAAGACCGTTTGCTTCATATTTTGGTGCCGGCTCACGTCCTGTTGAAAGCAGCATCAGTGCGCACGGGCGCGCCACAACAGCCTATTGACGCCATCGACGAAATGCATACTATATCTGGTGTTCAAGGTTCTTCCGATTCTGTCGGAAGCGAAGATGGGAATACGGTGCGCAAAACCCGATCAGGGTAAAGCAAGGCCGCAGCTGCCCCCGCAACTGTAAGCGGCGAGCATTCTCTCAACAGCCACTGAAACATGACGTTTCGGGAAGGCGAGATGGATGTGTCGACCCGCGAGCCAGGAGACCTGCCTTGAGCGAGAACGTCCACCGGCGGGGTGCCCGGAAGGTCGCGAATACGCACGGGATGACTCTGTGCGTCTCGCTTCCCTGGAGCCTCCGCGTAGAGCCACTTCGGGGTGAAGTCCTATGATTACGAGTTCAGTCTTTTATCCGTTGGAGTAACCGACGTCTGAGGCATGGCGAAACAGAAGCGTTCAGCGCTTTTGCAATCGAGCCATGCGACAGCACGGCCAAGTATACCTCGGCCCCGCGTTCCATCCTGCTTTCGCCCATCGCGCGCTTCACGGCGCGAGAGCGATTTCCCATGCGTTTTTTCCAACGAGGATCAAGATGACTATCACCGTCTACAGCAAGCCAGCTTGCGTTCAATGCACTGCGACCACCCGCGCGCTCGATCGTCAGGGTCTCGACTACACGATCGTCGATGTCTCCACTGACGAGCAAGCTTATGAGCACGTGCTCGGTCTCGGCTATCGCCAGGTACCAGTTGTGATTGCCGGCGAGATGCACTGGGCAGGCTTTCGGCCAGACATGATCAGCACGCTTGCATCGTGACGCAGAGCATGGCGGGGGAGGTCGTCTACTTCTCGACCCGCTCGGAAAACACACATCGCTTTGTGAGCAAGCTCGAGACCCCGGCCCGCCGCATTCCGATCAGCGCTGCTGAACCTCTCCATGTTCACAACCCGTTCGTCCTCATCGTTCCGACCTATAGCGGCGAGAACGGCAAGGGCGCGGTTCCCAAACAGGTCATTCGCTTCCTCAACGATGCGAATAATCGAGCAAATCTTCGCGGCGTGATTGCTGCGGGCAACAGCAATTTCGGCGCAACCTTCGGGATCGCCGGCGACATCATCTCCGCCAAATGCGGTGTGCCCTATCTCTATCGCTTCGAGTTGATGGGAACGGGAGAGGACGTCGTCAATGTCAGACAGGGATTGGAACGATTTTGGACACGTTGACACTTGAGAGGCCCCTGAAGCAATCGGACGCGACCGTGCTGGATTACCACGCGCTGAACGCGATGCTGAACCTCTATGATGAGGATGGCCAGATTCAGTTGGACAAGGACAGGCTGGCTGCACGCCAGTACTTTCTTCAGCACGTGAACCAGAACACGGTGTTCTTTCACAATCTGCGCGAAAAGCTCGATTATCTTTTGAGTGAAGGCTATTACGAGCAGACAGTGCTGGACCAGTATGCCTTCAACTTCGTCCGCGATCTCTTCGACCACGCCTATGCGAAGAAATTCCGCTTCCCGACATTCCTCGGGGCGTTCAAATACTACACGTCCTATACGCTGAAAACCTTTGACGGGAAACGATACCTGGAGCGATATGAAGACCGCGTCTGCATGGTGGCGCTGACGCTGGCACGGGGCGACGAAAAGCTGGCCCGCGACCTTGTGGATGAGATGATCTCCGGCCGCTTTCAGCCGGCGACTCCGACCTTTCTGAATGCGGGCAAGAAGCAGCGCGGCGAACTGGTTTCCTGCTTCCTGCTGCGCATGGAAGACAATATGGAGTCGATCGCCCGTGGCATCAACTCTGCACTGCAGCTCTCGAAGCGCGGCGGCGGCGTGGCCCTTTCGCTGACCAATCTTCGCGAAAGCGGCGCACCGATCAAACAGATCGAAAACCAGTCCTCCGGCGTCATCCCGGTGATGAAACTGTTGGAAGATTCCTTCTCCTACGCCAACCAGCTTGGCGCGCGCCAGGGTGCGGGCGCCGTCTATCTCAACGCCCATCACCCGGACATCATGCGCTTCCTCGACACCAAGCGCGAAAATGCCGACGAAAAAATCCGCATCAAGACGCTGTCGCTCGGCGTCGTCGTTCCGGATATCACCTTCGAACTCGCCAAGAACAATGAGGATATGTACCTCTTCTCACCCTACGATGTGGAACGCATCTACGGCGTTGCCTTCAGCGAAATTTCGGTGACGGAAAAATACCGCGAGATGGTCGCCGATAGCCGGATCCGCAAAAAGAAAATCAAGGCGCGCGAGTTCTTTCAAGTGCTGGCCGAAATCCAGTTCGAAAGCGGCTATCCCTACATCATGTTCGAAGACACAGTGAACCGCGAGAACCCGATTGCCGGGCGCATCACCATGAGCAATCTCTGCTCGGAAATTCTTCAGGTCAGTGAACCCAGCACCTATCAGGCAGACCTGTCCTATGAAACGACCGGCAAGGACATTTCCTGCAACCTCGGCTCACTCAATATCGCAGCGGCGATGGATTCGAATGATTTCGGCAGGACGGTCGAGACCGCGATCCGCGCTTTGACAGCCGTATCGGACATGAGTCATATCGCCTCCGTGCCATCTGTTGCCAAGGGCAACGCCGAAAGCCACGCAATCGGCCTCGGCCAGATGAATCTGCATGGCTATCTCGCGCGCGAGCGGATTTTCTATGGCTCTGAAGAAGGCGTGGATTTCACCAATATCTATTTCTATACGGTGACTTATCACGCGCTGAGGGCTTCCAATCGCCTGGCGGTAGAGCGTGGCCAGCGCTTCAAAGGCTTTGAACAGTCCAAATATGCGAGCGGCGACTACTTCGACAAGTACACGCAACAGGAATGGAAGCCGTCTACAGCGCGGGTTGCCGATCTGTTCGAAAAGGCCGGCATCCATATTCCGACGCAGGAAGACTGGCTGGAACTCAAGCAAGCTGTGATGGAGGGTGGGCTTTACAATCAGAACCTTCAGGCGGTGCCGCCGACCGGCTCGATTTCCTATATCAACCACTCGACCTCCTCCATCCACCCGATCGTCTCGAAGATCGAAATCCGCAAGGAAGGCAAGATCGGCCGGGTCTATTATCCGGCTGCCTTCATGACCAACGACAATCTCGAATACTATCAGGATGCCTACGAGATCGGGCCTGAGAAGATCATCGATACCTATGCAGCAGCCACCCAGCATGTGGATCAAGGATTGTCGCTGACTCTGTTCTTCCGCGACACCGCCACGACACGGGATATCAACCGCGCCCAGATCTATGCCTGGAAGAAGGGTATCAAGACGATCTACTACATCCGCCTTCGCCAAATGGCGCTGACCGGCACGGAAGTGCAAGGTTGCGTCTCCTGCGCCCTCTGATCATTCGGTAACAACCATGAACATCCAACTGAAGACCACGGCGCCAAAGGCTGCCACCGCCATTCGCGCGATCAACTGGAACCGCCTTGAGGACGACAAGGACCTTGAGGTGTGGAACAGACTGACAGGCAATTTCTGGCTACCGGAAAAGGTACCACTCTCCAACGACATCCCCTCCTGGGCAACGCTGAAGGCCGAAGAGCAGCAATTGACGATCCGCGTCTTCACCGGACTGACACTGCTCGATACCATCCAGAACGGCGTCGGGTCAGTCCGCCTGATGGAAGATGTGGCGACGCCGCATGAAGAGGCGGTGCTTTCCAACATCTCCTTCATGGAGGCCGTGCATGCCCGCTCCTATTCGTCGATTTTCTCTACGCTGTGCTCCACGCCGGATGTGGACGATGCTTATCGATGGTCGGAAGAAAACGAGTTCCTCCAGCGCAAATCGTCCCTGATCCTGGAGCAATATGCCTCTGACGATCCATTGAAGAAAAAGGTGGCGTCGGTCTTCCTCGAAAGCTTCCTGTTCTATTCGGGCTTTTATCTGCCGATGTACTGGTCTAGCCGCGCCAAGCTCACCAATACGGCAGACATGATCCGCCTCATCATTCGCGACGAGGCGGTACACGGCTACTATATCGGCTACAAATTCCAGCGCGCGCTCGAACGTTTGCCAGAGGCGGCGCGCCAGGAGATCAAGGATTTCGCCTTTGATCTGCTGCTGGAGCTTTATGACAACGAAGCGCGATACACCGAGGCGCTTTACGATGGCGTCGGCCTGACTGAGGACGTCAAGAAGTTCCTGCATTACAATGCCAACAAGGCACTGATGAACCTCGGTTATGAGGCACTGTTTCCGGCAGAGGCCTGCAAGATCAATCCCGCCATCCTTTCGGCGCTATCCCCCAATGCCGATGAGAACCACGACTTCTTCTCCGGCTCCGGCTCCTCCTATGTCATCGGCAAGGCGGTCGCCACGGAGGATGAGGACTGGGATTTTTAGAACCACCCGGATCCAATGTCTTGTGGTTCGAGTCTTCTGGTCTCCCAACGCTCGCTCACGATCGTTGGGGAGAGTTCTGAATTAAGTCAGGCTTCGTGAAGTGTCAGCGGGGCCATTCAGCCCCGCAATACTTATGCGCGATCAACGGGCCTGCGTCCATTCCGGCAACCAGTCGCGGTGAGCAACGAGAAGATCGTCCACCAAAGACCATATCTGGTCGAGATCAAGCTCGGCTGCCGTATGGGGATCCATCATCGCTGCGTGATAGATATGCTCGCGGTTCTCGCTCGTCATCGCCCGGACCGTCAGTTCCTGGACGTTAATGTTGGTGCGCATCAGCGCCGTCAGTTGCGGTGGCAGTTCGCCGATGAAGGTGGGCTGCACGCCGTTATGATCGACGAGGCAAGGTACTTCCGCCGCACAATTATAGGGCAGCGAGGTGATGCAGCCATTGTTGCGCTGGTTGCCATAGATCACCGAGGGCTCGCCGGTCCATACCGAGTTGATGATTGAGGACGCATATTCCTTCGATTGCTTGACTTCGATCTTGTCCGCCGAGCGATAAGCATCCGCCTCGCCTTTCCAGCGTTCGATCTGCTCGATGCAGCGCTTTGGATATTCATCGAGCGGAATGCCGAACTTCTCGATCAGGTCTTCGCGGCCTTCCTTGATGAAATAGGGGGTGTATTCGGCGAAGTGCTCTGAGCTTTCGGTGACGAAGTAACCGAGCCGCGTCAGCATTTCGTAGCGGACCTTATTAGGGCAGCGCGGGTTCCAGCCGGGTTTTGGCGCGCGGCCTTCGCGGTAGCCACGGACGAGGTCGGGATAAAGGTTCTTGTAGCTACCATCCGGCTGGCGGTGTTCGAATTCAAGGAAGAACGCTATGTGGTTGATGCCGGCGGAGCGATAGCGGATTTCCTCATAGGGAATATCGAGATCGTGGGCCAGTTCCATCGCCGTACCCTGCACCGAATGGCAGAGACCGACCTGACGGATCGTCGGATACTTTTCTGCAATCGCCCAGGTGTTGATCGCCATCGGGTTCACATATTGCAGCATGATGGCATTGGGGCAGACCGCCAGCATGTCCTCGCAAATCTTCCACAGGTGCGGCACGGTGCGCAGACCGCGCATGATGCCGCCCACACCAAGCGTATCGGCAATCGTCTGGCGCAGGCCGTATTTGCGCGGCACTTCGAAGTCGGTAACGGTGCAGGGCTCATAGCCACCGATCTGGAAAGCGACCACGACGAAATCCGCGTCCGTCAGCGCCTTTCGCTGATCGGTAAAGGTTTCCGCCTTGGCGCTGACGCCGAGCGTCGAGATCAGCTTGTTGACGACGATGGCGCTTTCATCCAGCCGTTGCTGGTTGATGTCCATCAGCGCGATGCGGGCGCCGGACAGGGCTGGCCGCTGCAACACGTCACCGATGATGTTTTTCATGAACACCGTGGACCCTGCCCCGATGAAAGCGATCTTGGGATTTCTTGTCATTTCTCTCTCCACTCTCGGAAATTATGCGATTTCGAACGCAGCCCGGACCAGCCGCTGCGTGTATTCGGTCTTGGGATTGGACAGCACCTCTTCGACGGACCCCTGCTCCACGATCTGCCCGCGCTGCATGACGATGACACGGTGGCAAAGAGCCCGGACGACCTTCAGGTCGTGCGAGATGAAGAGGTAGCTCAAGCCCTTCTCATCCTGCAGCTTGCGCAAGAGATCGATGATCTGCGCTTGCACAGAGAGGTCGAGCGCCGATGTCGGCTCGTCCAGCAGCAGGAACTCGGGCTCCAGCGCGATGGCGCGTGCGATCGCGATACGTTGGCGTTGCCCGCCGGAGAACTCATGCGGAAAGCGATTGGTGACATTGTCGGGAAGCCCCGCATCTCTGAGAGCCGCGCGCACGCGATCCAGCCGCTCGGCACTGTTGGCGCCGATATTGTTGACGACTAAGCCCTCACCGATGATCTGGCCCACCGTCATGCGCGGATTGAGCGAGGAAAACGGATCCTGAAACACTACCTGCATGCGTGAACGTAAGGGACGCATGGCATCGCGATCCTTGTCGTGGATCGGCTGCTTGTCGAAGACAATTTCCCCGCCCTCATTGCCGATCAGTCGCGTCAACGCCTGCCCGAAGGTGGTCTTGCCCGATCCGGATTCGCCGACGAGCCCCAGCGTTTCATGCCGCCTGAGCTCGAGGGAAAGTCCGTCCACCGCAACGAGGTCGTGGAACACCGGTCGGAAAAAGCCGCCGCTGCGCAGGCCGAACGACACGCGAACATTCTTGCCTTCGAGCAGAATGGGTTGGTTGTCTGACAGTGGCTTGGCGCGACCCCGCGGCTCTGAGCCGAGAAGATGGCGGGTATAAGGATGCTGTGGCGCCTCGAAAAGTGCGGCAGTGGCATTGTGTTCCTGCAGCAGACCCTTCTGCATCACATAGACATAGTCGGAGAACCGCCGCACCACCGTCAGATCATGCGTGATGAGGACGACGGCCATGCCGTGCTTGCGCTGCAAATCGCGCAGCAGATTAAGGATCTGCGCCTGCACGGTCACATCGAGCGCGGTCGTCGGCTCATCGGCAATCAGCAGGTCCGGATTGTTGGCAAGCGCCATGGCAATCATCACACGCTGGCGCTGGCCGCCGGAGAGCTGGTGCGGATACTGATCAATCCTGAGTTCCGGATCAGGGATGCGCACTTCGGCCAGAAGTGCGATGGCTTGTTTGCGTGCTTCCGACTTGCTGACCCGGCGGTGCGCCCGGATGGCTTCAGCAATCTGCGTGCCAACAGAGTAAAGCGGATTGAGCGAACTCATCGGCTCCTGGAAGATCATCGAAATCCGGCTGCCGCGCAGCAGACGCCGTTTCTCGCGCGAATATTTCAGAATGTCTTCGCCACGAAATTTTACCCGCGTATTTGGATTGACGGTGGCGCGCTTGGACAAGAGCCCCATGACCAGACGCGCCGTGACCGATTTCCCCGAGCCGGATTCGCCGACGATGGCAATCGTCTCGCCGCGGTAAAGCTGGAAGGAGATGTCTTGGACGGCCGCGACTTCGCCATGCTCGGTCTTGAAGTTGACGCCGGCGTGGCGAACATCGAGAAGCGGTTCGTCGGTATGGAGCGCTGCGTCGAGCCGTAGTTCAGGGATGAGATTTTGTGTCATCGTGATCTCTTTCTCGGCTCAATAGGGATCGATGGCATCGCGCAGACCATCGCCCAGCGCGTTGAAGGCAAAGACCGTGACCAGCACGAAGCCGACGGGCGCGAGGATCCAGGGGTAGGAACCGATGACCGAATAATTCGCCGTATCCTGAAGCATCAAACCCCAGGAGATCAGCGGCGGCTTCACCGCAAAGCCGAGGAAGCCAAGGAAGGATTCCAGAAGCACGATCGTCGGGATGTTCAGCGTCACCGCCACGATCACATGGCTCATCACATTCGGGAAAATGTGCTGGAAGATGATGCGCCGGTCGGTTGCGCCGATCGCAATCGCTGCCTTCACATATTCGATACGGGCAAGCGCCAGCGTCTTGCCGCGCACTTCTCGCGACATCTGCGCCCAGCCGAGCGCCGACATGACGACGATGACGAAGCCAAGGAAGACATTGGTCGGGGCAGTAACCGGGATCAACGATGTCAGCGCCAGATAAAGCGGCAGTTGCGGAAAGGCGAGCACCAGCTCGACGAAGCGCTGAGTCCATGTGTCGAAGGCACCACCAAGATAGCCGGAGACCATGCCAACGGTCGTGCCGATCGCGGTGACGATGGTAACGACGGTCAAAGCAATCATCAGCGAGATGCGAGAGCCGTAGATCGCACGGGAGAGAATGTCTCGGCCGAGCTTGTCCGTGCCGAGGAAGTGAACCGGCTTGCCATCCGTCGAGCCGAAGAAGTGGATCGTGGACGGAATGATGCCGAAGAGCTTGTACTCGAAGCCGGTCACAAAGAAGCCCAGTATCCGCGGGTTCTCATAGTCCGGCCCGCTGATAGGCTGGAACGTAATGGGATCGAGCTTTTCGGAATCGACCATCGGATAGACCCGGGGCATGACCAGATTGCCTTCCTGGTCATGGATCGAAATCGATTCCGGCGGCATGAAGGAATCTTCCGACAGCATCGGATCGACGGGGGCGAGGAAGCCCGCAAAGACCGCCATGATGAGAAGAGCGCAGACGAGCACGAGGCCGAGCATGCCGGTGAAGGAGCGCCGGAAGCGGCGCCACACCAGAGCCTGGTAGCTTTCGTTGCCTGCTGGTGCAGTCTTTACGGTCGGCTCGATTGTGGTTTCGGCTGGAACCAACATGGTCACGCTCCTCCCAGTCTGACGCGTGGATCAAGGGCTGCCAGCAGCATATCGGCGATGATGTTGCCGATGATCAGCGTGGCGGCCAGCACGAGCATGAAGGTTGCCGTCACGTAGACGTCGCCCACATGCATGGAGCCAACAATGGCAGGTCCGACGGTCGGCAGCGCGAAGATAATCGCCACCTCGATTTCGCCGGTCAGCATGTAGGGCAGAACCACACCCTGATACATGATGAGCGGATGCAGCGCATTGGGCACGGCGTGGCGCATGACAACCGCGCTCTCACGCAGGCCCTTGGCACGTGCCGTCTCGATATATTGCGCGTTCAGCGTATCGAGCAGATTGCCGCGCATGACGCGCATATTGTAGGCGAGCCCGCCAAAGGTGGCGATGGCGACCACCGGCCAGACGTGCTTCACCAGATCGACGAACTTGTCCCAGGACCAGGGCGCGCCGCCATAACGGGGCGAGAAGAAGTTGCCGATTTCGCTGATGTTGAAATGGAAGACCAGGAGATAGACCATGATCAGCGCCATCAGAAAACGTGGAATGGTCATGCCGAGGAAGGCGATGCCGGAGAGGATCGTATCGACCCAGCTATATTGGCGCGTGGCGGCGAGGATGCCGAAGGTGATACCGAGGATGGACGCGAAGATATGGCAGACCAGCGCGAGGATCAGCGTTCGCGGCAGACGTTCGGCAACGATCTCACCCACGGGGCGGTTATAAAACATGCTGTAACCGAAGTCGCCCTTCGCCACCATGTTCCAGATCCAGTTGAAATACTGGATGACCAGAGGCTTATCGAGACCATGAGCGACGGCATAGGCCTTTGCCTGAGCATCCGCCTGCTCGAAGGAAGCGCCTCCGAGATTCATGAGCTGCGACCGAATATAATCTGCATAGTTGCCGGGCGGCGCCTGGATGATCGCGAATGTCACGATGCTCAGGATCAGAAGCAACGGAATTGCGGACAGAAGGCGGGTAACCAGAAACCTCAACATAAGAACTTCTCCTCAGAGGGACGGTGGCGGTTCCCGACCTCTCGGCCTCAAACCGCCACCTCTTGGGTTCCACGCCCCGCCTGATGCCGCGGGACGCAGAGCCGGGAGATACGCTTACTTCTGCGGACCTTCGCCACCGGGCTTGCCGGGCAACGTGTCCTTGAAGAGCTGGTAGTCACCCTGATCGGCTGCCGGAACATAGAGACGTTCGCGGATGATCGAGTCTTCGGCCCAGTTGAACATGTAGATCGGCGTCCCGTTCGGCACGTTCTTGAAGCGCTTGTTGATGATCAGAGCACCGGGATATTCCACGAGACCGACCGTGTTGACGTTGGTGGTGTAGATTTTCTGATACTGCTTGATCAGCTCGGCCTGCTCCTTCGGGTCGCTCGAAATGACGAACTTGTTGATCGTATCGGCGAGCTCCTTCTCGAATGGCATCAGGTCGAGCTCATTCTTGTTGTTGGCGCGGTGGAACCAGCTGGTGCGCGGACCGGTGGGAGCGAGCTGCGGCGTGTTCTGCACGACGGAAGCAAGTTCCGCCTGGGTGCGGTGAAGCGACCAATCGAACTTACCACCGAAGTTTGCCGCATCGCGATCCTTGCTGGCCTGAGCGTTCAGCACCACACGGATGCCGAGCTTCTGCATCTGCGCGATGACGCCTTCGGCAAGGCTTTTGTCGGTCGTGTAGTCGTTGCTGACGAGCATCGAGATTTCGACATCCCTGCCGCCGGCGGTGCCGGCCGGGAAGTTGACGATGCCGTTGCCATCGGTGTCCTTCAGACCGGCCGCAGCAAGCTCCTTCTTGGCGCCTTCGAGATCGAACGGGTAGTAGAAGGTCGACTGACGATCGTAGAAGTTCGAGCCGGAGAGAATACCACCGGCATAGGTCGCGACGAACGGACCCTTGACGAGGGAATCGCCCAGTTCCTTGCGGTTGGTCGCCATGGTGATGGCTCGACGGAAATGCTCGTTACGGTTCAGCTCGCGAATGGCTTGCTGGCGGGCATCCGGATCGCCCCAGCCGTTGGCGGAGAAGTTCATCTCGATATTGTAGCCGATCAGACGCGGTCCGAAGGCCAATCTCGCAGGAGCGTCCTTCTGGGCGGAGCGCTTCAGCGATTCCACGAAGTTTTCCGGCTGCTCCAAGTTGGAAATGTCGCCGGAACCCGCAACCGCCTGAACGTCACGGTCGGCCCAGGTCGAGAGCTTGTAGTGTGTTTCGTCCAGATAAGGCAGCTGGTTGCCCTTTTCGTCGACCTTCCAGTAGTAGGGATTGCGACGCATGACGATGATGTCATCCGGGCGATACTCGACCGGAACCCACGCGCCCATGACCGGGAAGTTCATGTAGCTCGGCGGGAACGCGTTCTTGTACTGGTCGTAGGTGTTCTTCGAATACTTCGGATGCTGCGGCTTCAGCACATGGGCAGGACCGGGGCAGAAGGTGCCATAGGCCATGTTGTAGATGAACTGCTTGGGAAACGCGTCCTTAAAGGTCCATTCGATCGTGTATTTGTCGATGGCTTTCAGCGTCGTGCCTGCGCCGAAGGTTTCCTGGGTCGCACCATTCAGCGGCGAGACGTTCGGGTCGAGGACGTTGTCGTCCCAGTAGAACATCACATCGTCGGAAGTGAAGTCCTGACCGTCGGACCACTTCGCACCCTCGATAAGCTTCATGGTCAGCTTATGGCCGTCCTTGGACCACTCCCAGCTTTTGGCAAGGTTCGGAAGCGGCTGGAGGTCTTCGGCCTTGACCTGGAAGAGCGGGCCGGTGCGCGTCAGGCACTCGAAGAGACCGATATCGATGCCGCCCCAGCCCTGGTTCTGACCGGCCCAGTAATTCCAGCCTTCCGGACGACCGCCGATGACGTGACGCAGCGTGTCGCCGTAAACGCCCACGCCATCCGGCATGTTTCCGGTCTTGTAGACCATCGGCTCCTTCGGCAGGCGATCCTTGACCGGAGGCAGCTTCTTCTGGTCGACGAACTGCTTCGTTACCCATTCTGGCTCATGATATTCCGGTAGTGCTTTGTACTCGAGGATGGCCGAGCCATCCACATATTGCACTTTGGTCTGCGCCGGGAAATCCGGCGGCTGCGGCACGACGGTCAGTTCCGACGCCATGGCGCCGTTTGCCAAGGCGGACACGCCAACTAGAAGGGCGGCCGTTTTCACAAGATATCGGTTTGTCATCCTCACTCCCCTTTTTTTGAACAACGGAGTATACCCGTCATCGCTCGTTCAACCGGGCCTCCCGCCCGGTCTTATCGACAGCCCTCCTCAGGGCCGCCTTGATCTCTCTGCTTCGATCAGCTCGCCTGCTTGATGGCCCGCAGCTCCTCGATGGAGCGAACGGCGCGACGCGCTGACCCTTCCCATTCGCGGGTCTTGACGGTCGCGTTCTTCAGACGCTCGCGGGCTGCCGGAACGGCATCGGCATACTGGGGCAGCCACTGAGCCTGCGCCACCACCATTTCGTCGACCATCTGCCAAACCTCTTCCGGCGTGGACACCGCGCCCACCAGCGGATCATGCAGAACCGCAAGCTTCAAGAGGTCGATATCGCCGGTCACCGCCGCATGCACCGACATGCGTTGAACATTGATCGATGCCATACAGGTCGCCGCACAGGCTTCCGGCAGGGTGATCCCCGAGACCATGTTGATGCCGAAACGATCGACGAAGCCGGGCGATTCGATGATCGCATCCGAAGGCAGATTGCTGATGACTCCATTGTTCTTGACGTTGAAGTGGCCGCGATAGACACGTCCGGTTTCCAGCGCTTCCAGAATATGGCTGGCATGTTCATTCGAACGCTCGGCCGGATCGATCGGCTTGTCGGCTGCTGCCAGGAACTGTGGGAATTCGGTTTCGAACCAGTTGCGCGTTTCCGTCGAATAGCGGAGGTAACCGCCGGTCTCGCCATGGATCCAATCCGACATGTCGATCCAGCGGGAGATTTCTTCCGGCCGCTTGCGATACCAGGGCAGATATTCGGACAGATGCCCGTTGCTTTCGGTGGAATAGACACCAAAGCGCTTCAAGACGTCGATGCGAAGCTTTTCCTGCTGCGAGAAGACCGGATGGGCTTCAAATGCGGCAAGCAGCTCGTCCTTGCCGACCTTGCGGCCATTGAGGCGCAGATCGACGAACCATGTCTGATGGTTGATGCCCGAGCAAATGTAGTCGAGATCGGAAAGGGATGTTGCGCCGAGAACTTCGGCGATCTGTTCAGCGCCATGCTGAACCCCATGGCAAAGACCCACAGTATCGACCTTGCCATATTCGATGGCCGCCCATGTGTTCATTGCCATCGGGTTCGCGTAGTTGAGGAACTTCGCATTCGGAGCGGCCACTTCGCGGATGTCGCGGCAGAAATCCAGAATAACCGGGATATTGCGCTGGCCATAGAGAATGCCGCCCGCGCAGATCGTATCGCCGACACACTGGTCGATGCCATATTTGAGCGGAATGCGGATATCCTCGGCATAGGCTTCCAGACCGCCGACGCGTACGCAGCTGATGATGTACTTGGCGCCTTCCAGGGCACGCTTACGATCCGTGTGTGCGGTGACCTTGACCTTCAAGCCGTTGGCTTCGACGATCTTGTCGAGAATGGCCTTGATCATATCGAGATTGTGCTGGCTGATATCCGTGAGCGCCACCTCGATATCGTGAAATTCCGGTACGCACAAAACATCGGTGAAGAGCTTTTTTGTGAAGCCGACGCTCCCCGCCCCGATTATAGCGATTTTGAAACTCATAACGCCACCTCTTTTTCGAATAGAAAGGGCAAAACGGGCCGAAGGACTTTTGCGTCACAAAAACTCCGCTGAATCTCCAATACATTGAAAAATCAGAGATATTGACGTTATCTTTATAAAAAATCCTGCTGGCTGTCTCCTCTGCGGGCGATTATGCGTATAAAGTTGGCCAATGCCAGAGAAGGATTATGCTTTAATGGGTAATTTTGTGCTACAGGATTTAATCGACCAAGGCCCTTGCATGCGTGCCGTATCCCTGCCGCGAGGGCGCCAGACGCTTCACACAATGCCCACGAGTAGCGGCTATGAAATCCGTCATGGCGGCAACTACGATTGGGACGGAAGAAAGCGCGGGCAGACGCCATTCACGGTCCTGCAACATTGTATCAGCGGTGCCGGCAATCTGCGCTATGAAAATCGTTATTACGTCGTCAAGCCCGGCGAAACTCTGCTGGTCCTCGTTCCTCACAATCATCGTTATTGGCTGGACCATGATCAGGAGTGGGAGTTTTTCTGGATTTCCATGAACGGCGAAGAAGCCTTGCGCATCCACCGCAACATTCTCGCAGTGACGGGACCGATCCTTAAACTTCAGCCGCAGACCATCGATCACTTGGCGGAGTGCTGTTCCCGCCTCGTCAACGGCGCCGAAACGCCAGGCGCCGCCTCCGCAGCCGCCTATGAAGCCGCCATGACACTTTACGACGATGTCTTCGGCTCTCACGCCTCCTTCGGCGGCGAGTACCGTACCATGCAGCAGGTGCTGAGCTATATCGACGGACATTTAAACGAGCGCTTGTCGGTCAACGATCTGGCTGCTGTGGCTGGGCTTAGCCGCGCGCATTTCTCACGAATCTTTACCGCCAATGAAGGCGTTCCGCCGGCAGAATTCGTATTGCAGCGGCGACTTCGCCGTGCGGCAAAGCTTCTGACCACGGCGGCAAACATACCGATCAAGGAAGTTTCAGTTCTCTGCGGCTTTGACGACCCGAACTACTTCTCAAAGGTGTTCCGCAGGCTTTACGGCACCAATCCAAGCGAATTTCGCACCAGTGGCATGTATCCAAGCGCGCCACAAAATTAGAGCTTCGCATTAAAACAAGGAGAAGATCTTAACTTGGGAGCCGTCCAAGTGACTCACCTGAACCTCGACAGGCTCCTGCTGTTGGATGTGGAACATGCAGTTCAATTCAAGCATATTTTCGACAGAAAACAGTTATGAAGCATTAACTTCGATCGTAAGACTGGGCTTTACTCTTCTGCGTTAACAGTCTCACCATCAACGATCAACATGCGGATAGTGATATGAGCGACAGCTTTGCAAATGCACGGACTGTAGAACAGGCGCGATACCATGCCCTGGCCAGAACTTGGCCGGCTCTGTACATCGCACTGTGCGCTGACATTGTTGCCGTGGCCTTCGTTTATTCCGCTGAAGCGCCCTGGTGGGCGTGGGGCACTCTACCGGCGGTGCTGGTGCCGAAGTCGCTGATCTGGGCTTATCTCTGGTATCGCAAGCGCGACGTTATTCCGCCATCGGAGGAATGTACGCGAGCTGTCCGAATTCTCGGCATCGAAATCACCGTCTGGATGGCATTGATCGTGGCCTGGCAGGTGTGGCTTTCCCATTGGGGAACGGGTGAGTCCCTGCTGCTCTTGGCGCTTTGCATGGGCGGACAGATGGTCTTCCTTCTGTTTGGTCTCTTGCACCTGCGCACCTCCTCCATTCTGTCGGCCACATTTTGTGTTCTCGGCATGCTCTATATCGGCGCCCATTCAGGCTCTACGCTGATTGGCATCGTCGTTCTTCTGGTCGGCGGCGTTGCGGGTCTCGCCTATGTCGCTCAGGGCTATTATCGCGACTTCACCAGTCTTGTCTCGTCGCGGCTTTCGATAGAGGCCAAGACACGGGAAATCGAGGCGCTCAGCGACGACAACTTTCGCATTGCCAATACCGACATGCTGACCGAAATCGGCAACAGACGCCGCTTTTTCCGTGATCTGGAGCAGGCCCTCGATCACGCGCGCAAAGCAGACAAACCTCTGGCGCTTGCCATCGTGGATCTCGACGGATTCAAGGCCATTAACGACAGCAATGGCCACCTCGTCGGCGACCGGCTGCTGAAAGCCATGGCGCAACGCTTGCAGGACATCCTGTCGTCTCATGCCGAGGTTTATCGACTGGGCGGCGACGAGTTTGCCTTCTTTATGCGCGGTGAAAGCGATCGTGAAAGACTGGTCAGCCTTGGGGACGGATTGATCGAGGCTGTGAAAGCGCCGATCTTCGTCGATGATCTGCGCTTGTCACTCGGTTGCTCAGTTGGATTTTCCACCTTCCCGCAGGCTGGAACGACAGCCACGGAACTCTATGACAGGGCCGACTACGCGCTCTTTCACGCGAAGAAGACCGGCAAGCAGCAAACCGTTCTGTTCAGTTCCGAACACGAGGAAACAGTGCGCGAAGCGGCCTTGATCGAGCGCAGCCTGCGCGCGGCAGACCTCGAACAGGAATTGTTCCTGACCTTCCAGCCGATCGTCGATTCCGGTCGCAATGAGACCATCCTGCTCGAATGCCTTGCCCGCTGGCAAAATCCGGCCCTCGGTCTCGTCTCACCCGCGCGGTTCATCCCGGTCGCGGAGCAGTCTGGTCTGATCTCTACCTTGACCCCAATCTTGCTGCGCAAGGCCTTGGACGCGGTGCGGAACTGGCCGGACACGGTCGGGATTTCCTTCAATCTTTCTGGTCACGACATCACCGCTCCGGATAAAATCCTTGGTCTCATCTCGATCTTGGAGGAGAGCGGCGTATCTGCGCGCAGGGTCGAGTTCGAGGTAACGGAAACCGCCTTGATGATGAATCTGGACCAGGCCATCGCCAGCCTCAATGCACTCAAAGCCACAGGCGCCCGCATTTCCCTTGATGACTTCGGAACCGGCTATTCGAGTCTCAGCCAAATCCAGCGCCTGCCGCTGGACAAGATCAAGGTCGATGCCAGCTTCGTTCGCGACCTGATCGACAGTGAGGCCAGTCAGAAGATCGTCCGGTCGGTCAGCTCACTGTCGCGCGATTTGTCTCTCGATTGTGTCGTCGAAGGCGTGGAGACGGAAGATCAGCTCAATATGCTGACCGATATGGGCTGCAACCTGATCCAGGGCTACATCTACTCGCGCCCGCTGAAAGCCATCGATGTTCAGCCCTTCCTGGATCAGCAGATCCGCACGGAGGCTGCGGCCGTCGCCTGACGGAGCCGCAGCATGGTTTAGCTCATGGAGCGTTAGTTCCGCGGTGCGTTGTTCTCGGCCGGTCGGGGAGATGGCAACGGAACATCAGCGGCAGCGGCTTCATTCTGCCAGGTCGTAATGCGATGGACGATGCCAGGTATCTCATCATTGAGATAGCTCGGTTGGCCTGGGAGGCCCATTGGATACATGGCCTCACGCGATGCTTCATACTTGACGCTTTGATTGGTGCAAAGCCGCACCCTCATATCTTCCGGCTTCACCTCAGGCCTGTTCGCGATCGACTCCACAGTGCCGAAGCTCGGGGAAAGTCGTCCGTCGAAGCCCTCGTCCAGATATTTTGCAGATCGTTCGTTGCGCTCGCGCTCGGTGGTCGCGCCCAGCACCACGACCATGAGGCGGCGGTTGTCGCGCTTTGCCACGCCGACGAAGTTGCGTCCAGACGCGCACAGAAAACCGGTCTTGAGACCGGTCGTGCCGCGGTAGCGGGTCAGGAGCAAATTGTTGGACGGGATTTCCTTGCCGTTGATCGATACGGCAGAGACCTGGAAGAAGTTCTGGAACTGCGGAAACTGCTGCTCGATGGCAAGCCCCAGGATCGCGAGATCGCGTGCGGTGGTATAATTGTTCTTATCGAACAGTCCGTTCGGATTGGAAAAATGCGTCCCCGTCATGCCGAGACGCTTGGCCGCATCGTTCATCTTCTCGACGAAGGGTGCCTCACCGTGACCGACCCTCTCCGCAACGGCCATCGCAACATCGTTGGCGGAAGCAACGATCATGGCATAAAGAGCGTCCTCCAATGTCATGGCCTGGCCTTGAGAGAGACCGGACTCCAGAAATGCTTCACTGACGGATTTCTTCGTCATGGTGACAGGCGTCGACAGCGAAATCTCACCAGCACGCAGCGCCTCGAAGGTGAGAAACGCCGTCATCAACTTGGTTGTCGATGCGGGATACCAGGGAACCCCGGCATCTTCCTGAACAAGGACCTGATGGGTATCGGCATCCAGAACGAGGACGGGCGTGGCCTTCACGGACATTGGCACCATCATCAATGATGCCAAGCAAACGGAGCCAATCAGTCTTTTCATCTCAATGCTAATCCAGTGTTGTGGAAAAGCGGCTCCCTTAGCAGGTAAACGATGCGGATGCCACATGAGCGCGCATGACAATCACGTAGGCTGCTATGCAAGAAGAACACATCACTGACTGGGCTTGGAAAATTTGGAGCGGGCGAAGGGATTTGAACCCTCGACCCCAACCTTGGCAAGGTTGTGCTCTACCCCTGAGCTACACCCGCTCAAAGTCCGACGGTTCGGGGTAGATCGCTGAACCGCGGGCCGCCGTGTTGCGGCAACGGGCGCTATATCGCTCAACCGACTTTCAAATGCAAGAGATAAATGCAGGGAGAGTGCGATATATCTTTTCCCAGCACGCGACCAATGGCTTACGGCGCAAGCGCGCAATGCGCCATCGTGTATGGTTAAATGGCAGGATAAACTCTGATAGAGAGAGATTTGGAGCGGGCGAAGGGATTTGAACCCTCGACCCCAACCTTGGCAAGGTTGTGCTCTACCCCTGAGCTACACCCGCTCAAAAATCCAACGGTTCGGGGTAGATCGCTGAACCGTGGGCGCCGTCTTGCGGCGACGGGCGCTATATCGCTCAACCGATTTTCAAATGCAACAGGGAAATGACGAAAACCGGGAGAAAAATTTGTCAATCGTCGCAAGCATCGGAAAAGGCTGATCTTTTGAGAGCTTGGAAGCGGAATGGATTGCAAAAGCGATGTGTCAGGCCTATTCACATTGTCAGATACATACGAAATTCGGCAGAGGCACGCAGTGATGGTTGCAGAGCATTCCCCTAAAACGGCGCAGGATCTTTTCAGCTTTCTCGACGGCCTCGGCATCAAGCACACGACCACGCAGCATCAGCCGGTCTTCACTGTAGCAGAATCGGAATCGCTACGCGATCTGATCCCCGGCGGCCATACGAAGAACCTCTTCGTCAAGGACAAGAAAGATCAGTATTTCGTTCTGACCGTGGAAGAAAACGCCACGGTGGACCTGAAGGCGGTGCACAAGATCATCAATGCCGCCAGCAGGGTCTCCTTCGGCAAGCCGGAAAAGATGCTGGAATATCTGGGCGTCGTTCCAGGCTCTGTCACCGTGTTCGGCGCCATCAATGATACTGACAACCAAGTGACCTTCGTGCTTGATAGCGACTTGATGACGTACGACCTGATCAACGGGCACCCGCTGACCAATGATGCGACGACGACGATCGGCCGTGACGATCTCGTGCGCTTCCTCGAGGCAACGGGGCACACGCCGCTGATCTTGAAAGTCACGGAATAAACTACGATCTGTGCGGTATGATCGCACCGGCACGAGATGATATGGGAGTCGAGATATGAGCGGAATGGATAACCCTTACGGAGCTTCGCTCGGAGGTCAGATGACGGGTTCGGCAAGCTTCGGCGGCGGACAATCCGGCTCTCAAGGCTCCTATGTCAAGGATACGACGACTGCGAATTTCTCCAAGGACGTGATGGAGGAATCGCGCCGCCAGCCTGTGCTGGTGGATTTCTGGGCGCCATGGTGCGGCCCGTGCAAGCAGTTGACGCCGGTGCTGGAAAAAGTGGTCAATGAAGCGGGCGGACGCGTCAAGCTGGTGAAGCTGAACATTGACGATCACCCAGCCATTCCCGGCCAGCTCGGCATTCAGTCTATTCCCGCGATCGTTGCATTCGTCGATGGCAGACCGGTCGACGGCTTTATGGGGGCGGTTCCTGAAAGCCAGATCCTGCAATTTATCGAGAAGCTAGCAGGACCGGCAGGCGATGATCAGAAGGCCGAAATCGAGGCAGCACTCGCAGAGGCAAAACAGCTTCTGGAGGCCGGCGATTTCCAGAATGCCGCCCAACTCTTCGGCGCCGTGATGCAGGCCGATCCCGAAAATGCCCCAGCTGTTGCGGGCATTGCCGAGTGCATGATCGCAGTGGGTCAATATGAGCGCGCCAGCGAGCTTCTGTCTTCCTTGCCGGAGGAACTCACCAAGGACGCAGCGGTGCAGGCGGCATCGAAAAAGCTGGCGCAATTTGAAGAAGCCCGCAAGCTCGGTGATCCTTCTGCCTTGCAGCAGGCGCTGCAACTCAACCCGGATGACCACGCATCAAGGCTGAAGCTCGCCAAAATCCTGAACGCGCAAGGCAAACGAGACGAGGCTGTCGAAGAGTTGCTGACCATCATGCGCAAGGATCGGACCTTTGAAGACGACGCGGCACGCAAGCAGTTGGTAGAATTTTTTGAGATCTGGGGCTTTAAAGATCCCGCTAGCATTTCCGGTCGCAGGAAGCTGTCGTCCATACTCTTTTCCTAAAACCGTCTTGCGCTTTGCCGCCCCGCTCCTCATCTAGACTGGAGCGGGAACGATGAGACATAAGGAATCCCTCCGATGCACGTCGGAAATGCGAGATATCTGAAAGAAAGCGATCTACCCGAGACCATTCCTGTTTTCCCCTTGTCAGGTGCCTTGCTGCTGCCGGAAGGGCACTTGCCGCTTAACATTTTCGAGCCGCGCTATCTGGCGATGTTCGATGCGTCCATTGCAAGCCATCGACTGATTGGCATGGTCCAGCCAGCCCTCCAGGCTCTCGAAGCCGGAACCGACGGCGGTGCGCTCAGTCCCATCGGCTGCATCGGTCGAATCACCTCATTTTCCGAGACCGGCGACGGTCGCTACATTGTGTCGCTGACGGGCGTTTGTCGTTTCAGGCTGCTGGAAGAGCTTGAGGAAAAGACGCCTTACCGCGTGTTCAAGCAGGCCCCATTCATTGCCGATCTATCGGGTGAGGATGGAGAGGAAGACATCGATCGCGCCAATCTCTTGCGCGTTTTCCGCGACTTCCTTGAATCGAACCAGCTGGAAGCAGACTGGGATAGCGTGGAGCGTGCTGGCAACCGCGTGCTGGTCAACTCACTGTCGATGATGTCCCCGTTTGGGCCAGCGGAAAAACAAGCACTGCTGGAAGCCCCGGATCTGAAATCCCGCGCCGACGCACTGATCGCCATTATGGAGATCGTGCTCGCTCAAGGTGGCGCGGAAGGTAGTGTGATCCTACAATGAGCCACCTCCATGGATGAAAAGCTGAGCAAGGTTGACCCGAAGCTCCTCGATCTGTTGGTCTGCCCTTTGACCAAGGGCAGGCTAACCTATGACCGCGAGCATCACGAATTGATCTCCGAACGCGCCAAGCTCGCCTACCCGATCCGGGACGGCGTGCCAATCATGCTGATTTCAGAAGCGCGCAAGATTCAAGACTGACACCCTCAGTCGTCTCCTCAAACGGGGCAAGCATCCTCGAGATGCAGCGCCGTGCTCCATCTGGAGAGGGAACTGGTATTTTCCCCGTGCGTTTCGATCCTTGACGACAAACATGAGATTGCGATGAGGGACCTGAACCATGGAAGACAAGAACGCACGTCAGACCATCGAAGAGACCGACGAGAAGACCAAGCGCAATGAAGACATTCCAGCGGCAGGTCCCCACGCGAAAAAACATCTGACCGACGACAGCAAGACGCCGGGTGCAGGCTCGCTGCCGGATGAGGACGATAACGATATGAACCCAGGCTCCGGCTGAGTGGTGAGCAGACCTCATCATTTTGTGTGGCGCGGCGCATGATAACGCGATCGACGCCGCTACCATCCAGTCGCCACATCGCCAATTAATGCATCCGCGTATTTAATGGGCAGGCCCGCACGCTCCCCGTTACCAGCAAGAAATACGGGGTCTTTTTAACGTTTTCTCAAAGCTTGATTGCAAAAAGTCTCCTCTGCCGAAAACCAATAACAATCAACGGCATAGAAATCATAGAGGCTTTGGGGCAGCATGTTTATCGATAGAGTTCTGGCACGTTTTAAGATCCAGACAAAGGTTATTGTCTTTATCGCACCATTCATTCTCAGTATTCTTGCGGTTGGGATATCGGGCCTTTACACTTCTAAGCTGCTTCAAGGTCGCATGGATATTTCCAACACGACCCTGCAGTCCTTGACCGGCTTCAAGCAGGTCTTTGAAAGCATGACCTCGTTTCTTCACAACACCACGGAAGAGACACGCACTACTCTTCATCATCAGATCGATGAGCAGATCAGCTTTCTCAAGATGACGGGAGACGGAAGCGATCCTGCCATTCAGGACGCCATTAAAAGCACCTCTCTGATCGGCGTCCAGGTGGATGAGTTGTGGTCCTTCTACCAGAAGGAGCAAGCGCTCCGTTCGCAGATGAATGGCGATATGGCGGCCGCGACGAAAGAACTCAACGGGCTTTTGGCAAACGCCACCAACATCCGCAGCACGCTCGAAACCGACGAGACAAAGGCTAAGGTCATGTTGCGAGAAGCCGACAGGCTGGTTCGCGGCGCGACGCTGATCGCCACCGTCGTCACCGAATTCAACAAGCGGACAGTTCCGGAAGAAAAGATTGCGGTCATTCGCGATGCGATCGGCGGGCTGGAGGCTACGGCGAAGTCGCTCTCCGCCATAGCGGTTGCCGACCAGAAGCTCGTCATCGATCAGATTTCCGAAAATGTGAAACATATCCGCCAGCAGGTCGATGTCGGCGTCGTCAACGACATGACGGTTGGAACCATCGATCAGGCGATTAACATGATGCGCCCGGCAACGATCCGCCTCCAGGGCTTTGCCACGGTTAAATCCCGCCAGGCCGCCGAGGTGTTCGGGCAACTGGACGGCAAGATCGAGCCCGCCGAGAACTTCCTGACGATGGCGCGCCAGATCGCTGACGACGCCAAAAACCTGCAGCTTGAGATGGCGGGCTTTGCCGCAGCCCCGACAAAGGACGGGCTGGAACGGTTCCGCGATATGGCTTTCCGTCTGAGCGTCTCGGCTGGTGCGGTCATGTCCGACAAGACGATGTCCGAAAGCGCGATCAAAAGCGGCACCCTGATCGATGCACTTTCTACAAAACTCGACAAGAACGCCGTAGATCTCCTGGCCATGTTCAACCAGCGCAAGGCGGCCTTCGCCAAGGCAACGGAAGAGATCGGCCATATCTGGGAGCAGCTTACAGGCTTTGCAGAGTCCCAGCGTCTTGCGGCAGATAGCGAGCGCAGCAAGGCCGATGGCATCTCGATTTCCGCCATGCTCACCGGCATCCTGATCGCGATTTTCGCCGGCATCGGTCTGGTCATGACCTTCAAGGGCCCGATCCTGACGATCGTCAGCGCCATGAAGCGTCTCGCCACCGGCGACGTCAACGTGCCGCTGAGCGGCAACACCCGCCATGACGAGATTGGCGACATGGCGCGTGCATTGGAAGTCTTCAAGGAGAACGCCGCGCAGCGTCTGCGTCTCGAAGCGCAGACGGAAGAACAGCGTGCCGCAGCCGACGCGGAGCGGCAGATGAACGAGGCGGAGCGCAGAGAGCTCGACCGTCAGATTCAGTTCGCGGTCTCAGCATTGGGCGATGGCCTGGAGCGACTGTCCTCTGGAGACATTTCCACCACGATCGATACGCCTTTTACCGGCCATCTGGAACAGTTGCGCGTCGACTTCAACCAATCCATGCAGCGGCTGCGCCAGACGATCGGCGGCATCCAGGATAATGTTGGAACCATCCGCATCAATGTGCAGCAGATGTCAGCGTCCACGCTCGATCTGTCCCGACGCACCGAGCGCCAGGCCGCTTCGCTGGAAGAAACAGCAGCGGCCGTCGATGAGGTCAACTCCAATATGCGCAATGCGGTGGAGCGTGCTCGTCAGGCCAACAGCATCGTCGACAACACGCGCCGCCATACCGATGAATCCCTGATGATCGTCAGAAACGCGGTTGCGGCCATGGAGCGCATCGAGGCGGCCTCGCAGACGATCGGCAACATCATCGAGGTGATCGACTCCATCTCCTTCCAGACCAATCTCCTGGCATTGAATGCCGGTGTGGAAGCGGCCCGTGCAGGCGAAGCTGGCAAGGGGTTTGCGGTCGTCGCCCATGAAGTGCGCGAACTGGCGCAGCGTTCTGCCTCTGCCGCCAAGGAAATCCGCCAACTGGTTGCCGTCTCGACACAAGAGGTTTCGGCAGGTTCGGACCTCGTGAACCAGACAGGCGAAGCCCTGGCGGAAATCGGCGTTCAGATCTCCAAGGTCAGCGATCAGGTGCACCAGATCACCCAGGCGACACAGGATCAGGCGGTCGTACTCCAACAGATCAACGGCTCAGTTGGAGAGGTCGACGTTCTCACCCAGCAAAACGCCGCCATGGTGGAAGAAACGAGTGCAGCGACACAGCAACTGAACACCGAGACAGACCAGTTGCTGCAATTGCTGCAGCAGTTCCGCTTGACGAAGGACAGCGCTGCCACCCGTTACGCAGCCTGATCTCGAAGAGCCGCGCCTCCAACATAGGTCCGGTCATTCGGCCGGACCTATGCGTTTGTAGAAGAGCGTCGTGCCGCAGTAACGACCGTCTGGAAAGAGCGCGAAATCCGGGATGACTCCGACGCGTTGCCAGCCGAAGCGGGGATAGATCGCTTCGGCCTCGCTGCCTGTTGCTGTATCCAGCACGAGGAGCCGCCGTCCGAGACGTGTCGCTTCTTCCTCCACTTTCGCCATCAACCTGCGTGAGACACCGAGCCCCCGCGCCTTTCGATGGATCAACAGTTTCATCACATCGCCGCGGTGAGGCTGGTTGGGCTTGGTGGCAAGACCCACCTGGACGGTGCCGACCACCTCTCCATCTCGTTCCGCCACCGCATGGAGTGTCGTGCCACGACCCACTGCTTCCGCAACATCCTGCCAGAAGCTATGCGCATCGTCTGGCCCAAAAGGCAGCATGAAGCCGACCGAGGCTCCGCCATTGACGCAGTCTGACAGGACTTCGCAAAGCTCTGGCAAGGCATCGAGCGTCTGCTGACGATCGAGAAGTCGGACGGTTACAATAGGTTCTTCCATCATATGCGCTTTCTCTGATCCAGCACGACGGCGTAGCGTGCCGGGATGTCGGATGGATTGTGAAAAATGTGGCCCTCGCCCACGGGCATGAACAGGCAATCACCCGGCGCCAGCTGGTAAGTCTGCTCGCCAAGCTCCATGGCAAGTTCGCCTTCGAACAGCCAGACATATTGCGTCATGCCCTTGCTGGCGGGATGGGGTGGGAAGCTGACGCGGGCCGACGCGGGCAGCGAAACCTCGACGATATCGACATCGGAGCCCACACGCGGCGGGGAAATGGCGCGACGGACATAGCCGGTTTCCGGGTCTTTCCAGGTCGGCTGATCACCGTGTTTTACCAACGGTGACGACAGTGTCTCGTTCTCGGCGAAGAACTGCGACAACGAGAGGCCGAGAGCCGCACAAATGCGGGCAAGCAGCGATGCGGTGGGGCTCGCCTCGCCCCGTTCAATGCGCGATATCATGGCACGGCTCACGCCGGACATTGTCGCAAGTCCATCCAGCGTCAGTCCGCTCTGCTCGCGCAGAAGCTTCAGACGCATGGCGATGGCTGGTTCCAGGGGATCGAATTGATTTTCCATGATAAGAGAATATTCGATCTTATAATGGAGTCAATGGACAGATTTAAAGCCGGAGGGATGGGCGCGGTCCGGCTTTTCACTCTATTAGTAGACGCGGGCCTGCTCGAGTTCGGGCTGAGCACTGTGGCGATCCAGCCTGACATCGATCCGCTTCCCAGTCTCATTGTCGAAGAAGTGCAGCTTGGCAGGATTGATGGTCAGCGCAAAGCTCTCGGGCAGACCCAGTTCGGCGGAAAGCGCCACCGTCAGTGACTGATCTCCGACGAGACCATGCACCAATCGCTGCGAGCCGAGTTCCTCGACATAATCGAGGCGGAACGGCAAGGCAGGCTCATCCCCATGTGCAATGCGCAAATCTTCCGCCCGCATGCCGACCGTCACCGGGCCGGAAGTCGGCGCCACACCATTCAACGACAAGATCGCAGGGCCGATCGCCAGCCGATCGCCATGCAGTTCACCGGACAGAAGGTTCATCGCAGGCGAACCAATGAAGCTTGCGACAAAAGTAGAGGCGGGAGTGTGGTAGACATCCAGCGGCGCGCCGATCTGTTCGATGCGTCCCGCATTCAGCACCACAAGGCGATCTGCCAAAGTCATCGCTTCCAACTGGTCATGCGTGACATAGATGGAGGTGGTTCCAAGGCGACGTTGCAGCCGCTTGATTTCGCCGCGCATGGAGACGCGCAGCTTGGCATCGAGATTGGAGAGCGGCTCATCGAAGAGGAAGGCCGCAGGCTTGCGCACGATGGCACGGCCCATGGCAACGCGCTGGCGCTGACCACCGGAAAGCGCCCGCGGTTTGCGCTCCAGATAAGGTTCCAGTTGCAGCATGCGGGCGGCTTCAGCCACACGGGCATCGATTTCTGCCTTCGGCGTCTTGCGGTTCTTCAGACCGTATTCCAGGTTCTCGCGCACCGACATATGCGGGTAGAGTGCATAGTTCTGGAACACCATTGCAATGTCACGGTCCGCCGGCTCCACATCATTGACGATACGGTTGCCGATGCTGACGGTGCCCTCGGAGATTTCTTCCAGGCCCGCCACCATGCGCAGAAGCGTGGACTTGCCGCAGCCGGAGGGGCCGACGAGCACGATGAACTCGCCGTCCTTGATGGAGATATCCACATCGTGGACGGCGCGCATGCCGTTGGCGTAATCCTTGCAGACCTGACTGATTTCGATCTCGGCCATTGTCGGTATCCTTTACTTATCGCTTTCGGTGAGGCCCTTGATGAACCAGCTCTGGAAGATGACGACGATCATCACCGGGGGCAGCATAGCGAGAACTGCCAGCGCGAAAGCCTCGTTATAATCGGGGAGTTGCGAACCGACCCAGACTTGCAGGATCGACTTGATGCCGCGCATCAGCGTGAAGAAGCTCTCGTCGTTAGTCATCAGCATGGGCCAGAGATACTGGTTCCAGCCATAGACGAACATGATGATGAAGATCGCTGCCACCATGGTGCGCGACAGCGGGATCAACACGTCGATGAAGAATTTGATCGGCCCCGCGCCATCGATCCGCGCCGCTTCCAGCAACTCGTCCGGCACCGATTTGAAGAACTGACGGAAATAGAAGGTGCCGGTGGCAGAGGCCAGAAGCGGTACGATGAGGCCGGTATAGGAGTTCAGAAGCCCGAGTTTGCTCATCACCTCATAGGACGGCATGATGCGCACTTCGAGCGGCAGCAGCAATGTGGTGAAGATGATCCAGAAGGCAAGCGTTGCGAAGCGGAAGCGGAAATAGACGATGGCATAAGCCGCCATCATCGACAGGACGATCTTGCCGACAGCAAAGCCGATGCCGAGGATCAGCGAGTTCATCACCATATTGAAGCCGGTCACCTGGCCGGTGAAACCGCCCTTCTGCGTCAGCACCTTCTCATAGGTGGCGACGAAATTGTTGCCGGGCGTGAGAGCCAGTCCGTTCATGTGGATCTCGGCTGCCGTGTGCGTCGAGGTCATGAAGGCGACGATGACCGGCAGAACCAGAAACAGCGAGCCGATGATCAGCACCAGATGGTCGAGAGGCTTGGTCTTATACATAGGTCAACACCTCAACCGTAATGGATGCGTTTTTCGAGGAAGCGGAATTGCATGACGGTCAGCACGAAGACGACGACCATCAGGATCACGGATTGTGCCGAGGAGCCGCCAATATCGTTGCCGCGGAAACCGTCCAGAAAAACCTTGTAGACCAGCGTGATCGGGTTGTTGGCCGCCTTGTCCTTCACCATCACGTCGATGACGCCGAACGTGTCGAACAGGGCGTAGGTGACGTTGATGATCAGCAGAAAGAAGGCGGTCGGTGCCAGAAGCGGCATGATGACGGTCCAGAACCGGCGAAAGCCGGAGCGGCAATCGAGATAGGCCGCCTCGCGGACCGAAACCGGCACGCTTTGCAGGCCCGACAGGAAGAAGATGAAATTATAGGGGATCTGCTTCCAGACCGAAACGAAGACCATGGCAAACGCCGTATCAAAGTAATTGACGCCCACCTGCATGTGCCAGCCGAAGAAGGCGGCGATCTTGACGAAAGGGCCGATATGCTGGTCGAAGAACATCATGCCGATCAGGCCCGCCACCGGCGGCGCGATGGCATAGACGGAGATCAATAGCGTCTTGTAAGCCGAAGCACCGCGGATGACGGCATCGGCCTTGACGGCCAGCAACAGACCAATGGCCAGCGAAAATACCGTCACGAGAATGGTGAAGATACCGGTGAACTTCGCGATGCTCAGATATTCCGCGCTGAACAGGGCATCCGTGTAATTCGAAAAACCGACGAAGGTCGAGCCGAAGCCAAAGGGGTCCTCGATATAGAAAGAGGACTGAACCGCCTGTACCGACGGCCAGTAGAAGAAGACGAAAATGACCAGAAGCTGCGGCGCGAGGAAGAGATAGGGCAGCAGCGAAGGGGAAAACTGGACGCGCTTGGCCGTCTCTGTCGCCGCGGCAGGCCTCTTCGCTTTCGCGGCAAGGCCGGGAAGAACCTGGGTGGCGCTCGGTTGGGAGGGAACGTAGGTCACGTCCGCAAACCTTCCTTGGTTATGGACCGGGCTTCAGCGAAGACGCCCGTCCGTGATTTTTTCAGAGAGCCCTGCTTGTGTGCCGCGCATCATCACTGCCCATGGGGCAAGGACGGCTGCGACTTGGAAGCGGCTTGCACATATTGGAACGGACCTCTCCCCGATCCGAGGAGAGGTCCATCGATTGGGCGACCGTGTTATCAGCCGGCGGTCTTGGCGAAACGCGCCAGAAGGTCGTTGCCTTCCTTCTCGATGATGTTGAAGGCATCCTTTACGGAGACTTCGCCGGAGAAGATGCGGCCATATTCACGCTCCATGATGGCGCGGATCTGCGGATAGAAGCCGAGGCGATAGCCCTTGGACCATTCGCCGCCTGGAAGCGACAGCTGCTTGATGCCGACTTCGGCAACAGGCTGCTTCTCGTAGTAGCCTTCCTTCTTCGCCAGCTCGTAAGCGGCCTTGGTGATGGCGACGTAGCCGGTGGCTTCATGGTAGAACTTCTGAATTTCAGGCGAGGTCAGGAACTGGAAGAAGTCTGCCACGCACTTGTTTTCAGCCTCAGGCTTGCCGGACATGGCAAACAGAGCAGCACCACCGATGAAGGAGTTGGTGCCAGCGCCCTTGATCGCGCCCCAGTAAGGCAGGAAGGTTGCCGAGAACGGCATTTGTGCCGTCTTCTGCAGGCCGCCGAAGGAGCCTGACGAACCGATCCAAAGAGCGACCTTGTTTTCTTCGAACGGCTTCTGATTGTCGTTCCAGCCAGCACCGTAATAGGCGAAGTAGCCCTGGTCCTTCCAGGACTTCAGCTTTTCGAACATCATGATGAGGTTCGGATCGGTCACCTTCAGCTTTGTATCGACGACGCTGTCATAACCATTGTTGTTGGTGGCGAACTGGATGTTGTTGCGCGAGAAGAAGTTCTCGGTGAACTCCCAGGTCAGCTGCGACTGTACGAGCGGGATGAAACCGGCTTCCTTCAGCTTCGGAGCGATGGCTTCGAACTCTTCCCACGTCTTTGGCGCTTCGACACCGGCCTTCTTCAAGGCTTCGGTGTTGATATACATGATAGGGGCGGAGGAGTTGAACGGCATGCCCACGAACTTGCCGTCCGCTGCGGCGTAGAAGTAGCGAACGCCAGGAATGAAGGCTTCGCGATCGAATTTGTAACCGGCCTTGGTGATGATGTCTTCCGCTGGGATCACAGCGCCCTTGGCGTTGATGATGGTGGCTGCACCTGCATCGAAAACCTGGAGAATGTTCGGCTGCTCGCCGGAGCGGAAGGCAGCGATGCCGCTTGCCAGCGCTTCTTCGTAAGAACCCTTGGAAACCGGCGTCAATGCGCATGCGGTCTGCGCGGCGTTGAACTTCTGCGCGACCTCATTGATGACTTCGCCATTGCGGCCGCCCATGCCATGCCACCAGGTGATGTTGGTTGCCGCCATGGAAGACGTTGCGGAAACGCTGAAGGCCATCACGGCCATGGAAATTTTCTTGATCATCTTTCGATCCTCTACCGCCCTTGTTGGGTGAGGATGCGAATAGGGACGTTCCGTGACGGGGATTTTACAGTTTCATGTCAGATTTATTACGTGAGAAGCTCCGAAATTGCAGGCCAATCACGCCGGGCAATCGCAGGTAGATCATTTACGTAGCGTCGAGCGCGCCGGATTGCCGACGACAACGTCGCCTGGCGCGACGCTCTTCGTCACCACCGAACCTGCACCGACAATGGCGCCATCGCCGATCGTCACGCCTGGCAGAATCATGGCGCCGCCGCCTATCCAGACATCTTTGCCAATCGCGACCGGCCTTGCTCTCTCGATCCCCTGCCCGCGCAGAGCGATATCCCGATGATGATCGGCGCAATAAATATGGACGCCGGGACCCAGCATGGAGCCTGCGCCAACTTCAACGCGGCCCGAGTCGAGTATCGTGCAGCCTGCGTTGAGATAGACCCTTTCCCCCAGGCTGATATTGACGCCGTAGCTGCAATGGAACGGCGCTTCGATGAAAGCAGTGTCGGCGGCCGACTTCAAAAGCGACCTGAGAAGCGAGCCAATCGACCCGCGCTCATCCGGTGGAAGCGTATTGTGCTGATGAACAGCGAAACGCGCCTTGATCCGAAGTGCGTCCAACTCGTCATCAAGGCATGAATACCATTCCCCGGAAGCCATTTTTTCGCGTTCGCTCAACATGGAAATCGTCCTCAAAAAGCATCGATGAAATGGACTGGCAGACGCCGCGGCAGAATAGCGACGATGTCGAAACGCGAGGATAGATTATGCGCATCGTGACGCCGCGCCAGCCACAAATCGGCAGATCCACGAATGCGCTGTTGCGATTGAAAACTTACCGCATCCACAGCGTCCTTTTCCGAGCGACGGGCCTTCACTTCGATAAAGGCGACGACATCCTTGCGCCGGGCAATGAGATCGATTTCGCCAAGTGGGGTGCGATAGCGCAGCGCTAGAATCCGGTAGCCTTTCAGCATGAGATAAAGTGCCGCCCAGTATTCGGCAGCGTGGCCCCGCTTTTCCGCGCGGCGTCTTTTCACATGCCGTGCGTCAGCCGCCATTGCTATCCTTCATGTCGAGCAGTCGCTGATAGAGTTCCTTGCGCGGCAGGCCCGTAAGTTTCGCCGCCTCTGCGGCCGCCTTGGCCGCCGGCATGGTGGATACCAGATCCTTCAACAGCTTTTCGACATCTTCAATATCGGGGATATCGTCATAGGATGGCGGCTCGACGAGAAGCACGATCTCACCCTTCACCGTGCGATCTTCGTCGTAATAGTCGGCAAGCTCGCCCAAAGTTCCGCGGCGGAATTCCTCAAAGGTCTTTGTCAGTTCGCGACAAACCACAGCACGGCGCTCGCGCCCTAGCACCTCGGCAGCGACGCGGACGGACGCGCCGATGCGATGCGGGGATTCGAAAAAGATCAGCGTTGCCGGAATTTTGGAAAGCTCCGCAAAGCGATCGCGCTTGCCACGATCCTTCACGGGGAGGAACCCGGCAAACAGGAAAGCGTCGCTCGGCATGCCCGATCCGACGAGGGCGGCAAGCGGTGCGGACGCGCCGGGAATGGGTACCACGCGAAAGCCCGCTTCGAGCGCCAACTGTCCGAGCCGATAGCCGGGGTCGGACACAAGCGGCGTTCCGGCATCGGAAACGAGAGCGACCGACTTGCCTGCCTCCAGAGCCGCAATCAACCTCGGCCCAACCTCCTGGGCATTATGCTCATGATAAGCGTAAGGGCGGTTGCGGATGCCGTAGCGCTCTAAAAGAATGCGGGTGACGCGTGTGTCCTCACAGGCGAGAACATCGGCGGAGCTCAAAGTTTCGAGTGCCCGCAAGGTGATATCGCCCAGATTGCCGATGGGGGTGGCCACGAGATAGAGCGCGTTCTCCAAAGGCCGCGCTGGGACCGAAACACCTGCGATACGAAAGCTCTTGCCCGAAGACGTCTCCGTCTGGTCATGGTTGGTTTCGTCTGTCACGGGTCAGTCCAATCTATTTTGCCATTCCACGGAAGCACTTATGGGCAATTGGAAGCGGCGGAACAAGCGCAAGATGTCACTCTTATCTGTGGATCATGCGCGATAGCGTGGAATAGGGAGGACTAGCGAATGCAGGCCTCTTGCATTTTGCACGATAACTCTGCCATTTTGCCTGTCCCATTATCCGGCATCAGGCCGGGAAAGACTATCTTGCCGATCCGGCCTCGCCGGGTCGCAACGGTTGAAAGCGGTAGCGTCCATGCGTATTACTCTCGAGCGGTCCAACCTTTTGAAGTCGCTGAACCACGTGCATCGCGTGGTCGAACGGCGCAACACCATTCCGATCCTGTCGAACATTCTGCTGCGCGCCTCTGGCGCCAATCTGGACATGAAGGCGACCGACCTCGATCTGGAAGTCACAGAAGCGACACCGGCCATGGTGGAACAGGCGGGTGCGACGACCGTACCGGCCCATCTGCTTTACGAAATCGTCCGCAAGCTGCCGGACGGTTCGGAAGTGCTGCTCGCGACCAATCCCGACGGCTCGTCGATGACGGTGGCGTCCGGACGCTCCAAGTTCTCGCTCCAGTGCCTGCCGGAAACGGATTTCCCCGACCTGACCGCGGGCACCTTCAGCCACAGTTTCAAGCTGAAGGCCACCGATCTCAAGATGCTGATCGATCGCACGCAGTTCGCCATTTCCACCGAAGAAACACGCTACTATTTGAACGGCATCTTCTTCCACACGATCGAAAGTGGTGGCGACCTGAAGCTGCGCGCCGTTGCGACGGACGGCCACCGTCTCGCGCGCGCCGATGTCGATGCGCCGTCCGGCTCCGAAGGCATGCCCGGCATCATCATTCCGCGCAAGACCGTAGGTGAGCTGCAGAAGCTCGTCGATAATCCCGAACTCGAAGTGGCCGTCGAAGTATCCGACGCCAAGATCCGTCTGACTATCGGCGATATCGTCATGACGTCAAAACTCATCGACGGCACCTTCCCCGACTATCAGCGCGTGATCCCGACCGGTAACGACAAGGAAATGCGCGTCGATTGCGGCAGCTTCGCCAAAGCCGTGGACCGCGTATCCACCATTTCTTCGGAACGGGGCCGTGCGGTCAAGCTGGCCTTGACCGACGGACAATTGACGCTGACCGTCAACAACCCGGATTCAGGAAGTGCGACGGAAGAAGTAGCGGTCGGTTACGAGAACGACCCAATGGAAATCGGCTTCAATGCCAAGTATCTCCTGGATATCACCGCGCAATTGTCGGGCGAAGATGCGATCTTCCTGCTGGCCGATGCAGGCTCGCCCACGCTGGTGCGTGATACAGCGGGGGATGATGCGCTCTACGTGCTGATGCCGATGCGGGTCTAAGACAACATTCCTGAAAAAAGCCGGCGGAATTTTCCTCCGGCTTTTTTTCGCTCCAGAGGTGAAATAAGTTTTTCCAAATGCGACATTTTGATTTTGATTTGCGCCGTTCGAGACAAGATGTCGCCATAGTTTCAACAAATGGTATTTGACGACAAATAAGGGGACAAGACATGGGACTGAGCCTGAAAGAACGCTTCGGCCGGAAATTCGAAGAAGAGATCCGCTTCTTCAAAGGAATGGTCAATCAGCCGAAAAAAGTCGGCGCGATCGTTCCAACCTCCGGCATCACCGCGCGGCGGATGGCGAGCGTTATCAACCCTCACTCAGGCCTGCCCGTTCTTGAACTCGGACCCGGAACCGGTGTCATCACCAAAGCCATCCTCGGCAGGGGCCTCAGGCCCGACCAAGTGACGGCCATCGAATATTCGACGGATTTCTATCAGCAGCTTCTACGCAGCTATCCAGGCGTCAACTTCATCAATGGCGATGCTTTCGATCTGGATAAGACGCTGGGTGACCAGAAGGACCAGATGTTCGACTGTGTGATTTCCGCCGTTCCCATGCTGAACTTTCCGATGGCCGCCAGAATCAAGCTGCTGGACGAGCTGCTTAACCGCATTCCGCATGGCCGCCCTGTTGTTCAGATTTCCTACGGCCCGGTCTCACCGATCGTGGCGCAGCCTCATCTCTATCATATTCGCCATTTCGACTTCGTGGTGCGCAACATTCCGCCTGCGCAGCTGTGGACCTATACCCGCAGCTAGTCTACTCTTTGTGGATGTACGCTCTCTACATAACCCATCCGCAGGTTCGCATCGATCCGAAGGTTCCCGTTCCTGAATGGGGACTATCGGACATAGGAGCAGAGAGGGCGAAAAGAGCCTTCTCGCAGCCTTGGGTTCGCGACTTGCGCCGTATCGTCAGCAGCACCGAGACGAAAGCGATCGAAACGGCGCAATATCTTGGCCGTGCGAGTGGTCTTGAGGTTGAGCGCGTTGAGGATATGCACGAGAACGACCGGAGCGCGACCGGTTTTCTCCCGCCTGACCTGTTTGAAAAAGCCGCCGACTGGTTCTTCGCCCACCCGCATGCAAGCTACAAGGGTTGGGAAACCGCAGCCGACGCACAGGCTCGCATTGTAAAGTCAGTGGAAACCATCCTCGCCGCCCACGATCCCAGCCAGCCCATCGCCTTTATCGGTCATGGCGCAGTCGGAACTCTTCTCAAGAGCCACCTCAGCCACGATGTCATCCGACGCAGCACCGACCAGCCGCCCGGCGGTGGCAATCTTTTCAGATTCGATCTTGCGGACCGGAAAGTGACATGCGACTGGACGCCCATCGAAAACTGGCAGGGGTAAAGATGATGACCACGAACGAGCGCCTGATCGTTGGCCTGGATGTTCCAACCGTCAAGGAGGCCGAGTCGATCGTTACCGCCATTGGCGACGATGTCATTTTCTACAAGATCGGTTATCAGCTGGTCTTTGCCGGTGGACTGGAGTTCGCCCGCGAGCTTGCCCAAAGCGGCAAGAAAATCTTCCTCGACATGAAGCTGCTGGATATCGACAACACGGTCGCCTCCGGCGTGGAAAACATCGCCAAGATGGGCATGTCGATGCTGACCCTGCACGCCTATCCAAAGGCCATGCGCGCCGCCGTGGCCGCAGCCAAGGGCTCGGACCTCACCCTTCTCGGCGTCACGGTTCTGACCTCCATGGACAATGCCGACTTAGTGGAGGCAGGCTACCAGGGTGATGCCCGCTCGCTGGTTCTCAAGCGCGCCGAACAGGCGAGAGAAGCGGGCATGGGCGGCATCGTCTGCTCCGCTGAAGAATCCTCCGCCGTTCGCGACATCCTCGGACCCGACATGGCGGTGGTGACCCCTGGCATTCGCCCAACCGGTGCAGACGCCGGAGACCAGAAGCGTGTGGTGACACCTTTCGAGGCCATTCAGGGCGGATCTAGCCATCTGGTCGTCGGACGCCCTATCGTCAAGGCGACCGATCCGAAGGCTGCGGCACGCGCCATTCTGGACGAAATGCTGCGCGCCAGCTTCCCAGCCAATCGATAAGGACGAAAACCATGACCAAAGCCTACTGGATTGCACGCGTGGATGTTCGCGATGCCGAGCGCTACAAGGATTATGTCGCGACAGCCAAGCCAGCCTTCGAACGCTACGGTGCAAAATTTATCGCTCGAGGCGGTGCATTCACGGAGCTGGAAGGCCAGGCACGCGCCCGCAACGTCATCATCGAGTTCCCCTCGATGCAGCATGCCGTCGATTGCTATAATTCGCAGGAGTACCAGGCTGCAGCAAAAATCCGCCAGGAAGTGGCCGATGCGGAAATGGTGGTCGTCGAGGGAGTCTAAGGCACAGCGGAAGGCTTTGCTATCGGCCTCAGGCAGGATGGCCTATCATGATGTTTTTCTTCATCCGATTTTTGATTTTCGTCTTCGTGACGTGGCTACCGATTGTTTATTCAAATGGCTTTGAGTTCGTCGAAGCGCACGGGTTTTTCGTATTCGCTGTTGTACTCATGGGTATTGCTGGCCTTATCGCTTATTTCCTGGTGTTGTTTTTCGCGTCAGTGTTGATGAGCATGCTTAGCTCAAGCAACCAGTTCCCCATCAATTTCCGTACAGTTGCGGTCGCGGACACGATTTTCTGTTACGGTCTTATAATGATGGTGTCGGCGTTTTTTTTAACGGAAACTGCGCTTCCTATTTCCGTGAATGTCGCCCAGGGACCACTAGGGTCGAAACCCAATCAAATTGTTGATGAGATTGGCTATCTATGATTCACTGCCTGTAGAAGCAGGAGTGTTTGACCATGGCGGGCGAATTTTGGCTTGATGACGAACAGTGGGCAGTGATTTC
>Ga0308171_1000350_pt1 | contig 111071 bp, 117 predicted proteins | sample PhyGR1_FD_202135 | JGI IMG/M metagenome (GOLD analysis project Ga0308171, IMG submission 202135) | Phyllosphere microbial communities from UC Gill Tract Community Farm, Albany, California, United States - DLSLSG.R1 | ecosystem: Host-associated > Plants > Phyllosphere > Unclassified | place...
CACGCGACCATTGCGCCTCGCTCAACTCGTACCGCTTGATCCCCATCATCCGCTCCGCGCCTCAACACGAATGCCTATGAATCAGTCTTCAACTCGTTTGGGAATCCCGAATGTCGATCCGGCCTAAGAGAGAAGCGGGAGAAGCCTACCGCCCCAACCGCACCGCCAGCGACTCCTTCAAGATCCGCCGCCGGATCGCCTTGTTCGCCGCTTTCGGGTCCTGCGGCGCGTGCGGGGAAGTCCACCACCAGCCATCGTCACGCATCTGTTGTCCCGCTGCAACGAAGCGGTCGCAAATATCGGCGAACAGGGTGTCGTCGATGTCGAGGCTGAAGATCAGCCGCCCGGTCCCGACCCAGCTCAACGCCAAGCCCGCCGCCCGGAGATAATATTGCAGCATCCAGTTATAGGGCGAGGCGACGGAGTAGAGGATGGTCCAGATCGTCTGGACATGCGCGACCGAGAGCGGCAGCCCCGCCTCCGCCATCCGCGCATTGAACATCGCGGCGCGGGCATCCCAGCGCGCGTCCAGTCCGTCATAGAGCGCCGCCACGTCGGACGTCTCCAGCCGCCGCAGGAAGGCGTTCATCGCGCCCATCACCATGGGGTGCGAGTTGAAGGTGCCGCGCGCGAAGCAGATGTCGACGGGGCGATCCTCTCGCCAGCGCTTCATCAGATGCGAAGGTCCGCAGAGCACGCCGACCGGCAGGCCGCCGCCCAGCGTCTTGCCATAGGTAACCAAGTCGGGCTTCACCCCGAAATATTCCGGCATCCCGCCCTTCGCCAGGCGGAAGCCCATGAACACCTCGTCGAAGATCAGGACGATGCCGTTCGCGCGGCAGGTCTCGGCCAGCCGGTGCAGCCAGTCGCGATACGCATCCAGATCCGCCCCCGCCTTGCGCCCGCCATCGACCAACTGGCCGTCGGACGGCGCCGAGCCATTGGGGTGCATCGCCTGGAGCGGGTTGACCAGCACGCAGGCGATATCCTTGCGCGTGGCCAGCACCTTCAGCGTCCGCTCGGACATGTCGGCGAGCGTCAGCGTGCGGTCGGCGGGCACCGGGTTGCCGATGCCGGGCTGCACATCGCCCCACCAGCCGTGATACGCCCCCGCGAACCGCACCAGCCGCGGTCGCTTGGTGTGGTATCGCGCCAGCCGCACCGCCTGCATCACCGCTTCGGTGCCCGACATGTGGAAGGACACCTCGTCCATCCCCGACAGCGCGGTCAGGCGGCGGACATTGTCGGCGACGACCGGGTGGAACGAGCCGAGCACGCCGCCCAGGTCACTCACCATCGCCGCCCCCTCGGCCATGGTCTGCTTGTAGAAGTCGTTGCCGAACAGATTGACGCCGTAGGAGCCGGTCAGGTCGATCAGGCGATTGCCGTCCAGATCGACCAGGATCGGCCCTTCCGATCGTTCGTAAAACGCGCCGGTCGCCAGCGTCGTGCGCACCTTCTCGCGAAACTGGAACGGCACGCGGTAGGCACCGGTGAATTGCAGGTCGGACAGGCCCGAGCGCGTCTCCCGGGTCAGCGCCAGCGTCCGGGCAAATCGCTCCGCGAACAGGCCGCCCAGCCGCTCGAACCCGGCGCGCCGCTGGGCCGCGACGGCGTCGGGCGCATCGTCGACGCGGAAGAAGCGATCCCCGCCATAGCTATAGAACGGGATCTGCCCGGCGATGCGCTTGGCCATGCGGACATGCCCGCCCAGCCCCGGATGCTTGGCGCGCGACAGGGTCAGTCGCCGATGCCCCTTCGACAGGGCGACGGCACCGGCGGAAGCGGCCAGCAGGCCAGTAAGAATCGGGTTCATGCGGCCTTTGACCGCGTACCCATGACGGAGGCATGACAATGCGCGGACCCATCATGCGGTTCTTGCTGAACGAGGACATCAATTTCCTCCTGACCAACCGCCTGCCGCGCCGTTTCGCAACGAAGGCGGTCGGGCGGATCGCGCGGATCGAGCATCCGCTGATCGCCAAACCCAGCCTGGCGCTGTGGAAATTCTTTGCCGGGGTCGATCTGTCCGATGCGCGGACGACCCGGTTCCGATCGCTGCGCGACGGCTTCGTCCGCCCGCTCCGCGACGGCGCGCGCGAATTCGATACCGATCCCGACAGCATCGCGAGCCCTTGCGATGCGCTGGTCGGTGCGCATGGCCGGATCAAGGGCGACCGGCTCTATCAGGTGAAGGGGTTCCCCTACACGCTCGGCGACCTGATCCCCGATCCCGCGCTGGTCGAGCGCTATCGCGACGGGTCGTTCCTGACCCTGCGGCTGACGGCGGGCATGTACCACCGCTTCCACGCGCCGACCGATATCGTGGTCGAGGGCGTGACCTATCTGTCGGGTGACTGCTGGAACGTGAACCCGATCGCGCTGAAGCGGGTCGAGCGGTTGTTTTGCCGCAACGAGCGCGCCGTGATCGAGGCGCGGACCCTGATGCCGGGCCAACCGCTGCTGATCGTGCCGGTCGCCGCCGTCCTCGTCGCCAGCATCCGTCTCCACTGCCTGGACACCGTCCGCACCCTGCGCGAGCATGGGCCGGGCCGCACCGCCTGTTCCGCGCGGATCGGCAAGGGCGAGGAAATGGGCTGGTTCGAACATGGCTCGACCATCCTCCTCTTCCTGCCCAAGGGCATGAGGCTGGCCGAGACACTGGTCGAGGGACAGGCGATCCGGGCGGGCGAGGTGGTCGGGCGACTATGACGAACGCGCTTCCGCCTGCGCCGGCTTCGGGTTAGCCTGCCCGCCGTTACGGGAGAGCGAAAACATGGCGACGGAGCGTTTCGAACTCAGCACCGAACGGCGGATCGAAGCTCCGGTCGAGCAGGTGTGGCACGTCATGACCGAGCGGCTAGAGGAATGGTTCTGCCCCGCCCCCTGGCGCGCCGAGGCGCGCGACCTGGAGTGGCGCGCGGGCGGCCGTGGCCTGATCGTAATGCACGGCCCCGATGGCGAAGAGATGCCGAACGAAGGCACGATCCTGGCCTTCGAGCCCAACCGCCGCTTCGTCATGACCGACGCCTTTACTGGCGACTGGCACCCGGCGGGCCCCTTCATGGTCGGCCTGTTCGAGGTCGAGGCGGACGGCGACGGCACGCTGTATCGCGGCACCGCGCGCCACTGGACCCGCGAGGCGATGGAACAGCACCAGGCCATGGGCTTCGAGAGCGGCTGGGGCGCGGCGGCCGATCAGTTGAAGGCGCTGGCCGAAGCGGGCTGATTTCGCGACGGGGCGGGCGATACCGTTCGTTGATGGCGTAAACTGCGTGGTGACCCCGACTGGATTCGAACCAGTGGCCCCCAGATTAGGAAAGTTAGAACAATCGTTGTTTTACAATAGCTTAGTTATTCGAGGCATTCCGATTTTGGCTGGAATTTAGCCAATCGTCGGAATGCCTCATTTTTACGCTGTCGCCAGCACTAGAGCGGGCTTGCTGGCAATGACGGGCGCACTAGCCGCCTGCTGGGCACCGGAGCCAGGATGCGTGCCATCCGAGCAATGCGTCGTGGATACGATCGAGCCAGCCGCGTGAGCCCGCTTGATGGTATAGCTGCCTGCCGTTTTGACCGTGAATGAACCGTCGTTGTTGTTCACGATGCTAGTTCCGATCTGTGGGCCAACTTCCATATTCGCAGTTCCCGGCTCGAAAACAGCATATTCACCCGGCACCGGAGCCAGAGGGCTGGTCAAACGAAGGCCAACGCCGCCGATGTCGACGCCCACCGCCAACGCGGTGGCCAGTGGCGCACCTCCGGCCGCAGCGATTGCCGTCAGTTTCCACTTGGGCGTACCGGTGCCGTCGTCCGGCGCTTGATAGGCTGGACGCAGGTCGACCGATAACGCCAGCGGGCTCGGCTGCGTCATGATCCAATTATTGACCGCTTGCAGGGGTGCCTGACTCGGCAACCCATTGCCTGCCTGTGCAGCCAGCGACGTTCGCGCCGTCGTGCTATCTGTGGTGCGCGGCGTGATCGTCGACTGGACGATGGGGACACCGGGAAACGTCTTGGCCAGAAAATCCCACCATGTGGCGGCACGAGCCTGCATGTCCGCGACAACCACAGCCGGGTCGGTCCCGTTCGGATAGGACATCGCCGAGAAATCGTTCCGCAGCCCTTGGCTCCAGATCGCGGAGAACGGCCACACCTGGCCCCCGTTTATCACGTTACGGATATTGGCAAGAAGCCTGTACCGCAGTCCAAAACGACCGTCCGCGAGGCTCATGAAGTCAATCATCTGGGCACCATGATGACCGAAATTGCCGACACCGAAGCGTCCGGTCACGCCGTCGTCGTCCAGCCCGCGCGTCACACCGCCAATCATGGCACGCGCGCTAGCAAGCTGCGTGATATCGTCTTGTTGCGTGATGCTGTCGCCAATCTCCAGAACGCTCGGCTGGCGTGACCAGGGGACCAGCACCGCCACCGGCGAATAGCCGTTGGAAGTATTGGCGGTGACGCCGACGCCGTTGATCGCACCACCAGCCGCCTTGCTCATGTCCGGCGCGGCCAAGTGGCGACGCAGCTCGCCAAACTGACTCATGCTGGTCAGCCCACGCGGCCGCGATGCGCCGACGCCCGGCGTGGTGATCGAGTAGCGCAGGAAGCCACCCGGAAACGCCGTTGCGACCGGATCGCTGATGGCGAACCCGCCGTCACTCATGACCGCGCTGGTCGCACCGCTGAAGGTCAGGCTGGTCCGCGTTCCAGTTCCACCGGCTCCGGTGAAGGACGCCACGTAGTCCAGCGTATTGACGTTCCCCGGAAATAGCTCACGAGCATAGCCGGGTGCGCGGGTGTTGGAGTCGAGCCCGAAATTGACGAAGACGACGCGCCAGCCCGCTGGCTGCGGCGGCAGATACACGTCGGCCAGTTCGGTCAGCCTCGTCGCATCGCCTGCACCCATGAGATACAGGGCCGCCCCCACCGTCTTGAATGCCGAGGGTCCGAACACCCACGCGGGACCAGCCGGAGCGACGGCACGGGCTCCGGGAGCAAGCGGCCACCCGTTGCGGATCGCTCGACTACTCATGGAACGAGGTTTAGCGAAGCGAACAGGCCGGATGGAGCGCCACCCGTCACCGAAGCACGCACGATCGCGTTGCAGCCGATGCCAACGCCGGCTGTTGCCGTCGTATCAGACGCCGTTTTTGCAGGGCCGATATTGAGCCAAGTCTGCTCATCCGGCCCCAGCGCTTGAAGCTGAACCGACGCTCCATTGAAAGTCCCCACGACCGTCCAATAATAGTCGCCGCCCTTCACTTTCTGGGCTGGCGCAACCACGTTGGCCTTGATGAGGCTGAGATTGTCCTGCCGCTCGGTATCAATGGCGGAACCGTCGGGCCGGATCAGCACCATCGCTGGCGCCCGCGCAGCCTTCCCGCTTTTGGCTATTACCGGAACCGCCGCCTCGCCCAGCGCCAGCTCGGAGCCCGCATAGATATCGACCATCAAATATCCCCCCGCTTATCGTCAGCGACGGCCTGCGCCATCTCTGCTCCCTTCGTCGTCACGACATCGCTAGGCACGCGTGGATTTACCGCGACCGCGACCCAGCGCGCGTGGTTCAGCTTGTTCTTGCCCCACGACCAACCGGCCGCGACGCCCCAGATGATGAGACCGGCGACCAGGTCGAGCATCTGGTCGTTGACGGCCCACTCCGGCAGCGCCTTGCGCAGCACCAGCGCCCCGCCGATCGCCGCCAAGCCGAGCCGCAGCTGTGCCTTGGCCTGCCCCGCCAGGACAGTCGGAGGCACGACGATGCCCTTCGCGGGATCTTCGGCCGCGCTCACGCCGCCTGTCCCAGGCGCTCGCTGATCCATCCATAGACGAATGCCTCATTGGCCGGACGCGCCTCCGCCAGCTGGATATAGCGCTCGCCCTGGAGAGCATCGAGCGCCTTGACCAGGACACGCTCCCCGGCCGCGCCACGCTTGGCCAGGAAAGCCCGCAGCGCGAACAGCGTCACCGGCCCAATTTGGCCATCGGCGATCATGTCGGGGTAATCGGTCGCACCTCGATTCAAAACGTTCAGCGCGCGTTGGAGAAACCCGGCCGCGACGGTCACGCCCATATTGATACCGGTGTCGAACAGCTCGGCCGCGACCAGCGGGGCAAGCGCCGCGACCTGATCGAAGCTCGGGCGCGTCCAGTAGGTAGCCCGATAGATGCTCACGGCCCGGTCACGCGGAAAAACCTTCATATCGCCGGTATAGCCATTGGCACGCGCGACCAGCTCGGTCACACCGAACCGCGTCGGCCCACCGCGATCGGCCGGGTGGTTGCTGTAATCGCCCTCGCGCACGATCACTTCGTCGATCAGCTGTGCGATCGTCTTCATCAGTTCACCTCCACTTCGATGGTTTGAAGCGCCAGAGTCATGTCCGGCGGCACGATGGGCGCGAGGGGGAAAGCGACTTGCAGATGCTGTTCGGCACGGCTCAGCGCAGTGTTGCGCGGATCGATCGTCCGCAGGGCAGAAGACACCACTTCGAACGCCATCCGCAGCGCCATGTTTTCAGCTTCGCGCAGCGCGGCCTTCTGCTCCAGCATCTTGAGCCGGTCCTCGACGCGCTTGTCGAACGCACTCTCGCGCGCAGTCAATTCGTCGTGCCACGCCTGCAACTTCACGGCGCGCCGCTCCGCGCGCCCCTCGTTCCATGACAACAGCCACTGAAAGCCGCGCCCGACGCTGAACAGGGCGGCGGCCGATGCGGCGATGATGCCGGTCACCTCACCGGCATTGGACGCCTCGCTCACTGCGTCTCGGCCTGGTTGAGCGGCATGCGGTCGCCCGCCTCAGCCCGCAGAACACCTGCCAAAGCCTGCGCCTCCGCGATGAGTGCCCCCGCCGCCTTGCCGCCTTCGTCCACCCCCTCCAGCTTGACGATCAGCTTTCCAGCTTTCGCCAGGTTCAACCTGGTATCGCTTGCCATCGTAAAGCCCTTCTTGGCCCACTCGTCGTTCATCGCGACGATGTGAGAAGTCAGCGCCCGCAGCTCCGCGACGCACTCGGCAACCGTATCCATGTCAGTAAATCTCCAGCGTGAAGGTGATCGCGCTCGCCGGGGCCAATGCCTCCTTTGAGTAGAAGGTGATGCCGGACCGCGTCGGCTCATAGGAAAGACCGAGATGCTGCAAATTGCCACGATCTAGGCCCGTTACACATATCTGATACCCCCCCAGTGGAAGGTCAGGCATGTTTAGAGCGAGATAGGTTGTGGTCACCGACTTGGCGTTTTCGGGGAAATTGACCGTCCCCCGGATTTTCGTCGTATGAAGTCCGAAGTTCGTGCCGAAATTAACTCTTGTGTTACCCGAGAGCGTAATCCCGCCCCCAAAGTAATTCGCATCGACATCGACATCGACGCAGTTGAACATAACGAACTGACCTTCGCATTGTACGCGACGGACGGACACGCGCTGGACACGGTCGAGCTTTATGTCCATTTCGAACGCGCCCTCAATCACACCGCCAATAATGTGAACGTTTGCCTGATTGGGGTCGATCTTGATGCCGTAGGAATGGATTTCGCCAGGCACGATGCGCACCGTGGTCGCATTGATGCGATTGGCAGAAATTTCGACGTAGCCGACGCCCGGTACAATCCCAAGCGCCTCGCCATAGATGCCACAAATGTCTGCGCGATCGTTATCGACTTGTATCCAGTTGTGATGAAATACGGTTCCACCATCGGCTGTTACGAAGTGGATGCCGAAGATATTGCAATAGTCGAAGTCGTTATGCTTCGCCGCGCCATACAGGCACTGACGCCAGTAAAGCCCAACGTCGAAGTTGAAACAGATATTGTGGTGAACCTGCACGTCTTCGGGACGAAGACCCACGGTTTCATCACCAACTTGGATCGCAATCGATCGACCAACGCCGCTGATCAGGCTCCCGCGGGTGATACGGTTGTCGTAAATCTCAATCTTGACGTTGCGACCCGACAGCACGATCGCGCGATAAACCTGGTGGATCGTGTTAGTGCGAATGGTCGAATGCCACAGGCCAGACGACCAGATCGCAGTGCCGAAGAACGAGATGTAGTTGTTCTCGATCACGAGACCCTGGACACGCTCGGGAAAAGTGCTGGCCACGGTGATAGCCGCAAACTTCTCCGCACCGTTGCCCCGCAGCCAAATGCCAGCAAAACGCCGAGGGCCGATCGAGTCCGACGACTCCAGGATGATCGCGTTACAGCCGTTGGCAATGATACAGGAAAACGGACCATATCCCGTAAAGGTCACGTCGCCCGGCACTCGGATCGCCGCCGATATGTTATAGGTGCCCGGCGCCAATGCGACAGGACCGCCACCGCGTGCCTGAGCGAAATTGAGCGCCGCCTGTATGGCGGCGGTATCGTCAACATCCCCCTTGAGACGGAACCACCGGGGATCGAGTTCGGTGACACCGATCCGAAGCCACGCACCCTTTTTACCGGCAAGATCATCCTTGGCGGGAATGAAGACACCCCGCCGCGTATCCGCTGCGATCAGCGCAGAATAATCACCTTCACGGTATGCAAAGGTGCCGCCGCGCGACGGATCGGCGACGATCGCCGATTGGTTCGCGACATCGGCCTCGTCTGTGACGGTTGCCGGTGTATCGTAAGTGCTGTTCGCTCCACCGCTCGGCCCCTTTGGGAATTTACCAAGCGGGATCGTTGCGAGCTGATTTTCTTCGTCGAAATAGACGACGGTGCGCGGGGCCGGAACAATATCCCGAGCGACGGCACCCGCAGGCACCATGAACGCCCGTGCCTGCGTTTCCTCGATCTGATCCTGCTGCTCCTGGTCGATCATCGCCGCACGGTCGACCGTGCGTTCATGGTTGAACGATGGAAAATTCGTGCCGAAGGGATATTCGGTCTTCTGGCTGATTTCCGTGCGCCCACGAATGACGACGGTGAAGCCCGCCGTCCCTGCGGTGAAAGTGACGGCACCCTTGCCACCATCGCCACCCGACACGGTGAAGCTTCCTGCCCCGGCGATCGTCTCGTTGCCTTGCCCGTCGCGCAGCGCGACGGAGATGTCGGCCTGCGTGAGAAACTGGAATTTGATCGGGAACGACATCGGGCCCGCCGCGCCGACATACTCATTGATACGCGGCAGTTTTGCGACGGTCATTGATCACCCCCCTCAGTCATCAGCACATTATCGAAGTCCGGCGTGCGATCAGGAATCACGGCTCCCGGCTCCCACCAGAATTGTGTCCGCTGATCGCGCGCGCGCTTTTCCATGCGCGCCCAGCTCTCCGTGTAATTGGGGTCGATCGCGGCCTGGAGCTGGTCGGTCAGCATCCGGTCGAATGCGAGCCGCGCATACCAGAGCGAGCCACCGGGAAGCTCAGAACGGGCCAGCCGCGCCGCCTTCCACGGGGTGGAAGCGAGATGCTTCTCCGCCAAGTCTTCGCGGGTGCCGGTCAGCACGTCGGCGATCGGCTGACCCAACTCACCCAGCTTCTGCGCGTCACCAGCCAACGGCCCCGCCAAGGTGCCCGCAAAGCCTCCGTCGAAACGGTTCGTCGTGGACTGGAGGAAATCACCGAAGATGCCGAAACCGCCGCCTTGCAGCACGGCCGCGCCCCAGAACTTCTGATCATCCATCGGCCGAGGATCCTTGCCGCCAGCCAACGCCTTGAGCTGGAGAACCAGACCACCCATCATCGTGGTCGTCAGCACCAGGCCGCCCGTATAGAGCGCCCGATTGCTGTAGCCGCTCATGTCCATGATCCGACGCCCCTGCATGATAAGCAGTGAGATGCCGAAGCCTTTGAACAGCGCGGCAGACCGCACCATTTCACCGAAGAAATTGCCCTTGGGAGCAACCGAGTTGATAAGTGCGCGGGTCCGAAGGTCGGCGGTCGGAACGGCATAATCGGTTTCCGACAGGATCATTTCGTACAGGCGGTCGCCCAGCTCGCGATCCTCGACCGCCGACGGCTTGAGCCAGGCCGCGCCACGGTCCATTTCCAGCGGCGTGGCACGGATGGCGTCCCAGCCCGCCCCATCGATGCCGTATCGTTCCAGCGAGCGCCGGAACGCCGAATTCAGGAGCTGGAAGGGCGTATCCACCTGATCGGAGATATGACCCAGAAACTCCATGCCGAACGCCCAGCGGCCCGCCTCCGTCCAGCGGGACAGGCCTGACACGCGCAGAACGCCTTCAGCCAGACGGCGGGACACCTCCCCCGTCAATTCTTCGCCAAGAATGCGCTGCTGGCCGCTGGCACGCTTCGACCATTCATCGGCGATGCCGATCAGCCGGACCGCCTGGCGCTGGTCTGCAACCGCGCCAGGCCGAAACATCTTGACGTAACCCGGCAGGATCGTCGTGCTGGCAAGGCCGTTGAAGCGGCGCGTCATGCCCTGAAAGGCAACGTCCGTCGTCGCCGAAAGCATTGCGGAGCCGAGCTTGGCGGCCGTCTGGAACGAGCGAAGCGACGAGAAGGCCAGCGCCATCGTGCGATTCTCCGGCCGCCCCGCCGCGCCGGTAATTTCATCGTATAGTCGGTCGATCTTGCGCGTCGCACCGAACGCGCGATCGACCGCCCGGCTGTCCGGCGCGGTATCGAGCGCCGCAGTACGCTCTAGCGTATCCTTGAGCCACTGGACGGAAGCGGTCGGATTGGGGCCCAGTATCTCCATCAACGCGATGTCACGCGACATGCCGTCGATATGGCCGGTCATCGCGTCGAAGGCCGAGCCGACCCCGAACGCCTCTTGATACTTCATCCAGGCATCGGCCGAGCGGAAGATGAGGAAACGATGGTCCGCACGCGAATTGGCTAGGCTTTTGCCCCCGGCCTGACCGGCCGCCCGCTTGTTCCAGCCATCCGTGCGGATGGTTTCGAACACGTCGCGCAGCGCCAGCTCAAGCCCGCCGTCGCTGAACGGCAGGCCGGTTCGCTCGTCGACCATACGCTGCCGGTCCAACCCGGGCAGGATCGCGTCGCGCCACGCCTCATAGCCCGCCGCGCGCACCGCCCGCGTGTCATGGGCTTGCGGCAGACCCCATCCGTCAAGCTTGCCGATCGCCCCGCCCGCCGCGTTAAAGCGCTGGCGCAGCATTTCCGCGGCTTCCGTCCACGACTTGGCCAGCTCGCGCGCCGACAGGTTTCCGGTATCTTCGCCGAACAGCTCACGAACCAGATCGTCCAACTGAGCCTTGTTGCGCACACGGCTGAGCGGGTCGGTATGGTGGCGGGCAAGCAGCCCGTCGATCATCCCCAAAGTGCGGGCCCGTATCGCCTTGCGCCGCCCCTCGACATTCGAATAGCTCGCCCGACCATCACGATCGAACAGGGCGACAGCGGCGCGCGGATCGATAGGCCCGCTCTCGGTCGGATTGCGGCCACCGAACGACCCCATCTCCATCACCATGCGCTGCTGCGCCTGCACCTGGCCCAGGGCCAACCGCTTCTTGCGCAGCGCCTCTCGCTCCATCGCGGCAAGGGTCGCGTCGGTGGCCATCGCCGATGCCGCCTGGTCACCGAACTGGCGTTTGAAGTCCTGTTCCAGCGTATCGAACAGGCGGGCCATCTCCTGCCCCTTGGCGGCGCTGATCTCGCCACGCTCCACCATGCCCGGAATGCAGACGCCCAAGCTCACAGGCAATTCCTCGCTGACTTGATCGCCGCGTCGTCCGCGTCGATATCGTCCAAAATGTCGCGCAGGCTCCGCTCGACGCCCTCGTCATCGATGCGGAAATCGGTTCGGATCGTGGAGCCATGCGCCGCGTCCAGCGCCTCGGGGTGCCCCTCGACAATGCGGATGGGGCCGAACTCCGCGTCCCCGCCTTCATAGGCGAGGATGCGGTCGTACAGCACGTCATCCAGCTTCAGCTTCTGCGCCTGCACCATCGCTTCGCGACGTACCGCGTCGATGCCCATCACCCGCCGCGTACCGACCGGCGAGAGCGACCGGTATTCCCGGTGGCTGGGATTGAACGGAACGGCCGCATCGAGCTGCGCCCGCAGGTCGTGAATCAGGCTGTCGACGACCGCGACAGCCCCAGGTCCGTTCGGATCATCGAAAGCGCGCCCGCGAACATCGTCGAGGGGCGCAGGCCCGGCTAGACCGTCGGCTTGTCGCTCGTCGAGGGCCGCGCCGCCTTGTCCAGCGCCGCGAGGTTCGCCAAGGCCCTCTCCGCCTTGGCCCGCGTCTGCGCCGTTAGTTGCTTGTCCGACACGATCGCTGTCAATGCCGCGTTCGGCGTCGACGAGCGTCCGTTCGAAGTCTTCGGCGAGAAGGTCATAGCGGTCACTGTCTGCCTCCATGCGGGCGTCGTCAAGCGCCTCGGCAATGTCCTGGTTCACCACGGCACGGATCGCCTCATCGGGCTCCATGTCGCGCTCGATCATCAACGCGGCCGCACGGGCGGTCTGATCACGATCGAAGCCAAAACCATGTTCGGTTAGGCGGGCGTCGATATGGCTGCGCACCATCGCCGCCTGTTCGCTGGCCGCCGCCCTCGCCTCGCGATCGGCAACCGCCTCAAGATCGGCCAGCGTATAGACCGGCTCCCGGTCGGCATTCTGCATCAACTGGATGAAGTCGTCGGTCGTGGTTTCGGCCATCGCGTCGTCGGGCGCACGATCGTGGAAATAGCCCGCCTCCGCCGCCAACTCACGCGCGCGATCCAACGACATGCCGGTTTCGCGAAATAGCGGACCGGCACCAGGCACGAAGCGGTCCAGGCCGCGACCGGCGATCAGGCTATGGCCTTCGTCGTCGCGCAGGCCGCCGCGATCGGCGAGGAACCGGAACAGATCGACGGGCGCGCGCCGGACCGGGCGGCGGATGATTCGGCCCGCCTTGCCCTGACGCACCAGACCACCGCGCGGATCGGCCGCCAGCGCCTCGACGATTCGCGCCGCATCATCCTCCGCCAGACCGAGCGCCTTGGCGACCTTGGCAGGCTGGAGCGATCCCCGCGTGTCGCTGATATAGCGACGAACGGCCGCCCGCGCCTCCGGATCGATCGCGGGGGCCTGCGGCATGTCGGCGACCGGACTGGGTTCCGCCCCCTCCATGACCGCCGAACCCTCACCGACTGACGGTTCATCCGGTTCCGCGACTCGCTCTAGCCCATCCGAAACCACCGGCCGTGACGTTTCGGCCGCGACCAGATCAGACTCCATCGTGGCCTGATCGAGCGAGCGTTGTGCCACAGCCAGATCATCGCTCGTGCCTGCTGCAAAGCCCAATGGCTCCAACTGCACACGGTCTTCACCGCTGGCGGTCATTCGTGCCAGTTTGTCGACGCGCGCGTTCCAGCCGTTCCGATAGCGCGCCTTACCTGGCACCGTGTCGGCGATATGGTTGAGGTGTTGGCGGTACAGGGCAAGAGCCTTTGCCGGGTCGCCGCCGCTTTCCGCCAGGATGCGCTTACCGACGTTGGTCCCGGAGATATAACCGGCATCGAACGCCACGGCCGCGACACGCGGATCGGCGCGATCCAACTCCGGGAACCAGTATTTACGCCGCGCGATAGCGGCAGCCTGACCTTCGGTCAGATTGGCGACATCTACACCCGGATTGAACTTCGCCGCGATTCCGTACTTCGTCGTTCCCCCATCTCCCGCGCCATAACGCACCACCTGCGCTCCGCCCTCCAGATCGTTGATAACGAAACGGATCACGCGGTCCGGGGACAGGTTGGGCCGGGTGCCCGCCGACGGCGCGGCGCGGGGAATGAACGGAACCGCATTGCCGCTGGCCAGCGCCGTCGTGGCCGCAAGGACCCCACGGTTGGCATCTGGCGCCAGCATCGCCCGCAACGCGGCCTCCAGTCGCTCCGCATGGGCGTCGTCGCCCGCCGCGTTGCGAACGAACGGATTGCTGGCGTCGATATCGGCTTCGCGCTCAACAACATGAATGGCCGCCTGCTGATCGGGGGTCCGATATTCGGCCGGGACGGCGTCGGCGAACGCCCGAACGACATCGATGTCGCTGGCCTGGCGCAGCTCTGCCATGCGCAGCGCCAGCGGCGTGAGGGCGCGGCCGGTCGCCCGGCCGACCGAACTGTCCGCCACGCGCGCCGCACCGGCGACGACGCCACGACCGCCCGCATGGAAAGCGGCACCGCCCACCATCGCCACACCGATATCGAGCGCGACATCACCGGCCGTCATATCCTCGCCGAATGCGGCACGGTTGGACATGATCTGGGGCATCTCCACGCCCTCGATCGCGCCGTTGATCAATGCTTCGCGGGCCATACCGCGCCAGATGGTCGGCGCGGCCCCGCCGCCACCGGTAAGGACCATCGCACTCAGGTTGATCGGATCGACCAGCCCCGTCGCAATGCCGACGCCGAACCCGAATGCCTTTTGCCCGACGCCGGACTCTCCGGCGACGACGGTCTGCGCGGCACGACGACGACGTACTTCCTCGCTCTTGACCCAGGCGGAAAACTCCGCCGCATTGGTCGCGGGCACGTCTTTCAGGAAATCGGGATCACGCCCCCGCTCGGCCAGCACGTCGGCCCAGACATTGTCGGCGTTGATACCGGCCGATCGCTGGCCGATCTGCACATAGCGGTTGCTGCCGCGCAGCGTGTCCCACCAGCTCGCCGGACGACGCTTGCCCAACTCGGTGACGATCGGGCCATAGGCGTCCATCTCCGCCTGCTGCGGTGCGCCGAGGAAATCCTGTCGCCCCAGCGTCCATTGCGCCGACGCGATCTGGCCCAGCGTCACGGGCGCAGGCGGGGCTTCGGGCGCAAGACCCGGCTTCCGGCTATCCGGCCGGTTGTTCAGGAAGACCGAGGAACGCCGATCCGTCATGGCAGATACCGCGCGCCCAGCGCGCCGATATCCAGCGACCAGACCGAACCCTGTTTCGTACGAAGGACGGCCCCGCCCGGCCCATGAAACTCATATCGACCGTCAGGCCGCTGAACCGGCGTGAATTTGCGCACATCGGCGGGCGTCATGGCGGTGCCGTTGCGCCAGGCCGGGGCATTCGCCTGGTCCGACTTCCAATTCATGCGCGTCATGACGGCTTCGAACTGGCTCTGGTTGAGCTTCGGCGGCAGGAGGACATTCGTCCCACCCCAGCTTCCCAGACCACCAAAGAACCGGCCCTGTGCGTCGCGGGTACCACCGAGCGAGCGATGCACGAAGGCGTTCCAGATTTGCGGCTCGAACTCTTGAATGCCCCGTTTGACGGCGTAATCAGCGTAGAGGTTACGCGCGATATCGAATGCGGCCGCCACATCGTCCTGGCCCATCAGGGCGGTTGCCGGGCCGACGCGCTTCAAGAACAGATCCTGTGCGGTCTTGCCTGCCTTCCCGTCGATCATTTGGGGATGCGCTTTGCGGGCCTCTGCGCCATTGGATGCGGCCGCCCGATCGCCAGGCTGCAACACGACCAGGCGCGCCAGCATGTCGTCGTCCGGGGCCACCTGCCGCGCCGCCTGCACCGCCGTCATTCCGCCGAAGCTGGCGAGCTGGTTCGCCACGTCGACGCGCGCCTTGGGGCTTTCGGCCAGCAGCGCGCGATAACTCTCGACTTCCTGCGGCTGGAGGAACGGCGTCGGCAGGCCCGTCGTCCGCGACACCGACGATTGCCATTCACGTCGACGCGCAAGCGATGCCGTGTTGCCGGGCACCAAGGGTGGCGGCGGATTGCCGTTCAATGCCGCCCAGGTGCCGGGGTCCTTGCGAAATTCGGTCGTGCGATTCGGGGCGATCGTTTCGAGCTGGTTGAGATAGATGTCCTCATCCGCCGAACGCTTCTGACCCTTCGCCCGCAGACGCTGGATTTCGGTCTGATACTGCTGGGGCGTCCATCCCTGCGTCTCGCGATTGACGCCCGACTTGATCCGCGCCGCATGGATGCGGACCACACCGCTGTCATCGCCGATACCGCGCGCCAGCTGCTCGGCCTTGGCGAAGTCGGCATCGCCGATGTCCTCGCCCGACGAGACACGCGCGTCGAACGTCGCGAGCTGCTCGCGGGCCGCCGCCTTCTCCAGCGCGACTTTATGCTCGGCAATCGCCTGGAGACGGCGCTGCTCGACACCCGCCGCGCGAAACCCCTGCTCCACCTCTTCGGGCGGCAGATCGCTGAAACCGCCCTGCTTGAGCATCCCCTCCGCGACGGCCGGGTCGGTACGAACGACCATCGCGAGCGTGGTCCGCGCCAACCCCTGATCATATTCCCGCAGGAGCGCCGCCTGCTGGTCCGCATTGATGTCCGTGTAAGACTTGATCCGGGCATGAGCCGCTTCACGCTCTTCGCCGATGACCTTTTGCGCCTCGGGCAGGGATGCCGCCGTCGTGATCCGGGAATAGCCCGTCTGCGCCGCCACCTTCTCGTCGGCACCCAGCTTGGCGACGCGCTGGCCCCGCTGCCAGGTGTCTTCGCCGTCGATCAGCCCGGTGTTGAACGAGGCCATCTGTTCGTCGAGCTGGCGGCGGACATGGGGGTCGGTGATGCCGTCGAGGAGCGCCTGACCATGCTCGGTCAGATAGGACTTCACCGCGTCCGCATGGCCTGCCCCGCCCGGCTGCGCGGCCGTCCGCATGTCCTTGATCGCGCCGCTCGCCGCCAGGCGATACTCGGCAAACGACTTGCCCGCCGCCGCGCTATCTTCGTTCCGCTGGAGCCGACGTTCAACGAGATGATAGCGGTCGATCGACTCGCCCAACTCGCTGATCGAGCGGCCGACATTTGCGCCGAACGACTCGGCGCTGGCCATATCGAGTGGCGCTGTCCGGCCTGGCGCGACCTGACGCTCATAAAGCCCGGCGGCCATCAGCCACCTCCCCCGGCATAGCTGGTCATCTTGTCGGTCAGCGCCTTCGCCGCACCGAAATAGCTGGCGGTTGCCTGGGTCTTCGCCTGCATCTTGGCCAGCGTTCCCTGCTGGCGATAGGATGCGGCCTGCACCGCGCCCTGACGCCGGATCGCCATAGCATCCATCATGCCGTTGACCTGGCTGTCCATGAGCTGATCGAGCGCACTGCCGCTGCCCATTTCCAACCCGGAGGTTGCCTGCGCGGCAATCTGGTCACCAAACGCCTTGCGCACCTGCTCGCGGTTGAACGCGACCTGCTCGGCCGCGTCGCGATCGGCTTCCAGAGCGTTTCGCTCCGAAATCTCCCAATTATACCGCCCTTGCGAGAGATAGGACGATCCCTCGATCACCTTGCCTACAGCCTGCATGGTGCGATCCTGCGATAGAGATAGACGGTTTCGCTGGCCGCGCCCCAGCAGGCCAAGGTCGCCTCATGCTCCAGGCCGACCGCCGACGCCCATTTGACGCAACGCCCGGTCGGATCGTCGCTGATCAGGCTTTCGACGCGGATCAGCGGACTGGCGGCGATTTGCGCCTTGGCAAACCGCGTGATGGCCAGATGCTGCGCGACGCCAAGATCGGCCGCCAGCATCGCCCACGCGACCCCCTGCCGCCCCGCATGAATTTCGGTAATGCCCGCACAACACAGCAGTCGGCCGTCGTCGCCAATCGCGGTCCAGGCAGGCCCCCGACGCGCCAGGTCGCGCGCCTGTTCCTCGCTCATGTAACGCGCGTCGATACCGGCCTGCACCCATTGGCTGGGCTGGACAGCGATATCGATCGCGTCGAACCAGAAGAAGCGGCGGAACGCGACGCTCATCGCTCGCTTACCTCGATGCGCGGCATCGCCATGATGATGAAGGCGGGGCGGGGATCATCGGAAATGATCGTGTAGGTTCCGTCACGCCCCCATTCGCCACCAAGCGAAACACCGTCCGTATCACCCGTGAAGAGTGGGACCGGCGCATCCATGCGCGCCGAGGTCGGTCGATCGAGAATGATTTCTTCCCGCTTGCCGTTACCGATCCGAACCCCGGCGGTTTCCAGGAGGCGGAAGATGACGTTGACCAGCCGCTTTTTCTTGCCTTGCGAGGTCTGTCCGGTCGGGTCGCGCACCTCAGGCCGGAGCGGCTTGCATTCCGCACGATAGCCACGCCCGACCGTCCAGCGTCGGGCCGGATAACCGATCGTGAGGTTGCCGCCCGCCGCAACCGTCTGCTTCGGACAGACGCCACCGTCCGCCAGGATGGAAACCTCGACACCCGCCAACCAGCTCGGGATCGGGATCGATGTCGCCGGCTGATCCAGCAGGACGGTAAAGCCATCATCCACGAAGAAGGAATCGGCAACCGACGTGCCGATTTCCCACCATGCGCCCATGCGCTGGACGGACTTGGTTTCACCCCACTGACACAGCGCCCAGATTTCATCCAATGTCCCGTCCGGGCTGGGGATGGACACAGCGGAAAGGACGCGCCCGCCGGATGCTAGGACACGCCGCGCAAACCCCTTCACTTCCTGTTCGGGATCATAGCTGCGAAAGACGAGCACGCCGTCGCTGCGCACCGCAAACAGCAGTTCTTCCGGCAATGCCTGGTGGCCTAGCTGCACGATCCCCGGCTTGCCGATATGGCGCGCCCAGCGGTTGATATTCGCGGACTGGTAGCGATCAGAACCGAAATCATAGGCCGCTTCGCGGAGTTGCTTCCCCCCACGCTGAACATAGACGACGGTAGTACCTGGCTCGACCGGCCATACAGGCCAGCAGCCATAGGCAGATTGCTTGACCGACTTGATGTTGCCGCCCGCAACGCCTGCCTGCGCGTTGATCGGTACGATCGCATATTCGCGATTGGCGGTGCCGATCACCTCTCCGTCACGATCGGCACGGACCCACAACGGCACGTTTTCAGCGTCGATCGTGTACCGAAACGCTAGATCCGCGGCGGTGAAGCCAGTCGACGTATAGGCCTGAAAATTCAGGTAGTCGCCGACCACCGAGGCATAGCGATCGAACCCCTTGTAGAAGCAGAGCCGTTCGTCGCGGATGAACACCAGGTCGGGCCATCCCTCCGCCGCGCTGAAAGCACCGTGCGCCCACCGCCAGCTCGGCACGGTGGCGAGGCTTCCCGGCACAGCGCGAACGACGACACCCTTGGCTTCGGTGGCGCTTACGATCTCGGTAAGGCGAACGATGCCAAAGCGGTCATGGACATACGCCCATTTGACGCCATAGGGCCCCTTTTCATTGACATCCTTGCCAACCGCATCGCCATCCCATTCCGCACCTTCCTCGTGCGTCGGGGCAATCGTCCCGGTCCGCGTGCCTTCGACAGCGGAATAGACCTTGCCGTCGGACCGCCGGAGGGTGCCCGGCGTGATTTTGTCGACACCAACACTCCATGCCTGCACATTGGAGAAATCGACCGCCTCGATCTGGAACGGCGCGCCGCTGTGGCCATCCCGAAATATCGGCGCCGTGCTGACGATGTCGACCGACCCGCCCTCGGTTAGGTCCCCGCTGACCGTAACGGATCGAGCCTTGTCCGTGTTGCTGTCGCCAAAGGGTCCGTTGACCAATGTCAGCGGCGCATAGACGAAGGTTGTCGCCCCCGTCCGCGTCAGCGCGGCTGGCGGACCAGACCTATGCGCCATGTAGAGACGGTCGAAACGCTGCTGCGTGCTGACCCGAGGCCAATCCGCCGCTGCATATGGAACGTCCACCTCATAAGGCGCGCCGGGGCCCGCCTCGATCCTACCGCCGTTGGTGTAGAAACGGATGACTTTTTCGCTGCACTCCAGCGCATAGGCCTGGGTCAGGTTGAACACGAAACGCAGCATCCATGCGGCCGTCGGTGCAGCGCCCCTGATGCGCTCGGTGCCTGGGCATTTCTGCATCGGCCCTTCGATGCAGGGGACGAAATTCTGCATCGTTTCCGCTGCGATTTGATAGATCGCGGTATCGACACGGCCGACCATCAGCGGCGAAAGTTCGCCACCGTTCCAGCTTGTTGTCGCGGGCGTTTGGTGTGCCATCAGCGATACCGCGCCAATATCCAGTCGCTTTCGACCGGCTCGACCGGGGGATTCTCCGTCGCATCAACCTTGGTCGCGGCGGCGAGGTTGGCCTCGTACTCGGCCCAGCAATCCTGCTTGCGGCCACGGTCACCGGTGATGCGGTCCGCGCATTGAAATGCCAGCAGCGCGGCGAACGTCTCGATGAACAAGCTGTCCCACAACGCCGGTTCGTCATTGTCGAACAGCCACCACGCCTTGAGCGGCCCGGCGTCCTTCAACAACACCTCGTTGCTGGCAAACTTCCAGCGCCCGCCTTCTGCCGCAGCCACGGGGAACACGATTTCCGCCAGGCGCAGCGCGCCGTCCGGCATCGGATATGCGGCCGACCAACCATAGGGCAGCGGCAGCGCTGGCGTGATCGCGCGCGCGGGCGTCTCGGCATAACGCTCGAAACAGTTCCAGCGCGGAGCTTTCTTGCCGCCACGAATGGCGGCACGCCGCACTTCGTCCCATGCGGTGTCGATAGTACGCGCAGCGTGGCTGTCCTGATCGCGCGCGACGATCGTGTCTTCGGCACCCATCTTCTGGAGCGCCAGATTGGCCACGCGCGTATAGCTGGTCATGTCAGAGGGCAGGCCACTTCGACGCGACGAGGCGCGTGCGGATACCATCCAGCTGCGCGACGGCTTCCGCCTTCGTCATCTTCGTCTGGTCGATGTTCAATTCCAGCGCGTCGGAACCGGCGATCGGCGTACCCACACTGATCGCGACATCCTTGATCGCGCCGCCCCGGATCGCGGTGAATTTCCACTGTGCCATGTCGATTTCCAGGCCACGTCGGAACAACGTGCGGGCGACCGTGGCCGCCGCCCGCACGCGCCCCGTCACCCGCCGTGCGGCGTGGTGTAGAGAATCACATGGGTCAGGATGCCCGCGTTCGGCAGCGAGGCCGCCGCGACGGTCGACACCAGACGACAGTTGGCGGGCTGGAACTGCCCGAAAGCCGTCGCCTTCAGCCCCCAGGCGGGTACGTCCGGCGTCTGATAGGTCGCCGCCGCACGATACGCCGCCACTGTCAGCACCGATCCGACCTGTCGGCCGAGGTCCAGCGTCGCTGCGCCAAGTGATACCGATGGGTTGAACGCCGTACCGATCACGACCGCGCCCTTGGGCAGGCCGCCCCAGTCGATGGTATCGCCCGCGTTGATGACGGCTTGGGCCGACAGGTCGAGCGTCTTGACGACGCAATGCAGCTTGCCGTTCCGCAGCGACGCGTCGCCCAAGACCAGCGGGCCGGAAAGACCAGCCGCCAGCGGCTCGATCGGGGAAGCATTAATCTTGGCCATATTTCGTCTCCTGCGCCGCTAGTCGGCGCGCATGACGTCACCGCCGACCGCCCTCATCGGGCGGCCGGACACCGGATCAGTTGTTGAGGACGTAGCCGCAGCGCGCATTGTCGGTGCGCGTCGACGTGACGACCTGGTCGGTCAGCACCTGCACCGCGTGATGCTTCTGCGGCAGGATATCGAGGTGCGTCTGCGTCTCCTGCCACCACACCGCGCACATGCCGTCCTTCGACCAGAAGGGGTTCTTCTGATAGCCGTTGGCGTCGCGCGTCAGGTCGTAATAGGGCAGATCGGGATTGTTCAGCTCGATCTCGACGAACTCGAACCCCATGATGCCCAGCAGGCTCTTGCCGTCCGCCGAAAAGCGGATCGAATGCGCCTTCTGATAGTCCTCGCTCGTCACGTTCGCCTGCTGGAACAGGTCCTTCACCTCGTCGGCCGTCACGCCCATATAGAAGGGCTGATTGGGGTCGACGAAGCCCGCGACCAGGCACGTCCGCGCTTCGATCACCTTCGAAATGTTCATGCCGGTCGGGCTGGCCGCGCCGGTCGTGACGGGGACGATATTGGCGTTCGCGAAGGGCACGGCGACCTCGCCGCGCTTGCCCATCAGCATCGTGCCGTAAAAGCCGCCATTGCCGTCGAAACCGCCCAGGAACGCGCCGTCCTGGCCGCGCAGCATCGTGCCGGAATGCTTCTTGGTATAGGCTCCTTCCAGCTCGATGACGCTGGCCAGCTTGTCGAGCGTATCGACCAGATCGGCGTCATAGTCCTGGCCGGGCATGGCGACCCAGACGCCGTCATGCGACGTTTCGTCGTAGTTGACATCGGCGTTGCGCGTCGTCCGCTTCTTGACCTTGCCGTTGCCGACGATGTTGTCGAGCTTGTGCATTTCGCCAGAACCGGTCTGACGCATGCCCTTGGGCAGAAGAACCGCGCCCTGCTGGTTGAGCGCCATACGCATATTGCTGGAGAACTTCGTGTAATACGAGTTCGGGATAGAAGAAACGCCCATTGCGCCCTCCGAAAACTAGGTTGGACCTGTTTGCGAAGGGCTTGTCGGAGTTGCCGGGCCACCTCTGACGCGACGACGTTCGCGCTCGACGGGCGCATCCACGCCGGGGGCCGGGGATCGTTGGGAGAACGACCTTGCCCAGCACCAACGCGGCGGTTCAGAGTATCCCCCGAATACCGACCAAACCACCACGTTACTATGTAACGCCCCCGATGGATCGACCCGTTGCTTGACATTCTCTTCCCGCGATCCGGGGGGCGGCGTCAAGGTTCAAGAGGTGATTTTATTACCTATGGCAATAATCTTTAGGCGGCATCCCGCTGCCGCCTCTCCGCTTCCTCGGCTGCGGTAACCATCTCGATCAGACGGCTGTGCTCGGCGATCGTCGCTTGGTCCTTTTCACGCAGCTTGGTGACCTTTGCCCCATCCTTTTCGAACGCCTGGAGGGCGGACCGCGCATCGGCCGCCGACACACCAAAATCGCGCTTGCCCTGGATGAAACCGTCTTCGCCAGACAGACGACCGATTTTCAGGCCATGCTCCAGCATCTTCTTCGTACCGCCCGCACCGAGCGCGCTCTGCATGGCCTGGATATCGTCCTTAGAAAAGCCGAACGCATCGAAGCCCCGCTGCGCGATGATCAGGTTCTGATCGGCCTGCGCACCCGCCTCCCGCTTCCACTCGGCCAGCTCGGCGTTCTGCGTATCGACCAGCGCATTATGGTCGTCCATGATCTTGGCAGTCGCCTTGTCGATCATCGCCTGCCACGCGGCTGCGGGGGTTCCGGCCGCCAGCGCCACCTCCCGCAGCGGGCCGAATAGTGCCATATCCGCCTCCCAGCCCTCCGGCACGGTCATGGCATAGCCATCGACGTTTTCGGGAACGCCGATGGCCTTGCGGAACGTGGCGATCTGCTCCGCCGTCGCACCTTCGCCCGGCACCTCGACGCCCTTGCCGATCCGGGCTTCCAGCGAGCGATAGGATTTCACCATGGCCGCCGGATCGGTGAAATTCTTGTTCTTCATCCAATCGGCATCGGACGGCGTCTTGTCGTCGACCTTGTCGGCCGACAGCGCACCATACCATGCGGCCGATCCTTGCGGTTCGCCCGAACCGGCCCCGCCATCTCCGGCCCCGCCCTCGCCTCCGCCGCCAGCACCGGCTTCCCCGCCATGCCCTTCTTCGCTGCGCATGAACCGCCCCAAACGGCGCTCTAACGCAGTCATGCGCAGACCGGCGCGGACTACGGCCGGAGCGAAGATCATCCCTTTACGATAAGCCACTGTCCATCTCCATTAGCTTGCGAACCTCGGACTCGTCGAGGTTCAAGTGGTGAGTGAGCCGCAGGAAGACTTCCCGCCGTCCAATATTGCGCGCGTTGACATAAGGATCGGGCGAGAAAGCCCCCTGCTCCGCCCGCGTAAAGTCACGCAGGTCAGCCAGCACAATTTCCGCATCACGCGACATGATCTTGTCCGCGCTGAAAAACAGCCGTTTGTAATGGTGCGACCGCAGCAATGCGATCTGGCGGGCCATGTTTCGATAGGCCCGCTCGACCATATTCGGCGACGGGTTCATACACCCGCCCCGGACGCGTTCTGGTTGGCGCGGCTCAAGTCGAGCGCCGCCCTGGCCACCGCTGGCGCGACCCCACCCATCTGGGCCATTGCATCCGCTTCCTCGCGCGCCTGACGCTTGGCCGCGACTTCGTCCGGGCTGTTGCGCCAGCTCGGCCGCACCGACAGGACATCTGCGACGCCGGGGATGGCCCGATCGAAATTGATGTGATCGGTAACGCTCTTGTCGACCGACGCCGCCTGGACGATGATTTCCATCCAGCGCGTGAAACCCGCCGCCTCCTCCGCGCGCGACATGCGCGCGAGCGGGTTCTGATAGACCGCGATCGGCGTCATGCGCGCTTCGATCATTTCGGGCGGCATCGGGTCGATCTGCCCTGCCGCCATCAGGATATCCAATTCCCGCTCGATCTGCGGGCCTAGCTTCTCCGTCTCGTGCTGCTCGGCGAAAGGCCCGACGAGGACGCCTTGCTTTTGCACCATCTCCAGCACTTGGGTCGCGGTCATGCGGTCGCTGGGATTGGTCAGGATCTGGAACAACTCTTCCAGAAACGCCGACTTGATGACCGCGCGCTCGCGCTCCTGCATCTCCATCGCATAGGCGGGCGCACCGCCACCTGGCACCTGGGCAATCAGCAGCCGTCCAAATTCGTCGACCAAGCCGGGATTCATCCCGCCCGGCCGCGTGACGAGTTTGGAAATGTCGCCGTCGTCATAGAACGCCAGCGCCGGATCGCACGCCTTGTGCGTGGTGCGCAGCATGGTCTTGGCGATCTCGTTCGCTGTCGCGATCGATCCGATGACCGTTGCCGCCGGAGACTGGGGATATTTGGCCCCCACGTCGACGCGACCGGTGATCAGCGGCATCGTGCGATATCCGCGGCGCGCGACGATCTGCTTTTCGTCCAGAGCGATATGCAGGCTGGCAATCGGCTTGCCGGGCACGCCGGGATTGCCCGGTTCATGCCGATCGTTCGGCCGAACGATATGGACGAACTGGAACTTCTGATCCTGCTTGGCGCGATTATCGTCCGCCCAACATTCTCGCATCTTGTCGGTCAGCGCATCCAGACCGAACTTCTGCACCGCCTGTCGGACCGTCAGCTCATATTCGCGGTGCACGGTATCCACCCGGCCGCGATGATCCTCGTCGATATAGCATTCCGCCATATGAAGGTGCCGGTAATACAGGCCGCGACCGATCCATTCATCGACCAGCAGGACCGCCGTGCCATATTTGCCGCCGCCCCGCACATCGGCTGCCATCTGCATCCCGAAGCCGGTCCAGGACGCATAGCGACACGCAAAGAGCTGGTCGGTGGCATGTTCACACCAGCGCTGGACGCTTGCGAGCCGGTTCAAATCCTTGTTGGGCGTCTGGATGCCGTGCCACCGCTGATTGCGCGGCACCGTCAGGCCCATGATCGCGGCGGTGTAGCGCTTGAGGCCGATCACCGCCGTCTGATCGAAATTGTCGAGGCCAGCGCGCGAGCGGGTTCCCTTGTAGAAACCGCCTTCGGTTTGCGGGTCGACCCGCTCGTCGATATCCCGCCACAGCGATTCCTTCTGCGCCCGCTCGCTTTTCATGCGCGCGTGGCGGTCCAGATGCTCTTTGACCTCGCTGTCCGTCCCGAAATCGCTCACCGCCAGCCCCTTGCCGTTGGCGGGCCTGGCAAGCGCCGGACCCGCATCACTCATCCCATCACCACAGATCAGCCAGGATCGGGGGGCGGTAGGGACAGGACGCTATTCGCCTGCTCCAGCTCGGCCGTCGCCGCCTCCGCCTTACGCAAAAGCGCCACTTGCTCGCCGATCGTCGTCGCCATGCGAGCCGCGAGAAGCACCTGCTCGATCATTCCCCGAAATGCGCGCACGTGATCCGCCTCGCGCTTGGGAAGCAGCGGCAGGACCTCGTCTACGACCGCCGCGACCGAGGCGTAATGCTGTTCGACCCTATCGACGGCCGGACCGGCCTTGACCGCCAGTCCATGCTCCGCCGCCCCCGTGGCACACGCCGACAGTGCGAGCACCGAAACCCCCGCAAGCATCAGACCCATCATCCGCATGTCCGTCCCTCCTTTAAAAAACGATCTGGCGATCGAGGCGCATCGGCTGACCGGCCGCGATCGTCACCGGCTGCACCATGGCGCACCATGCGATTTGCTTGCCCTCAGCATCGAACAGCCCGAACCCACCGAGCTGGATGGCCCGATCGGGCAGAATGGTGACCGGCTCACGCAGCAGCACGCCGCGACCGATCAGTTGCCAAGCTTCCGGCCCGACAGAGATCGGCGCCAGCGATGGGATTTCGCGCGCCCCGTCCGAGAAAACGACATCGTGCAGGCCGCTGCGCAGCGTCTCGAGAAGTGCCTGCTTGTCGTCGACGCCGTCCTGTTCGACCACATCGCGCAGCGCCGAAGGCTTCGCCTTCTGGGTGACGCTCGCCTTGCGCTTGGCAGTGGCGAGATCGGACTGGACCCGGCCCAGCTCGACCGCAAGATCGGTCCGCTGCTTACGCTCCGATTCCAGCGACGACAGCGCCGTATCCAGTTCACCCCGCACCGTTTCGAGGACCGATTGACTGTCCTGCAGGTCCGCCTTCGCCTGGGCCGTCGCGGCCTGCTCGGCCGTCAAAGCCGATGCAGCGGTATCCCGCTCTGCCGTCATCGCCTCCAGCGCGATGGTCGCGTTGTCCCGTTCGGTCGACATTGCGGTCAAGGCTGACACCGCGTTGTCGCGCTCCAGCGTCATCGCCGTCAGCGCCTTCGCCTGGTCACTTTCACCACCCATAAATTCCTCCTTCAACTACCCAGCGTTTCTTTGCCGACCGCTCCGGCTCCGGCCTCTGCGCCAGCGCGACCGGTGACGATGTCAGCGGCCCCGCCGCGCCGACGACGCAGTGCGTCGTCCATCGCCACAGCCTGGCGCGCGTCGTCGCGCGTCGGCGTGGGAACAGGCGCGGGCAGTGCCGGTGTCTTCGGGATCAGGCCGATCGCCTTGAGAGGCGCAGTGATGACTTTACCGACCAGGTTCATGCCTGCCCTCCATGCATGGGGTAATCGCTCTCGTTACGAACCTCGCGACGGCCGCCGCGTCCGGCCCCACCTGCGGCGTTGCCGCCGGCCATTTTCAGGCCCTTTTCCAGCTCGAAACAGCCATACTGGTTGGCGTCCATCAGATCGCCGAAGCCCTGGACCTTGACCGGCTTGCTATCGAACCGCCCGCCATCGACCCCACCGACAGCGACCCGGCGATAGACATATTTCGAATTGAACCCCTTGCGGGTCATCTTGCAGCGCGGATGGACCAGCAGCTTGGGCTCCGTGCCGACAAACGTCGTCAGGCGGCTGCGTACGGCTTTGAGGCGCGGCGCGATGGCGTTGCCGGGAACCGCGACTTTCTTGACGTGGACGCCGAGCCCCTTCTGGAAGTCCTGTCGCCAGCTCCGGTGGTTGATTGCATCTTCGCCCGCCGCCCCGGCCGGGTCGCAACACGCGAGGCCAATCTCCAACCCCGGATACCGTGTCGCCATCCGTCCCGCGACCTCGCGGCCAAATGCCTCACCGCCGATCTGGCTGACCTCGATGTGGCCAGCATCGTCTTCGAATATCCGCGCCATCTCGTCGAACAACCGAAGCTGGTCGATGTTGGGCAACAACTGCGCGAACAGGACCGCGCCCATCAGACCCTGATCGGCGAAGATCAGCGCTGGCAGACCGCGAACCACCTCGAACTCGCGGACGTGGCCGCGCGGCGCGGTCGGATTGACGCTGATGTCGTCGATAAATTCGGGGAACACCACCGTGCCCGAGCGAACCGGCCCGAACAGGTTGTCGATCATCCGCCGCTTCTTGTCGGGCGACTTGCGCAGTAATGCGGCCTGTTTCAGGTAGTAGGCACGGCCACCGGGAAGGTTGTGCAGATTTTCTGCATTATCGTCCAGCCCGCCGGGCTGCTGGTGAAAGGCCAAAAGTGGCTGTTTTCCGCCACTTTCTGCCGCCAAAACGTCCGCCAGCTCAGGGTCGATATTTTTGTCGACGCACAGATCGTACGTCCAGTTGTCCTCTTCTGGCGCGTTGAAGTCGCCGAAGATCTGGGCGAAAGCGCAACCGCCGTCGGTCATGCCCGGATACCGGCCGACACGGCCGACGCCCAGCTCGATGATCGAGAACGGCAACAGGTCGGCCTCGTTCAGCCACAACCAGGTCAACTCCAGGCCGCGCAGCACGTCCTCGACGCTGTTGTCGCCGATCGCGGTGAAAATGACCTCCATGTCGAGCTGATGGAAGTCGGGATCGCCGCGAACCCCTATGTCGAGCGTGAAGCTATGGGTGCGCGGCGCATCGCCTGACCAGCGCCCCAGCTTCTTGGGGAACCACTGCTGCCATGACTTGATTACCGTGCGATCGAGGTTAGGGTAGGTATCGCGCACGACAGCGCCGCGACATTTCTTGACGCGGCATTCGCGGGCGGGGTCCCAAATCGCGTGCTGGTTCAATCCGATGCGGATCGCTTTGGCGATGCACTCGGTGGTCTTGCCACCTCCAACCGGCCCCATGATGAAGGCGAGGAAGGCGGGATCAAGCCCGAACTTCCCTGCAACCGGACCAACCGGCCGCATCAAGCGGGTAAGATCGCCACTCACTCCCCCGACCCCGTAAAACCGATGAGAAGTTCGCGACCCGTATCCGCAATCAGGATGATTGAGGGCGAAACTCGCCCAGAATTTTTAAACACCCCGCGCGCGGGGGAGAGATTTCCGACGCGCGCGCGCTTGGGGGGGGCCGGGGGGGTCCGGCGCGTGCCACCGGGGGGGGTGGTCGCGGCGCGGCTGACCGACCGATCGCACCACTGGCCGACCACCACCGGCACCCGTGCGCGAAGCTGCGAAAGCTGACGCACAACGCCCATAAATGGCGGTTTTCTGCGGGTTTGCGCTAGGCGTTCCGACGACGTCATTCCGACACCTCATCACGCGACAGGCTAAGCCTTTGGTTTTCCTGCGTTTCTTGGTCGAGCACATAGGACAGCGCCGGGCCCACCGAATTGGCCGGAATGATCGTCCCGCCGTCGATCGGCGCGGGCCCGGCCTGCATGATCAGCGTCATGTGCCCGTCCAGATTGCCGGTGACGGCCACCGGCATCTTGCTTTCCATGTACGGGGCCAGCTCGGCCGCCGCCGACTTGATCAGCGCCGCCGCCTCCAGCTTCGTGCAGCAGAGCTGGGCGGCCAGAAGCTCCGGCGTCTGGGCCTGCATTTCGGCCAGCGTTTCGAGCGGGTGGCGATACCGCGACGCGAGGTAATCCCGCATCTTGCCGGTCCGCTTGTTCGTCGCGCCGCGCGGGCGGCCGACGCCGCGCCGCCGGACCTCGTCGACCGCCGTGCGGATGTTGTGCCCGTCGCGCGGACCGTCGCCCAGGGCGAGTTCCACCTGGTGCGGGTCCGCGAACAGCATCGGCCCGGCCTCATCGACCGCCGACGCGACAGCGGACGCCAGGCCGGCCGCGCCGTCCGCATATCCGCCACCTATTTTATTCGTTTCGTCCGCCACTGGCGCACCGCCCCTTGATCAGAGGCAGAGCATCTACAGCAGATGGCGCGCGCCGGTCCAAACCATGGCCGCGATGTTACCGCGTTACCGATCGACCGGCCTGGCGGTAACGGTAAACGGTAACGCCCAAGATACTAGAAAACAGCGACTTTTATATGTTGTTACGCCGTTACCTGTATCTCCCTCTCTTTATACGCGCATGTGCCCGCGCGCGTATGCGTATAACACGCGCGTGCGAAGCCGGTTACCCGGTAACACGCAACTTTTCCGCCTATTTATCAATGACTTAGATGTTACCGGGAGCGTTACGGATCGCCGTTACCACCCCCCAACCCGTGGCGTAACGACCAGCTCAACCGGCCATGCCGCACTATCTGCATCCCAACGGGGTCGGGGCGCAAGCGGTATATTGATGGGCAGGGTTGGAGGCGGCGGGAACGGGTTGCAGGATCGACGCGGGGGAATGGCGAGTGGACGCGCGACGCACCGCGCCCGTCGCCTCCGGCGACGAACGCTGTCGCGCGAATTTGTTTGTTCGGGCGCAACAAAGGCGCTTGACATCCGTTTTAATAGTGCAGATTATCTGCACTCGCCTGTTACTGGACGGGCGGACAGTCAGAAAGGACTTATGAGATGGGTATCGACCGGTCTGCCGTTTCCACGGCCCTCGCCAAAGCCATCGCCTACAAGCAGTGCGGAAAAGATCAGGACGCGGCCGATTGGGCCCGCAAGCTGGTCGAGCTGCTCGAATGTGCAGAGATTCTGAAGTGAGCGCCGCCCGGCCCTTCGACCCCGCGCTGGTCGGCATCGAGCGCAAGCGGTTCAGCACCACCCAAGGCGAAGTCCTGCTGACCTATGCCGGTCAGCGGATGCTCCAATATGGCGACACCATCCGCCGGGTGGATGGCGACTATGTCGGCATCCCTGACGAGGAATGGCTGCCGATCGCGCGCCGCGAGGCGATCGTACGCGGCTTGGCGGTCGACCTGGTCAACTACGACGCGCACGTCATCGCGGTAGAACGCGCCATGTTGACGGCTCTCGGCTTCCATCGCTCTGCCGGAGAGGTCGCGGCCATGTACCGCCACGCTGGCGCCAGCCGCCACGCCCGCCGGGTTATGGGTATCGACCGGCTGCGCATCGGTGACGCCATCGTCTCCCGCGTTCATGGCGAAGGCATCATCACCCATGTCGGTGAAAGCGGCTGCTATGCCACGATTGATCCCGCCCGAGCGCCCGTGTGGGTCTTCTTCGAGGAAATCAGCGGCACCACCTTTCACGGGGAGGGCCGCTGACATGCTGCCACCCTCCCCCACCATTGCCGCGCTGGAAGCGAATAACCCCGCTGTGGCGGCCGCCTTTGCCGTCACGCGGATTGATATCACCGACGCGGGCCTGCCACGCCACGGCCTGGAAGACGTGCAGTGGCATCGCAAACAGGATGTTATCTGGAGGCGCTTCGTTCAGCGCATCATGGGCTGCTCGCCTGACGGCCTCGACGCCCACCGCGTAAACGTGTTGCGCGACCTGTTCAGTGACCTTGGGGCGATCAACACCGGCCCCCGGATCATGGCCGCCGTAAAGGCCGCCGCTCCCAAGACGTTCGACCCACCGACCACCGAGAATCGCAACCGGCATGGTCTGGCGCGGATGAAGGCGGAACGCGATCGTCAATTGACCGGGTTGAAGGCCGCAAGCCAGCTCCGGTCGATCGCCCCGCAGATGGACGCCAGCGCCCTGCCGCTGTTCGCGGCCGGTCAGCAGCCGAGCCTGTTCTAATAGCTCGTGCCTAGGCCCGCGCTTGGCGGGCCTAAACCTCTTCCGCCTCCCGCACCGGCACGACCACGTCATCTCGCTGGATGATCTGGTCGACCGGCACCAGCGTGCACTTTGCAGGCGACCCGCCGATCCGCTGCGTATTGCCCCAGCTGGCCCCCTTCATACGCTTGAGCGCCTGCGACCACACGCCCTCTTTCCACCGCGAATTTTCGAACACGCGTGACAGGCCCTGGTGGGTGATCGCCACCGCCAGATAGTCCCGGCCGGGCGTGGGTTTCGGCGCACCTTCCGACACCACCATGTTCGCCTTGCCCGTCACGATCCGCATGCCGACCTTAGCAAGCGCGTCGGCGGCCTCACGGACCCGGCCGCGCGCCGATTCGTCGACATCGCCGCCTAGGACCGGCTCGGTCGCCTGTAGCAGCCAATCGGAAATCAGCCGCGGCGTGCCGCTCCGCGCGAGCTGGACAAGCGAGCTGGCCATATGCGCCACGCACATCTCGCTTTCACTCTGCGCCTCCGCCGTCTCGCCCAGCCGCTCCTTCGACAACAGGCTTCCCCATTGCAGCAGCGCCTCGTCGTCCGGCATGTCGTCGTCCAACAGGATGTGCGCGGCCGCCAGCAGGGTGCCGAACTGGTCGGCCGCACGGCCGCCCTGCCCGCCGTGATCGATCAGCGCGTCGGTATAGCGCTCCAGCGTCGCGGCCCAGAGGTGCCAGCGATCGGCAAGCCGTCGCCTCAGCCACCCGCCGAGCGCGTTGATTTCGCCTTTGTCCATGCGCGGCTCGCGGCTACCGGCGGGCAGCTCGCCCAGCTCGAGCATCGCAAGGCGGCTCCGATCCTGCGGCGGCATCGGCGGCACCAGGATGGACGAGAACAGGAAGCAGCTCGTCGCCTGAAACTCATGGCCGGTGTGATCCTGACCGCCGCGTACGATATTGCCTTGCGAGCTGGCCGCGAGGCGCGCCAGCTTGACCAGCGCGAGTATCTTGCGGTTGTCCTGGTCGGCTTCCGCCTCGTCGATCGCGACCGGCAAGGACTGTTGCCCCAGCACCTGGCGCACACCCGCTTCCGACGCATCAGGCGATTGCAGGATACCGCCGTCGAACAGCCAGCCCTTGACCTTCTGCAACGCCGATTTACCGGTCGCCTTGTCACCGGTCAGCCAAGCCAGCGGCCGATAGTCGAGCGCCCCGCCCAGCATCGCCGCGCCGTCCCAGCCGATCAGCAGCATGGGGTCGATCATCGGCCGGGCCCAATTCCACGTCTTGTACAGCTCCAGCAGCACGACGCCGGGTGACGCATCCGACGGGATCTCGATCCCGCGCGCGCGCAGCGAGCCGACGAGGTTCGGCGCCAGCGCCTCGCCCGTGACCGGTCCGCCCGCACCGGGCCGGGGTATGGCGGGCATCGTCGGATAGACCCGCCCGTCATGCTCGCCCGGCTTGTGCCAACGGCCGCCGATCAGGACATGATTGCCACAATGCAGGATCAGGCCGCCGCGATCGTCGATCCACGCGCCGCGCCCCCGCACCTTTTCGCGCGGATTCCACACGCCTTTGGCGGCCGCCACGTCCATCAGCAGCATGGCGACATCGTCGTTACGCCAGCCGGTAACGATCCACTCTTCGACGTCCTCGCCGTCCGGCCCCTTGGACTTGACCATCTTCTTGCGTGGCCATTCGTCCATCAGGTAGCCGCTATCGGGCGCGAACATGCCGACGATATGCTTGTTGGCGACCTTGTCGCACGTCAGCCCGCGCAGCTCGCCTAGCGCCGTCAGGAAATAGAACACGCCGTCTTCGGTGCCGACGGGCACGACCGGACAGCCTTCCGGCATCAGGCGCGGCGGGCGGCCGAACCGCTCGTCGTCGCCATCGCCATCGTTCGCGGCCTCATAGTCGTCGATCGGAGGCGCATCGATGGGCGGTTCGACCAGGTTGGACAGCGCCTCGCGGACGGGTTGCAGGTGCGCGCTCATTGCCGATCTTCCCGAACGTCGACGTGAACGACCTTCATGCGATTGGGGGGCTGGCGACACGGGCGGCTATGCCCACGCGCGTCCTTATAGTCCTGCCATTGGCTGATCCGCCTCGCGAGACGCCGCGCCTCGTCGGCCGACAGGCGCATCGCACCCAGCGTCCGGTCCCCGGCGCTAAGAACGATAGAAATACCGTCGCCAACCACCCAATCGAAATACAGTGATCCGCTCACGTCCTGCCGCTCCACCGTGCTTCCATCTCGGACGGGGCCTTGCTCAGATCGATACGCAATTCCCGCTTGGGCGGGCGCGGCGGGGCAGAGGGGTTTTGAGAGTGCTTTATGTCCTCGGGACGCTCTGCCAGCGCCTCCACGGGCTCCGGTTTGCCCGATCCTGTATGACGTGCTGCGCGACGGAGGGCGCGACGAAAGGCCAGCCGGTTCATGCGCGCACCGCGATGACTACACAGACCGCAAAAACGGTCAACAAAATCACCCTGACATTCAGGCGCGTTGACGAACTGAACTCCACCACGTCGCCAGCGGTATCGGGCACCACGATGCACAGCGCCGCCAGCGCCGCTATCACTCCACAGGCCGACTGGATCACATACCCTCCCGCTGCGCGATCTGCGCCAATTCGTTGATATCCTTGACGCCGCGCGGAGCCGGGCAGAACAGCACCTTGCGCCCGCGCGCGCGCTGCGCCGTGACGCCGCGCATCAGCATCTGATCGGCCTCGCTACCGGGCGGATCATTCTGTTTGAGGATGATGAGCCGCCCCATTTGCGGCGGCAGCTCCAGCGCCATCAGGTTGCCCAGCGCGATCATCGCGATCACGCGCAGCGACGGGTCGGCCGATGCGACAGTCAGGCCGTCCTCGACGCCCTCCGACGCATAGACATCGGTCCCGGCCGGAATGTCGCGGAGCGGACAGCTATGTGCGCCCTTCCAGACGGGAATATGCCCGCCCAGATAGGTGCCCATGACCTTTTTCGGGTCATTGGGCTCGCCCCGCCGGTTGAAGCCTAGCAGGTCGCCGCCCGCCTTACGGTTTCGCGCGACATCCAGCCAGGTGCGATGCGTCGCGATATGCTGGCCCGCGAGGCTGGTGATCATCGCGACCATCGCGGGCAGCAGCAACGGGGCCTCGCCTTCGGCGGGCCAACCATATTGCAGTGCTTCGTGATAGCGGATCGCGCCGGGAAACCGCCCGAGCGCATCGAAGTCGATCGCCCGCCCGGCCGACAAATAGTGATGGACGGGATCGCCGATGCGCAGCGGCTGCGCCTGATGATAGCGGCGCTGCGCGTTTTTCGTCTTCTTCGCCGCATCCGCTTCGGCCTGGGCATCGCGTTCGGCGCGCCGGCCCTGCGATTCGAGCCGGAACTGTTGCAGCCTGGCCGGATCGCTGTCGTCGATGTGAAGCCAGCCCTTGGCCCATTGCACCGCCTGCTTCACATCGCCCGCGAACAACACTTCGGCGATCAGCCAGAGCGGGTTGCCACCCTCGCGCGTGCCGGTTGGCGCTAGGAAATCCTTCCACCAGCCACGCCGCGCGCCGCTACCGACATGGATGCGCAGCGACTGGCCGGGATCACCCGCCAGATTGCCGACACACATCTCGTTGCCCTCTTCATAGGCGTTGGGGAGCAGGTCCTTCACCAGCGATTCGATACGGTCGGTCAGCATGTCGACGATTTCGTCGACGCTCATGGTGGGGCCGCTCATGCGCGCCCGCAGCCGCGCGATCGCGGCGACATGGCGGTCGTTGGTCGCGACCAGGTCGCAGCCCATTTCGGGGCGGTCGTCATACAGCTTGGTGACAAGCCGGACCGTACTTTTCGGCCTGCCGGTCGCCGCACAAATGGCGTCGATCGACTGACCCGCGTCCCAATGGGCGAGGATATCGCGCTCATATTCGGCAAGGCCGTCCTCCAGTCCGCGTTCAAAGGTGCCCGCCGCGTCAAGCATGTGAGTACGGGCGCGGCGGGCACAGGTGCGGGCGGCATTGCAGCGCGCGCCCATACCATCGGCGGGGAGTGGTCGCCGACGATCCGTGAAAGTGGTTGGTCCCCCCGGTCATGGGTCAGGACCGCGCGAGGCGGCACAGAAACGGCCGACCCGGTTTATTTTGTTGGATTAATCTACGGCAAGAGAACATAACAAGAACATACGATATGGAGAACAGAATGTCGGCCTGCATCCTTGCCTTCCCCTCACGCCGCACGCGCAAGCGCCGCCAGCGCAGCGTCGAGCATCCGCCGCCAGCGCGGCAGGTCATAAAAACTGTTGGGCTCGACCTCGCCAGCCGTGAAACGATAGATCCGCTCCATCACCGCCGGGTTTGGGACTACCGGGTTTTTCGATCGCTCGATCTGACTGATATAGGACTGGGAAACGTCGATCGCGTCGGCCAGCTGACCTTGCGTGAGTCCCTTCTTCTTCCGCCAGTCCACCAGTCGCAAAGGCATCCGCCTGTCTCCTCTTGGAAACGTGGATATTGCGATAGCTTATATTTTGTCAATTGCCATAACCAATTCGGCGGGGCAGAATATAAGCAGATGTCATATGTCATCGCCATGTTTTCGGGCAACCGCCTTCGTGAACTGCGCAAAGCAGCAGGCCTCAGCCAGTCTCAACTGGCGGAGCGGAGTGGCGTGTCACAGCCCCTGATCAGTCAGATTGAGAACGCGGACGGCACGACGCTGGATATCGCACGGATGCGGGCCCTGTCTCGCATCCTCGAATGTACCCCGGCCGACCTCCTGACCCAGGCCGATAATCCCGACCGCCTCGACGACGAAGAACGCGAATTGATCGCCATGTTCCGCGCCGCAGGCAGCGCGCAGCGCGAGATGATCCGCCGCGTCGCCGAACCCTTACCGATGCCCGCCCAACCAGCGCGTCGCTCGGTCGCCTAATTCAACGTGCGGGCTCTCCCACCCGCACGGTCCAGAATAGGCCATATGCCGACATTATGATGACCACGAGCTGCGCCACCGGCGCGGCTCTGGCCCATTCCAGCGGCAGATAGACCAGCTCCCCCACCAGTCCGACCAGGCACATCAGCACCAGCTCGACGAAAACGACGCGCGGTGCATAGTGGCGAAGGACGGCGTCGCACGCCGATCGCGCAGCCGTCACCCCGAGCGCGCCGCCGAGGCACGCCCCAAAAAACCCGATCACTTCGGGACGAATCACCGTGAAGATGACGTGCGTCACCGTGAAAACGAACCCCACCACGATCGCCACCACCGCCAAGACGATCGGAGCGATAATCAGCGCGACGATCGTCCCGCCGACTTCTGCCCCACGACGCCGTTCGCCCTGCAAATCCGCCTCCCTGCCAGAGGGATACAGGGGTGGACGGGGACCGTGATCGCCTCAAGAGGCGAAATCCCAATACCCATTTTATAAGCTATAGACATAATATAAGCATATCTGATATTCGACATTTCAGGCCAATATTGGAGGCGCTTATGGGCATGATGAAGCCCCAGGCATTTACGTACAGTCTGGATGAGGTGTGCCAGCGGTTCGGCCAGACGGCCGAGAGCGGCATCGCACGGACCCAGCGCTGGCAGATCAATTTCCTTGCCCGCCTGGTCGCAACGAAGGGTTTTCCCGCCCCGCTGCCGATCCTGTCGGGTGGCGAGCTGACCGACGCTCTCAAGCCCAAAAGCCGCTGGAACATGGCCGCCGTCGACCATTGGTTCGACGATCGCCAGACGCCGAATGTGACGGCGGCCGAGGAACGCAGCCGTCGCGTCCAGGGCGAGCGCACGATGGACGACCGCGCGCAGCGGCTTGGCCTCAGCCTCGTCAACGGGGGGCGCTCATGACGACCTTTCTGCAATTCCTCGTCTTCGCGGGCGCGGGCCTCACGGCCGTCGGCGTGATCGCGGACAGCCTCCTTCGCCTCAACGAGAGATAAGCCGATGACCGCCCTGTTTATGCCGCGCTGTTCGGACGCGATTTCCGACGCCTCCGCAACGGTTCTGCTGGCCGACGCGCTTCGCGATATCATCGCCGAGCGTATCGAGCAGATCGACAAGCATGGCTACACGCCGGAATCTGACGAGCGTTACGAGACGCCCGACGAACTGATCGGCGCGGCCACCTGCTACGCCGATACCGCCCATGACCAGGTGGACGGCTCGCTCGGTTACGATCCGCATGAGTGTCCCGCCGAATGGCCCTGGTCACCGACGCACTGGCACTGCCGCGATGCGCGGCGGAACCTGGTCAAAGCTGCGGCGCTCATCTGGGCCGCGATCGACAATATCGATCGGGCCGAACAGCAGAAAGCCGTGGCGGATACGCGCCCGCTCGCCAGCGGAACGGAGCCGCCCGCCCTGTTCCGTCCCATCGAGGCGGCCGATTTTCCGGCCGGGTCGGCGGACACCCGCAGTTGGCTTGTTCGCGACGACAAAGGCAACTGCGCGGCCGCGTGCTGGATCGGCGACAAATGGGTCTACGCGACCGAGGACGCGCCCTGCCAACAGCTCGAATTCCATCCGACCCATTTCCTGCCCGATCGCGCCGCCCGGCCGGGCTTCGTGGACTTCCCGATCGCGTGAGCCAGCTCGCTTACATTGCCGCCCAGCGCGCGCGTGAGGTGCTGAAAACCGGCGACAGGATCACGGTCGATCACTGCCCCAAGGGCCGGATCAGTGTGATCATGACCGGTTGGTCCGGTGATTATTTCACCAGCGCCACGCATGACGACCTCATCCCCGGCTGCATCGTCAAGGTCAACGGCACGCCAATGCGCTTCATCCTGCCCGAGGAAGAAGCGGAATGGGCCAATCCGACCACGCCGACGCCCCCGCAGCGGGCCGAAGCCGATCGCTGGAACTGCGGCAATAGCCACCTGATCTACCAAACGACGCTCCGCCTGATCGACCGCAACCGGATCCGCGAACTCGACACCATGGAGTTTATCGCCGACGCGGTTCGGCGGGCGGGTCCGTCTTTTGCCGCGGCGATCGCGATCGACCTCGACGAGGACGTGCCGTTCTGATGGCCCGGCCTGTTCTCGATGACGACGCGATTCAAACCGCGCTGGAAATGCGCGAGGCGGGCCGCAGTTGTCCTACGATAGCCAAGAAGCTGGGAGTGACGGCTGGCGCCATCCATTACCAGTGCCTCAAGCATGGCGTCGTGTCGCCCAACCAGCGGCGCACCACTGCTCCGACCGAGCCCCGCACACTGATCGGTCCTACCGGCCGGGTGCAACGCGCTTTCACCCAGGCCGAAGACGAGCAGCTTTTGGCGCTGGAAGCGCAGGGGCTGACCTATAAGGCGATCGCGCGCACGCTCGGGCGCGCCTACACCAGCGTGCGCATGCGGCTGCTTGCCATCGCCCTGCGTGACGAGATGGCCGCATGATCCGCCAGCCGCTCACCGACGACTTCGCCATCCGCTCGGCCGTGACCGCCATCGCGCCGCATCTCATCGACACCCATGAAATGCTGATCGAGCTGGACGAGGAACTGGAAAAGCGCCTTCGCGTCTATCCCGGCCATATCGAGCGGTCGATGATGAAGCGCGAGGACGCCGAGCATCATATCGGCGTCTGGCGTGCGATCATCGCCGACCACCACCGCCACGAAGCCGCCCGGGCCCGCCGCGATGGCCACGGCTACACCATCGATCCAGCCCCCTACACCTTCGATTGGAAGGCCCGCGTCCGCGAGCTGCGCCGCGAGCTGGCGACCAGGCGCAATGCCTATCCCAAATGGATCGCCAGCCCGGCCAACCCGCTGACGGCCGACGTTGCCGCCCGCAAGCTGGCCCGGCTCGACGCGGTGCACTGGCGCTACTGGATGCACCTGTTCGCATTCGATGAACACGGCGATCGGTTCGACCTGACCCGCCTGGCCCATGTCGCCGAGCGCGAGATGCTGAACCGTGCCCCCGCCTGGCGATCGGCGTCGGCCGAGGGTGGCATTCCCGCCGCTATTGCCGCCCGCTGGCGCAACCATTGGCAGGTGATCATCACCCTGCTGCGCGGCCTGCGCGACGGCACCCCGCCATGGGATCTGGTGCGCGCCGTCGACATGCCCAAGCTGGCCCAGACCGCCTGGGCCGTCGTCGATCAGTACATCACGGCGGGCGTCAGCGCCGACCCGCTGGCCAACGCCCGCGTCGGCCAGCTTGAGCCCCTGTTCCGGTGGCTCGACATGCTGGCCCGGCAACATTCCCCCTATTTAGAGAGAAAAGCGGCATGAGCGCGGACCAAATACCCGAAAGCACGAAGATGACCCGGATTTACGTCCGCTGGTCAGTCGACGGTCAATTCATTCGCAAGTGGAGCAGGGAACCGTTCGTGGATGGCGATCCCGTCGACGCAATCGGCCGCGTAGCCACGGATGGGGAAGCGCTTTCATGGCGGCTGGATCGCATCATTGAAGATGGCGGCCCGCTGACCCTGTCGGACAAGGCGGTCCTGCGCGAAGCCGCAGCCTTGCTTTCCAACCGCGCCGCCCCGCCCGCGATGGATCGGGAGGCGGAATATGTGGCAGGCCCAATATGGGCCGAGCAGGAAGACGACTGCTTCACCGCAGAAATCCAGACTGTCGGCGGGCATTACGTCGTGGCGACAGTGCATGGCGCAACACGTGATGAAGCCGAGCGTCGTCAAACCGCCATCCTCTCCACCCTCTCCGCAGACGCGATCCGCCAGGGGGAGGGGGGAAAGATCCCGGCCGACATTGCCGAGCATGTCAGGAAGATCGGTAAGGTCGAGTGGGGGCAGACGCCTGCGCACGATGCTGACGGTCATGGCAGCCACGTCGCTGATAGCGTCCGACTGACCGCCGCTAATTTCGGGCAGACCGAAGACCAGCACATGCACGGTCTATGGCTGGAGGGCACTGAGACGGTGCTTTGCCACACTGGCACCAGTCCGAACGCGCCAAAGACCACGCAGGCCCTTGTCGGCGCATGGAATTGGCTGGTCGACCAGGCTCTCGCCCTCCCCGCCTCGAACGCCAGCGATGGGGGGAAGGCATGAGCGACGAACGCAAAATGGCACCCGGTGTCATCGGCTATCGGTCAGGCGACTGCCGTAATAGCCCAGACGCGCTCAGCCATACCTATGCGATGATGGACGACGACAACCTGTGGCCGATGTGCGGCTACGGCTGGAATCGCTCGGATGGCCACCGGTTCTCGATTTTCCGTGGATCACCCGGGACCGAGGGCGATTGCAAGCTGTGCGCGCGAAACGTCGCCGCAGGTAAGCCGCCTGTCACCGATGGTTTCCCGCATAAGACGAGGTGGCTGTGATGAGCATGACCACCCGACACCCGCCGGATGCTGTGCGCGAGGCGGTGGCGAAAGCCCTTTATGATTTCCGGCCCGGATGCGGATGGAAGACTGTGAAGGGACGGCCCGCCTCATATGCGATACCATGGGATGAGGCTTGCGAGTCCCACAAGGCAGACGCCTACCAAGAAGCGGATGCGGTGATCGCCGCCCTCGACAGCCGCGCGGGCGACGCGGGGGAGGTGACAGACGCAATGGTCGCCGCCGCGCTCGCCGCACGTTTGGCAAGCGGCACGCCCGTCCTTGCATATCTCCCGACCGAGTCGACGTGGGAGCCTACAGACCGCGCAAAAGAGATTGTCCGCGCCATTCTATCCGTCACCCCCGCGCCCGCTGTCGATGCGCCCACTGAACGACAGGCCGCGCTCGCCAAGCTGACCGCTATGGATGACGAGATCGGCCTGCCCGACGAACGGTTGCCGATCAGCCCGAACGCTGTCGATGCGGTCCCGGCGGGGGAGGTGGAGCGGTTGCGCGAGGCGCTGGCCGCAGAGGCCAAGGACTGGCGACACAACGCATATACCCGCGTGATGCTTGCGCAGATGCGCGACCGCCTATCCGCCATCCTCTCCACCCTCTCCGCAGACGCGATCCGCCAGGCGGAGGGGATCAGGCCAATGGTCGACGCCCCCAAGGACGGAACGATGGTTCGCCTGTTGGTGGACTATTCAGACGGTGGTGGCGCGCTTGAGGACGATCACCCGCGCTCTTGGACCATCGGCTTCAATGGCTTTGAAGACACCGGCGAAGACGAATGGAAGTTCGCGGGGTGGTGCTGGAGCCACGACCATTTCACGCAAGGTAGCGGCGAGCCTGTTGGCTGGTTGCCTTGGTCCAATCCCTCGACGGGCGGAGACGACCGATGATGAATTTCGGACAGGCTATCGAAGCAATGACGGGCGGCAGCAAGGTTTCCCGCGCCGGTTGGAACGGAAGGGCATGTACGTCTATCTCGTGTGCGCTGCTGGCTTTGAGCCCGCGATGTACTTGCACACCGCCAAGGGGACCGAGCAGCCGGGCTGGAACGCTTCGACGCCGGACGTTCTGGCGCGCGATTGGGGAGTGGTCGAGCCATGACCACCCGACAGACGCCGGATACTGTGCGCGAGGCTGACCCGCGAGTGGAAGTGGTCGCGAAGGCGCTAGGGCTACATCGCTGTCCCGGTGGCAGCGGCCCTATCAATCCGCCAACGCGCTGGCCGCTCGACCCGAACGACAAACTGGACGGTCGCGACGGCAAGGTTCCGCTCACCTGGGATTTTGCCGAGAAGTGCCGTGAAGATGCCCGTGTAATGCTCGCCGCCCTCGACAGCCGCGCGGGCGATGACGTGCGACCCGATAGCTGGACAGCGGCACCCGAAGAGGTCCGCGAGCGTGCGCAGTTGCTGGCGGACATGGAATTGCACCTCAAGTCGTCGCGCATCTTCATCACCACCCGCGAGAAGATGCACCCGTGCGGCGTCGAGCTTCACGACGAATTGCTCGGTCGGGTGACAGCCGCGATTGACAATATTGGAAAGGCGAACAGCCATGACTAATCCGTATCGCCACCCTATCAGTACGCCGGTTCCGCAGTTGCAGGGCATCGCGTCGATTGCCTCACCCAACCACCAGCCGAAAGAGACGCCGAATGCTGTACGCGAGGCGGGGGCGCGTGAGACGCTGGCAAAACAGTATGACGCCAGCATGCCCAGTCGGGCTGCCCATATCCGCGCTGGAACCAGCGACCACAAGGCGATCGACGCCATGCTCTCTTTCGCCGCCCTCGACAGCCGCGCGGGCGATGCGGGGCATGAGTTGGACGACATTGCAGTCATCGATTTCGCTGGCCAATTCTTCGATCCATTCGACACAAGCCCTGGCGCTAATATTAGAAAATGGATCAGGGCAGTGCGCGGTGCCTTCCAGGCCTCACGCAAAAGCGTTGACCACTCGAAATCATAGGCGCAGATTCACTTCACGCTCTGTCGAGGGACGGAGCCAACGTCAGAAAGGACGACATGACAAACCCTCTAGAAGCAACGGCTCGCAAGCGGGCCATGCCCGAAGCGGGCGACAAGCGCGCCGCGATCATGCGCGCGGCAGGCGACGCCGTCGGTAGCGAGGCGCTGGCCAAGGCCCTGAACATGAGCCCGCGCAATTTGTACAAGAAGATGGCCGGTGACGGGCATGTCAGCGACAGCCTGTTGCAGGACACCCGCGAGGTGCTGGAGCGCCGTCGCCATGCCATCGGCCTGGTCATCACCGGCATTCGCGACGAGCAGGGAAAATGAAGATCGGCCGCGAAAACATTCCGGGCCTGACCCAGAAGAACACCGCCGGTGGCCTCCGCTACTATTGGGAGCCCAGCCCGGCCCAGCGCAAGGCAGGCTGGAAGACGATGACCCTCCCGGCCGACTTATCGGCCGCGATCCGCGACGCGCGGGCGCGGAACGAGGATGTCGGCAGTTGGAAAGAGGGTGGCGCGCGGCCGAAGGACGTTCAGCCGTACAATCGCAAGACGACGTTCGGCTATGTCCTGGCCTGCTACCGGCGTGATGTCGTGCCCACCATGTCGCCAAAGACGCAGGAGGTCGACAAGACCCCGCTGAACCGCCTTGAGACATGGGCGGGCGACCAACCGGTGGCATGGATCACGCGGCCCCGCGTGAAGGCCCTCCGCGACGCGATGATGGAACACGCCACGCTGAATGGCCCAGGCCACGCGCCCGCCTTCCATCTGCTGACCACGCTTCGCAAGGTCCTCAACTGGTGGATCAAGGAGCAGTCGCTCGGCATTCCCAATCCGGCCCAGGAATTTGGCCTGGCGATGCCAGCGCCGCGCCACCAGATTTGGGAAACCGACGCGCTGGAAGCCTTCGCCGAAGCCGCGATCAGCATGGGTGCGCCATCGATCGACCTCGCCGTCGAGATCGCGGCCTATACCGGCCAGCGCGAAGAAGACGTGATCACGCTAGAGCGGTCGCGCTGGCGGGAAATCAGCTTGCGCCAGCTCGGGCACGACCACCGACTATACGATGCCCTCAAATCCGATCACGGCCCCGACGCGGGCAAAGTGATGGGCGTCTATGTGCGTCAGCATAAGACGAAGATGTGGGTCGGCGTGCCCATCGAGGGCGCGCTGCGTGACCGGATCGAGGCGACAATCGCGGCCAACCGCGCGGCGGCATTGGCGCGCGGTGTCGTCCAGGCACAACATGTCATCGTCAAGGAAAGCTCCGGCACATGCTGGGGCCAGAGCGACTTCATCCACACGTTCCTCGACATCCGCCGCGCCGCTTCGACGGTGGCGATCATGGACGGAAACATCGATCTGGCGGAGCGGCTGGAGGCACTGCAATTCCGCGACCTGCGCCGGACGTGCATCGTAAATCTCGGGCAGCTCGGGCTTAACGACTATCAAATTGGATCAATCAGCGGGCACACCCAAGCCACGATCAAGAAGATTTTGGAGGTGTACATGCCCCGCACCGAGGCCGCCGCTGCGCAGAGCATCGTCGCGCGAATCCCGGCGCGCTCCAAAGAAAGTCGGAATTCCGATATCGGGCACGTCGGAACGTGAAAACGGGTCGGAAATTTCCGACCCGATTTACCTCATTTTTCAGGTACTTGCGTGGTGACCCCGACTGGATTCGAACCAGTGGCCCCCAGATTAGGAATCTGATGCTCTATCCGGCTGAGCTACGGGGCCCCACGCGGGGGCGGTAATACCCGGCAGAGGCGATGCGGTCCAGAGCGGTTCGGCCTCCGCGCGGGCGGATCAGTTCGTCAGCTTGGGCGGCACCACGGGAAATGGCAGCGGCGCGACCGGTACGCCCTCCTCGACCAGCGCCTTGGCCTCGGCCAGGCTCGCCTGACCATGGATCGGGGCCACGGGCGTATCGCCATCGTGCATGGCGCGCGCCTGATCGGCGAAGCCGGTCCCGACCCAGGTCGATTTTTCCAGCATCCTGGCCTGCGCCTGGGCCAGATGCTCCAGCGCGGCCTTCATCGCCACGGGGTCGACCGGTCGCCGGTTTGGCGACGCGGGGCCGGGCCCGTCGGGCTTGCGATTGCCCTTGGCGGCGATCTGCGGCGCCATCACCGCCTTTTCGATGTGTCGGTCGCCGCACAACGGGCATTCGACCCGCCCGCCATCGCGCTGCTCGGCATAGGCGGTGGACGAGGCGAACCAGGCCTCGAACACATGGCCGCTGGTGCAGCGCAGGTCGAAGACGATCATGCCCGCTCCACCGGCGCAATGGCGCGGCGGTGGCGGATGGCGGGCAGGCGTTCGCGCACCGCATCGACCTGGCCTGCGTCGATCGTCGCGAAGCCCAGGCCTGCGGGCTCTTCCATATCGAGCAGCACCTCTCCCCATGGCCCGACGACCAGCGAATGACCATAAGTGGCGCGCCCGTCCTGATGCTCGCCGGTCTGCGCCGCGGCGACCAGATGGACGCCGGCCTCGATCGCGCGGGCGCGTAACAGGATGTGCCAATGCGCCGCCCCGGTCGGCCGGGTGAAGGCGGCGGGCACCGACAGGATCGTCGCCCCCGCCTCGGTCAGCGCAGCGAACAGCGCCGGGAAGCGCAGATCGTAACAGATGGCCAGCCCCAGCCGTCCGACGGGCGTGTCGACCACCACCGCCCGCTCGCCGCGCGCATAAGAGGCCGACTCGCGCCAGCTTTCGCCGCTGGGCAGGTCGACATCGAACAGGTGCATCTTGTCATAGCGCGCGCGGATCGCGCCGGTGTCGTCGATGACATAGCCGCGATTGGCGAGCCGCCCGTCACCCTCGCGCACCGCCAGCGACCCCAGATGCACCCAGAGGCGATGCTCGGCCGCCGCCGCACGGACGCGCGCCAGCACCGGATCATCGTCTTCGGCGACCAGATGCGGTGCGGCCCGCGCGCGGTCGCGGTCGATCAGCCCGGACATTTCGGGCGTGAACAGCATCGCCGCACCGCCCGCCGCCGCGCGGGCGATCGCCTGTTCCAGCGTCGCTGCATTGGCGGCGGGATCGATCCCCGCCGTCATTTGCAGCACCGCGATGGCGGTCATGCCGCCAGCAGCGGGTCGAGCCCTCCCCGCTTGTCAAGCGCAGCCAGATCGTCCGACCCGCCGATATGCTGCCCGTCGATAAAGACCTGCGGCACGGTGGTGCGCCCGTTCGCGCGCGCGATCATCTCGGCGCGCTGGGGTCCGCCCATGGTGATGTCATATTCCTGGGGCTCGACGCCCTTGGAGGCGAGCAGCGCCTTGGCCCGAGTGCAATAGGGGCAGAACGCCTTGGTGTAGATTTCAACCTTTGCCATCTCTCTCAGGTGTGGCGCGTGAGGCAGCTTGTCAATCACCTGCCCCCTCGATCACCCGCGCCCAGCACAGGATCGCGACCGACGCCGCCCCCGCCGCCAGCAGGACGCGGACGCACGCCCCCGCCGTCGCGCCGGTGGTATAGACGTCGTCGACCAGCACGACGCGCCGCCCCTTCACCGCCGCCGGATCGGCGACGCGAAAGGCGCGGGTCACCGCATCGCGGCGCTGGCGCGGGGACAGACCCCGCAGCAGCGGCGTCGCACGGACGCGGACCAGAGCGTCGCGCGCGATCGGCACGCCGCTAAGCCGGGCGACACCCTCGCCGATCAGCACCGCCTGGTTGAAGCCCCGCCGCCACAAGCGCCAGCGGTGAAGCGGGACCGGCACGAGCAGCTCGGCATCCGGCGGCAAGCGCCGCGCCATCGGCCCGGCCATGGTGCGGGCGACGCCGATCCGTCCGCCATGTTTCAGCCGGATCGGCAATTGCCGGGCAATCGCGCCGTAAGCGACCGCCGCATGAATCCCCGCATGGCGCGGCGGTCGGGCCAGGCACGGCCCGCACCAGCGGTCACCGATCGCATCGCCGCCCAGTGGGATCCCGCACCGCGCGCAGCCCGCATCGTCCAGAAAGCGCAGCTGTCCCCAGCAGGATGCACAGAACCGATGATCGGCCTCGACCGGCTCGGCGCATCCGGGGCATCGCGGCGGCAGGGCCCAGCGGACCACGCCCGCCAGGACGGCGGACACGGCCCGACCGGCCCGCCCTATCGCAAATCCCGGCCATTTCGTGCGAGCCCCCATCGGCTTTGCCTTGTTCCCGATCGCGCGAGCGCGCACAAGCGCCGGGGTGAGCAGCCCCACCATCTTCGACCGTAACGCCCGCCGCCTTCGCCGCGACCGCGCCCAGCCCGATTATGCCGAGCACGACTTTCTGCGTGTGGCGATGCTCGACGGCATCGCCGAGCGACTGGACGCGGTGACGCGGCCGTTTCGCGACATCCTCGACCTGGGCTGTTTCGACGGCGGCTTCCTGCCCCCACCGGGCGCGAAGGTGGCGCGGCTCGACCCCGGCTTCGCCTTTGCGCGGGGTACGCGCGGCGTGCAGGGCGACGAGGATCGCCTGCCCTTCGCCGATCGCAGCTTCGACCTGGTGGTGAGCGCAGGCGTCCTCGACCAGATCGACGACCTGCCCGGCGCGCTGACGCTGATCCGCCGGGTGCTGCGTCCTGACGGCCTGTTCCTGGGGGCGTTCGTCGGTGGCGGGTCGCTGCCCCGGCTGCGCGCGGCGTTGCGGGTGGCCGAGGCCGAGCGGCCGGTGGCGCGGCTGCATCCGCAGGTCGATGTGCGATCGGCAGGCGACCTGCTGATGCGGGCGGGCTTTACCCTGCCGGTCGCCGATATCGAGACGCTGGCGGTGCGCTACCGCGACTTCGGGCGGCTGCTCGGCGACCTGCGCGGCATGGCGGCGAACAATCTGCTGGCCGAACGGCGGCCGATCGTGCGCGAGGCGCTGGCGATGGCGGCGGCGGCCTTTGCCGACATGGCCGACCCCGATGGCCGCGTGTCCGAGCAGTTCAACCTGGTCTTCCTGACCGGCTGGGCCCCCGACCCGTCGCAGCCCCTGCCCGCCAAGCGCGGCAGCGCCACCGCCTCGCTGGCCGACGCGCTGCGCGTGAAGCCCGAAGCGGCCCCGCCCGCCCCGGAATGATCAGCCGATGATCGCGCCGCCGCGGTCGCCCGCCAGGATACGACCCATCGCCTCGAACAGCTGATCCATCGCCACCGGCTTGACGATGACATCGTCGGCACCGGCGGTCAGGCAGCGTTCGCGCAGATCGACACCGCTGTCGGCGGTCACCACGATGATCGGCAGCTCGGCCTTGCCATCGCCGCGGGCGCGGATGTGACGGATTGCGGTGATGCCGTCCATGCCGGGCATGCGCAGGTCGATCAGGATCATGTGATAATCGTCGCTGTCGATCATCTGGAGGCCGATCTCGGCATTTTCCGCCTCGGCCATCTGTGCGCCCGCGACATCCAGCATATCGCGTACGACCCGCCGGTTCATGCGATCGTCCTCGATGAAAAGGACGTTCATGGCCGCCCCTTCCGCATCGTGCATGTCATGGCATCCGAGGCGCAGGTCATGGCTCTGCCCTAACGATCATGCCGCTTGCGTTACAAGGGCCGTGTGGGCGGTTTGCGATGAGTAGTCGAACAACTTGCTCATCACCTCGCCCCCTGCGACAGGCTTGCCAATAACCCTGACCAATGCGTTGTCGGAAAAATCGTTCCCTTCCAATGACTCCGCTTCCGGCCACAGCAGACAGACCGGGATCGTCGGGCCCGCCGCCCGCACGATGGCCGCCAGGGCGGTTGCGACGCCCTCGTCACGGATCGCGCTGTCATCGACCAGCACCTGGGCGATTCCGCCCGCGCCCAGCATGGTCACCGCCTCCTCCGCGTGCCCCGCAAAAACGGGGACGGCATGGTCGGCACACAGCTTCGCCCACATGGCGCGACGGATCGGATTGCGGTCGAGGATCAACAGGGTCGGTCGTTGGGGCACGGGCTCCACGGTGAGTTCGGTCAGCGGCAGGGTCAGCGTGAAGCACGACCCGCGCCCCGGCTCGCTCGCCACCGTCACGTCGCCGCCCATCGCACGCGCCAGACGGCGACAGATGGCCAGGCCCAGGCCGGTGCCGCCGAATTGCCGCGTGGTGCTGGCATCCGCTTGGCGAAAGGCCTCGAAAATCTCTTCCAATTTGTCAGGCGAAATGCCGATGCCGCTGTCGGTGACACGCACCGCGACGCTGTCCGCCATGCGCCGCGCATCCAGCCGGACCTCGCCGGTGTTCGTGAATTTCAGCGCGTTGGACAACAGGTTGAAGACGATCTGGCGGACTCGCGCCGAGTCGCCGACCACCATCACCGGGCAATCGGCCAGGTCGCGGACGAAGCCGATCCCCTTGGCCGCCGCCTGATCCTCGAACAGGCGGGAGGCGCCGTGGATCGTCGCGGCAAGGTCGAACGGCGCTTCCTCCAGGGTCAGGCGGCCATTCTCGATCTTGGCGACATCAAGCAGATCGTCGACCAACGCACGCATCGTCAGGCCCGCGCCGTGCATCACCTCGACCCGCTCGCGCTGGGCGGCGGCCAGGCCGCTATCGGCAAGCATGATCTGGGTCATGCCCAATATGCCGTTCAGGGGGGTGCGGATCTCATGGCTGGTGGTCGCCAGAAACTCGGTCTTCACCGCCAGCGCACGTTCGAGCTGTTCGTTGGTCACCGCCAGTTCGCCATGCGCGGCCCTGATCCGGTTGCGGCTGCGCCCCAGCGTCACCAGCCATATGCCCAGCAACGCCAGCACGATGACGATCGCGCCGACCGAGCCGATCAGGATCACCCGCTGGGTCCGCAGTTGCGCCCGCTCGAAGGCGATGTTGCGTTGCAGGTCGGCCGCCTTCATCCGCGCGATCCGCAGTTCCTGATTGGCGAAATCGAACCGCGCGCCCATCAGCGCCAGGCCGGTCGACGTCGCCAGCCGCGTCGATTCGTCGTCGATCCGCTTCAACGCCTGGAGATGGCGCAGCGCATCGTCGGTCCGTCCGACGGCGCTGTAAATCTCATAGGCGCTGCGATGCGCGTCCCGCTGCAACACGGTCGTCGTCGCCGGATCGACGCCCTGGAAGCTCTGGTCGATCAGTTGGACGGCCTGGGCCTTGCGGCCGCGTTGAAAGGCGGCTTGGGCGGCGATGCTTTGCAGGGCGCGCGTGTCTTCTTCGCCCGGACGGGGATCGACTTGCTGAACCTGCGCGATCATCGCCTCGGCATCGGCAATCCGTCCCATGCGCAACTGAGCACGGGCCATATTGCGGCCGATAACCGCCTGCAAAGCAGGGCTGTCGATCTCATGCGCCAGCCGCATCGCTTCGCGCAGCTGGATCAGCGCCTCGGCCGGTCGACCGAGTTCGCCCAAAGTGAGCGAACGGTTGTTCAGGATCGCCAGGCGAAAACTGTCATCGCCGCGATAGGTGCTGCTGGCCTGTTCCAGATAGCGGAGGGCCGAGGTGAAATCCTTGCCGTCATTGTACAGATCGGCGATCTGCACCAGCGCCTTGGCCTGTCCGCGCGTGTCATTCAGCTGTTGGAAAACCCGGTGTGCGGACTGATAGGCGTTCAGCGCCTCGGCGATCTTGCCATCGGCGCGGTCCAGACCGCCTTGCGACAGCAGGAGATTGGCCATCAGGTCGGATTTGGGTGCCAGCGCGCGGACACTCTTGAGCGCACCGGCGATGACGCCTTTCGCATCGTCGGGCCGCCCCATGCGAGACGCTCCCTCGCCGTAAAGCCAGTCGGCGGTGGCGAGCGCCAGCGCCCGCTGCCGTCCGTCTGCGATCGTATGTGCGGCACGGCGTGCAGTGTCGGCACTGCGCATCGCCTGGGCAGGATCGCGCAGCATGTCGCTCTTCGCGGTATCGATGGCTTGCGTATAGACTGCGGGCATAGCCGGTTCGGAGGCAGCGCGAAGCTGCGCGCCCGCCATGACGAGGGCGATGAAGATCAGCGCGAACCTAACTGCGCGCACTGGCGACCAGGCGGGCGAAGGGCGTCGGCGCGGCTAGTGCCGTGATTCCCTGATGCGCCTGCTCGCTCAAAAATGTGAGCAGCGCGTCCAGCCCGATCGGGCGGCTGATCAGATAGCCTTGGATCATGTCGCACCCCATGACGGTGAGCAGCGCCAGCGTGGCGGGCGTTTCCACCCCCTCGGCCACCACCTCCATCTCCAGGGCGTGCGCGAGGTCGATCGTCGAGCGCACGATCAACGGATCGCGGTTGGAGCTGGTCAGCTGGGTGATGAACAGCTTGTCGATCTTGAGTTCGCAGGCGGGAAGCTGCTTGAGATAGGCCAGCGAGGACAGGCCCGAGCCATAATCGTCGATCGCCACCGCGATACCCATCTCGACCACGGCCTTCAGGTTGGCGATGGCGCTTTCGGGATCGTGGATGACCGATGTCTCGGTGATTTCGAACCCGATCCTGGCACCGCTTTCGATCACGATCGCGCAGGCTTCGCGGACGAAATCCTGGTCGCCCAGCAACATGCCCGAGATATTGATGAACACGCGCAGGTCATGTCCGGCATCGGCCAGCACCCGCTGGTCGGCGATGACCTGGCGCAGCACCCACAACGTCAGCGGCCCGATGATCCGCGCCTCCTCGGCCACCGGGATGAACTCCACCGGGCTGATCGGCCCATGATAGGGATGTCGCCAGCGCAACAGCGCCTCGACGCTGGTAATGCGCTGCTGGCGGACATGGACCTTGGGCTGATATTCGACCGACAGGCCGCCCTCTTCGATCGCGCGGTTCAATTCACGCGCCAGGGCGATCCGGTCGAGTCGATCGGCCCGTGCGGCGAGTTCGCGAACGACCACCCGCCCCTCGATCTGCGCATCGGCCAGCGCGTGCTCGGCTTCTTCGAGCAGACGGATATCGTCGTCATGCGGCACGGTAGCGACGGCCGCACCCAGCACGGGATCGATCCGACATTCGCCCTCGGGCAGCAGGAAAGGATAGCGCAGCGCTTCGCCCAGCGTCAGCAGATGCGCGTCCAGCGCCTCACGTGACGTTGCACGGATCATCACCTCAACCTCGGACGGCGAGGCGGCGCGCGCGACGGCATCGGGAATGACATGCGCCACGCGACCCGCAACCGCATCGATCAGCTTGGCAACCACCGTCCGGCCGAGATGACGGCGCAACACCGTGAAGTTGGACAGCCCGACCAGGACGAGCAACTGCCACTGCGCCCCGACTCCCGTCGCGGCGGCATCGACCGATCCGTTCGGCGACAGGTCACCGGAGGCGATTCGAGGAAGGCCGTTCTTCACCCCCCCAGACTAGGGGGCAGCCTTAAACAAGGTATTAACCTCCAAAACGGCGCGGTTGCAGGCCCTTGTCGCGACGCGTGCAAACTTAATCCAGGCGACGCGCCGGACCATTGCGGAATGGTTAATAACCCATTAACTATTCCTGCGCGCCGGATAACGGCGCGTACGAGGGAGAAACCCCATGCTGAACTTCATTCTGGCGCTGATCTACGGCGAGTCGATCCGCCCCTGGTAATTCCCGCTACGTCATGGGGCGGACGACGCGCGAAGGCCGTTGCACCGCCCCATGATTTTTGAGACGCCGGGGCTCTGCCCCCGGCCTTAGCGGACCAGATCGTCCGCCAGCCGCAGCATGAAGGCGGCGCCCCGCTCCATTTGTGCGATCTCGATATACTCGTCCGGTTGATGCGCCTGGGCGATCGAGCCCGGGCCGCAGATGATGGTCGAGAACCCCGCCCCCTGGAACTGCCCCGCCTCGGCGGCATAGGGCACGGCGCGGGCCGGACCATTGTCCCCCGCCCAGCGACGCGCCAGCCGTTCCGCCACACCGTCCGCCTCCGGCGCGAAGGAGGGCGTGCGCGAGCGACGCTCGACTCGGACGCCCGCCTGTGGGAAGCGGGCGCGCAAGCTCGCATCGGCGGCCTCGCATGCAGCGAAGAACGGCGCCAGGATCGCCTCGGGCTCCTGTCCCGGCAAGGTGCGCAGGTCGAAGGCGAATCGACATTCGCGCGCCAGGATGTTGACCGCGGTGCCGCCATTCATCTGCCCGATGGTCAGCGTGGCGTGATGCGGACAAAAAGGGCCGTGCGGGTCTCCCTCCCCCGCCAGCCGATCGGCCAGATCGGCAAGCTGCTGCATCAGCCGCACCGCGACCATATTGGCGGAGGCCCCCAGATGGATCAGGCTGGAATGCGCCTCGTGACCGGTGACCGTCACGATCCAGGTCGCGATCCCCTTATGGCCGCAGACCACCACCAACTCGGTGGGCTCGCCCACTACCACGGCGGCGGGGGACGGCACTTCCCGGGCGATTTCGGCGATCATCGACGGTGCGCCCAGGCAGCCCACCTCTTCGTCATAGGAAAAGGCCAGGTGCAGCGGACGCGCCGCACCGCCGCGCGCGACATGCGGGGCCAGGGCGAGCGAGAGCGCGAGAAAGCCCTTCATGTCGCACGTGCCCCGCCCGAACAGCCGCTGCCCCCGCCGCGTCAGTTGCCAGGGATCGCTCGTCCAGGGCTGGCCGTCGACCGGCACCACGTCGCTATGCCCCGACAGGACGACGCCGCCCGGCTCCATCGGGCCGACCGTGGCGTAGAAATTGGCCTTGCGGCCATCGTCGTTGAAGACCCGCCGTCCGGTGACGCCGACCCTGCCCAGATACTGTTCGACATAGGCGATCAGGTCCAGGTTCGACTCGCGCGACGTGGTGTCGATCGCGATCAGGTCGGCCAGGATGGCTGTGGCTTGGGCGGCGAGCTGGTCCGGGGTCATGCCGCCATCCTGCCGGATGTTACGCTTTGGTGAAAGCCCTGGTCGGTGCTGTCTACCCTCGCCCTTCCGGCGCTTCGCGCCTCCCTCCCTCTCCCAATGGGAGAGGGAAGGGGCCCGCCCGCTTCAGCGGGTGGGAAGGGTGAGGGCCGCTTGAAGCCTCAGAAATCCCGCGAGTAGCGCAAGCTCGCCGCAGACCCACCGAACGACCCCGTCTGCGTCAGCAGGCTGAGCGTCCGGGTCAGCGCGATCTGCAACTGGGTCGCCGTGAAGCCGCGCGCATCGGTGACGATCTCGACATAGATATTGTCGGTCAGATACTTGCCCGCAGCCAGGCTGGTCCCCCGGCCGGTGGCATCGTCGGCCCCCAGCACGCGCAGCCGGTCGATCCCCGTCGCCGAGCGCAGCTTGCCCAGCGGGTTCAGCCCGCCGCCGCCCGATCCGCGCAGCGAATTGAGCGCGGCGGCCAGCTGGATCGCCTCGGTCGCCGAAAGGTTTTCCGGGTTGGTCCCGAACAGCAACCGGCTGAGCACCTCGTCCTGCGGCAGGGTCGGCGTCGAGGTGAAGCTGATCTGCGGACGCTGGCCGGTGCCGGTGACGTTGATGACCGCGGTGATGCCGTCGGTGGTCGTCGTTGCCTGGATATTGATGTCCGGATCGGTCAGCGCGCCACCGCGGAACCGGATGGTGCCGCGGTTCACGTCGAACCGCTTGCCCGCAAAGCTGTAGGTGCCACGCACCAGGTCTAGGCCGCCATTGATCGTCGGCGCCGCGCTGGTGCCGCCGATGCGCAGGTCCATCTCCCATTCCGACTCCAGGCCCATGCCGGACACGAACAGCTGGTTGGCCGCCCGCACCCGCAGGTCGAGGCGGAACAGCCCCGACGGTGCGGCGGGCGCAGGCCGGTCGGTCGGTCGGGCCACGCGGATTTCGCTGCGACGGCGCACGCCGGTCAGTTCGGGCACTTCGGCCTGGCCCTGACGGATGATCTGATAGCGCGCATTGGGCACGGTCAGGTCGCCCTGGATCAGCCCGCCGTCACGGTTGTGGGTCAGGCGCACCGTGCCGCTGGTCGTCGCGGCCAACGCATCGCTGTCGGCGAGGCGCGCATTGTTCAACTGCGCGCGGATGTCCACCGGATAGCCGCTGTCCGCCGCCAGCCCGATCGAGCCCTGCGCCTGGATCGTCCCCTCGCCAGCCTTGGCCTGCAACCGGGTGATCTCCAGCCGGTCGTTGTTGAAGCGGCCCGCCAGCTGCATGTTGGTCAGGCGGGTGCCGTACGCCTCGTTGTCATAGGTCAGGTTGTCGGCGCGCATCAGGCCGTTCAGTTGCGGCGCGGAGACACGCCCGCCAAAATCGGCGGCCACTGCGATTGGGCCGCTCAACTGCTGGTTGGGCAAGGCCGCAAAGGAGAACAGCACCGCCGACGGGCCATTATAACGCAGCCCGCCCGACAGCGGCGCCTGCATCAGCCGATTGACCCAGCCGCCATTGCCCGGCGGCAGCGGACGCAGATTGGCGACCATCCGGCCGACCACCATCTGCCCGCGCCGGATCAGCGCACGCGCCTCGCCGCCATCGGACACCAGCCGCCCGGCAAAGACGATGTCCACCGTCTCCGACACGGCGGCCAGGCCGGTGCGCCGGAAATTGGCGATGGTCAGCCGTGCCTCGGCCGCCGGGAAGCTGGCGTCGCGGGCCTGCGCAAAGTCGAGCGCGCCGCTCGCCTGCCCCGAAATGCCCAGGTTCGGCACGAAGGCGTCGAGGATCGACAGCTGCAACTTGTCGAGCCGCGTCTGCACCTTCAGGCCATTGCCATAGGAGCCTGCCATCAGCACCGATCCGCGACCGAAGTCGATCCGGGTCGGCGACAGCTGCCACTCACCCTTCATATTCTGGATGCGCGCCGGATTGGCGGTACGGAAGGGGATGCCGTTGGCCTGCCCCTTGGCCGCCACCAGATAGTTGTCGGGGGACAGCTGCGCATTGAGCGCGACGTTGAACGGGATGCTCGACGATCCGGTCAGCACCGCCTGCGCCGTGCCGCGCCCGCCGGTATAGTTGACCTTCGCCCGCGCGGATTGGATCACCACCTCGCCATAACGGGTGTCGGCCAATTGCGCGTCGGCGACGATCTGCGGCGCGTTCGGGGCCATGACCACGCTGGCGTTGACGATGGCGCGGCCGATGGTGAAGTCGACCATGCCCGGTACGCGGGCGTTATAGGCGCGCGCGGCGATGTCGGCGCGCTGGTTGCCGCCCTGATCGGCCAACTGGACGCGGCCGTTGATCCCCTGCCCGGCGAATTGCAGCGCACCCGCGAACGGACCCGCCGCCGTCTGGACCAACCGACCGCTGGCGTTGATCCCGGCAAAGACCAGGCTGCGAATATCGACCGCCAGCTGCCGTCCGGTGCTGACCAGCACATCGGCGGTGAAGGGACCGTAATTGGTGTCACCGCTGGCGTTCACGGCATAGGCGCCGTTCCGGCCGACGATCCGCGCCTGAAGATTGGCCAGCCCGACGCCGACCCCCGGCCTGGCCGCGCGCAGCACGACCACCGGATTGGTCTGCGACCCCGTCACCCGTGCGGTGATCGGGCCGTACTGGGTGGAATAGGCATCCGCCTCGACCGCCAGCGTGCCGTTTGCCGGATTGTAGCGCCCGCTGCCGCGCGTCACGCGAAACTGGGGCGCGGCCATGCGCAGGCCGCTGAACGTCACGATGCCTTGCGGGCTGTACTCGACATCGGCGCGGATGACGGCGTTGCCGCCCAGGAAATTGCGCGCGCCTTCGTTGAAGATCTGCTGCGTCCGCGCGACCACCCGGCCCTTCATGCCGAAGCCGCCCGGCGTCGCCACCAGATTGGCGTCGGTGGTCAGGTTGATGATGCCGATGCTCTCGACCCGGTAATTGTTGACCCGGCCCTTCAACGCGCCGGTGTAGCGCCCGGTGTTCAGGTTCGCGACGACGACCGCCGTCGCGTCGATATTGTCCGATCGGATGCGCAGGTTATCCGACAGGATATTGGGCATGGCGACCGCGAAATCGCCTTGGATGGCGACATTGTTGGTCAGGCCACCCACGGCGGCGTTCAGCCCCGCGATCCGCTTCGCCTTGGCCTTGACCGGCACCAGGATGCGGTCGGCATTCACCTTGGCCAGACCCTCGGCATAGAGATTTTCGACCGAGGTCTCGCCGAAACCGAGCGAGGCGGCGCGGATCTTGTAATCCACCGTCGGCGTCGCGAACGCGCCGTCCAGCACCACGCGCGCCAGCACGTCGCGGCCACGCAGATTCCGCGCGATGGCACCGGGGGTCAGCAGCTTGGCGTCGACCGCGAAATTGCCGAACCGGCTGTTGGCCAGGTCGAGCAGCCCCCCCGCATCGACCATCAACGCCGAGGAGCGCAGTTTCATCCGCGTATCGGCGCGACGCTCGTTCAGCGTAGTGTCGATCGCCACCTGAAGCTCGGGCGCGGTCAGGCGTTCGACCGGTCCTTCCAGATACAGGCCGGGCCGGGTCACCCCGCGAACCTCGATATGTCCGTCGCGCGCGGTCGCGTTCAGATTGGCAAGCTGTCCGCCGCCCAGCGTCGCGATCGCGCGGCCGTTCCAGGCCTTCCACCCGCCGCGTCCATCGACCGTCAGGGTCAGCGGCGCCTTCAGCCCCGCCATCGACGCGACGACACCGCCGGTCGGCGCGGTCAGCTTCACGTCCACCGCCAGCCTGTCGGCATCGGGCACCGCGTCGAGGACGAGGCGCAGCCGGTCGCCGCCCGCCACACCCGGTCCGCGCAACGCGTCGGCGCTCGCCGTCACCTGCGCCCGGCGGTCGGCGATATGCACCTTGCCGTCGATCGCGAGGACGTGGCGTTGCCCCGTCACCGGCGCACCGATGACGAAACGCTTCAACGTCAGCCGGTTCACATCGATGTCGAGATCGGGAAGCAGCGGCGCGTTCGGATCGCTCGGCGTCTGCTTCAGTTCGGGCCGCCGCGCCAGCGTGACCAGATCGGCGTTCAGTGAACGCACGTCGACATGGTTCTTCGTATAGGCAAAGGGCCGCCAGTCCACGTCGAGGCGCGGGCTGGACAGGAACACGCCCTTGGGATCGCTGACCCGCAGGTCGATCAGGCGCATCCGGCCGTACAGCGACCCCTCGATCCGCCCGACCTTGATGTTCAGGCCCGAGGCGGTGGTGTAGCCACCCAACTGGTCCGCGACGAAACGCCGCCCCGGATCGGTGTTGATGCCCAGCAGCACCGCCCCGACCAGCAGGATCAGGCCCAGGATCACGATGCCGATCCATTTCAGCACGCGCTGCCACAGCGGGCGGCGCACGATCACGGCTTCGTTGTTTGGTTCGGCCGACATGGTCTGTTCGTCCGCCATCAGAAGGCCTGCCCGATCGAGATATACAGGGCGACCTTGCCGTCACCCGGACGCGGGTTCAGGGGGGTCGCGACGTCGACGCGCAATGGCCCGAAATTGGTATAGAAGCGCCCGCCGATACCCGCGCCGAAGCGCAGGTCCTTGCCCGTCGGCAGGGTGCTTTCATAGCTGTTGCCCGCATCGACGAACGGCACGATGCCGAAATTGCCGAAGCGATAGCGCGCCTCCAGCGCGAACTCGTTCAGGCTGCGCCCGCCGACCGGATTGCCCTGCGGATCGAACGGCCCGAGCCGCTGGAAGCCATAGCCGCGCACCGACCCGCCGCCGCCGCCATAATAGCGCCGCGACGGAGCCAGATCGTCGCGCTCGATGCCGAAGATCGCGCCAGCGCGCGCCCGGCCTGCAATGACCAGGCTGTCGTTGAAGGGATAGTAGAACGTCCCCTCGACCATGGTCCGCGCATAGGGCCGCACCGCGCCGCGCACCGAGGTTTCGGGGCTGAGGTTCAGTTTCAGGCGATAACCGCGCGTCGGGTTGAGCAGGTCGTTGGACTGGTCGAACACCACCTGCCCCGGAATGGCGGCGATGCCATAGGTGCCGCGCACCCGCTCGCCCCGCGCGAAATCATAGACGCTCTCATTCGTGCCGGTCAGCTCGCCGCCGAACGCATAAGTGAACTTCTTTTGCCAGATGGGTGTGGAGTCGTAACTCCAACGGAAGGCGACGGTGCCGATGAACGCGTCGAAGGCGTCGTAATTCTGGTGGCTGGCCGAGGCGATGACCTGGAACGTCCGGTCGCGCCGCCCGGCATTGGAGCGGCGGAAGGTGCCGCTCAAGCCCTGTTCCTGCGTGCCCGCGATGACCGAGGCGATCAGCGCGCCCTCGGGCTTGAAGGCGTTGCGGTTGGTGAAGCTGCCCTGCAGGCGCACGCCCTGCCCGGTCGAGTAGCCGCCCTCGCCCGACAGGGTCCGGCTGGGTCCCTTGGTCTGCGTGACCTGAAGGTCGATCGCCTCGGTGCCGTCGGGGTTCATCCGGCCGGTCCGCTTGGGCTCGACCGCGATACCGTTGAACAGGCCCGTCGCGACCAGCGCGTTGCGCAGATCGTCGGTCAACCGCGAGTCGTAAAGCTGCCCCTCGTCGAAGCGCGGAAAGACGTTCAGGTGGTTCAGGTCGAACACTGCATCACCGGTCGTGGTCAGCTTGCCGAACGCCGAACGCGGGCCCGTGTCGACCGGCACGGTGTACGCGCCGACCGGCTCGGGTCCTTGATCCTCCAGCAATATGTCGCGCTCGCCGACCTTGACGAAGGGATAGCCCCGCTGCGGCAGGACCAGGCTGACATTGGCCTCCGCACCCTGGATGCGCGCCGCCTCGATCGGGTCACCGACCTTGAGCGGCAGGTTCTTGCGGACCAGTTCGGGCGGCGTCGTGGGATCGGCCTTCACCGTCACCGAGGACAGGCGATAGAGCCGCCCCGGCGTCGCGGTCAGCACGACCTTCAACCGGCCTGCCTCGCCGCCGGCATCCTCGCCCACCCCTTCGCGTTGCAGGGTGGAGATGGCGGTGGCGTCGTAATAGCCCAGCGACTTCATCAGCCGGATCGCCAGCTGCTCGTCCTCGCGGGCGCGGGCCGCGACCTGCGTGGCGTTCGCCGCCTTGCCCTTGCCCTCGCGCAAGGCCGACAGCCCCTTGAACTCGTCGTCCAGCTTCAACTCGGCCAGGCCGCGCACGTCGATGTCGTAGCGGATTTCGGGCGCGCGCCCGCTTTTGGGATCGGTGGCGGTTTCCAGCGGCGTCGTGTCGAAACTGGCCAGCGGGGTCAGCGGCTGGGCCAGTTGCGGGTCCTCCGGTGCGATCGGGCCGATCGTGTCGCCGGTCGCCAGCGGCTGCGCGGTCTGGGCATTCGGCAGCGGCGGCGCGGTCGACGGCACCGGAATGGTCTGCGCGCGGGGCTGATTCTTCTCCATCGTCGCCATGGATTCCAGCGGCGCGTTGATGTCGCCGCTCAGCGGGGGCAAGGCAGCGTTGAACTTCGCATCGGGGACGATCGGGGCATTGTCCTGCGCCGCCGTACCGTCGCGCTGGTCCTGCGGCACGCCGGGGCCTTGCGCGGGCGCGGTCCCCGGCTTGGCCAGTTGCGCATGGACGGGCGAGGAAAAAAGGGTGGGAGCAATCAGCGCGAACGCGAGCCAGGTGTGTCTACCGTTCCGTTCCGCCACGCTATCAACAGCCCCTTTCCGACAGGGCTCTTCCGTTTTCGGAACGACCCCCCAACGACCTGCAAACGCCGGGACGGCGTGCAAGGTTCCCTTGCAGGATCAACGCGATGTGGCGGCGCACCCGACCAGACCACCGACCGGCACGACGATTTCGTCCTGACTCCCGCGGGTCAGGCGCAACGTCGCTTCCGACACCATCGCCCCGTCCTGCAACGTGTCCCGGCGGACGATGGTCATGTCGAGCGTGGCCGCGACCCCGGCCCCGGCGTACCGCGTCGTGCTCGCCAGCCCCAACGTGCCGACGCCCCCGGCCTCTGCGGCGGGAAGGTCGACCGGCTTGCCGTCGAGCATCAGGCGCAGCCGCCCCGGCTCGGCCATCGCCACGAAACGCTGGTCCTGAACCGCCCAGAGATAGGCGGCACAGCCCCTGTCCGGCAGCGCCTGTGGGGGCAGCGTACCCGGCACGGGCGACGCGACGGCCTGGGCCAGGGCGATGATCGACAACAGCATCATGGCGCCGTTCCTATCATCAACGCCCAGGCCGGGTAAGCCGCCAGCGCGAGCAACAGCCCCAGCGGCACCATGTCCTGCGCGCCGGTCTCCTGCCCCAGCAGCCGCCGCACCGCAACGAAGCCGAGCCCGATCACGCACGCCACCAGCAATATGGCGGGCAACATCCGCCAGCCCAGCCACAAGCCGATCGCCCCCATCAGCTTGGGATCTCCGCCGCCCATGCCCTCACGCCCGCGCCACCGGCGATAGCCCGCCGCGATCGCCCATAGCGCGCCGAAGCCGACCGCGCCGCCGATGATCCGGTCCTCCAGCGGTGGCACGGGGCTGACCAGGCCGGTCAGCAGCCCGGTCACCGCCAGCCACGCGGTCAACTGGTCGGGCAGCCAGAGCGCCAGCGCGTCGAGCGCCCCCAGTGCCAGCAGCGACCAGCCGAACAGCGCGCCGGTCCATCCGTCCGCGCCCGCGACCCAGCCCGCCGCCGCACCGATCAGCGCCGCCAGTATCTCGATCCGCCAATGCACCGGGTCGATCGGCTGGCGACACCGGGCACAGCGGCCGCGCAGCATCACGAAGCTGAACACGGGGACCAGTTCCCAGGCGCGCAGCGTGCCGCCGCACCCGTCACACGCCGATCGCCCGGCCAGGACCGAACGGTCGTCCAGCCAGCGCAGCACCAGCGCGGCGACGAACGAGCCCGTGATCGCCCCCGCCCCGCCATAGATCGCGGCCCACACCGCCGATGCCGCCCCGAACGTCATGGCCCGCCCCTACCCCCTTTGCGCGGCAGGGGCAAAAGGCGTAAGGCGCGCGGCAAACAACGACATCAAAACAGACCTATCGGAGAGTATGCCATGACGGACCCCATCGTCATCCTGTCCTATGCCCGCACCCCCATGGGCTCGTTCCAGGGCAGCCTGTCGGGCCTGTCCGCGACCCAGTTGGGCGCCGCCGCCGTCAAGGGCGCGGTCGAGCGGGCGGGCGTCGACCCCACCCTGGTCGAGCGTATCCATATGGGCTGCGTCCTGCCCGCCGGGCTGGGCCAGGCGCCCGCGCGCCAGGCGGCGATCTTTGCTGGCCTGGGCGAGCATGTCGAGGCGACGACGGTCAACAAGATGTGCGGATCGGGCATGCAGGCCGCGATCATGGCGGCCGAGGCGCTGGCGGCGGGTTCGGCCGACCTGATCGTTGCGGGCGGCATGGAGAGCATGACGAACGCCCCCTATCTCAGCCACAAGCATCGCGGCGGCGCGCGCATCGGCCATGATACGCTCTACGACCATATGTTCCTCGACGGGCTGGAGGACGCCTATGAGCGCGGACGGCTGATGGGTCATTTCGCCGAGGAAGCGGCGCAGGACTATCAATTCACGCGGGCCGCCCAAGACGATTTCGCCATCGCCTCGCTGGAGCGCGCCAAGGCGGCGCAAGGTTCGGGCGCGTTCGACCGCGAGATCGTGCCCGTCACGGTCAAGACCCGCAAGGGTGAGGAGCAGGTTAGCCGCGACGAACAGCCCGCCAAGGGCGATCCCGCCAAGATCCCGACGCTGAAGCCCGCCTTCGCCAAGGACGGCACGATCACCGCAGCCAACGCCTCGTCCATCTCGGACGGTGCCGCCGCGCTGGTCATGACGCGGTTGAGCGTCGCCGAGCGGCTGGGCCTGACCCCGATCGCGCGCGTCGTGGCGCAGGCGGGACATGCTCATGCCCCGGCCCGCTTCACCACCGCCCCGGTCTTTGCCATGCGCAAGGCGCTGGAGCGCGCGGGCTGGTCCGTGGGCGATGCCGATCTCTACGAGGTCAACGAGGCGTTCGCAGCCGTGGCGATGATCGCGATGCGCGACCTGGACCTGTCGCACGACCGGCTGAACGTCCATGGCGGCGCGTGCGCGCTCGGCCACCCGATCGGCGCGAGCGGTGCTCGCGTGCTGGCGACGCTGTTGTCGGCGCTGGAGACGAAGGGTGCGCGGCGTGGGGTGGCCTCGCTGTGCATCGGTGGGGGCGAGGCCACCGCGATGGCGGTGGAGTTGATGTAAGGCGGCGGGATCCCCCGGGCGTTAAGGCCGCGTTCCCTTCTTTCTCCCCTCCCGCAAGCGGGAGGGGCCGGGGGAGGGCATGGGGTCTCACCGAGCGCAACGCTCGCGGCCTTCCCTCCCCCATCCCCTCCCGCCTGCGGGAGGGGCGTGCCTAGTATCGAGGGCGCGCCACGAACAAAATTATGGCAAAACCTCACCCGGCTCGACACCCCAGATCGACCCCACCGGCACGAACCCGGCCTGCCCCTTCACGTCCAGCCGACACCAGCCGCCGTTACACTCGCTGATCCGCCCGACGACGCCCGGCGCCGCGCGCCACAGCGTCTTGGCGCCCTCGCTGGGGGCCGAGCGCATGGGCAGCGGTTCGGCGCCGCGTACGATTGCGGTTCGGGTGTTGCGCAGCAGGACGGCCAGCATCCAGCCCTCGGTGCCGTCGGGGTCCTGCACCTTGCGCCATTCCTTGAACGCCGCGAGCACTTTGATGGGCAGGTCCTGACGGCGATAGGTCCAACTGGCGGGATAGGCGCGCGCGGGGCCGGTCCGCATCCGGGCAACCGTCGCGCCGATCGAGCCATAATAGGGCATGGCCCGCTTTTCCGACGCGGCCATGGCGGCGGGGGCGGCCAAGCCGGTCGATAGCATTGCCGCGATCAGTGCCAGTCCGGCGATCGACCTGCGCATCCATTATCCCTTTACCTGCCCACCCGTCCCGCCTCTACGCCGAGCCGGGGCGGCGCTTCAACCATGTTCGCGACCGGCGTCACCGGTTGACGCACGCACGGGCTTGCCCCAATCCATGGCGCATGATCGATCCACGCCGCTGCCTGAACCCCAGGGTGGTCGTCACCCGCGAACTGCCCGATCCGATCATGGCGCGGATGGCCGCGCTGTTCGACGGACGGCTGAACCGATCCGACGAGAAGATGCAGCCCGACGAACTGGCCGCGGCGGTATCGGATTGCGACGTGCTGGTGCCGACCGTGACCGATACGATCGATGCCGACCTGATCGCCGGGGCGGGCCCACGCCTGAGGCTGATCGCCAATTTCGGCGCGGGCGTGAACCATATCGACCTGAAGGCGGCGCGGGCGCGCGGCATCATCGTCACCAACACGCCCGGCGTCCTGACCGAGGATACCGCCGACATGACGATGGCGCTGATCCTGTCGGTGCCGCGCCGCCTGGCCGAGGGCGAGAAGCTGGTCCGCTCCGGCGCGTGGAAGGGGTGGAGCCCCGGCGGAATGCTGGGCCACCGGATTGGCGGCAAGGCGCTGGGCATCGTCGGAATGGGGCGGATCGGACAGGCGGTCGCACGGCGCGCGCGCGCCTTCGGCCTGACGATCCACTATCACAACCGCCGCCGCCTGCCCGCCAGCATCGAACAGGAACTCGGCGCGACATGGCATGACGATCTCGACGATATGCTGGCGACGGTCGACATCGTGTCGATCCACACGCCGCTCAACGCCGACAGCCATGACCTGATCGACCGCCGCCGCATCGCGCTGATGCGGCGCCACGTCTATCTGATCAATGCCAGCCGGGGCGGGATCGTCGACGAAGACGCGATGGTCGACGCGCTGGAGGCCGGACGGCTGGCGGGCGCGGGGCTGGATGTGTGGCGGCACGAGCCAGAGATCGATCCGCGCCTGCTCGCGCTCCCCAATGTCGTGCTGACCCCGCATATGGGTTCGGCGACGCTGGAGGGCCGAGTGGCTTCGGGCGAGCGGGTCATCGCCAATATCCGCAGCTGGGCCGACGGCCATCGTCCGCCGGACCAGGTGCTGGAGGGGTGGATCTAGGACGGGTCGACATTCATTTCATTCCTCCCCTGCAAGGGGAGGTGGCAGGGCGCAGCCCTGACGGAGGGGTGTCCCGGTTGGACCGATTGGAGATCACTCGCCACCGGAGACACCCCTCCACCAGCTTTGCTGCTCCCCCTCCCCTTGCAGGGGAGGAATTAAAAGGGGACCGAATGTCGATCCGCCCTAATCCCCCACGTCCGGTTCAGACGGTCTGCACGCGATAGTTGAACCATGCGCTGACCGAGTGATCGTAGAGCTGGACCACGTCGTCATCGCTGCGGCAGGTAAAGTGGCTTGACGTCGTCCGGTCGAAGCCGCGCGCGGAGCCGTCGCCGATCTCCATATAGATCGATCCCCCCGCCCCGGTTTCGGTGAGTTCGGGCAGGGTGCCGCCGAATTTCACGCCACGGTCGCCGTCCACGCCCTGAAGATGCTGGCCGCGCGCCTCCGCCGCGATGCGCAGATGCCGGTCCGCCGACTGGTCGTAGAGTCCGGCCACCTTCGTGCCCGTAACGAGGGCGTGGGACGAGGCGGCGACGATCGCACGGATATCTGATTGCATGACCCTTGCCTGACACAGCGGGTAGAACGGATCAACCATGTCCTGCCATGCCGCCATGACGCATTGCGGTGCGGTGCACGATTCCACATCCATGTCAAAATATTGCGGTGCGGAACTGTCAGGGCACGTCTGCATTCCCTCCCTGTCATTCCAACGGGAGCTACCATCGTGAAAAAGCTGGCAATTACCTTCGCCCTCGCCGCCACTGCCATGTCGGTGTCGGCCTGTTCGACGCTGAAGGGTGCGGCGATCGGTGGCGCTGGCGGTGCGGGCGTCGCGGCGGCGACCGGGGGCAGCGTCGAGCGTGGCGCCGCAGTCGGCGGGACGGCAGGCGCGGTGGTCGGCACCGTCGCCGACTGATCCGGTCAGGCGGGGGCGGTGGGTCTCACCGCCGCTTCCGCCGCCACCAAGGCCCGGATGCGTGGCCCATCTTTCGGCCGATCGAACAGGCGGAACAGCGCTAGCAGTTCGGAAGTCTCCGGCACGAACAGACGCTGACCGGCGATATCGAGGGACTTGCGCGCGCACAATTCGACCGGCTGCCATCGCCCGGCGACCGCGACGTGCAGTCCCGCCATCACCTCGACCGGAAGCAGCGGTTGCTCCCATCTGGCGAAGGCCGTCGACCGAAACAGGGGATCGGGCGGCAGAAGAAGCGGCACCAAGCCCATCCGGTCGAGCACCGCATCCGCAAGCCAAGGCTCGACCAGCAGGTCGACATCATGGACCGGCCCCGCATCGATGCCGTGCAACACCATTGCCGCACTGCCGATAATCGTCCAGCCTTCGGGAAATGACGCCATCACGCCCGCGACGCTGCGGAGCGTCCCACAGAGTTCCGGCGTCATCATCGGCCTTCAGTCACCGGTCAGGATGCGATCGACCAGTTGCTTCACGGTCGGCACGAAGCCGTTCGAGTAGAAGGGGTCGCGCTTGAAATTATAGGCCGCGTGGCCTGCGAACATCAGGTTCTGCTCGACGTCACCGCCATGCGCAATATCCTGCAGTGTCTTCTGGATACAGAAACTGCGCGGATCGGCCAGGCGGCCGGTCGAGTTGGTCTCGCTGTCCGCCCAGCTGGAGAACAGGCACTGCGACAGGCAGCCCATGCAGTCGGCCTGGTCCTTGCGGATTTCCTTGGCTTCCTCGGGGCTCACAAAGACCAGCGTGTTGTCGGGGGTCTTCAGCGCCATGGTGAAGCCGCTGCCGAACCATTCGCGCGCGCGCAGCAGGTCGCCCTTGGTGACCCAGAAATTCTTGCCCTTAACGCCCACGTCGAGCTGGAAGACATGGTCGCCCGCTTCCTGCGTCGAGAAGGCGATCTGACGCTCCGAGCGCGCCTCCAGGCTGCGCAGGAACGGATTGCGCACCGCGCTGGAATAGAAACCGGTCGGCGAGAAACGATGGAGCAGGACATCGCCCTCCTCGATCGTCATCAGCCGCTGCTTCCAATCCTCGGGGATCGGGCTTTCCTGGGTCAGCAGGGGGCGCGTGCCGAACTGGAAGGCGATCTTGCCCAGCTCGGGATTGTCGATCCAGTCGTTCCAGTCGCGCAAGTACCAGACGCCGCCCGCCATCACGATCGGCACGTCGTCCGAAATGCCGCCCTCGCGCATCGTGTCGCGTAGCGCCTTCACGCGCGGATACGGGTCCTGCGGCTGCAACGGGTCTTCGGCATTGGACAGGCCGTTATGGCCACCGGCGAGCCAGGGGTCTTCATAGACCACCGCCGCCAGCCATTCCGATGCCTTGGAATAGGCCCGCTTCCACAGCGCGCGAAAGGCGCGGCCCGACGAGACGATCGGCAGATAGCTGACCTGGTGATGCGCCGCGATCTCGGACAGCTTGTAGGGCATGCCCGCGCCGCAAGTGACGCCCGCGACCAGGCCCTTGGTCCGCTCCAGCACGCCTTCCAGCACCCGCTGCGCGCCGCCCATTTCCCACAGCACGTTGATGTTGATCGCGCCCTTGCCACCGGCAATGTCCCAGGCGCGCTTCACCTGCTGGACCGCACCCTCGATGGCATATTCGATCAGCTCTTCGTGCCGCTCGCGACGGGTCAGCGCGCGGTAGATCTGGGGAATGATCTTGCCCTCGGCGTCATAGCTATCGGCATTCACGGCGGAGACGGTGCCGACGCCGCCGGCCGCCGCCCAGGCTCCCGCCGAGGCGTGATTGGTCGCAGCGACGCCCTTCCCGCCTTCGATCAGCGGCCAAACCTCGCGGCCGTTGTACAGGATGGGGCTCAAGCCTTTGAACACGTCTTCACCTTACTGGTCCGAAAGGGTCTCATATAGCGTGTTGGGACCGCTTAGCGAGGGGAATAACGGCACGCCGTGGTGACGGAGGGTCAGCCCAGCGCGCCGGGCCGCCCTAAGACCTGTTCATACAATGCCTTATAGCGCGCGATCATCTGCGCTTGGTCGAACTCGGCACGCACCCGCGCCTGGTTGGCCGCCCCCGCCTCGGCACGCAGATCGGGGTGCGAGATCAGCGCCTGGATCACGTCGCGCAGGCGCACTTCGTTGGGCGCATCCGCGATGAACTGGCGATTGGGCTCCGACACCATCATCGGCACATCGCCCACCGGCAGCGAGGCGATGGGCAGACCCGCGGCCATCCCTTCCAGCACCGAGATCGGCGCCTGTTCGGACATGGACGACAGCGCGACGATGTCGAAATGGCGGATGTAATTATACGGCCGCTCCAGGAAACCCGGCATCACCAGCCGGTCGGCGATGCCCATGGCGGCGGCGGCCTGCTGGATGTTCGCGCGCTCCGGCCCCTCGCCGACGATCACCAGCCGGAAGCGGTTGGGGATGCCGCCCATCGCGCGGACCAGCATCGGCAGGTTCTTGACGGTGCGCAGGCCGGCCAGCGCGCCGACGACGATCTCCTTGGGCTGGCGCACGAAACCTGGAATGCCCTTGGGATCGGGATCGCGCGTGTAGAGCCGGGTATCGATGCCGTTGGGAATACGGTGCACACGCTCGGCGGGCTGTTTCCAGGTCTGGCGGGCGATGCCCTCCAGGATATGGCTCGGCACCGCCAGCGCATCCGCCGCCGACAGGGCGATGCGGCGATAGATGTTGCGCTCGACCTTCAGCCCGCGCGCCTCGTCGGCATTGAAGCCATCCTCGTGATGGACCAGCGGCGGCGCGCCCTTGGCATAGACCCGGCGCGCCATCACGCCGTCGATCGCGCCCCAATTATACGTCAGCACCAGATCGAAACGGCGCATATAGGCGGCGATCGCCTCATAGCGTTTGACCGAGGGCTTGCCGGTCAGCGGCGGGGCTTCCTGCGCGATCTCATACCGGATGCCCTTGGCGATGGCATCGCGCGCGCCGAGCTGGTCGGGAATCCCTGAGACGATGGTGTGCTTGGCGGCATCGCCGAACGCGTTCATCAACGCGACCGCACGCGCCTCCTTGCCGCCCAGCGAAAAGGAGGAGTGAAGGTGGAGGATGTTGAGCGGACGGGCCATGCCCGCCGGATTAGCGGGCGGGGGACGCGTTGAAAACCGCCAGCGCCATTTTCCTCCCAAGCGGGACCATAGCAAAAGTCGGCCTTCCATCGCCCCACGCACCACCCCGGCGAAGGCCGGGGTCCAGTTGCGAGACGGCCGGAACGTCTTACCAAGGCCTGCCCAACTGGATCCCGGCCTTCGCCGGGATGGTGTGAATGGTTTTCCAGTCGAACGGCCCTATCCCGCCACCTTATCCAACAGTCGCCCGATCCCCGCCAGCGCCTCCGGCTCGGTCAGCAGCGGCGTGTGCCCGACGCCCGGCACCGTCACCAGTTCGGACGGGGACAACCGCTCGACCATCCGTTCCGCCACACGCGCGCTCAGGATATCCGAACGCTCGCCGCGCACCACCAGGGTCGGCACGCCGTTCAACGCATCCAGCGCGGCCCACATATCGGGCCCGCCCTCGGTATTGGGCACGCGGAACGGCTCGGCGATCTTGAGGTCGTAATCGAGCACGATCCGCCCCGCGCTGGTCAGGCGGTGGGTGCGCTTGGCCATGGCCAGCCAGTCCTCGACGCCCCAATCGGGATAGACGTCCTCGTTCGTCTCCTGCACGCAGCGCGCGGCGTGAAGCCAGGTCGGGAAGCTCTGCCCCTTGCCGACATAGCCGCGAATGCGCCCCAGCCCCGCCGCCTCGATCTCCGGCCCGATATCGTTCAGCACCGCACCCACCAGCCGCCCGCGCGCGGTCGCGGCCAGCACCATCGTCACGATGCCGCCCAGCGACGTGCCGACCGCGACGAAGCGGGTGATGCCCAGGGCATCGAGCATCGCCTCGACATCCTGGACATAGGTCAGCGGCACATAGGTCATCGGGTCCTTGGCATAGGCGCTCTCGCCCCGCCCCCGAAAGCTGACCGCGATGACGCGCGCGCGCCCGTCCAGCGCCTCGACCAGCCCCTCGAAATCGCGGGCATTGCGGGTCAGGCCGGGCAGGCAGATGACCGGGGGCAGCGCATCATCCCCTGGATAATCTCGCGCATGGAGCCGCAGGCCGTCCTTCGACCACCAATATCGATTCTCATGAGGGATCATGCTTGAAGGTCCTCCGGTACCGCCTCCATATCGCGGTATGCCCGTATCCCCGCAAGCCTATCGCCCCGCGTCCGCGCTCTCCGAGATCGCCGACTTCATCGCCGATCCCGTCGCGCCCGCTGATTTCCCTCGGACGATCATCCGGTTCCGCAACGACCGCGCCGCCGCCGAGATCGGGCTGGAGACCCTGAGCGATGACGAATGGGCGGCCCATCTCGGCCGGTTCGTACCCTTGCCCGACACGCTGCCGGGGCCGTTCGCGATGCGCTATCACGGGCATCAGTTCCGCCATTACAATTCCGACCTGGGCGACGGGCGCGGCTTCACCTTCGCGCAGATGGTGGCGCGCGACGGCCGGCTGCTCGAACTCGGCACCAAGGGGTCGGGGCAGACGCCGTATAGCCGCTCTGGGGACGGTCGCCTGACGCTGAAGGGCGGGGTGCGCGAAATCCTGGCGACCGAGATGCTGGAGGCGCTGAACGTCCCCACCTCGCGCACCCTGTCGATCATCGAGACGGGCGAGGCGCTGCACCGGGGCGACGAGCCATCCCCCACCCGCTCGGCGGTGATGGTGCGGATGAGCCATGGCCATATCCGCATCGGCAGCTTCCAGCGGCTGGCCTTCGAGCGCGACGAGGCGGGCATGAAGCGACTGGTCGCCTATGTCATGCGCCATTTCTACGGCGAGGAATCGGACGATCCCGTCCGGCTGCTGACCCTGGTGGCGCAGCGGACCGCGACACTGGCGGCGCGCTACATGGCGGCCGGTTTCGTCCACGGCGTCCTCAATTCGGACAATATCAACGTGACCGGCGAGAGCTTCGACTATGGCCCCTGGCGATTCGCGCCGACCTGGGACCCCGAGTTCACTGCCGCCTATTTCGACCAGACGGGCCTTTATGCGCTGGTTCGCCAGCCCGAGGCGATCCAGTGGGACGTGATGCAGCTCGCCTCGAGCCTGCGGCTGATTGCGGAGAGCGACCCGCTGATCACCGCGCTGGAGGGCTTCGCCACAACCTACCAGGCGGAAATCGTGACCGCGATCCTCTGGCGGCTGGGGCTCACCCCGCGCGGCGGCACCGAGGACCGCGCGCTGGTCCAGACGTTCGAGCGTGCGCTGCGGGAGAGCCAGGCCAGCCTGGACCGCACCTATTTCGACCTGTTCGGCGGACGGGTGCCGGATCATTATGACGAGACATGGAACGGCTTGCGCGACCTGATCGAGCCCTATGCCCCGCGCCGCGCCCGCGACCACGCCTATTGGCAGGGCACTCCGGAATCGATGCTGATCGACGAGGTCGAGGCGATCTGGGCCCCCATTGCCGAGCGGGACGACTGGACCCTGCTCCATGAGAAGGTCGCGCGGGTGCGGGCGATGGGCGCTGCGCTTGCCGACCCGGTTGCGGCGGCCTAGCATCGCATGACAAGGGCCTGACTCCCCCCTCCCCTTCAGGGGAGGGGCTGGGGGTGGGGCGGCCGCCCCAGACCTGGCATCGGTGAAGAGGCCCCACCCCAACCCCACCCCGGAAGGGGAGGGGCTTGCCTGGATTCACGCTATGTCATCCCTTCTATCGACCCACGAACCCGCCACGGGCACGCTGATCGCCGAACTTCCCATCGACGATGCCGCTACCGAAATCGCCGCCGCGCGGGCGGCGTGGGCCGACTGGGCGATGACGCCGCTGGCCGAGCGGATCGATACGCTGCGCCGTTTTGCCGAGATCGTCCGGGGCCGTGCTGAGGCTTTCGCCGACCTGATCGCACGCGAAACCGGCAAGCCGCTCTGGGAGGCGAAGACCGAAGTCGACACGGTCATCGCCAAGGTCGCCATCTCGATCACCGCGCAAGGCGAGCGCGCGGGCGAGCGTTTCACCGACCAGCCGGGCGGCGGGCGCATGGCGCTGCGCCACCGACCGCACGGAGTACTGGCCGTGCTGGGGCCCTATAATTTCCCCGCGCACCTGCCCAACGGGCATATCGTGCCCGCGCTGCTGGCGGGCAATGCGGTGGTGTTCAAGCCGTCGGAAAAGACCCCCGCCACGGGCGCGTTCCTAGTCGAATGCTATCATGCGGCGGGGGTGCCCGAGGGGGTCGTCCGCCTGCTGATCGGCGGACCGGACCAGGGTCGCGCGCTCGCCGGGCATGACGATATCGACGGGTTGCTCTTCACCGGCTCGGCGCGCACCGGGCTGGCGCTCAACCGCCAGTTCGCCGAGCGGCCGGAGAAGATCCTGGCGCTGGAGATGGGCGGCAACAATCCGATCATCGTCTGGGACGATCCCGACCTCGACGCCGCCGCTGCACTGATCGTGCAATCCGCCTATACCACCGCCGGGCAGCGCTGCACCGCCGGGCGGCGGCTGATCGTCGAGGACCGGCTGTTCGATCCGCTGATGGCGGCGCTGACCGGGCTGGTCGACCGGCTGATCGTCGGCGCGCCGCATGACGCCCCCGCACCCTTCATGGGGCCGGTGATCGACAATGACGCGGCCGACCATCTACTGAAGGCCGTCGGTGATCTGGGCGCAAAGATCATCCGCCCGCTGGAGCGCGTGACGCCCGGCCTGCCGCTGCTGACTCCCGCCATCCTCGATGTCAGCGCCGTCGCCGATCGCCCGGACGACGAGTTGTTCGGCCCGGTCCTGCAAGTCTCCCGCGCACACGACTTTGCCCTCGCGATCGAGCAGGCCAACGCTACCCGCTACGGCCTGTCCGCCTCGCTGATCAGCCCCTCACGCGAACGCTACGAGCAATTCTGGACCGGCATCCGCGCCGGAATCGTCAACTGGAACCGCCCGACCAACGGCGCGGCATCCAGCGCCCCGTTCGGCGGCATCGGCTGGTCGGGCAATCACCGCCCCAGCGCCTATTACGCTGCCGATTACTGCGCCTATCCGGTCGCCAGCGCGGAGACGGACAGCGTCGCCGCGACGATCCCGATCGGCCTGCGCGCATAGCTGATCTACCCCTGCCCCAAGCATCGCTCGGTTGTGGCGGGGCGGGCGGAGGATCATCTGCGATCCATGGCTACCCTTCTCGACCCCACCGCGCGTGGCCGCGTGATCCTGGTTGGCGCAGGTCCCGGCGATCCGGGCCTGCTGACCGTGCGCGCGGTCGAGGCGCTGAAGACCGCCGATGTCGTCGTGCATGACGGACTGATCGACCCGCGCGTGCTGGACCTGGCGCCGCGCGAGGCCCAGCGCATCTCGGTCGCCAAGCGGCGCGCGCGGCACACTTTGTCGCAGGAGGCGATCAACGCGCTGATCGTCGCGCATGTGAAGACCGGCGCGATCGTCGTGCGGCTGAAGGGCGGCGACCCCTTCATCTTCGGGCGCGGCGGCGAGGAAGTCGAGGCGGTGCGCGCCGCCGGTCTGCGAGTCGAGGTGATTCCCGGCGTGTCGGCCGCGCTCGGCTGCGCGGCGGAGGCAATGCTGCCGCTGACCCATCGCGACCATGCCTCGGCAGTGTCCTTCGTGGCGGGCCAGTGCAAGGGGCTGACCGATCAGGACTGGTCGGGGCTTGCCGGACAGGGGCGTACGCTGGTCATTTATATGGGCGTGGCGACCGCCAACGGCATCGCCGACAAGCTGATGACCGATGGCGTTGCCCCCGACATGCCGGTCGCGGTGTTGGAGCGCGGCACGCTGGAGGGCCACCGCGCCATCCGCACCCTGCTCGCCGATCTGGGCCCGATGGTCGAGCGCGAGAAGGTCCAGAGCCCGGCGATCATCGTCGTCGGCGACGTCGTCACGCTGTCGGATGCCGAAGACAAGCTCGCGCGTTGGGCCCGCGTGGCGGAAGGAATGAGCGCATGAAACTGCTGACGGGAAACGACCTGGCGACCGGCGATGTCGTCTGGTGGACGGGACGCGAATGGTCGCGCCATGTCGAGGATGCGGTCGATGTCGGCGGTCAGGGCGAGGCGATCCTCCGCGCTGAGGAAGGCGCGCGCCGGGTCAACGTGCCCTATCTGATCGATGCCGAGGCGACCGAACAGGGCCCCCGCCCCGCCCATATCAAGGACCGTATCCGCGCGCTTGGCCCGACGGTGCGCCCCGACCTGACGCTGAAGCCCGCCGATGCGGACGCCGGCGCCTGGGTTATCTAAAGCGCGTGATTTGAGAGACTGACGATGTACGTTTACGACGAATATGACCAGAACATCGTCGACGCCCGCGTCGAGGAGTTTCGCGACCAGGTGGAGCGCCGCCTGTCGGGCGCGATGACCGAGGATCAATTCAAGCCGCTGCGGCTGATGAACGGCCTCTATCTTCAGCTGCACGCCTATATGCTGCGCGTCGCGGTGCCGTACGGCACGCTCGACAGCCGCCAGATGCGGATGCTGGGCCATATCGCGCGCAAGTACGACCGGGGCTACGGCCATTTCACCACGCGCCAGAACATCCAGTATAACTGGATCAAGCTGGCCGATGCGCCCGACATCCTGGCCGAGCTGGCCACGGTGCAGATGCATGCCATCCAGACCTCGGGCAATTGCATCCGCAACATCTCGTCCGACCAGTTCGCTGGAGCCGCCGCCGACGAGGTCGCCGACCCGCGTCCCTGGGCCGAGCTGATCCGGCAATGGTCGACCTTCCACCCGGAATTTACATACCTCCCCCGCAAGTTCAAGATCGCGGTGATCGCGGCGGACGAGGACCGCGCGGCGATGCGGCTGCACGATATCGGCATCCAGCTGCTGGAGCGGGACGGCGTGCTGGGCGCGAAGATCTTCGTCGGCGGCGGCATGGGCCGCACCCCGATGATCGCGCATGAGGTGAAGGACTTCATCACCGCCGACCACCTGATGAGCTATCTGGAGGCCTGCCTGCGGGTCTATAACCGCTATGGCCGCCGCGATAATATCTACAAGGCACGGATCAAAATCCTGTTGCACGAGATCGGCGTGGACGCGTACCGGGATCAGGTGGAGGCGGAGTTCGCCGCGATCCGCGACCTGGGCATCGATCCGCCGGTCGCCGAGCTGGCACGGATTACCGCGATGTTCGACGGCCCCGACTTCGACAAGGACGCCCCCGACGCGGTGGACCGTTCGGACCCCGATTTCGCGGTCTGGCTCGACCAGAATGTCGCCGCGCACAAGCAACCCGGCCATGCCATCGTCACGATCAGCCTGAAGCCGATCGGCGGCATCCCCGGCGACGCCTCGGCCGATCAGATCGACCTGATGGCCGACTTGGCCGAGCGCTACGGCCATGACGAACTGCGCGTCACCCATGCCCAGAACATCGTCCTGCCGCATATCCGCAAGGCCGATCTCTACGCCATCTGGATCGCGCTTCGCGACGCCGGGCTGGCCGAGGCCAATCTCGACCTGATCTCGGATATCATCGCCTGCCCCGGCCTGGATTATTGCAGCCTGGCCAATGCCCGCTCCATCCCGTTGGCGCAGAAGATCGGCGCGCGCTTCGCCGGGCGGCAGCGCGAGCTGGGTGAGCTGAAGCTGAAGATTTCGGGCTGCATCAACGCCTGCGGCCACCATCACGCCGGGCATATCGGCATATTGGGCGTCGATAAGAAAGGCACCGAAAACTACCAGCTGCTGCTCGGCGGATCGGGCGCGGAGGACGTCTCGCTCGGCAAGATCACCGGCCCCGGCTTCGACGAGGACGGTGTGGTCGACGCGATCGAGCGCGTGACCGACCGCTATGTCGAATTGCGCGAAGCGGACGAGCGTTTCCTCGACACCTATCGCCGCGTCGGTATGCAGCCGTTCAAGGAAGCCATTTATGGTTGAGCCGATCACCGTGAACACCCATGCGGGCGCGACGCTGCTGCGCTTTCGCGACGATGTGGCGCATGACGAACCGGCGGTGACGCTGGACGCCTTTCTGGGCCAGACCAATGCCACCGCCGTCCGGCTGGAAGCGGGCGACGACGCGCGCGAGTTGCTCGATCATCTGGGGCAGATCGCCTTGGTCGAGATCAGCTTTCCGACCTTCCGCGACGGGCGCGGTTACTCGGCGGCACGAATTCTGCGCGAGGCGGGCTTCGAGGGCGAGCTGCGCGCGGCGGGCGACGTGCTGGTCGACCAGATCCCGCATATGCGCCGCTGCGGCTTCGACAGCTTTGCGCCCGAAAAGCCGATCGATGCGGCGACGCTGACCAAGCTGCTGGCGCTTTACCCCCAGCCTTATCAAAAGGCCGCCGATGCCCGCGTGCCGATATGGAAACTGCGCCATGGCTGATCGCGCGCTCGACCGGATCGACGTTCGCCCGGCCTATACGGCGGAGGACGCCGCCGCTTACGAAACACGGTTCGCAAGCGCGCCTGCGCCCGCGATGCTGCGCACCCTGCTGACCGGCGAACTCCATGGGCAAATCGCGGCGGTGTCGTCCTTTGGCACCGAGTCCGCCGTGCTGCTGCACATGGTCGCACAGGCCGATCCCGCGACGCCGGTGGTGTTCACCGACACGCTGAAGATGTTTCCCGAGACGCTGGCGTACCGCGACACGCTGGTTGCGCAGCTGGGCCTGCTCGACGTTCAGGTTATCCGGCCCGATCCCGCGCGACTGGCGGCGAAAGACCCGGATGGCATCCGCCACGGCTACGACCCCGACGGCTGCTGCGAGTTGCGCAAGGTCGAGCCGTTGGCGCGCGGCCTTGCGCCCTACGAAGCGTGGATTTCCGGTCGCAAGGGGTTCCAGGCGGGCACCCGCCGCGCCCTGCCCCGCTTCGAGGTCGAGGATGGCCGGTTGAAGCTGAACCCGCTGGCCGATTGGGACAAGGCCGCGCTGGACGGCTATTTCGCGGCCCATGACCTGCCGCGCCATCCGCTGGAGGCCGAAGGTTATCTGTCGATCGGCTGCGCCCCCTGCACCAGCAAGGTCGCCCCCGGCGAAGACCCGCGCGCGGGCCGCTGGCGCGGGTTCGCCAAGGTGGAATGCGGGATACACCGGCCGGTCTCCGCCGTTTAACCTCCGACAAGGAGGCCTTCATGCGCGAACTGATCCTGAAAATGACGATGTCGCTCGACGGTTTCGTCAGCGCGAGCGACGGCGACAATCGCTGGATGTTCGGACAGGACCCGGCCGCGCGCGCGTGGAGCGTCGACTATCTCGGCCATGCCGGACTGCACATCATGGGCCGCGAGACGTTCCATGCGATGGCGGACCATTGGCCGGGCTCGACCGACCCGTTCGCCGCGCCGATGAACGCCATCCCCAAGGCCGTCTTCTCGCACGAAGGCGAAGACATCGTACCCTCCGAAGCGACGCTGCCACCGGGCGGCGAAAGCTGGGCCGATGCCTATGTCGCGAGCGGCGATCTGGGCGAGGAAATCGCCGCGCTGAAAGCCGAGTTGGGCGGACCGATCATCGCGCATGGCGGAGTGCGCTTCGCCCGCAGCCTGATCGCGGAGCGGCTGGTGGACCAGTTCGCGCTGCTGGTCGTGCCCGTGGCGCTGGGGCGCGGCGAGGCGTTGTTTTCGGAACTGGACGCACCGCTGGCGTTGAACCTGGTCGAGGCGATACGTTTTCCGGGCGGTGCCATCGCGCAGATCTACCGGCCCGGGTGAGACGTTCGGGGCGTGGCCTTCGACTGCGCTCAGGCTGAACGAAGGTTGGGACTCTGGATCAAACCCCTACAGCCGTTCGCGCTCAGCGAAGTCGAAGTGCACGCTATTGCGCAACCCCGAAGCCTTCCGCCCCGGCCGATCAATACCCCGCGAAGTCGGTAAACCGCGTGATCGTCGGATCGAACTTCATCACGACCTTGCCCGTCGCGCCGTGACGCTGCTTTGCCACGATCAACTCGGCCAGACCATAGACCCGCTCCACCTCGGTCGCCCATTTCGCGTGGTCCTCGAAGACCTTGCCGTCATCGCCTTCCATCGGTCGCTTGGGCTCGCGCTGCATCATGTAATAGTCTTCGCGGAACACGAACCAGACCATGTCGGCGTCCTGCTCGATCGAGCCCGATTCGCGAAGGTCGGACAGCATCGGCCGCTTGTCCTCGCGCTGCTCGACCGCACGGCTCAGCTGCGACAGCGCCAGCACCGGCACGTTCATGTCCTTGGCCAGCGTCTTCAGCCCGCGCGAAATCTCCGAGATTTCCTGCACGCGGTTGCCCTCCGACGACTTGCCCGATCCGGTCAGCAGCTGGAGATAGTCGACCACCACCAGCCCGATCTCGTTGTTATGCCGCCGCTGCAAACGCCGAACGCGGGTGTGGAGCGCCGAGATGGACAGGCCGCCGGTGTCGTCGATGAACAGCGGCAACTGCTCCAGCTCGGCGGCGGCGGCGGCGAGTTGCGCGAACTCGTTGCGGCTGATCTTGCCCATGCGCAGCGCTTCGGAACTGATCCCCGACTGCTCGGCCAGGATACGCGTCGCCAGCTGGTCGGCCGACATTTCCAGGCTGAAGAACGCGACCTTCGCGCCGACCGACTCGGAGGGCGGGATGCCGTCCTGCATGTCGCGCATCCAGCGCCGCGCCGCGTTGAACGCGATGTTCGTCGCCAGCGAGGTCTTGCCCATGCCCGGACGCCCCGCCAGGATCATCAAGTCGGAGCGGTGCATACCGCCGATCTTGGCATTGACCGAGTCGAGGCCCGTGGTGATGCCCGAGACATGGCCGCCCGAATTCAGGGCCCGCTCGGCATTCTTGACCGCCATGGTGGTGGCCTGGGCAAAGCTCTTCACCGCATTCTCGGAGCCGCCATCGGCTGCGACCTTGAACAGCTCGTTCTCGGCCAGCTCGATCTGCGCGCGCGGGTTCACCTCTTCGGAGGTGTCCAGCGCCCGGTCGACCAGCGTGCGCCCCACCGTCACCAGCGCGCGGAGCATCGCCAGATCGTATATCTGCGTCGCGAACTGCCGCGCACCGATCAGACCCGCCCCCGATCCCGTCAGCTGGGCGAGATAAGCCGGGCCGCCCAGCGCCTTCATCCCCTCATCCGCCTCGAACATCGGGCGCAGGGTGACGGGCGTCGCCAGCATGTCGGTGGCGCGCAGTTTCTTGATCGCGCCGAAGACGCGGGCATGGACGGGTTCGAAGAAATGTTCCGCGTCCAGCCGGTCGACCAGATCGTCGGCCAGCCGGTTGTCGATCATCATCGCGCCCAGCAGCGCGGCCTCCGCCTCGATATTGCGGGGAAGCTGCTGCGGCTCGGTGGCGGCAGTGGGAGAAAATGCGAGGGTGGCCATGTCACCTGCGTTAGCGCGGAGTGCCACCGGTCAGGACCAGCGACACCCCTGAAAGTGGAAATCGAGCGATGGCTGTTTGCATAGCCGTTCAGGGATTGCGGTCTGGCGGCGTTACGCCGACCGCATCTGCCTGTCGATAACGACTATAGCCGCTCAGAGATTGCGGTCCAGCGGCAACCGTCCGCTCGGGGGGACGATGCAGCTATTGATCGGCACGGCCTGTCGATATCCGCAGAGGATTTGCGGCGTACGCGCTTCGCGACTATCCCTGCGCCATGGCCGATCCGCGGATCATCTCTATCGACCTGGACGAACGCAGCCTGGGCTGGCGCTCGGCCGATGTCGAGCAGGAGCGGCGGATCGCGATCTTCGACCTGATCGAGGAAAATTATTTCGCGCCGCAACGCCCGCAGGCGGACGGCTATGCCGGACCCTACCGCATCAAGCTGGAGTCGGAGGAAGGCCGCCTCGGCATCCATATGCACCGCGAGGACGGCACGCATATCGAGACGCTGGTGCTGGCGCTCGGGCGGTTCCGGCGACCGATCCGCGACTATTTCGCGATCTGCGACAGCTATTACCAGGCGATCCGCGCCGCCACCCCGCAACAGATCGAGACGATCGACATGGCGCGGCGCGGCATCCACAACGACGCCGCGCAGATGTTGAAGGATCGACTGACCGGCAAGATCGAGGTCGATTTCGACACCGCGCGTCGGCTTTTCACGCTGCTCTGCGTCCTGCATATCCGCAACTGATGGCGATTCTTTGGAAAATCGGCGCGGGGCTGCTGGCCCTTGGCGCGATCAGTGCGGGCGGGCGGCATTGGGTCACGCATTGGCAACCCTCGCCCGAGCGCTATGCGCTGCAGGGCATCGACCTGCCCGAAAAGCCGCCCGCGGTCGAATGGCGGACGCTGCGCGCGAATGGTGCCGACTTCGCCTATCTGGTCGCGACCTCGGGCACCGATCGCCGCGATCCCGCGTTCGAAGGCAATTGGAACGCGCTGCCCGAGGCGGGGATGCGGCGCGGGGCGATCCATATCTATTCGCTGTGCCAGCCCGCCGCGGCGCAGGCCGATGCCTTCAACATCTTCGTGCCGCGCACCGGCGACGCGCTGCCCGCCGCGATCGATTTATCCTTCCATGACGACTGCGCCGCCCGGCCCGACCGCGCGACGCTGGTCGCCGACCTGACCCGGTTCGTGACGATGGTCGAGACGCATACCGCCAAGCCGGTGATGCTGCGCGTGTCGAAGGCGTTCGAGTCGGAATACGGCATCACCGCCGCGCTGCCCCGCCCCGTCTGGGCGACCGGCAATCTGTTCAAGCCCGATTACGCCGCGCGCCCCTGGCGCATGTGGCGTGCCAGCGATTTCCGCCGGGTCGAGGGGGTGGAAGGCCCCGTAAACTGGGACGTCGTCACGCCATGAATGCCACTGATCCACAGGCCCTTATCGCCGCCGCCCGCGACGCCGCGCGCCATGCCCATGCGCCGTATAGCCGCTTCGCGGTCGGTGCGGCGTTGTTGATGGACGACGGCTCGATCATCACCGGCGCCAATTTCGAAAATGCCAGCTACGGCCTGTCGCTGTGCGCCGAAACGGTCGCGATCGCCACCGCCTCGGCGGCCGGGCGACTGCGCGAGATCGTGGCGATCGGCGTGATTGGCGGCGCGATGGACGCCAACGGGGTGCCCACCGGCGACACCCCGGTAAGCCCCTGCGGCCGCTGTCGCCAAGTGATCAACGAAGCCGCGCAAATGGGCGGCCGCGACCTGCCCGTCCATTGCGGCTCGGCCGAGGGCGACGCAGTGCGCACCTATCGCCTGTCCGAATTGTTGCCCGATGCGTTCGGCCCGGCGGATCTGGGCATCGGCTGACATTCTCGCGCCAAACCGCGAAGAAAATGTTCGCGCAGAGGCGCGGAGGACGCGAAGAGGTTTCGGGCAAACGATGCCCCTGAACCGCTCATGATGATTGGCTGTCGCCTGCCATCAAGGACGACATCTCCGCGTTCTCCGCGCCAACATCGAACTTCTTAGGACGGATCGATTCTCTCTTCATTCCTCCCCTGGAAGGGGAGGTGGCAGGCCGCAGGCCTGACGGAGGGGTGTCCCGGCCTGAGAGGTCTGTCAAACTTGGCAGGCGGTGATCGCTCCACCATGCTGCGCATGGTCCCCCTTCCCTCATGGGGAGGAATCAAAGCGCAAAGGAATGTCGATCCGCCTCGAAAATCATCGGGACTTCGTGCCTTCGCGTGGATGATATGGCCCTTCATCACCACGCTCGTTGTCGCAAAATTATCGACCAAGCGATGGAGATGGCCAGCACAAGCAGCCGAGATCGACACGGGGTGGACACGGCACCTGTCTTATCCGCCGTTCGAGCCGGGAATCAGTTCATTTTCTCTCGCGAAGCCACGAAGGCGCGAAGAGCTTCTTCGCGCAGAGGCGCAGAGGACGCAGAGATGTTTCGAGCAAATGATGCCCCTGAACCGCTCGCGACGACCGGCTGTCGCCTACCCTCAGGGACGACACCTCCGCGTTCTCCGCGCCTCCGCGCGAACATCGACCTTCTTGCAAATCACCCCAGCTTAGCGTGAGCAATATCACCCCTCCGGCACCTCCCCCCGCGCCTTCATCGCCGCACCTGCCGCCTGGATGAACTGCCAGACCTCGGACGAGAAACCGGGATCGGCCTGACCATCCCATTCCGCGCGGTTCTGATGCAGCTTGGTCGCCCCCGCCAACATCGCCGGCGACGCCACCGCACGAAACGGCGCCAGCAGCGCGTGCCATTGGCGTACGAACTCCCGCGCCACCTTTGAATCCGGATCCATCGGCAACGCCGCCGCGATCCGTTGGCCCAGATCGGCCCACTGCGCCTGATAGGCATTCTGGTCGAAATCCGGCGCCAGCGCGTCCATCCGCCCGGCCCAATGCGCCTGTTCTTCTTCGCTAAAATGGCGGTCGACCACCGATTTCCACTGTGTCGTCGTCATCGCATTCCCTTTTCGTATCAGCGAGCAGAGGGTCGCGACGTCGATGCGCTCGCCGGCATCGATGCGGGACTGGATGGATCGGAGAAGCATGGCGGTGTCCGCCAGCGCCGCGCGCTCCGCCTCGACCACGCGCGCCTGTGCGGCGATCATCGGGCCCAGTGCCGCGCTCGGCCGGTCGAGCATCCGGCCGATCGCCGCCAAGGTGAACCCGGCGCGTTTCAGCGCCACGATCGCGTGCAGCCGCTCCAGCTCGCCGGCGCCGAAGATGCGCCGCCCGCCCTCGCTGCGCAGCGGTCGGATCAGCCCGCGCGCCTCATAAAAGCGCAGCGCCCGGCTGCTCAGCCCGGTGGCGCGGGCGATCTCGGCAATGTCGAGCATCATGGTCATGCGGGCATCGTACCGCTTGACGTTGCGTCAACCACAAGTCCCTTTTTGGACGTTCATGCTTGCCCTGCCCCCGTGATCCGGCAATGAGCGGCCAAACGTGAAGGGAATGAAGATGTCGATCCTGTCCGACCGCTGGATTCGCGAAGCCGCGCAGACCCAAGGCATGATCGAACCGTTCGTCGAGAGCCAGCGCCGCGATGGCTGCATCAGCTACGGCCTGTCCTCCTACGGCTATGACGCGCGGGTGGCGGACGAATTCAAGATCTTCACCAATGTCGACAGCGCGGTGGTGGACCCCAAGGATTTCGCGTCGAACAGCTTTGTCGATCGCAAGACCGATGTTTGCATCATCCCGCCCAACAGCTTCGCGCTGGCGCGCACCGTCGAATATTTTCGGGTGCCGCGCGACATATTGGTCATTTGCCTGGGCAAGTCGACCTATGCGCGGTGCGGCATCATCGTCAACGTCACCCCGCTGGAGCCGGGTTGGGAAGGCCATGTGACGTTGGAGTTTTCCAACACCACGCCGCTTCCAGCGAAGATCTACGCCAATGAGGGCGCCTGTCAGTTCCTGTTCTTGAAGGGCAACGAGCCCTGCGAGACCAGCTATGCCGACCGGGCGGGCAAGTATATGCGCCAGCGCGGGGTCACCCTGCCGCGTCTGTGAGGCAGACGCGCGCCGCTCGTCATCGTCGATCCGGCCGGTGATAGCCGGGCCTTTTACATGGCCGAATATAGAGTCGTAGAAGGATCAGCAGGCGCGACGTGATGCTCCGCCGCGCCCCGCCGGTGGGGCAAGTCCAGACACGTGCTCGCCCGGACCTGCCTCTGGAGGATCAGCGTGCCGCGATCGTCTGCGGCAGGTGGCGCAGCCCGGTTCGGGCCACGGTGTGTGACGACAGGATCGCGCCCGACGGCATATCCATCGCAACCGCCTTTTCCTGAAGTACCGTATCATAAAGCGCGCGTGCGTCGGCGACACGGCCGGTCTTGGCATAGACGGCGGCCAGGTTGAGCATCAGTTCCGGGCTGTTCGGATCGGCGCGGCGCTCCTCCAGCAGGGTTCGCTCGGCGGCACTGAAGTTGCCAGCCGCAATTTCTTGAAACCCCGTGCGCTGCGGCCAGGAATCCTGGGCCATGGCCGGGGCCGCCATGCCCGCCGCCGCCACAAGGAACACCGAAAACACTCCACGCATATCCATTCTCCTATGTTTCATTTTTATGACTTCAGAGTGTCACTTTTGTGAAACGTGCGCAAGCGGGGAAAGATGCGCGAATCTGATACGTGTGACGGCGGTCGTGGCGATGCGGGGATTTGGCGGTTTGAGGCGTCGGTCGCGATCACGGATCGCCTATGGCGTGTGGGCGAGAGGCCGCCGTCCGATCGATACGCCGCAGCAGGCATGACCGCCCTGTATCGTGGGATATCCGCGTAAGGTTTGCGGAGAGGCCATGCTCCCACGCCTGCTGCGATGCTTCGCAAGAAATGACATGCCTGATTTAAGGTCTGACCCTTCCGACCCGAGCCATTTTCCTACCACCCCGGCGGAGGCCGGGGTTCAGTTGGGATAGCTTCCATGATGCAGATTGCCGGGCCATAACAATGGCGGCTGCAACTTGAGCCAAGCCTCCGCGAGGTCCAGCTCAAAACTGGCCTGATCAAACCGCAACGCGTTGGGCGCGGCCCTCGACTTCGCTCAGGCTGAGGGGGCGAATGGTATTTTTTGTATGTTTCAACCGACATGCTAACCGCGGCCGCCATGCTCGTCGCAGAGGCGTAGGACTATCCATCTGCGCCAAAGATGTTCGCCCGGGCTGGCGAATGAGCGCATAGGACTGGATGGGGATGTGGTGCCGTCCAAAGCCTCAACCTCGATCAGCCCTGGTTTTGCCAAGGCGGATCACCATTCAGTCCTACTTTGATTCCTCCCCTGCAGGGGAAGGGCGTGTGGGCTTTGACAAGCCCCCGTCAGGTCAAGATGGTGCCGGGGCACCATCTCGCCCGCGCACATCCGCAGCATGGTGGAGGGCGTCGGCGGTAGCGAAGTTTGACCGACCTCTTAGGCCGGGACACTCCTTCGTCAGGCCTTCGGCCTGCGACCTCCCCTGCAAGGGGAGGACTGAAATGAATGTCGATCTGCCCTCGAATATGGAAACTGCCCACCGCGTCGCCGACCACGACGCTTACAAATTCCATGCCTCCAACATGGCGATCCTTATATCGGGCGCTGAAACGGTCGATTCTCTTTAATGACCAGCCCGACGCCCAACGCCCGACACCGTGACCGACGCTTTCGGACCCTGTCAGCCCCCCTGCCCGCCGCTTACGGATACGCAAGACTTGCGGGCTGCTGCGCGTAGTCAACCGGACTTCCGCAGCCAGTTAACGATTTGCCAAGGAGTTCTTCCGGTTCCGCCGCCCGGCCCCCTGCGTAAGCGGAGGACACATTCATCACCCGAGCTACGCGTCACCATGCGCCAAGAAAGAATCCCAGCGACCCGCCATGAATGCTGCCCCACCGCGCCACAAACTGCCTCCCGCCAGATACGAAAAAAGGCGGCCTCCGGGGAGACCGCCTGATTTCGTCGCCACCCTGATCCCGTGGGATCAGAAGTCGTTGCGATATTGTTCGTTGCCGATGAAGCCCAGCTTCTTGACCGCCGAACGCTTGATGACGGCCAGGGTCTCGTCGACCTTGGCGTATTTGGCGTCGGGCGCGGGCTGGAAGTGCAGTTCCGGCTCCGGGTTCATGGAAGCGGTCTGATCCAGATACTGGCGCAGCGTGACTTCGTCGACGGGCGCACCGTTCCAGGTGACGATTCCGGCGGCGTCGATGCCGACCTTGTTCTTCTCGCTGTTCACGATCGGCTGATTGTTCGGCGAGTTGACCGGCAGGTCGACCTTCACCGCGTGAGTCTGGATCGGGATGGTGATGATGAACATGATGAGGAGCACGAGCATGACGTCGATCAACGGCGTCGTGTTCATGTCCATCATCGGCTCGCCATCATCGGATCCGGCGCTCATTGCCATGGCGTGCTAACTCCTATTCTGTCCGCCCGGCCGATCAGGCGCGGGGGTTGCCGCCGGGGGGCGGCTCGGAGATGAAGCCGACACGGGCGAAACCGGCCTGCTGCATCGTGTAGATGGTGCCGCCAATGCACCGATACGGCGTATTCACGTCGCCGCGAATATGCGCCTCGGGCAGCTGATCGGGCGTGATGTTCGGCCCGAGCCGCTCGATCTCGGCCTTCAGCTTCTGAACCGCCTTGTCACGCAGCTCGGTCGAGGTCACGGGGCTGAGGCCCCAATACACCTTGCACTGACCATTTTCGCTGGTCACCGAAAGCGAGACGTTTTCCGGCTTCGTCGTCGTCGGATCGAAGCGGACGCTCGGCAGCTTGAGCGGAACGGTCTGAATCACGACCGGAACCGCGATCAGGAAGATGATGAGGAGAACCAGCATGACGTCCACGAGGGGCGTCGTGTTGATCTCCGACATCGGTTTCTCGGCGGAGTCCCCGCCAACGCTCATCGCCATGAGAGAGCTATCCTATCCATGCATTCTTTCGCCGTCCCGGAGCCGGGTCGACGGGGGGTGGCGGGGCCGTGCCGCGAACGGCCGGTCCCCGCCCCCTTAGGCTCAGGCGCGCGTCTGAACGCCACCGGCCTGACCGGCCGTGGTCGTCGCCGGGGTCGCCTTGACGGCGGTCGGCTTGGCACCGGCAACGGCCGGACGAACCGCACCGTTCGAGGCCAGGAAGCCCAGCACGTCGTTCGAGAACGACGACAGGTCTTCCGCGATGCCCTTGTTACGACGCTGCAGCCAGTTGAAGGCGAGCACCGCCGGAACGGCGACGACGAGACCCAGCGCGGTCATGATGAGCGCTTCACCGACCGGACCGGCGACCGCGTCGATCGACGCCTGGCCCGACGAGCCGATCTTGATGAGCGCGCGGTAGATGCCGATAACCGTACCGAACAGACCGATGAACGGCGCGGTCGCACCGACGGTCGCCAGGAAGGCGAGACCGCCGCCCAGCTTCGAGTTGATCGCGGCTTCCGAACGCGCCAGCGAGCCGTGCAGCCAGTCATGCGCTTCGACCGGATCGGTCAGCTTCGAATGCTGGTCCTGCGCGGCCAGACCGTCGTCGACGATCTGCTTGTAGGCCGAGTTCTTCTCGAGCTTGGCCGAACCTTCGCGCAGCGAGTTCGACGACCAGAAGCCCTGACGAACGCGCTTCGCCTGGTTGATGATCTTCTGCTGCTCGAACAGCTTCGAGAACAGGATGTAGAACGACACGATCGACATCAGGCAGAGGATGGTGAACACCGACTGCGAGATGAGGCCGCCCTCTTTCAGAGCCTGGCCGAGGCCGTACGGATTTTCGGCACCGGCCGCAGCGCCGCCCGCGGCGAGGATGGTGGTGAGCATGATTGGTTAGGTCCTCTGACTAAAGCGTTGGGTGTGATCGGCTTTTAGCCGTTATTCCTGTGGCAGCTGCCAACGGATGTTAAGCGTGTACGACGATGCGACGGGGTTGCCGGCCGCGTCCTGGGCGGGCGTGAAACGCACGCGCGCCTTGGAGATGCGGCAGGTGGCATCGTCAAGGGCCCGGTTGCCGCTGCCCGACAGGATCGTGCAGTCGGTGACGCGCCCATCGGTGCCGATCGACAGCTTGGCCGACACGCGGCCTTCCGCGCCTTCGCGCTGGGCCGAGGGCGGATAGGCGTCGGGACCGAAATACTGGCCCGGGTTACCGCGCAGACCGGCAGCCTTCGAGACCGTCGGCGCAGGCGGCGGCGCGGGCGGAGCCGGCGGCGCAGGCGGGGCCGGCGGTGCGGTCGGCTGGCTGAGCGGGATGATGCTCGTCGTCGAGATCGTCGGCGCCGGCGAGGGCACGTTGACGATCGGCGGCGGCGTCACCACCGTGGTCGGCGGCGGAGGCAGGTTGGGCTGCTCCGGCGGCGGGGGCGGCGGTTCATCCGGCGGTGGCGGGGGCGGCGGCTCCTCCACGTTGAACGTGTCGAGCTTTTCGGTCGCCTTCTTCACGTACTGGTATGCCAGTCCCGTGACGAAGGCGTAGCCCAGGGCAGCATGGATGAGCACGACGATAACGATCGCGACCACCTTGCCCCCGGACATCTTCTGGTCAGTATAGGCCATTCAGCAACGAAACTCCTCAGTCTGCCAGTTTCGCCTCGCCGTAGCGTGGGGACGTGGGAAACTCCTGCCATGCTCTTTCGGCATGCGGCAGAGCCTTGAACCCTATCGTCACGGGTGGCGCGGTGCAATCAGTTTGTCGGACGTAATAAACGTACAACCGACACATGACGAAATTATTTCTGTACCGTTAATGGGCGAAAGAGTAGCGCAATAGGATGGTTTCGCTGCTCCATGCCACTCGCGCTTGCGTTTTGACGCTGGCGATCCCCGCGCTCGCGGCCCCGATTTTTGCCCAAGTTCCGACCGCGCCGTCCGCCCGACCGGGCGATTCGGTGTTAGCGCAAACAGGACCGGTCTATGCCGATCTGGCGGACCTGGTCCTGTCGGCGCCGGTCATCGCCGATGTGACGATCCGATCGGCGACCGCGATCAAGGGCGCCGAGGCGGCGGGCGTCGCCCCCGGCCATCAGCGTTTCTATATCGAGGCGGATGTCGACGCGTTGATCCGCGGCGCGGGCGGCCTGCCCTCTCGGGTCGGCTATCTGTTCGATGCCGCGGCCGATGCACGTGGTCGTGCGCCCCGGCTGAAGAAGATGCGCGTCCTGATCTATGCGCGGCGCGTGCCCAACGCCGCCGACCAATTGCAGCTGGTTGCCCCCGATGCGCAGCTGCCCTGGGCGCCCGATACCGAGCAGCGCAGCCGCACGATCGCGCGCGACGCGCTGGCCACCGACGCGCCGCCGGTCATCACCGGGGTCGGCAACGCCTTTTTCGTCCCCGGCAGCCTGCCGGGCGAGGGCGAAACCCAGATCTTCCTGACGACGGCGAAAAACCGCCCCGTCTCGCTATCGGTGCTGCGCCGTCCGGGCGAAGAACGCCGCTATGCCGTGGCGCTGAGCGAGATCGTCGACGAATCGGCGGCACCCCCGGCGCGCGATACGTTGCTTTGGTATCGCCTGGCCTGTGCGCTACCTGCGTCACTGCCCGATCGCAGCACCGCGTCGCTGTCGCCCGAGGATGCCGAGGCCGCCCGCGAGGATTATCGCTTCGTCCTGCAAAAGCTGGGCCCGTGCCAGCGCGAGCGTCAGGTGCCGATGGCGAGCAGTTGACCGGTGACGGCGTGCGCGGCGGCGAGATAGGCCGCCGCCGCCGTGACCGCGTCTTCGTCGGCACCATCGCCGACCATGATCGCATTGATGCGCGCAACCGGCGCGGCGGCCACCGCCAGCGGGCCGACCGCCGCCTCGACCAGGGCATGGCCGAGCGCATCGCGACCCGGCCGTACGACCAGTATCAGGTCGATGCCCGGATGATCGGCCACGACGCGCAGGATATCGTCGCCGGGGGCCAGGTCGACTCGCCGCGCGGTCATCGGCTCAGCGCCGGTGGCGGACCAGGGTGATGCCGATCGCCTCGCCATCCTCGGCAATGGCCAGCTTCACGATCTTGACCTGCACCCGGGTCACGCGTTTGTCCTGAAGGAACAGCGTGTCGCAGATATGGTCGGCAACCCCCTCGATCAGCGTGAAATGCACGCCTTCGGGCAGCTGGGTCGCGGCATGTTTCAGGTCGAGATAGTTTTTCGACTCGGTCAGCGGGCTGTCCGGCGTGTACCGCGCCGGACAGTCGAGATCGACGGTCAGCGAGATGCGCAGCGGCTGCGGCAAATGGGTTTCCTCGGAATAGATGCCGGTGAGCACCTGGACTTCGAGGTCGTGGACTTCGAGCTGGAGACGGTCTTCCATGCCAGCCCCCTAGCAGAGCCGGCGCGCAAGAAAAGGGGAAGGCCGTGAGGCACGAGGGGTTGCATCGCCCCGCGGTCAGGCTAAGGGCGCGCCTCCCCCCTCCCCCCCTCTGGCACCGGACCGTCCGCTTGACGTTGAGAATTGCGCTCGCCCCGCTCGACGCGGTTGCCCCCGATGCGGTCGAGGCGCTGCTCGACCGTGCCTTTCCGCCGGGGCGCCAGACCCGCACCGCGTACAAGGTGCGTGGGCGCGTCACGCCGATCGCCGGACTTTGCTTCGCCGCGATGGCGGACGACTCGCTGATCGGATCGATCCAGTGCTGGCCGGTCGCGCTGACCGACGACCGGGGCACGGCCCATCCGATGGTGATGGTCGGCCCGGTGGCGGTCGACCCGGCGCACCAGCAGGGCGGGATCGGCCGCGACCTGTTGCGCCACATGCTGGACGCCGCCGCCGCGCAAGGCCGCGACCGGGCGATGATGCTGATCGGCGACCCGGAATATTATGGCCGCTTCTTCGGGTTTTCCGCCGAACGCACGCAAGACTGGCGGCTGCCCGGCCCGGTCGAGCGGCACCGGCTGCTGGCGCGTGGGCCCGACGTGCCCGCGCTGGCGGGGATGCTGGGCCCCGATCCGGCGGCCCTTTGACGGGACGGGTGACGGCCAGCCTTTACGTAGCCGCGCCGCGTCCCTAACTCAGACCGATCATGCCGATGGCTCCGCCCCCCGACCTGTCCGCGCTCAGCCTGGCCGAAATCGTCCAGGCGATGGAGGCGCAGAAGCTGCCGCCCGTCGCGCTGTGGAACCCGACCCATTGCGGGGACAGCGAGATGCGGATCGCCCGCGACGGCGCCTGGTATCATCAGGGCGGAGCGATCACCCGCCCCGCCATGGTCCGCCTGTTCTCGACCATCCTGCGCCGCGAGCCCGACGGCCGCCACGTGCTGGTCACCCCGGTCGAAAAGCTGGACATCGCGGTCGAGGATGCCCCCTTCGTCGCCACGGCGGTGAAGATCGAAGGCGAGGGACAGGCGGCGCGGCTGGTGTTCCAGCTCAACACCGGCGATCTGGTCGCCGCCGGGCCCGATCACGGCCTGCGCTTCGTCGAGGGCGAGGATGGGCCCCGCCCCTATCTGCATGTTCGCGATGGGCTGGAGGCCTTGATCGCCCGGCCCGTCTATTACGAACTGGCCGAACAGGCGCTGCGCGGTGACGATGCCCAGCCCGGTTTGTGGAGCGACGGCCGTTTCTTCCCCTTGGCCCCGTCTGCATGACGCTGGCCGAAAGGCTGGTTCAGGCGATGGCGCGGATCCCGGCGCAGGACCTCCTGACCGGCGACGGCGTCGAGCCGCATGAGGTGACGGGCCCCACCACCGCCGCCGCCGTGCTGGTCCCCGTCACCGACCGTGCCGAGCCCGGCGTCATCCTGACCCAGCGGACCGAAACCTTGCGCAATCATGCCGGCCAGGTTGCCTTTCCAGGCGGGCGCGCCGATCCGGGTGACGTCGATCTGATCGCAACCGCGCTGCGCGAGGCGGAGGAAGAGATCGGCCTGCCGCCGCGCGCGGTCACCGTCGTGGGGCTGGCCGACCGCTATCGCACGGTCACGGGGTTCGAGGTGACGCCCGTCCTGGGCGTCATCCCCCCCGACCTGCCCCTGATCGCCGCCGAGGCGGAGGTTGCGGCCCTGTTCGAAGTGCCGCTGTCCTTCCTGCTCGATCCTGCCCATCATCACCGGGTCAGCGCGCCGTGGCGCGGGCGGACCCGCCATTTCTACGAGATATTATGGAACGACCGACGCATCTGGGGCGCGACAGCCGCGATGATCGTCAACCTGTCGCGGCGGCTGCAATGGGCGGCATGATGCCGGAGCAGACCCCATGGACGGACCGGCCCGAGCTGGTGACGCTGGCCCGGCGGCTGGAGGCGCGGTTCGTCGGCGGGGCGGTTCGCGACATGCTGCTGGGGCTGGCGGTGGCGGATATCGACCTGGCGACGCCCTTGTCGCCCGAGACGGTGGTCGAGCGGGTGCGCGAGAGCGGCTTCAAGCCCGTCCCCACCGGCATCGCGCACGGCACGATCACCGCCGTCCTGCCCGACGGCCCGGTCGAGGTCACGACGCTGCGCCGCGACGTGTCGACCGACGGCCGCCATGCCGTCGTCGCCTTTACCGACGACTGGCGCGAGGATGCGGCGCGGCGCGATTTCACGATGAACGCGCTGTATGCCGATCCGGCCACGGGCCAATTGTTCGACTATTTCGGCGGGCTCGACGACCTGAAGGCCGGGCGCGTCCGCTTCATCGGCGATCCATTGCAGCGCATCGCCGAGGACCATCTGCGCATCCTGCGCTTCTTCCGCTTCCACGCCCGGTTCGGCGATGCGGTGGACGAGGCAGGGCTGGCCGCCTGCGCCGCCCGCGCCAACGACCTGATGGCCCTGTCGCGCGAGCGGATCGCGGCCGAGTTGCTCAAGCTGCTGGTCGCGGCGCGCGCCGTGCCGGTCGTCGCGCTGATGGTCGAACACGGCATCTTCCGCGCGGTGTTGCCCGAGATCGACGCGGACGGGGTCGCCCGCCTGCGGGCTCTGGCCAAGCGGGAGGAAAAGGCCGGGGTCGCCTCCGATGCGATCCGCCGCCTGGCCGCATTGTTGCCGCCGGACGCCGCCGAAGCGGTCGGCGCGCGGTTGAAGCTGTCGAACACCGATCGCAAGCGCCTGATCGCCGCGACGGCGGGGCCTGGCGACGAGGGGCCGCGTGCGCTGGCCTATCGGACCGGGGTCGGCGGCGCGATCGACCGGCTGTTGCTGGCGGGCGAGTCGATCGAGGCGCTTCGCGACTGGACGCCCCCTGCCCTGCCCCTGACCGGCGGCGCGCTGGTCGAGCGCGGGATCAGCAAGGGGCCGGAGGTCGCGCGGCTGCTGCGACAGGTCGAGACACGCTGGATCGCCGAGGGCTTTCCCGATGCCGCGCGGGTCGGCGAACTGGCCGACGCCGCCGTCGCTCAGGCCTGAGCCGCGATCATCGCCCAGGCGGCATCGGGGTCGAGCGGACGGGCGTAATAATAGCCCTGGCCATAGGTGCAGCCGAGCGCGGCCAGCGTCTGGCCCAGCTCGATCGTCTCGATCCCCTCGGCGGTCGTCTTCATGCCCAGCGCCTGCGCCAGGCCCAGGATCGCGCGGACGATGGCGATCTTGTCGCGATCGGCCAGCATCCCCGAGACGAAGCTGCGATCGATCTTGAGCACGTCGATCGGCAGTTTCTGAAGATAGGCCAGGCTGGAATAGCCGGTGCCGAAATCGTCCATGGCGATCGTCGTGCCCACCGCCCTCAGCGCGTCCATGATCGTGGTCATGCGCGCGGCATCGCCGACGATCGCGCTTTCGGTCAGCTCCAGCGTCAGGCGGTCGCCCGCAATGCCGGTGTCCGCCAGTGCGGCCTGGATCATCGTCGGAATATCGTCGCGCTGCAACTGGATGGCCGAGACGTTGACCGACAGGCGGACGCCGCAATGCCCCCCGGCCGCCCGGTCCCATGTCGCCAGCTGCGACAGCGCCTTGTTCACCGCCCAGCGACCGAGCGGCATGATGAGCCCCGATTCCTCGGCGACCGGGATGAAATCGGTGGGTGAGTGATCCCGGCCCTCGACATCGCGCCACCGCGCCAGGGCCTCGAACGCCACGGTCTTGCCCGAGGACAGGTCGCAGATCGGCTGATAGGCGAGGTGCAGTTCGTCCTGCTCGATCGCACGGCGCAGCGCGGTTTCCATCGCGAATTGCGCGCGCGCGATGGTGAAGGCCTGGGGGTGATAGATTTCGGTGCGGCCCTCCGCCTTGGCGCGCTTGACCGCGAACTGGGCGTGGCGGATCAGCTCCTCGGCGTCGTCGTCCGAGCCTTCGTGAAAGGCGATGCCGACCGATCCCTCGACATTCACCTCATAATCGGTGAGCCGGAACGGCGCACGCAAGGCCCGGTCGATGCGATCGGCCAGCGCCTCGGCCCCGCCCTCGACACCACCCTCGGTATCGTCGAGCATCATCAGGATGCCGAACTCGTTGCCGCCGATCCGCCCGATCGAGTCGCGCGACCGCAGCGCGCCCTTCAGGCGGCGGGCGACCGTGATCAGCAATTCGTCGCCGACCAGCGAGCCCATGCAGGCGTTCAGCCGCCCGAACCGGTTGATATCGATGACCAGCACCGCATGGCGCTGGCCGGTCGCCATCACGGCCTCGATCAGATCGCCAAAGCCTTGGCGATTCGGCAGGCCGGTCAGGCTGTCGGTGGTCATCTCGCGGCGCAGGCTGCGTTCGGTATGATGCTGCGCGGTCTGGTCGACCAGCATCAGGACGCAGGATGCGCCCTGCCCCTCGACGGCGGTTTCGACCGAACGGGTCAGCGTCGCCTGGAAATAGCGGCAGTCGATGGCATCGCCCAACTGCATCGGAAACTCGATCGACGTCCGCCCCGAGGACAGGAACGACCCGACCCGATTCGCCAGCTCGGCCATGAGCATCGTCTGGTAGAGGCGGTCGTTCAGGCAGGCGCGGCGGAATGCGTCATTGGCGGTGCCGATCACCGGCCGTCCCTCGACCAGCGCGACTTCGGCCGCCGGAATCGCCATGATCCCGATCGCGCACGACGTCAGCGACGCAGCCGCGGGGTGTGGGGGGCGTTGCGCCGGATACGCGATCGAAGCCATCTTTGTTCGATTTAACGAAGGATCGTTAAGAGCCCCTGAATCTGGGCACAAATCGCAACCGAAAACGGTTGCGATGGATGGCTTTGGATACGAAATGGCAGCAAATGTCGGCGGCCCGTCATCGCCCCAACCCGACCGGAGCCGGACTGACTCGATCAGCCGAAGCGGTTGTCGCGCGGGAAACCGGTCGGCGGCATCCGCCCCGCCGCGCCGCGCGCGGTGCGCCAGGCGGACAGGTCGGTCTCGGTCCGCACCCGCCCGGTATCGCCGCCCATCGGCCAGCTGAGCCCGTCCTTGAAGACGAAGGTCGTCGCATCCGACAGTCCTCCGTCGCGGTAACGCTGAAGCTGGACCCCGGTACCGCGCGACAGCTCGACAAACTCGGTCAGCGGGAAGACCAGCAGCTTGCGATTGTCGCCGATCGCCGCGACATAATCGTCGTCCGCGCCCACCGGCCGCACGACCTTCAGCGTCGATCCGGCGCGCGGGGTCAGCACGGTCTTGCCTTTTCGCGTCTCGGCGATGGTGTCGGCGGTCGGCACGATGAAGCCGCGCCCGTCCGAGGCCGCGACCAGCAGCTTAGGCGCACGAGCGGCGGGCATGAACCCGACGATGCCGATCGATCCGTCGAGATCGATCATCGCGCGCACCGGCTCACCGAAGCCGCGCCCGCCGGGCAGCTTGTCGGCGGCCAGCGTGAAGAACCGCCCGTTCGCCGCCGCCAGCAACAGCTTGTCGGTGGTCTGCGCGTGGAAGGCGAAGGCGGGGCCGTCGCCCTCCTTGAACTTGGCGGTGTCGGCCGAGGCGAGGTCGACATGCCCCTTCATCGCGCGAATCCAGCCGCGCTGCGACAGGATGACGGTAATCGGCTCACGCTCGATCATCGCTTCCAGCGGAATGTCGCGGGTCGGCGCGGCCTCCTCGATCAGCGTGCGGCGCGCACCGAGCGGCGTCTCCAGGCCATAGCGGTCGCGGAGCTTGGCGAAATCCTTCTTCATCCGCGTCCGCTGGCGCTGGTCGGAGCCCAGGAGCAGGGTCAGCTGCTCGCGCTCCTTGTCCAGCTTGTCGCGCTCGCCGCGAATCTCGAACTCCTCCAGCCGACGGAGCGAGCGCAGGCGCATGTTGAGGATCGCCTCGGCCTGACGATCGGTCAGGCGGAACTCCGCGATCATCACCGCCTTGGGCTCATCCTCGGTGCGGATGATCTCGATCACCCGGTCGAGGTTGAGATAGGCGACGAGATAGCCGTCGAGCAGTTCGATCCGGTCGGCGATCTTGCCCAGGCGATGCTCGGACCGGCGGCGCAGCACCACGAACTGATGCTCGACCCAGGCGGCCAGCGCCTCGCGCAAGCTCATGACGCGGGGCGTGCGGTCCTTGTCGAGGACGTTCAGGTTCAGGCTGACCCGCGTCTCCAGGTCGGAGAAGCGGAACAGCCCGTCCATCAGCACCTGCGGATCGACGGTGCGCGCACGCGGCTCCAGCACGATACGCACCTGCGCATCCGATTCGTCGCGCACGTCCGCCAGGATCGGCAGCTTCTTGTCGTTGATCAGCGTGGCGATCTGTTCGATCAGCTTGCCCTTGGCGACGCCGTAAGGGATCTCGCTGATGACGATCTGCCAGCCGCCGCCCTTCTCGCGCTCGATCTCGAAGCGGGCGCGAACGCGGAAACCGCCCCGCCCCGTCGTGTAGCTTTCCCGCAATATGGCGGGCGCATCGACCACGATGCCACCGGTCGGAAAGTCCGGCCCCTTGACGAGGCTGAGGATCGCATCGTCATCCGCCTCGGGCTGGTCAACCAGCAGGATCGCGGCCTCCAGAAGCTCGGCGGCGTTGTGCGGCGGAATGCTGGTCGCCATGCCGACCGCGATGCCGCTTGCCCCGTTCGCCAGCAGGTTCGGGAACAGGCCGGGAAACAGCTCCGGCTCCTGCTCTTCGCCATTATAGGTCGGGCGATAGGCGACGGCGTCTTCGTCCAGCCCGTCCATCAGGTCGATCGCGACCTGGGTCAGCCGCGCCTCGGTATAGCGATAGGCGGCGGCGTTATCGCCGTCGATATTGCCGAAATTGCCCTGCCCGTCGACCAGCGGATAGCGCAGCGCGAAATCCTGCGCCAGGCGGACCATCGCGTCGTACACCGACTGGTCACCATGCGGGTGGTATTTACCGATGACGTCGCCGACGACGCGCGCGCACTTCTTATAGCCCGAGGCGGGATCGAGCTTCAGCAGCCGCATCGCCCAGAGCAGCCGCCGATGCACGGGCTTCAGGCCGTCGCGCACATCGGGCAGCGAACGCGCGGTGATCGTCGACAGCGCATAGACCAGATACCGCTCCGACAGCGCACTGTCGAACGGGGCATCCAGGATGCCGACGGGAGGATTGTCGCGGAGATCGATCGCCATGGAGTCCGAGCTTCTAGCAAGCCCTTGGGGCCGGGGCAATCGGGCGGATCAAATCAGGAACGATACGAACCGGCAAAGCGGGCGCGATGGGAATCGCGCCCGCTTCGTTCACGGCGATGGCGGCCGGATCAGGACTGGTTCGCCTGCGTTTGGGCCACGTCCTGCTGGAAGTGATCGCCCGCAGCGACGGTGCAATTCTGGAAGGCGACGGGGGTGAAGGTCTCGATGCCCGCGACTTCCTCATCGGTTGCCTTCTTGCCATGCGGGCCACGCACCGGCTGGAAGGCGACGACTTCGGGGCGGAAGGTGGCAAGCACGTCCGCCGTGTCGCGGCAGGTGACCGTGCGCTCGGTGTTGCCGTTCTTCACCACCGCGACGGCCTCCATGCCGTTGGCGAGCGGGATACGCGCCTGCTCCCAGACCTGCGGCTGCTGCGCCATGTGCATCGGCCGCGCAACGGCCGCTCCTGCCGTCACCATCAGGGCCCCACCAACAACACCGATCATCAACTTGTTCATGACCACCTCCTTTGAAAGCACAGGCACAACCCGCAACTTCAATGCTCCGTTTCCTGTTCTTGGCGCCTTACATTCTTTTAATACGTCTTCTAAAAGATGTTCATCATGGACCGCGAATGACGCCGACGTAATCTTTGCACCGCAACTGCCGGACAGAATGGCGCCCGCGTGCCCGCCTCCATTGCGCCGCCGCGCGCCTTCCATTATAGGCGCGCCATCCCGCCTCGGGCCTCAGCATGGGGGCGCCGGGGCTGTACTCATTTCAGGGGACCGCCGCATGGCTCGCCGCCGCCAAATCTACGAAGGCAAGGCCAAGATCCTGTACGAGGGCCCCGAGCCCGGCACGCTGATCCAGTATTTCAAGGACGACGCCACCGCGTTCAATGCCCAGAAAAAGGGCACGATCAACGGCAAGGGCGTGCTGAACAACCGTATCTCCGAGCATGTCTTCACCATGCTCGACCATATCGGCGTGCCGACCCACTTCATCCGCCGCCTGAACATGCGCGAGCAGTTGATCCGCCAGGTCGAGATCGTGCCGATCGAGGTCGTGGTGCGCAACGTCGCGGCGGGCTCGCTGTCCAAGCGTCTCGGCATCGAAGAGGGCGTGAAGCTGCCCCGCACGATCATCGAATATTATTACAAGGACGATGCGCTGGGCGACCCGATGGTCACCGACGAGCATATCGCCTGCTTCGGCTGGGCCAGCCAGGAAGAGATGCACGACATCGCCGACCTGGCGATCCGCGTGAACGACTTCCTGTCGGGCATGTTCGCCGCGATCGGCATCCGCCTGGTCGACTTCAAGCTGGAATTCGGCCGCATCTGGGACAATGACTTCGGTCGCATCATCCTGGCCGACGAGATCAGCCCCGATGGCTGCCGCCTGTGGGACATGACCACCAACGAGAAGCTGGACAAGGACCGTTTCCGCCGGGATCTCGGCGGCGAGGTCGAGGCCTATCAGGAAGTGGCGCGCCGTCTGGGCCTGCTGCCCGAGGGGGGCGACACCGCCGTCCTCGACCTGGAAGAACACCGCAAGAGCCGGGGCAAGTAAATGAAGCTCAAGATTTTCGTCACCCTGAAGCCCGGCGTCCTCGACCCACAGGGCAAGGCGATCCAGCACGCGCTGGGCAGCCTGGGCTTTGCCGGCGTCGATGACGTGCGCGCGGGCAAGCTGATCGAGATGGAGGTCGCCGATGCGACCACCGACGCGCAGATCGACGAGATGTGCCGCCAGTTGCTGGCCAACACCGTGATCGAGAATTACCGGGTGGAGCGCGCCTGATGAAGACCGCAGTCATCGTCTTTCCGGGCTCGAACTGCGACCGCGACCTCGCCGTTGCGCTGGAGGCGGTGACGGGCGTCAAGCCGGCCATGGTCTGGCACGGCGACAGCGAACTCCCTGAGGGGCTGGGGCTGATCGGCGTGCCGGGTGGCTTCTCCTACGGCGATTATCTGCGCTGCGGCGCGATCGCGGCGCGGTCGCCGATCATGCGCGCGGTGGTGGATGCGGCCAATGGCGGCACGCCGGTGTTCGGCGTGTGCAACGGCTTCCAGGTGCTGGCCGAAACCGGCCTGCTGCCGGGCGCGCTGATGCGCAACCGCTCGCTCAATTTCGTGTGCCGCGATGTCGACCTGGAGGTGGCCAACACCGACAGCGCGTTCACGCGGCTCTACAAGCAGGGCGAGACGATCCGTATTCCGGTCGCGCATCATGACGGCAATTACTTCGCCGATGCCGAGACGCTGGACCGGCTGGAAGGCGAAGGCCGCGTGGCCTTCCGCTATGCCGAGGACGTCAACGGCTCGGCCCGGAACATCGCGGGCGTGCTGAACGAGAAGCGCAACGTGCTGGGCATGATGCCTCACCCCGAGCGCCGCATCGAAGCCGCCCATGGCGGCGACCATGGCCGCCGGTTGTTCGAAGGCTTGCTGGAGATGGTGGGGGCCTGACCTCACCCTCCGTTCAGCCTGAGCGAAGTCGAAGGCCACGGGATGACTTATGGGGAGGCGAGGCAACTCGCCTCCCTTTTCATTTGGGTTCACGCGAAGCCGCGATAACGCGAAGAAGAAGGTTGGTTCGCGCGGAAACGCGGAGAACGCGGAGGGGTTTCGCGTTTGGAGACGCCTTCCCACCTCTCCCAGCTTTATAAAAGGATAATGCAGCTTACGCTGCAACCTCCCTCTCTGCGTCCTCTGCGCCTCTGCGCGAACAAATCTTCTTTATACGCTTCGCGTCATCGCGGCTTCGCGCGAACTCAAACCTTCGCCCGGAACGGCGTGAAGTCGGTCCCCTCGTCAAACACATCCACCCCCTCTGCCCGCTTCAAAAAGCCGACGACCAGATACGTCACCGGCGTCAGCAGCACCTCCCAGCCCACCTTCAGCGCCCATTGCGTGAACAGCACCACGACCACCAGATGCGTCGTCCAGCCCTCCGCACCCCAGAACGCCAAGGGATAGAAGATCAGGCTGTCGACCCCCTGGCCGATCACCGTCGAACCGATCGTCCGCGACCACAGGTGCCGTCCGCCGGTCCAGATCTTCATCCGCGCCATGACGAAGGCGTTGGCGAACTCGCCTGCCCAGAAGGCGCAGATGCTGGCAAAGACGATCCGACGCACCTGGCCGAAGATCACCTCATACGCCGCTTGGTTGGTCCAGCTGGGCGCAGGCGGCAGCTTGACGACGACCCAGCTCATGAACGCCATGAACAACAGTGCGACGGTCCCCGCCCAGATTACCCGCCGCGCACGCGCATAGCCGTAAACCTCGGTCAGCACGTCACCGATCACATAGCTGAGCGGAAAGAACAGGATGCCCGCCCCGAACGGCCGCTCGCCCACCACCGGCAAGGTGATGACCGCGACCTTGCCCGCGCCGATGACGTTGGACAGCAGCAAGATGGTCACGAAGGCGGCCATGACGAAGTCGAACCAGCGGAACGCCCCGTGGCCCATGTCCCGGCCCGCCACCACCCGCTCCACGCTCATGCCGTTCCCTTTCGCCATAGGGGGCGATGTTTATCGCCATTCCCAACCCAAGCAAACCACGCTAGGAACGCGCCCATCCGCGCGTCCGTAGCTCAGTTGGATAGAGCAAGGAGCTTCTACCTCCTCGGTCGGGGGTTCGAATCCCTCCGGGCGCGCCAATCATTCATTTTGTCTTGCAAGGCCGAAGTCCTTGCCTTTTCCCAACGGGTCAGCCGCCGTCGGCGGCGAAGGCCGGAACTCTGGCTGTGTCCGCCGGCATGAAGCGCAGCGCCGCGATCTCCTCGGCGTCTCCGAGCATCAGTCCCACCCGCTGGTGCAGCCCCGTGGGCGCAATGTCGAGGATTCGCGTTTCGCCATCGGTCGCCGCGCCGCCCGCCTGCTCGATCAGGTAGCTCATGGGGTTGGCCTCATACATCAGGCGAAGCCGGGCCTGCCCTGTCCGCACGTCGCTGGGATAAAGGAAGGTGCCGCCACGTTTCAGGATGCGGTGGACATCGGCCACCATCGATCCGGTCCAGCGCATATTGTAATCCTGGCCCAGCGGTCCCTCGGCGCCCTGGATTCGTTCCTCGATATAGCGGGCGATAGCGGGCGACCATTGCCGCCGCCGCGCCATGTTGATCGCGAACTCGGGCGTGCCGCCGGGCATCCGGATCGGGCCATCGGTCAGGTTCCAGGACCCCACTTCGCGGTTCAGGGTAAACTCGTACACCCCGGTGCCGATCGACAGGATCAGCAACGTCTGCGGGCCATAGATGGCATAGCCCGCCGCCACCTGCTCCGATCCGCGCTGGAGGAAATCCTCCTCGCCGATCCCGCGCCCCGCCGCGTCCGCCGGGGCCTTCAGCACCGAGAAGATGGTGCCGACCGACAGGCAGACGTCGATGTTGCTCGACCCGTCGATGGGATCGAACAGCAACAGATATTCGCCCTTGGGATAACGATTGGGGATGCGGTGGATCGTCTCCATCTCCTCCGACGCCATCGCCGCCAGATGCCCGCCCCATTCATTGGCATCGAGCAGGAAGTCGTTGGCGATCACGTCCAGCTTCTTCTGGACCTCGCCCTGCACATTCTCGCTGCCCAGCGACCCCAGCACCTCGCCGAGCGCGCCCTTCGACACGGCATGGCCGACCGTCTTGCACGCGCGCGCGACCGTCTCGATCAGCAAGCGCAGTTCGGAGGGCAGGTTCGCGGGGCCGCGCTGCTGTTCGATCAGGAAGCGCGTGAGCGACATTCGTGGCATCATGGTCAGGCTCCAGGAACGGTGGAGGAGAGAGAAGGCATCAGTGGCTCGCTGGAGCCGCGGGCGATCAGCCGCCCGGCCAGCACCACCTTGCGGACCGGGGCATCGGCATGGTCGAGCCGGTCGATCAGCATCGCCATGGCGGTGCGGCCGATCTCCTCGACCGGCTGCTCGATCACCGACAGGCCGCCGCCGACCAGGTCCATCCACCCCTCATTGTCGAACCCGGCCAGCGCCATGTCGCCGGGCACCGACAGGCCCAGGCCGTGCAGCGTGCGCAGCACCGCCATCAGGGCCAGGCCGTTGCTGGCCACCAGCGCCTCGGGTCGATCCGGGCGGGCGAGCCGGTCGGCGACGATCCGCGCCACCTCGCCATCGCCATGCGGCACGGCGATCGCCTCGGCCTCCAGGCCCAGCCGCCGCGCCGCGGCCTCGAAGCCCGTGCTGCGTTCCTCGCCGGTGCTGCTCGACGCGCCGAACAGTCCCGCGATCCGGCGAAAGCCGCGCGCATGGAGATGTTCGACCAGCATCGCCGCCATCGCCGCATTGTCGAGCACCACGCAGTCATGCGCGATGCCGGGCGTGGTGCGATCGATCAGGATCATGGGATAATCGGGCTGGGTCTTGGCCAGTTTGGCCAGCCCCTGCCGGGTCGGCGCCAGGATGACGCCGGTCACGCGCTCTTCCTGCATCAGTTGCAGGTACATCGCCTCACGGACGGGATCCTCGTCGGTGTTGCACAGGATCACCCGCAGGCCGCGCGCATAGGCCAGATTTTCGATGACGCGCGAAACGGCGGTGAAGAACGGGTTGCGGATGTCCGCGACGACCAGCCCGATGGTGTTGGTATGCCGCGAGCGCAGCCGCCGCGCGGCGAGATTGGGGCGATAGCCGGTCGAGCGCACCGCCGCGAGCACGCGGTCGCGCATCGCCTCGTCGACATTGCGGCCGCCCAGCACCCGCGAGACGGTCGCGGTGGAGACATTGGCGACCCGTGCCACATCCTTGATACCGACCGTCATGGAAAACGTTCTCTCCCGATCATGGCGTTACCTGACGTCGCCTTGCATCATTTCATGCCCTCTGCCTGGATTTCTGGCAAGCGCTATTGACTTGGATTTGAGAAAACGTTTTCTAAGACAATAAGCGACGCTCAGAGTCGCGTCGGAGAGGCCCGAGAGACATGTCCACCCACGCCCCATCCCCTGCCGTCCGTCCGGAGCTGATCCGGCTCGCGGCCATGGCGACCGACAAGCAGGATGCCATTCGCCAGGCGGGGCAGCTGCTCGTCGCGGCAGGCTGTGTCGGGCCGGGCTATGAGGACAGCATGATCGCGCGCGAGGGCGTGGCGAACACCTATCTCGGCTCGGGCGTGGCGATCCCGCACGGCCTGGGTGAGGACAAGGGGCTGGTCCGCGCCGACGGCATCGCGGTCCTGCAATTCGTCGACGGGATCGAGTGGAATCCCGGCCAGATCGCGCATCTGGTCGTCGGCATCGCCGCCAGCTCGGACAGCCATATCGCCATCCTGCGCCGCCTGACCCGCCTGATCCAGGACGAGGCGCGGCTGCACCAGCTGGCGACCACCGACGACCCCGCGCTGATCATCGCGGCGTTGCAGGACGATGCCGCCGCCCAGAACCGCGCTGGCGTGCCCGCCGAGGATCTGGACGAGCGCGTGACCTGGACCGTCGATTATCCGACCGGCCTGCACGCCCGCCCCGCCGCCGCCTGGGCGGAAGCCGCCAAGGCGCTGCCCGTCGCCTTGCGCGTCCGCCACGGCGCGGAGACCGCCGATCCGCGCAGCCTGGTCGCTCTCCTGCAACTCGGGCTGAAGGCGGGGGACATGATCACCATCTCGGCGTCGGGCGCCGGTGCGAAGGCTGCGCTGGACAGCTTCCACGGCACGATCGCGCGGCTGACCACGCGCGAAAAGGCCGACGCCGCGCGCGCCGCGGAAAAGGCCGCCGCCGCCGTGCCGGTCCAAGGCTGGAAGCCCGTCGGCACGCCCGCGATGATCGCCGGTGTCGCGGCCAGCCCCGGCCTTGCGATCGGCAAGGTCCATGTCCTGGCCTCCGCCGAACTGGACGTGGTCGACCATCCCGTCGACCTGGCGACCGGCGGTGCGCTGCTGGAGGGTGCGCTGGTCCGCACCCGGGCGCAGATACAGGCGCTGATCGACGACACCACCCGCCGCCTGGGCGCGGGCGATGCGGCGATCTTCAAGGCGCAGGCGGGCCTGCTCGACGATACCGACCTGATCACGCTCACCTGCCAGCTGATGGTCGAGGGGCATGGCGTCGCCTGGGCGTGGCACCAGGCGATCGAGCGTATGGCCGGGCAGCTGTCGGCACTGGGAAATCCGGTGCTCGCCGCGCGCTCGGCCGATCTGCGTGACATTGGCCGCCGCGTGCTGGCGCAGATCGACCCCGGCCTGGGTCTGGGCACGCTGGACGACCTGCCCGACACGCCGTGTATCCTGGTCGCGGGCGATCTCGCGCCGTCCGACACCGCCGCGCTCGACACCAACCGCGTCGCGGGCATCGCCACCGCGCTGGGCGGCCCGACCTCGCACAGCGCGATCCTGGCGCGCACGCTGGGCCTGCCCTCGGTCGTGGCGGCGGGCGCGGATTTGTTGTCGCAGGCGGCGGGCACGGTTGCGATCGTCGATGGCGATACCGGCCGGGTGTGGCTCGATCCGAGCGCGGCCGATCTCGCCTCCGCGCGCGATTGGATCGCCGCCATCGCCGCGCGTCGCGCCGCCGAAGAGGCCGAGCGAAGCCGCCCCGCCATCACCCGCGACGGCCACAGCGTCGCCATCGCTGCCAATGTAAACCGCCCCGACCAGGTGGCCGAAGCGCTGGCGCAGGGCGGCGAGGGCGTGGGCCTGATGCGGACCGAATTCCTGTTCCTCGAACGCGGCGACAGCCCCAGCGAGGACGAACAGTATGAAGTCTATCGCGCGATGATCGATGCGCTGGGCGGTCGCCCGCTGATCGTCCGCACGCTCGACATCGGCGGCGACAAGCAGGTGCCCCATCTGCACCTGCCCAAGGAGGAGAATCCCTTTCTCGGCGTGCGTGGCGCGCGGCTGTTGCTGCGCCGCCCCGACCTGTTGGAGCCGCAACTGCGCGCGCTCTACCGCGCGGCCAAGGACGCCAATAAACAGGGGGGCGACTTGTCGATCATGTTCCCGATGATCACCTCGGTCGCCGAGCTGCTGACCCTGCGCCAACGGTGCGAGGCGGTCCGCGTGGCGCTGGACGCACCGGTGGTGCCGGTCGGCATCATGATCGAAGTGCCCGCCGCCGCCGTGCAGGCCCACGCACTGGCGAAGCACGCCGATTTCTTCTCGGTCGGCACCAACGACCTGACCCAATATGCGCTGGCCATCGATCGGCAGAATCCCGAACTGGCGAGCGAGGCGGACTCGATGCACCCCGCCGTGCTGCGGCTGATCGCGATGACCGTGGAGGGTGCGCGCAAGCATGATCGCTGGGTCGGCGTATGCGGCGGGCTGGCGGGCGATCCGTTCGGCGCGGCGCTGCTGACGGGCCTCGGCGTCACCGAATTGTCGATGACCCCGCGCGACCTGCCCGCCGTCAAGGCGCGGCTGCGCGCCAGCGAACTGCCCGCGCTCCAGACGCTCGCCGCGCGGGCGCTGACCGTGGAAAGCGCCGCCGAGGTGCGCGCGCTGGACGTCGCGCCGGTCGTCGCCATGCTCGAGCGGAGTGCCGCGTGATGCGGATCGCCACCGTCACCTTCAACCCCGCCATCGATCAGACGATCACGCTCGACCGGCTGGTTCCCGGCGACGTGCACCGCGCGCGCTCGATCCGCCAGGATGCGGGCGGCAAGGGCGTCAACGTCGCCAGCTGCCTCGCCGACTGGGGGGCGCCGGTCAGCGTGTTCGGACTGCTCGGCCGGGACAATGCGACGCTGTTCGATACGCTGTTCACGGACAAGGCGATCGACGACCGTTTCGTCCGCGTGGGCGGCGACACCCGCGTCAACATGAAGATCGTCGATGATACCGACACCACCGATATCAACATGAGCGGCCCCGTGGTCGGTGAGGCCGAGGTCGCGCAGGTCGCGCAAGCCGTGACGGAGTTCGCGGGGCCGGACTCGCTGATCGTGCTGTCGGGCAGCGTGCCGCCGGGGTGCGATCCGACGATCTACGCCGCCATGACGGAGGCGCTGACCGCGCGGGGCGCGCGGGTGCTGCTCGATACCAGCGGTGCGCCGTTAACCTATGCGCTGCACGCCGACGTCCTGCCGATGATCGTCAAGCCCAACCGGCGCGAGCTGGCCGCCTGGGCCGACACATCACTCGACACCATGGCCGACGTCGTGGCCTGCGCGACTGCGCTGCACCGGCGCGGCGTGGCCTTGGTGGTCGTGTCGATGGGCGGAGACGGCGCGCTGTTCGTGTCGGCGGAAGGTGCTTTGGTCGCGCACCTCCCCGCCGGGCCGCTCGCCAGTACGGTGGGTGCGGGCGATGCGATGGTCGCGGGGCTGGCCGCCGGGATCGCCGAGGGCGCCGGGCTGGAGCGGATCGCGCGACTGTCGACCGCCTTCGCCGTCGCCAAGCTGGGGCGGCCAGGGCCGCATCTGCCCGACCTGGCGACCATCGACGCGCTGGCCGCACAAGTGACGATCAGCGGAGCCGGAATCACCGGCCCGTCCCTGGTGGGAGAGGATATATGAAGAGGCTATTGGCGATCGTCGATGCCGGGGATGCCGGCGTCACCGGCGTCCTGGCGGGTGAGGCACTGCGCCGCGCCGCACGCGATGCGGGGCAGACGATCGAGATCGAATTGCGCACGACACAGGGCGTGGTCAATCCGGTGTCGGCGGGGGATGGCGACACGTTGCTGTTCGTCGGCGCGCAAGACAGCGCCGACGTGGCGACCCGCGTGCGCGCCGACCGGCTGCTGACGCTGGAGGCGGTGCTCGCCGATCCGGCCGCCGCGCTGGATGGCGGTCGGCAGGCTCCGGTCGCGGCAAAGAAGATCGTCGCGATCACCTCCTGCCCGACCGGCATCGCCCATACCTTCATGGCGGCGGAAGGATTGCAGGAAGGCGCGCGGCAGCTCGGCTATGCCATCCATGTCGAGACGCAAGGCTCGGTCGGCGCGGGCAATATGCTGACGCCTGAGCAGATCGCCGAGGCCGATGTCGTGATCATCGCCGCCGATCGCGAGGTCGATCGCGCGCGCTTCGCGGGCAAGCGGGTGCTGGCCAGCAACACCAAGCCCGCCATCACCGGCGGCGCCGCGCTGATCGAAAAGGCGCTGGCCGAGGCCAAGGTCCAGGGCGGCGTGGCGACCACCACCAGCTCTCCCGAGGCGACCGAGCGCGCCGGGCCGTACAAGCATCTGATGACCGGCGTGTCGTTCATGCTGCCCTTCGTGGTGGCTGGTGGCCTGCTGATCGCGCTCGCCTTCGCGCTGGGCGGCATCCACGCCAATGACGAAGCGAATGCGGGCACGCTCGCCTATGCCTTGTTCACTATCGGGGCCAAGGGCGGCTTTGCGCTGATGGTTCCCGCGCTGGCGGGGTATATCGCCTATTCGGTCGCCGACCGCCCCGGCATCGCGCCCGGCATGATCGGCGGCATGTTGGCGAGCAGCCTGGGCGCGGGCTTTCTGGGCGGCATCGTCGCAGGCTTCATCGCCGGCTACAGCGTCGATGCGCTCAACCGCGTCATCCGCCTGCCGAAGAACCTTCAGGGCCTGAAACCCGTCCTGATCCTGCCGCTGCTGGGCACACTGCTGACCGGCCTGTTGATGATCTATGCGGTCGGCACGCCGGTCGCGGCGGCACTGTCGTTCCTGACCGAATGGCTGCGCGGGATGCAGGGGTCGAACGCGGTGGTGCTGGGCCTCATCCTGGGCGGCATGATGGCGTTCGACATGGGCGGCCCGGTCAACAAGGCGGCCTATGCCTTTTCGGTCGGGCTGGTCGCGTCCCAGGTCTATACGCCGATGGCGGCGACCATGGCGGCGGGCATGACCCCGCCGCTCGCCATCGCGCTGGCCACCCGGCTGTTCGCCAACCGCTTCACCGCCGATGAGCGCGAGGCAGGCGCGGCGGCGGCGGTGCTGGGCCTGGCCTTTATCAGCGAGGGCGCGATCCCGTTCGCGGCACGCGATCCGTTCCGGGTCATCCCGGCGCTGATGGCGGGATCGGCGATCACCGGCGCGATCTCGATGGTCGCGGGTGTCGAACTGCGCGTGCCGCATGGCGGCATCTTCGTGTTGCCGATCCCCGGCGCGGTCACGCATCTCGTCGCTTACGTCATGGCGCTGGCGGCCGGGGTGGTGGTCAGCGCGGTGTTGGTCGGATCGCTCAAGCGCCCGGTGGCGCAGGGCTGATTTTCTCGCCCGTTAAGGGCGTGGCGTTTACCTGGAGGGGATGGTTTCATGGCTGGAGTGAAGAGCCTCGCGGCGATCGCCGCGCTGGGCCTGGGGATGGCTGCGTCCGGTGCGCACGCCGAAGACGGGCCGCCCGTCGCGCCGCAGGCGTCGCAGCAGGCGACCGGCAAGGTGCCGCTGATCCTCGGCCAGAAGAAGAAGGGCGTCGAGAGCGCACAGCCGCTCGCGGACAAGGGCATCACCCTGGCGCTGAACTATACCGGCGAGGCCGCCACCAACGCGACCGGCGGCTTTGCCCGCAAGTCGGCCTATACCGGCCAGATCTATGTCGGCGCCGATCTCGACTTCGGGAAGATCGCCGGGATCGACGGCGGAAGCCTGCATTTGGCGATCACCAACCGCCACGGCCAGAGCCTGTCGCAGATCGCGATCGGCAACAACACCTCGGTGCAGGAGGTCTGGGGCACCCAGAACACCCATCTCGCCATCCTGACCTGGGAGCAGAAGCTGCTGGGCGGCGCGCTGGATATCGAGGCAGGCAAGAGCCAGGCGAACATCCATTTCCTCAACTCGCCCTATTATTGCCATTTCCAGACCAACTCGGCCTGCGGCAACCCGACCTTCGTCTTCAAGAACAGCAACTTCACCTATTTCCCGGCGTCGAGCTGGATGGCCAAGGCCAAGGTGACGGTCGCCGACAACTGGTTCGCCCATGTCGGCATCTATGAGGTCAATCCCAACCGCAAGCGCCCCGACGACAACGGGTTCAGCCTGAGCTTCAAGGGCGGGACCGGGTTTATCGTGCCCTATGAGTTCGGCTATGCCTCCGACTTCAAGACCGACCGGCTGCCGCGCCACTATATCCTGGGCGGCTGGGTCGACCGGGGCGACTATGCCGATCCGCTGCGCGATACCCAAGGCGGCATCGCGATCCTGAGCGGACGGCCCGCCGCGACGTTGAAGGGGCGCAGCGGCATCTATGCGCGGTTCGACCAGATGCTGAGCCGGCCGGACAGGAATTCGCATCGCGGGCTGGGCATTTTCGGCGTTGCGATGACGAACCTGTCGGGGCGGGTCGAGGAGCGCCATTTCCTGGAACTGGGGTTGCTCCAGACCGGTACTTTCGCGGGCCGTGATCACGACACGATCGGCTTCGTCATCAACCAGCAGAGCTTCTCCGACCTCGCCATGGAGCGAATGCGCGCGGCACGGGTGGCGGCGGGGGGCGACGGCAATATCCGCCGCAACCAGTATATGATGGAACTGGCCTACGCCGCGCAGATCGGCCCTGCGGTGCGTATCTCGCCCAACATCCAGTATATCCTCCATCCCGACCAGACGGGCCTGCCCTTCCGCCGGACCAACATCCCCAATGCCCTGGTCTTCGGGTTCAAGTTCACCGTCGACGCGCCCACCCTATTGTCGCTTGCGCACAGGGAATGAGCCGGCACGGCGGCCGCGCCCGAATTCGATTCAGGGCAGAGCAATCCCCGACTTGAATGAAAATTTCCCGATGATCCGAATGCCCATCGCTTTCATCTCGGGTGCACCAATCCTTACATACGCAATGAAAAAGCGCCCCGGTGTTAGCCAGGGCGCCTTTTCATGTTACTTGTCAGCGGCACCTTACGGTACCGGATGGCCTGGCCGCAATCCTGCCCCGCAGGATCGCGAGTCCGAGGTCATTCCCACTCGATCGTGCCGGGCGGCTTGCTGGTATAGTCGTACACGACGCGGTTGATGCCCTTCACCTCGTTGATGATCCGGGTCGTCACGCGCGGCAGGAAATCGCCGGGGAAATCGAATGCCTGGGCGGTCATGCCATCGACCGAGGTCACGGCGCGCAGCGCCAGCACCGAGTCGTAGGTCCGGCCATCACCCATCACGCCGACCGAGCGCACCGGCAGCAGCACCGCGAAGGCCTGCCAGATGGCGTCGTAGAGCCCCGCCTTGCGGATTTCGTCGAGATAGATGGCGTCCGCCTTGCGCAGGATATCGCAACGCTCCCGCGTCACCTCGCCGGGGATGCGGATGGCGAGACCCGGTCCGGGGAACGGGTGGCGGCCGACGAACACGTCGGGCAGGCCCAGTTCGCGGCCGAGCACGCGGACCTCGTCCTTGAACAGCTCACGAAGCGGCTCGACCAGCTTCATGTTCATGCGTTCGGGCAGGCCGCCGACATTGTGGTGGCTCTTGATCGTCACCGACGGACCACCGGTGAAGCTGACGCTCTCGATCACATCCGGGTAGAGCGTGCCCTGGGCCAGGAATTCGGCGCCGCCGATCTTCTTGGCCTCGGCTTCGAACACGTCGATGAAGGTCTTGCCGATGAACTTGCGCTTGGCTTCCGGGTCGGTGACGCCCGCCAAACCGTTCATGAACAGGTCCTGCGCGTCGACATGGACGAGCGGGATGTTGTAATGGCCGCGGAACAGGCTGACGACCTGCTCGGCCTCGCCCTGGCGCAGGATGCCGCCATCGACGAACACGCAGGTCAGCTGGTCGCCGATCGCCTCATGAATCAGAAGTGCTGCGACCGACGAGTCGACGCCGCCCGACAGGCCGCAAATGACCTTGCCCGTGCCCACCTGCTCGCGGATCTCGGCGATCTTGGCGGCGCGGAACTCGGCCATCGTCCAGTCGCCCGAAAGCCCCGCGACGTGCCGGACGAAATTGGCGATCAGCTTGGCGCCGTCGGGGGTGTGCACGACCTCGGGGTGGAACTGCATCGCATAGATGCGGCGTTCCTCGTTGGCGATGATCGCATAGGGCGCGCCGGGGCTGGTCGCGACGACGTGGAAGCCCGGCGCCAGTGCCGTGACCTTGTCGCCATGGCTCATCCACACCTGATGACGCTCGCCGGTCTTCCACAGGCCGTCGAACAGAGCACATTCGTCCTCGACGGTGATGAAGGCCTCGCCGAACTCGCCGCTGTCCCCCTTCTCGACCTTGCCGCCCAGCTGCTCGGTCAACGCCTGCTGGCCATAGCAGATGCCCAGCATCGGCAGGCCGCTGTCGAGGATCGCCTGCGGGATGCGTGGGCTATTTTCGTCGACCACCGAAGCGGGGCCGCCCGACAGGATCACCGCGGCGGGGTTGATCCGCGCGAACGCCTCGGCGGCGGATTGGAAGGGTACGATCTCGCTATAGACCCCCGCCTCGCGCACGCGACGCGCGATGAGCTGGGTGACCTGGCTGCCGAAATCGACGATGAGGATGCTGTCCGGGTGCTCCATGGCGGTCCGATAGCGAGGTCTTTTGGAAAATGCTACCGGGCGGCGGCGGTTTCCACCGGGTCGATCGTGACCATCCGCACCGCCTGCGCATCGACGCGGCAACGAAAGCCCCGCGCTACCCCAGCCTCGCGATAGCTGGTGCGCAGCAGCACGTCGCCCTGCACGTCATACCCATTGCCCAGCGGATTGGCGGTGCGCACCTGACCGACCTGCGCCAGCGCGAAGCTGCGCCGCCCTTCCGCTTCGGCGGCCTTGGCACAGGCATGAACGGCCGCCTCGCTGTCGGTTTCCGCGCGAGACGAGGACGGAGCTTCTGCCGCGCGTACCGGGCGCGACGGATCGACCGGCCCTACCCCGGAGGCGGGCTTGCGGCCCTTCACCAGTGCGGCGGCCGTGGACAGCAGCGCACCCGCAGCAAAACCGGTGGTCGCGGCACTGCCCTGTTCGCGCATCTGCGGCCCCAGCCAGGGGCGATTGGCCTGGCTGGGCAGCATGGGGACGAACTCGGTCCTGGTCTTCGGCCGTGACGTCTCGGTCGGTGCCGTATCGTCCTGTCCTGTCCGATCCTGGCCCGCGCCGTTTTGCGCCATCGCAGGCGAGAGGGTCATCCCCATCGCCGCCACCATCGCCATCAATCCCCGCATGTCCCCCCCTGACCAACCCCGGTAGTCGCTTCGACCTTAAGCCATGTTCCGATGCTTGGCCCAACGAAAAGGGGCCGCACCATCGCTGGTACGGCCCCCTGTCGAAGGTGTCTCGAAAGACGCGTAACTTACGCGGCCTCGTCGAAATCCTCGTCGTTCATGACCGGACCCGAATCCTGGCCCTTCGCCGAGACGTCGCGGTCGACGAACTCGATGATCGCCATCGGCGAGGCGTCCGACGCGCGGATGCCGGCCTTGATGATGCGGGTATAGCCACCGTTGCG